>Ga0194137_10000410_pt1 | contig 29045 bp, 20 predicted proteins | sample TARM_MetaG_T3_14_FD_134025 | JGI IMG/M metagenome (GOLD analysis project Ga0194137, IMG submission 134025) | Freshwater microbial communities from Pennsylvania, USA, analyzing microbe dynamics in response to fracking - TARM_MetaG_T3_14 (version 2) | ecosystem: Environmental > Aquatic >... | reverse complement strand
GCGACTGGGAAGGCGTGGACCCGGACGCCTATCTGCTCGGCAAAGCGCTCGGAGGCGGCGTCTTCCCCGTCTCGGCTGTCGCGGCGGATGCCGGGCTGCTCGGCGTGTTCGAGCCGGGCTCGCACGGCTCGACCTTCGGCGGCAACCCGCTGGCGGCCGCAGTCGGAATTGCCGCGCTCGAGGTGACGCAAGGGGAGCGGCTGGCGGAGCGCTCCGACGAGCTGGGAGCTTACGCTGCGGGACGCCTGGGCCGGCTGGCCAGCCCGCTCGTGCGGGAGGTGAGGGGCAGAGGCCTCTTTATCGGCATCGAGCTGTTCACGGAAGCCAGGCCGTATTGCGAGAGGCTGATGGAGCTGGGCCTGCTGTGCAAGGAAACGCATGAGCGGACGATCCGGCTGGCGCCGCCGCTGACGATAACCCGGCAAGAGCTCGATTGGGCGCTGGAGCGGCTGGAGCTCGTTCTGACCCCTTGAGCTCACGTCCGGATTGCGACGGCCTATAACGACGCCTTTAACGAAGCAGCAGCCGTCCCTCGGCCGCATCTTGTGCGGGAGAGGGACGGCTGCTGTATTGTTCGGACTTAAATATAGCTCAAGCCTGCCGTGTAAGGGAACGGAATCGGGAAATAAGGCCTCAGCATCCGAGCCTGCTCTTGGGTAAAAGGGAGCCTTGGACCGCTCGCCGGATCCGCCGGGGTCTGGACGGCGACCGCCGTCTCGGCGGAGGCATCCGCCCCGGAACGGCTGGTGGACCGGGTAGACCCGGCATCAACCCCGGATCGGCTTGCAGACCGGGCAGACCCGGCAACCGCCCCGGAGTCGCTTGCGGACCGGGTAGACCCGGCATCCGCTTCCGGAGCGGCACCTTGCCGGACGAAAGCGTCGGGACCGTCGTCCAGCTCGGCATCGGGCCCGTCGAACAGCAGCGCCGTCCACTCGCGCATGGAGAGCGGGATCTCGTCTTCTCCGAGCCGGAGCGCGAATTCGCCGCTGGGGCTGCGGACAGGCTCCATTACGGAAGGGGCGGCCAGCCCGTTTTTCCGCCTGCCTTCCAGATAGGGGCTCAGCTGCCGCCACAGCAAGGGGAGGTCGATGATTTTCACCGTCCCTTGGTTATGGCTCCCGGAATACAGGCTGCCTTGCAGCAGCAGCTGCATCCGCGTTTCGTGGGAGCCGACGAACAGCAGCAGGGAGGGAAGCCTCATCTCCTGCATGGCGGCCCTCATCGCGGCCAGCGCCTTGAAGTCGTCCCCGCCCCATTCCACGACGAAAGGCTCCATGTCCGAGCCGGCGGGGATAGGCCCGGAAGCGATGACGGCGTATGCGGCCAGCTCTCCGTCCTCCTCCAGGACAAAGGAACTGTGCGTGAAATCGTACATGCTCGCCACTGCCGCGCTCCGGAGCTGACCGGCCAGCTCCGCGACGCTGCGCCGGTAGGCTGCGGGCTTGGCGTTGGAAAGCGAGTGGAGACGGAACCAGTCGGAGGGCCGCAGAAGTCTCGCTCTCGGATCTGCTTGCGGCTGGACGCCGGCTTCGAGCCGGTAGCGGCGCATCGAGCCGAAGGCGTGGCAGCCGTTGCGGCGGTATAGGGAGCGCGTGCCGGAGATCAGCATAAGCGAGGCTCCGATGGCTTCGGCTTGATGGAACGCTTCGCCGAGCAGCACGCTGGCATGGCCTTGCCCGCGATAATCGGGATGGGTGCATACCGATCCGAGCGCGCAGGCGTCGAGCACGGCGTCCCCGACGGCGATCTGCTGCGGCACGAAGCCGATGAAGGAAACGACTCTCCCTTCCTCGATCACGCCGAGGGACAGGCCCAGAGCCGGGTCGAATATAGCGGGGAACGATTCCCCCATCGAGCGCTGGCCGGGATCCCGGAAGACGAGATCGGCGAGCTTGACTGCCTCGGCGAGCTCCAGCTTGTCCAGATGCTTCAGCTGCTTCATATGGAGCACTTCCTTCCGCAGGTGGATTTCCAGGCTGTGCCGGACGATCGGCTCCCGTCCTGTCCCGTCAGGGCCGATCGCCCCAGGGACAGGAAGGTGCGGATTCGAGCCCTTCAACACCCTTTTAAACGCATCCGGCGCACTCTAAAGCCGAAAGGTGCTTGCTGTCTTTTTATACCATGCCTTTTGCCGCGCCGGCAAATGCGCCATGCCCATGAAAAAAAACGGCAGGCCTGGCAGGCCTGCCGTTCAAAACCGGTCAAGAAGGCTGCTGAGCGCGCTGCTGCTTGCGGCGCTCCGCTCTTGATGTGAAGCGGAAGATCGGATCCAGCACCGCGTACACGCGCTTGCTCTCCTTGGTGAACAGCGGTCCCAGGATAGCCAGGATCAGGACGTAAAGCGCGGCGAACGGCTGGATGATGCCCGACAGGCCGCCGGCTATGGCCAGGTTGGCCATGATGATCGAGAACTCTCCGCGCGCCACGATCGTCAGTCCGATCTTGGCCGATGCGTACGGCGGCATCCCGGCGCTGCGGCCGGCCAGCATGCCCGCGGCGAAGTTGCCCGCCAGCGTCAGGGCGACGGCGATCAGAGCCATCCAGACGGCTCCGCCAAGGGCGGTCGGGTCGATGGTGAGGCCGAAGCCGAAGAAGAACAGAGCGCCGAAGAAATCGCGGAACGGCAGGATCAGCTTCTCGATTCGATGCGCATGCTTCGTTTCCGCGAGCACGAGCCCTACGAGCAGGGCGCCGATCGCTTCCGCGACATGGATCGTTTCGGCGAAGCCGGCAATGATGAACAGCGCCGCGAAGACGACGAGCAGGAACAGCTCGTTGGAGCGGATGTCCAGCCATTTGTTCAGCAGCGGAACGATTTTGCGGCCGACGAACAGCACGCCGAGCATGAAGAACAAGGCGATGAGCGCCGACAGGATTACGCCTCCCACCGAAGAGGAGGAGCTGAGCACGAGGCCGGAGACGATGGAGATATAGACAGCCAGGAAAACGTCCTCGAACATGATGATGCCGAGAATCATCTCCGTCTCCGGGTTGGCCGTCCGCTTGAGATCGACCAGAACCTTGGCGACGATGGCGCTTGAGGAAATGGTCGTGATTCCCGCAATGATCAGCACCTCGGCAAGCGGAAGGCCGGTGAGGAAGCCGAACAGCAGGCCGACGGTGAAGTTGATGCCGATGTAGATGCTTCCGCCCACGGCGATCGACTTGCCGGATTTGAGCAGCCTTCCGACCGAGAATTCGAGTCCAAGGTACAGCAGCAGGAAGAGGACGCCGATGCGGCCGAAGAAGTCGATCAGCTCGGCGCTGTGGATGAAGCGGAGATCGAAGTGGCCCCAGTGGAAGGCATGCGGTCCTACAGCCATGCCGATCAGGATATAAAAAGGAATGACCGAAAATTTAAGCCAGGAGGACAGGATGCCCGCCATGGCGACAAGAGCGATCGCCAAGCCGATTTCCAGTACGATATGCTCCATGGTCACTCACATCCGTTCTTCAGGATGTCCCGGAACGCCTTCTGCTGTCCGCGTTCGCCTGCGACGATGAGCAGCGCCTCCTCGGTCAGGACCAGCTCGGGTCCCGGATTGATATGCTTGCCGCCTGACCGGTCGACTACCGCCAGAATGCTCGCGCCGGAGCGCTGCCTGACCTGGAGGCTGCCGATGGACTTGTTGCGGCATTGATATCCCGGCTCGACCCGGTACCACTCGATGATGAGGTCGTCCAGCGCCATCTCGATGCTTTCCACCGCGCGCGGCTTGTACTGCATGCCTCCCAGAATGGAAGCGATCATGCGGGCTTCGTCGTCCTCGAGCGTGAAGACGGGGAGGCTGTCATCGTAATCGTCCGTATAACGGAAGCATTCCCGCCGTCCGTCGTCATGCACGACGATGACAAGCTTGTCGCCGCCGATCGTCGTCAGTACGAATTTTTGCCCGATTCCGGGCAGATAGGTTTCACGGATATCCATTAGGAAATCCCTCCTGTTCATGAAATGTCTCATGGTCTGCTGGTTATAGAATGCCTAAATAACCTCTTTCCAATCAAAGGCTGCTCAAGAAAAGAAAGGCACGGTCAAAGCGCAGGGGAGAGCCAAGCCAGCCCTTGGAAAAGCAAGGGAGCGGCAAACAGGCCTCTGGAAACCGTGGAGCAGGACGAAGGTTTGGGAAGCGGTCATGAGTCTTCTACAAGCAGCTTGGCGCCATGGATCCTTTCAGGACGGGAAGAAGCTTCTGGGACAGGAGTCTGCGCTCGATGCGCGGGGAAAAGCTGGCCTTGAGAGGGAAGCAGGAAGACAGCAGGAACAGGAGCATGAAGGCTCCCGGAATTTTGGCGGTCTTCGGCATCGGCTTGGTCTTGAGGATGGCTGCGGCCTCATTGCTCGCGCTGGCGCTGGATCTTACCGTTGTGTGGATGCCGGTTTCCAGGCTGCGGACTACGGTCGCGGCGGAAGAGCTCTCGGCTGCTTCATGAATGCCGAGCGGAGGAGTGGGAGTAAACAAAGTCATGATGAGCACGATAAAAACCGATGAAAACAATCGATAGAACGAGCGTGAGTGCATCATCATGATCTTTTCCCCCTTTTTCCGTCTATTACCCTAATTATAAGCCGAAAAAGCGCCAAAATGCAAAAAAGACCGGTTCCCGCCGGACAATCCGGGGGAGCGGCCTTTGCTTCGGAGGCTTCGAAATCGAAGCCGGAAGGCTAGAATTTGCTGTCGTCGATGCTGTTCAGCCAGCCGTTGATCTGGCCGATGACGCTGGTGACGGCGCCGTCCTGGAAGGGCGAGATCAGTCCCGCGCTGGCCACGAGGCCGGTGAAGGATTTGCTTCCGCCGAGGCGGCAGAGCGCGAGATAATCCTGCCATGCGGTCTGGAAGTCCTCGCCCGAGCGCTTCCAGAACTGGAACGCGCACAGCTGGGCAAGCGTGTAGTCGATGTAGTAGAACGGCGTATGGAAAATATGGCTCTGCTTCTGCCAGAACCCGCCGCGCTCCAGGTAGTCGTTGCCGTCGAAGCTTCTTCCCGGACGATAGGTTTCCTCGATTTCCAGCCATTTGGCTTTGCGCTCGGCAGGCGTCGCCTCCGGATGCTCATAGACGAAATGCTGGAATTCATCCACGGAAACGCCGTACGGAATGAACGACAGCGCCGAATCGAGATGGTTGAAGCGGTACTTGTCCGTATCTTCCTTGAAGAACAGCTCCATCCACGGCCACGCGAGGAATTCCATGCTCATGGAGTGGATCTCGGCCGCTTCCATCGTCGGCCAGAGGTATTCGGGAATGTCGAAGCCGCGGCTCATGTACACCTGGAAGGCATGTCCCGCTTCATGGGTCAGCACGTCGATATCATGCGAGGTGCCGTTGAAGTTGGCGAAAATGAACGGCGACTCGTAGGAGCTGATATACGTGCAGTAGCCTCCGCCTTCCTTGCCTTTTTTGCTCAATAGGTCCAGCAGCTCGCGGTCGGACATGAACTGGAAGAATTCGTCGAGCTCCGGAGCCATCTCCTTGTACATGCGGCGGCCGTTGTCGAGAATCCAGTCGGGATCGCCTTTGGGCGTGGCATTGCCGCTGGAATAGTTGAAGTCCTCGTCGTAGTAATGCAGCGTATCGACGCCGATCCGCTTGGCTTGGCGCTCGCGCAGCTTGATGACGGCCGGGACGATGTGCTCGCGGACCTGGCTGCGGTAGCCGGCGACCATCGCCGCATCGTAGTCGGTCCGTCCGAGGCGGTCGTACCCGAGCTGGACGTAGTTCTCATAGCCGAGCTTGCGGGCGATGGAGGTGCGGACTTTGACGAGATCGTCATAGATGCGGTCGATGACGGGCTCTTTTTCCGCAAAAAATCCGAACCGGGCTTCGCTGGCGCTGCGGCGCACCTCGCGGTCGGTGGACTGGGTGTAAGGAATGAGCTGGGAAAGCGTCAGCTCCTGGCCGTCGAACGGGATTTTGGCGGATGCGATCAGCTGGCCGTACTCCGTCTTCAGCTTGTTCTCCAGCTGCAGATCCTCGATGATTTCCGGCTTGAAGGTTTTAAGCGACAGCTCGGCGATATCCAGCAGCTGCTTGCCGTATTTGGCTTCCAGCTCCGAGCGGAATTGAGATTCCGTCAGCGCCCGGTAGAAATCCGTCGTGTACTCCTGGAGGACAGGGCTGAGCTCGTCCGCGTACTCCTGCTCGGCTTTGTAGAATTCATCGTTCGTATCCACGGAATGGCGGATATAGACCAGCTGGAACATGGACTCGACATCGCTGCGGCTTTTGTTGAAGGCGGCGATGGCCTCATCCTGGGCTTCGAAGCTTGCTGCCTCGCGGATCGAGGCGATCAGTTCCTTCAGACGGCCGGTGACGGCCTCGCGCTCGGGGCGCTCATAACGGTATTCGCTGAATTTGACTGCCAATGAAATCCACCTCTTTGGATAAAAGGATATGTACTGCTTTCAATTATAGCGGAATGAGATGGCGGTGATTAGGGTTTTTTTGGATTAATGCGAAAAGGCTGGGGGAAACGTTCGGCACCGAAATCGGCTTGCTATGCGAAAAGCCCGGAGGAAACGTTCGGCACCGAAATCGGCTTGTTATGCAAAAAGCCCGGAGGAAACGTCCGGCACCGAAATCGGCTTGCTGCGGCTGTAACCGTCGATGATAATATGGTATGGTTGGACGAGTGAAAAACGTTGGTGGAGGTTGCGGAAAATGAGCATGCGCGCAAATGGGACAGAGCCGCGGATTACGGTCGTGGGCAGCCTGAATATGGATTTGGTCATCAGCATGGACCGGATGCCGGTCGAAGGGGAAACGCTTGCAGGACGGGAGCTGCACACGCTGCCCGGCGGCAAGGGGGCCAACCAGGCAGCGGGAGCGGCGAGGCTTGGGGTGCGAACCGGCATGATCGGGCAGGTCGGAGACGATGCTTTCGGACGCCAGATGCTCGACCAGATGAAAAAGATGGGCGTACAATCGGAAGCCATCGGAGTCCATGAATCGGCGCCGACCGGAATTGCTTCGATCTATCATACCGAGGATGACAACTGCATCGTCATCGTAGCCGGAGCCAATGGGGAATGCACCGGCGAGTGGGTAGAGCGGCACCGGGAGCAGATCGAGCAGTCCCATGTGCTGCTCGTGCAGCTGGAGGTTCCGCTGGATGCGGTGCGCCGGTCGCTGGAGATTGCCCGTGCGGCAGGTGCCGCCACGGTGCTCAATCCGGCGCCCGCACAGGAGCTGCCGGCGGACCTGCTTGCCCTGGCGGATTATGTCACGCCGAACGAGACGGAGTTCGCGGCTCTTTCCGGCAAGGAGCCGGCCAGCGATCCGGAAATCGCAGAGGCGCTCGGGGTATGGCAGCGCGAGGTCGGCAGCCGCGTCATCCTGACGCGCGGCGGCGCGGGCTGCTCCTTCCTCGGCGAGGACGGCAAGCTGCAGACCGTGGCCGCCCCGAAGGTGAAGGTCGTGGATACGACCGGCGCCGGAGATACGCTGAACGCGGCCCTGTGCGTGAAGCTGGCGGAGCTTGCGGCTGGCGGCGGAAGCGCGCCGAATGACAGCGAGCTGCGCGAAGCGCTGGCGTTCGCCGTGCAGGCCGCCTCGCTGTCGGTCACGCGCTTCGGCGCGCAGGACGGGCTTCCGTCCCGTGCGGAAGTGGACGCGGCGCTGGCTTCGGCCCGCTAGGCGGGGGGCAGGCTCGCCGCTGAGCGCGGGGCGCGTCGCTGCAGTAGGGCCGCAGACAAGCGAGCTGCGTTGCCGCTGCGCGGCTGGGTGGCGCAGACAGGCCGAAGCGCGAGAAGCATCGCTGCTGCGTGGCCGTACGGGCGCCGGCAGAGGGGCAGCATTGCCCGCTTTGCATGTCCGTAAGGGGATCCCCTGCAGAGGGGCAGCATGGCCTTGCTTTGCATGCCCGTAAGGGAGACCCGGCAGAGGGGGGGAGCAGCATTGCCGCTGCGTGGCAGTATGGGCGCTTGCAGTTTAATTTAGGGGAATCCAGTGTCATAACAACGAAGTGGGTACAAAGTGCTGGACTTTTATCGGACATAGGATCCGTTATTTTGGAATAACTCCCATAATTTTTGACTTATCGGACATAGGATCCGTTATTTGGCGGAAAATGAGCTGAAAACAGCCTTTTCACTCAAAATAGCGGATCTGATGTCCGTTAAATTTTTTATAACGATGTAAATGGCCTAAATAACGGATCGTATGTCCGATAGAACGGCATCACATCTTACTGGCTCCTAAACTGGCCTTGCATCAAATCGGAACAGCCGTCCGGAGAGCACAAGTGCAGGGCAGTTGACTAGTAAGATAACTTCCGAGAGTACGTACGAGAATAGTTAGGTTAACCAGCAAGAAAGTCCTCGCCATGAATCGACGACCTTGAAGAGCAAAAGCTTGAGTTAGTTAGTTGGCTATCAAGATCATTCCCGCTATGAAACATCAACATGAAACGTACTGGCACTAAGGTAGTTAACCCGCAAAACAACCCCCGCCACGAACCTGCGACATTGAAGCGCAATGCATGAGTTAGTTGGCCAGCAAGATCATTCCCGCTATGAAACATCAACCATGAAACGTACCGGCATTAAGGTAGTTAACCAGCAAAACAACCCCCGCCACGAACCAATTACCTTGAAGTGCAAAGCATGAGTTAGTTGGCCAACAAGATCATTCCCGCCATGAAACATCGACATGAAACGTACTGGCACTAAGGTAGTTAACCCGCAAAACAACCCCGTTATGACCATCAGCCTTGATGAACATGAGCATGAATTAGTTAATCAGCACGATAATCCCCACCATGAACCATCGACCGTAAAGCGTACGAGCATGGGCTCGTTAACCAGCTCAATATACATCCCGCTCAAATTCCCTTAAAGCCAAATTTGATAGGACCGTATGCGTTTTGTGCCGCTTGCCGCTCTCAACAGCTGAAGCGAGGCCAGTTTTCCGAGAATCCGCCTGGCGTGCCTGTCGCTGACCTTGATATGGGCTGCAAACTCCAGCGGACTGAATGGGCGCAGAATCCGCCTTGCATAGCGGAGAGCCTCGGCCTCGGCTGCCGTAAGGGAAGCCGACAGATCCGTGCTTACGAATTTGCCGATAAAAGCCAAAATCAGCTGCTGGCATTGCTTGGGCTCGTCCACAATGGACGGGTAGGCTATCGGCAGGAATATCCACCCGTCCAATGCCAGCAGGCAGTGACGTCGGCAGAGATCCTTGAAGCGTCTAACGTCCAAATCCCTAGCATGAGGTCCGTAACCTTGGATTTCTATGCCGCCTTTGGCGTTTCCGGGTCTATAGGCCAGATCCAGGTACCGATAGCCGTTGGCAAAATCTCTCACTTCCCACTCGGGATACAAATGTTCAAAGTGGCCGACGAAGGAAACCAGACCGTTCGGAGGAATTCAACCGTACCATGTCCGAGACCGACTTCGAGACGCTCTCTCCTGCGCGGGTTTTCTTCTTCCTGGATGTTCTTGCTCAGCCAAGCCTCGTATTCCGTCTCGAATAAAGATTGCATAGCTATCACTCCCTTTAGATTGGTTAACCAGGTATGATGCAACCCATCCAACGGGCAGAAAAAAAGCCGCCCTGGCCGCAGCAAAGCTGCGGACCAATGGCGGCATGTTCTTCATGACCGGCTGACAATATGGGGGTGAAAATGAAGTGCTAAAGATGCAAGCCCTTGCTTGCTGCCGAATCATCCTTGCAGACGAATCATCCTTGCTGCCGGCTCATTCTGGCAGGACAACAACCGGCTCATTCGCTTCAGACAAACAGGGGATGGACGATGGTCCGGTTGATAACCCCGGCAAGCTCCTCCGGCGTATAGCCGGTCTGGTCGCGAAGATGGTTCAGCGATTGGGGGGCGAGCGTCGATATGAGCAGATGGGCGTTGATGGGCGGACAGACTCCCGCTGCGGCAGCACCGGTATCTACGGCCTCCTGGAGCAGTCCCTGCACCGTGCCGAACAGGAATTGGTAAGGAGGAGAGTCGAAAAAGGTCGACATTTCCTTCTCGCATCTGCGTCCGGCGAAAATGGCGGCGTAGATCGTTTCCATCAGCTGGATATTGTTCATCAGATTCAGCACAAGCTCGCGGATGACGAGCGTCGCTCTCTCCTTCACCGCCAAGGAAGCGTTTTCGGTTAGAGACCGTTGGACGTCTTCCTGAAGCCCGTTGAAATAATCTTCCATCAGCTCCATGCACAGCTCGCCCTTCTGTGAAAAGCGGCGGTAAAGCGTGCCTTGGCCGACACCGGCCGTCTTGGCGATCTGATGCATGCTCACGGCGTCGACGCCGTGCTCGGCGAACAAGGCGCGGGCCGTTTCTAGAATCGACTCGCTGAGTTCCTGGGACTCCTTGCGCTTATAAATCGAAGACATGAACGTCACATCTTTCTATAGCAAAATAGCCGTATTGACACCCGGACAATTGTCCGCTATAGTCAATACGTTCATTAGCGGACAATTGTCCGCTGTCAGTCGGGGCATCGTTGCTCAGTGTCCATATTGTATCTTTTTGCTGGCAGACGGTCAATGAACGCGACAAAGAGAAACCACGGAAACCGTGGAAACAAGGAGTGGGAAACCGGTGTCGAGCCAACCTCAAGCCTCGCCTTCCGCAGCAGCGGAAGTATCCATGCGCGCCATCATGGTGCCGCTGGTCGCCATCATCATCGGCATGTTCATGGTCATTTTGGACGGGACGGCGATGAACGTGGCGCTGCCCCAGCTGCAGCAAGATTTCGGCGTCACCTCGCTGACTCTGGTCCAGTGGACGGTAACCGGCTACGCGCTTGCCCAGGCAGCCGTCATTCCGCTCGCCGGCTGGCTGTCCGACCGTTTCGGGGCCAAAATGATCTTTCTCGTCTCCGTCATCTTGTTCACGGTCGGCTCGGGCCTCTGCGCCTTGGCGACGACTGTGGATCAGCTGATCATTTACCGCGTGCTGCAAGGGCTCGGCGGCGGCATGGTTGCGCCGATCGCCATGGCGTTCACCTACCGAATCGCTCCTCCAGGCAAGGTCGGAGCCGTAATGGGCATGATCGGCATTCCGATGCTGCTCGCTCCGGCGCTCGGCCCGGTCGTTGCCGGCTGGCTCGTTCAGGACGTATCCTGGCACTGGATCTTCCTCATCAACCTGCCGATCGGCGTCGTCGCCGTCCTGCTCGGCCTGCGCACGCTGCCTGCCATCGATCGGCAGAGCGTTCCGGAGCTTGATATCAAAGGCATGATTTTCGGCCCTCTTGCCTTCGCCGGTCTCGCCTATGGCGTATCCGAAGGCGGCACCGACTGGGGCTCTGCGCGAACGATTACCGGCCTTGTTGTCGGTGGCGTATCGCTGATTATCTTTATTATCGTCGAGCTTCGTCGACGCAATCCGCTGCTTGAGCTGCGGGTGTTCAAATCCGCCAACTTCTCTCGGGGCGTCATCGTCCAGTGGATTTCCCAGATCGCGCTCTTCGGCACGATCTTCATGATTCCGCTGTTCCTCCAAACCGGGAAAAACTATACGCCTCTGGAAACCGGCCTCGTCTTGCTGCCGCAAGCGCTGGCGGCGGGCCTCTTCATGCCGATCGGAGGCAGGCTGTACGACCGCATCGGCGCTCGTCCGCTCGTCATCAGCGGGCTGACCCTGATTACGGGCGCAGCCTTCCTGTTCTCCCGCATTACCGTCGACACCGGCGTATCGGGCATGATCCTGCCGCTGGTCCTTCTTGGCGCCGGCATGGGCATCTCCATGATGCCGCTCAACACGCATATCATCCAATCGGCTCCGGCTCATCTGGTCGGACGCGTCACCTCGCTGACGGCCGCGCTTCAGCAGGTCATCTCGTCGCTGGCCATCGCCGGATTGTCCACTTACGTGACGAGCCGCATCAAGCATTATTCGCCGCAGCTCGGCCAGGATCCCCATAAGCTGCTGACAGCTTCTTATGGCGATACCTTCGCGATTCTGATCTGGGTCGCCGTGCTCGGCGTTCTCGTCGGATTCCTGCTGAATAAGCCGAAGCCTCAGAAAGGCGCGGACGGAAGCGAACGGAGTCCGGAACCGCAAATGATGATGGGCGGCCACTGAAAGAGACGTGGGCTGATGTCTTCAACGGCTAATCGCCATGGCACACTTGCTCTTGCCTGATTCTTTCTACAAAAAGCAGAACGCCCTCCGGCATGGCCGGAGGGCGTTCTGTATTTCAAACCAACGAAGGTCGAGCCCGGAACCTTGTTCCAGAAGCGTTCATGCCATGCTTGAGTCTCCAAGCAGCACCGCTTGATTCATTAACCGCCCATGCACCGCTTGTCTTAAACCTCCCATGCGCCGCTTGATTCATAAACCGCCCATGCAGCGCCGCTTGTTTCCTGCAGCGCCGTTTCTTTTCGGGAAGCTATTCCGGGCGAGGAGCGGTCCGGGAGCTGCCGGGAAACGGGTAACGCGAGCACCAGAGCACCCACCAGACCAGCAGCGGTTGAAACGCCAGCCGGAGCCAGAGAGCCGCAGGGGAGGTGTGCTCGGTTCCGGGAAACGGAATTCCTTGGGCCGCCGCATATATATTGGCAGGAAAAATGAGGATCAAATACAGCGCTGTCGCCCTTCCGGTCCAGCCGCGCGCAGCCGGAAGGAGAAGCAGCACGGCAATAGCCGCTTCCAGCACGGCCGTCGCGTAAATGATCGGGACCCGCAGCGGGACCCAGCCGGGCAGCATCGAGGCGAAGCCTTCCGGCTCGCGCAAATGGTACAAGCAGGCTGAAATCATGAGAATGGCGAACAGGATGAGGCCGACCAGACGAGGCCATGTCGTGCGATGGGCTTTGGACAGGGATGGAGAGGGCATAGGAATCTCCTTTAAGCTTTCATAAGGTCTGTGCATTCATACACGCCAACCATGCCCTTTGAAGCACTTGGGAACATGGAATGGAAAGGATGCGCTTCAAACCCAACATCAAGAAAGCTTGCGGAAATCCAGGATAAAGGTTGCCAAAGAGGCGATCGCCGCAAGAGGCCGGACATGGTTCCGCGGAAGCCGATTATCCGGATAGAGCGTCAAAGCCATCGGCATCCGGCACGGCCGCGCTGCCAAACCGTCACATTGAACCATAGCGCAACCAGGGGGTTCATGATCGGGAGGGAAGGCATGAGGCCTTCCGGCTGGCCGCCTCTCTACAACCGGTAGCTCGCAAAGGGCTCGCCGTAGCGGAACGGGCGGCTGATCCGCTCAAGCTCGTCCTTGATGGACGGCTCCAGAGCAAGCTCGAGGCTGCGGAGGTTCGCCTCCAGCTGCCTGGCGCTTGTGGCGCCGGCGATGACGCTCGCCACGGCCGGCTTGTCCAGCAGCCAGCGCATCGACAGGGCCGCGGGCTCGCATCCGGCTTCCTCGGCCAGCTCGGATACGTCTTGGCCGAGGCCGATATAATCGCCCTTCATGAAGCGGCCGAACGCCGGATCCGTCTCCAGCCGGGAGCCTGCCGGGGCGTCGGCTCCAGCTGCATATTTGCCGGTAAGGATTCCGCCTGCGAGCGGGAAGTAGGGAATCAGGCCGAGGCCTTGATCCAGACATAAAGGCACCAGCTCGATCTCGGGCGTACGGTCGGCAAGCGAGTAGCTCGTCTGAATCGAGGCATAGCGGCTCAGGCCGAGACGATCGCTGATTCCGAGCGCTTTCATGAGTTCCCAGGCCTGATAATTGGAGGCGCCGATGTACCGCACCTTGCCGGAGCGGACCATGTCATCGAGCGTGCGGAGCGTTTCCTCCAGCGGGGTCTCGGGATCGAACGTATGGATCTGGTAAAGATCGACATAGTCCGTTCCGAGCCTGCGCAGGCTTCCTTCCAGCTCCGTCATGAGATGGCTGCGGGACGCTCCGCGGCTGTTCGGTCCTTCGCCCCTCGGAAGCCCCGCCTTCGTCGTCAGAACGATGTCGGCTCTTCGGCCCTGAATGGCTTTGCCGATGATCCGCTCGCTTTCGGTACCGGCGTAGATGTTGGCGGTGTCGATGAAATTGATGCCGTGGCTGAAGGCGCTGTGAAGGATCGAGATGCTGGTCTCTTCATCGGCTCTTTTTCCGAAGGCGTTCGTGCCGAGACCGATGGCCGACACGCGCAGCCCGCTGGCGCCCAGCTTGCGGTATTCCATGGTTATATTCCTCCTTGACTGGTGATGGACGGCCCGGGCCGGGCCGATGCCGCGAATATTCCAACGCTTCCAATCCATACTAGCGCTAGGCCGGCTATATTGGCAATCCGAGTGAATCGAGGTGCAGCAAACGATGAAAGCCTGGAAGAGAAGATCACCCTCCGGTAAAAGACGGATATCGCCGGCAACGGCGTCCGTGCTGCTGCTGGCTGCTATTGCCGTCGCCGGGGCCGCAGCCGCTCCGTTCCGTCTCGACAAGGATGTCGTGGACGATACGACGGTCGTCAGCGCATCCCAGCTTGCCAAGCAAGCCGACTGCATCGCCGTCGGCCGCTTTTCGGACAGCGACCGGATGGTTCTGACCGACCGCACGGCTCCTCAGGGGAGGCTGGTTAATTTTGTCCAGCCGTTCACCGTGGAGCGGATGCTCAAATGCCCGTCCAGCAGCACGGTCCGAATCATAACGACCGGCATCGAGCCGTTGCCGCCGCCTTCGCAGACGGAGGCCAACGAGCGGTATCCAGGAGCCTGGGCATCCGGGCCGGACTACCTGATCTTCCTCAAGAAGCTGGAAGGACAGGACGGCTATCAGGTGCTCGGCTTGCTGAAGGGCGTATACCCGATTCAGGCTGGAAAGACGGTGAGCCTGGAGCGTCAAGGCTTCCCGGAGCTGAACGGAGTGTCCAAGGAAAATCTGGAATCCGTCGTGAAGGGACTTGAAGGCCGCTGAGCTTGCGGCTGAATTATATCACAGACGGGCCGGAAGCCGCAGGCTTCCGAAGCGGGAGCAGCAGGATGCGGCTGCCAGGCAATGGACTCGGCATAGGCTCCGAACCGGCGGGAGCGAGCCGCTTCAGCAGCTCGGATGGAATGGCGGACAGGCTGCGGCTGTCCGCCATGAGCGCTGCTGCCCGATCCGGCCTTGCGATCATCGCTCCGTATGCGGCTGCAGCCGTCCTTTCCGGACCGCCGGCAATGGAAATGAGCCGCTGGCCGGGACGAAGAGGCGATCGATTCAAAAGCTTCCTCAGACCGGGGAGGTCCGGGCGTGCGATCAGCAAAGCATCCGGAAGCAGAACAGCCGGAAGAGGACTCCCGGAAGCCGGGAGCTTGCGGCGGGTCGCTTTTGGGGAGCGGGAAAATCCGATCGCCCGCAGCCGCGAGCATAGCGCGGTCAGGAACAGCCGGGGATCGCTGTTGAAATCCGGCGAGCCTTCAGGGCTCCCGTACCGGCAGCTCTGGTAATTCACGCGGATAACCCTGGCACCCGTGCCGCGCAGACAGCCGCAGAAGGCGGAGGTGCATCCGAGCGCCAGCACCAAATCCGGCTTGGATGGACGGGAACCGTCCGCGAGGCCGAGATGGAGCGGCGAGCCGGAGGGCAGCGAGTCCAGGCCTCCCAGGCTTGCTGCGGCGGGAATTCCGGTCAGCTCAAGCAATTCCCGGAGCTCTGCGGCGGCGCCGGAGAGGCGGACCCCCGCCCCGACAGCGAGGAGCGGACGTTTAGATTCGCGCAGGCTCTCGATCAAGCCGTCGAGGTCGGAATCCCGAATCGGGGGCTCCGAGGCGAGCAGCTCCCAGTAGGCCTCCGATTCCTTGAACGGCTGCAGCGGAAGGGAATCGGCGTTTTGCTCCAGAGTGATTCCGGTCAAGCGGAACGATGCCCGGAGAGAGCGGGCGCGGTCAGCTAAAAAGAGGGCTTTGCCGATCTTGGCGTACAGGTCTGCAGCGCCCGCAACAGCGTCGAAAGAGGCGGCGTCCTCCGAATGGAACGGAGGCGTCGCTCCATCGGCAGCAAGCCTGCCCGACGGCAGGGCAGGAAATCCTTCCTTCTCGCTGTATAAGAGCAATAACAGCGCAGTGCAGCCGCCTTGCGGCCCGCTTGTCCCGATGACGGCCGCAGGCCGGCCGGCTGCAGCCGAACAGCCTTCGGCCGCAGCCTCGGCCAAGGCGAGATCCGGCAATCCTTCGGCGGCGATGCCGGAGCGGGCCGCAGCGGCGAGCAAGGATGTCTTCTCCGGCGAAGCGGCGGACCGGTCATGGAACAGATGACGGATTCCGTGGTTGGCGAGCAGGTTCATGACGGCATCCGACAGTTTCATACCCGTTTGATGTCACTCCTTTGGATGGGATCTGGCAGCCGGTCATTTCAAGGAGCGGCTGCCGAGCAGCCGCTTCTTCTTCTCTATTTACATATGTTTTCAAGCCGGTCATGGAATGGGACATTCGGTGATTTCACCGGATCCGGACGTGAAATCGGGCGGATACGCAAAAGAAGGCGGCCCGGATATTCCGGACTGCCCTCGGTTCTACCAGGTCCGCGGACCGATGAGGTCGGCGAAGGTGGTCGTTTTGGGATAGGATTTGGCCAAAGCCATGCCTTTGCGGGCTTCGGAGCGGACGGCGGCGAGCTCGGGACTGGAATAGAAGAACAGCACCTTCTCGTCGCGCCGGTCGACGGGCTTGATCGGCTTGTCGTACAGAATGAACGCGGCCCAGGCGTCGGCGATGTCCTCTCCCGCCTGATAGGCGCTGGCCTCGCGGAAGAACAGCTTCGTGTAGATGGCGGTCATGGGCTTGCCGGCCCGCGCATCCCGCACGACTTCCGGCGTCCAGAATTTGCTGTAGTACCGGGTCATCAGCGAGTCCTTGCGGAAATAAGCCCATTGGCCGCTTCCCGGAGCGGGACCTCCATATGCCGAGCCGATGATTCCGCCCGCTCCGTCCGCAGCCGCGGACGGCGAACCCAGATGGTCCAGCTCGGAGCCGCCGGGACCTTGCTGGGTGACCAGGCGTCCGAGCTCATGGGCGAGCGCCCAGCGGGTGCGCTCCTTGGCTCCCGGCGTCAGGTCGGAAGGATCGAGAACGAGCCGGACCTGGGCTTTGCCGATCGTTTCCGTCCGGGAGACGGCTCCCCGCTTGATTTCCAGCCGGAACTGCCTGATGAGGGACAGATAGGCTTTCGGATACATGGCTTTTACCTGCGTCCACAGCTGCTCGGCGGCGGCCTGCTGCATCAAGGTGACTTTATATCCGCTCTCCGGATGCAGGTTCAGCCCCCCCGCGGCGCTGATGTCGTAAAGGCCGGCCGGAAGGGTATAGCCGTAGATCTCGCTGCCTTTGATCCCGATCGCGGTCCGGGCGGCGGCGGGCAGCGCTTCGATCAGATCGGCCACTTCCTGGTGGCTCTCCAGCATGTCGGCGTACAAGCCGTGCTCATACTGCTGCAGGCCAAGCTCGGCTTTCTCCTCGAGGCGGTTGTAGGCGGATGGCGGCAGCACAGGCTTCGCCGCCGCCAAATACTTCGATATGCCGCTGAAATAGGCCGTGCCGGCCAGCGTGCCGGAAGGGCTGTCCGGAGCGGTCAGGCCGCTCTCGGAGCCGCTGCCGCTGCCGGATGAGCCGGAGGAAGCGCTGCCCGTGCCCGTCCCGGTCATGCGGCGGGCGCCGGCGTAGCGCTCCTGCCAGTATGCCGAAGTGAGGCTCGACAGCTTGACTCCATCCACCGTGGCGGCGGCGAACTCGCGGTTGCCGGTATAGATGCCGGCGAAAGTAATCGCGGAGCCGCTGCAGAAAAGACGGCGTCGCCCGGCAGAAGCAGGCTTTGTCCGCCTACGTCGGCTCCCTGCTTGAACTGCTCCGCGATCGTGCACGGCAAGTTCAAGGCCGCGGGCGAGTAGCGGTAGACGTAGTAGAGGAAGCCTGAGGCGTCGAAGCCCGTTGGCGACGCGCCGCCGTAGGCATAGGGAGTGCCGAGCTGATCCAGGGCGTAATCGGCGATAGCTCCCGCAGCTTGCTGGCGGTCAGCGCTTCCTGCTGCCGATGCCGCCTGCGGGCTGCCGCCCGCTTGCGTTCCCTGCGCCGCCGATGCGGAGCTGCCGCCCGCGCCGGAAGCCGCAGAGACTGCGGGCGTCTGCGAGCCGCCGAGCATGCCTGCGGAAGCCTTGGCTGCGGTTCCGTCCGCATAGGCTGTGCCTCGGGTCTCCGGTTCCTCGAGGCCCGGCTGCCGAGACCGCAGTCCCTGCCCGCTGGCAACGGGAGATGTCTCATGTCCTGCTTTTGCTCCCGATTCATAGGATGCCGTGCCCGGAACCGCGTATGCGGCCCCTCCCCCTGCTGCAAGCATGGCAATGGCCGTACCTGTCCAAATGATTCGCCTCAATAGGCTCACTCCTGACTGAATCTTGGTGTATGTAGGACGAATTTCGTCAAATCCTTCCGTATTATAACAGGATAGCGATTGAAGATAATCGGACCTAGGGCGCAAGACATATATACAACGATATCCAGTTATCGAGATATGGAGGCCTTTATTATCCGTGAAAATGGAAGGATAAGGATCGGAACAAAGGCCCAACGGCTCAGTCAGGAAGAATCGGAGGTATTTTCTGGGTCTTTCGAACCGTAATTTTTTGCCGATCGCCGCAGCGCCGAATGATTCCAATAGGGGCGCAATCAGGTATAATGAGGCATAAAGATCGTCGGCGGACCGGATATTCGCCGGCGGGCGCGGCTCAGGCCGCAGGAGAGGAGGAGCATCGATGAACGATTCGAAGGTCATCTCGTTCCGCGGGGTGACCAAGCAGTACGATGACGACGTTCCCGTGCTGAAGGATGTCAGCTTCGACATCGAGCGGGGCAAGTTCTACACGCTGCTGGGGCCGTCAGGCTGCGGCAAGACGACCATTCTCCGGCTGATCGCCGGATTCATGGAGCCGACTTCCGGGGAGATTCTCATGGACGGCAGGAGCATCAACTCGGTCCCGGCCAACAAGCGGCAGGTCAATACGGTCTTTCAGGACTATGCGCTGTTCCCTCATCTCAACGTCTACGACAACGTCGCCTTCGGGCTGCGCATCCGCAAGCTCAAGGGGGCCGAGATCGAACGCAAGGTGAAGGAAGCTCTCCGCTTCGTCAACCTGGAAGGGTACGACAAGCGCGAGATCCGGGAAATGTCCGGCGGCCAGCGGCAGCGCGTGGCGATCGCCCGCGCCATCGTCAACGAGCCGCAGGTGCTGCTGCTCGACGAGCCGCTCTCCGCGCTCGACCTCAAGCTGCGCTACGAGATGCAGTACGAGCTGCGCGAACTGCAGCGGCGGCTCGGCATCACGTTCATCTTCGTCACGCATGACCAGGAGGAAGCGCTGGCGATGTCCGACGAGATTTTTGTCCTGAACAAGGGGATCATCGAGCAGAGCGGCACGCCGACGGATATCTACGACGAGCCGATCAACCGGTTCGTCGCCGACTTCATCGGGGAATCCAACATTGTGCCGGGCCGCATGCTGGAGGACTATAAGGTGGAGTTCGCGGGACAAGCCTTCACCTGCGTCGACCGCGGCCTGCGCCGGGGAGAGCCGGTCGAGGTCGTGCTGCGTCCGGAGGATCTGGAGATGAAGCCGGCAGACGAGGGCCAGCTGCGCGCCGTCGTCGAGACCCAGCTGTTCCGCGGGGTGCATTACGAGATTATCTGCCGCGACGACATCGGCAACGAGTGGATGGTCCATTCGACCCGCAAGGCGATCGTCGGAGAAATCATCGGCCTTGATTTCGAGCCGGAGGCGATTCACGTCATGAGGTTCGGGGAGTCGGAGGCGGACTTCGACAAGCGTCTGGAGGGCTACGAGGAAGCGGACGGAACGCGCGAGGCGGCCGAAGCAGGCGGAGCTGCCGGCGGCACGGATGCCGCCGGCGCGGCCGGAGGAGCCGAGCCGGGTTCGGGAGCGCCTGAGCCGGCGTCCATCGAGACGGGCAGGCCCGGAGGGAACAGCTAGTGGCCGTCCGCAACCGCAATTTCTTCCTCGTTCCCTACGTCCTGTGGATTGTGCTGTTCGTGGCGGCGCCGATCGCGCTGACGCTGTACAAGTCCTTCTTCGACGTCGACGGTGCGTTCACGCTGGACAACTATGTCCGCTTCTTCACGCCGGTCTACCTCAAGATGACGCTGAGCTCGTTCTGGTATGCGTTCCTCATCACGCTGTTCTCGCTGCTGATCGCATACCCGGCCGCCTGGCTGCTGACGCGGACGAAGCACAAGCAGCTGTGGCTGCTGCTCATCATTTTGCCGACCTGGATCAATCTGCTGCTCAAGGTATACGCCTTCCTGGGCATCTTCGGGACGTACGGCGCCGTCAACCGGTCGCTGGAGTGGCTCGGCATCGGGGCGCAGCAGATTCTGTTCACCGACTTCAGCTTCGTGTTCGTCTCGGTCTATATTTTCATTCCGTTCATGATTCTGCCGATTTTCAATTCGCTTGAAGAGCTTAATCCGTCTCTCGTGTTCGCGGCGAGGGATCTCGGCGCATCGCCGTGGACGACGTTCCGCCGGGTCGTGTTCCCGCTGACGCTGGACGGCGTCAAGGCCGGCTGCCAGGCCGTGTTCATCCCGGCGCTGTCGCTGTTCATGATTACGCGGCTCGTCGCCGGCAACCGCGTCATAACGCTCGGCACGGCCATCGAGCAGCATTTTCTCGTCACGCAGGACTGGGGCATGGGCTCCACGATCGCGGTGTTTTTGATTATCGTCATGGTGCTGATCATGTTCGCAGCCGGTAAACGGGAGGTGAGAAGGTAGAAGTGAATGCCACCAAGAAATGGCCATGGTCCAATCTGTATCTGATCGCCGTCTTCGCGGTCATGTACGCGCCGATCTTCTATCTGACGTTCTACTCCTTCAACAGCGGCGGCACGATGCACGGCTACGAAGGGTTCACGCTGGATTGGTACAAGGAAGTGTTCGCCGATACCCGGCTGCTGATCATCGTGCTGAACACGCTCGTCATCGCCCTGCTGTCCGGCCTTCTGTCGACGGTGCTCGGCATCGTCGGCGCGCTCGCCATCTATGAGGTGCGCCGGAGGCGGAACAAGAACACGCTGCTCAGCTTCAACAATGTGCTGATCGTAAGCCCCGATGTCATCATCGGCGCCTCGTTCCTCATCCTGTTCACGATGATCGGCATCCGGCTCGGCTTCTTCAGCGTCCTGCTGTCGCATATCGCCTTCAGCGTGCCGATCGTCGTGCTCATGGTGCTGCCCAAGCTGCAGGAAATGAGCCCGACGCTCATCGATGCCGCCCGGGATCTCGGCGCGAGCCGCTGGCAGGTGCTTACGGGCGTCGTGCTGCCGTTTATCCGTCCAGGCATCTTCGCCGGCTTCTTCATGGCGCTGACCTACTCGCTGGACGACTTCGCGGTGACGTTCTTCGTCACGGGCAACGGCTTCTCCACGCTGTCGGTGGAGATCTACTCGCGTGCCCGCCAAGGCATCTCGCTGTCGATCAACGCCCTGTCGACGCTCATCTTCCTGTTCACGATCCTGCTTGTCGCGGGCTATTATTTCATCACCCGGCGCAGCGGATCGAGAGCCGGCTCGGCGTCGCGCGGCGGCGTCATGACCGGAGCGGGAGAGGGGGGATCGCGATGAAGGGCCTGATCCAGGCTTTCGCCGCCATTCTGGTCGCCTCCCTCGGATGCATGTATCTGGCTTCCTATCTCAATTCCAGCCAGGGATATTCCGGGTCCAATACGCTGACCATCTACAACTGGGGCGATTATATCGATCCCGATCTGCTGACGAAATTCCAGAAGGAGACGGGCATCACCGTCATCTACCAGACGTTCGACTCCAACGAGGCGATGATGACGAAGGTGCAGCAGGGAGGCACGACGTTCGACGTCGCGGTCCCGTCCGAGTACGCCATCGACAAGATGAAGCAGGAGGACCTGCTGCTGCCGATCGACCACGGCCGCCTGCCCAATCTCAAGCATATCGACTCCCGTTTCCTGAATCTGAGCTTCGACAAGGACAATCAATATTCCATTCCTTATTTCTGGGGAACGGTCGGCATCATCTACAATCCGGAGCTGACGCCCAAGGATCTCGTGTTCGACAGCTGGGACGACCTGTGGGACCCGCGGCTCAAAAACAATCTGCTGCTCGTCGACGGCGCGCGCGAGGTGATGGGCTTCGGCCTCAACAGCCTCGGCTATTCGCTCAACGACCGCAAGGAGGAGCATCTGCAGGAAGCGCTGCGCAAGCTGCAGATGCTGACGCCGAACGTGAAGGCGATCGTCGGCGACGAGATCAAGATGCTGCTCGCGAACGAGGAAGCGGCCGCCGGCGTCGTCTGGTCGGGCGATGCGTCGGAGATCATGGACGAGAACGACAAGCTCGACTACGTCATTCCGAAGGAAGGCTCCAACGTCTGGTTCGACAATATGGTCATTCCGAGGACGGCCCGCAATCTCGACGGAGCCTACAAGTTCATGAACTTCATGCTCGATCCGGCCAATGCCGCCCAGAACGCCGAGTATGTCGGCTATTCCACGCCGAACAAGGACGCGATACCGCTGCTGCCCGAGGAAATTTCCTCGGATGAGCGCTTCTATCCGCCGGAGGAGCTGACGGGCCGGCTCGAGGTGTACGACAACCTCGGCAAGCGCATGCTCTCGCATTACAACGAGCTGTTCCTGGAGTTCAAGATGCACCGGAAGTAAGCGTAGCGTACTTCGTTAAATCCCCGAAAAAAAACCTGTTCCCGCCTATGCCTCCGGGCATTCCGGGACAGGTTTTTTTTGGCTTCTTCCGCATCCCAGGCGCGGAGCGTGCCGCCGGCAAGAGAGGGATTATTGGAAGGCAGGTGGAATGAAATGGATAGGCGGAAATAAACGGACGGAGGAGAGGAATACAGTGCCGATTGCGCTTATATTCGACATGGACGGAACGCTGTTTCAGACGGACAGGATTTTAGAAATCTCCTTGCAGGAGACGTTCGGCTACCTGAAGTCGCTTGGAGAATGGGAGAGCGCGGCTCCAATCGAGAAATACCGCGAGATCATGGGAGTTCCGCTGCCTGTCGTATGGGAAACGCTCTTGCCCGATCATTCGAATGAAATCAGGCATAGGGCGAACGACTATTTTCATGAAAAGCTGCTTGGGAACATTGCGGACGGCAGAGGAGCTTTATACCCTCATGTCATCGAGCTCTTCGAGCGCTTGAAGCAAGTTGGGCTGCCCGATTTTCATCGCGAGCAATGGGCAGGCCGAGTATTTGAACGCCATTGTCGGCTATTACAGGCTGGACGCCTGGATTGCCGAAACGTTCAGCATCCAGCACATCCAGTCGCAAAACAAGGCGGATCTGGTCGGCCATATTCTGAAGAAACATCGCATTGAACAAGCAGCCGTGGTCGGAAACAGGCTGTCCGATATCCTTGCCGCGAAAAAGAATGGCCTCATGGCGGTAGGCTGCCGCTTTGACTTTGCCCAGGAAGAGGAGCTCATGCAGGCTGACGCCGTCATCGATGACCTGCTGGAGCTGACGGAACTGTTCGATTTGCAGCCCTTGGGCCTTCATCGCAGCTAACAGCGCCTTTTAAACTCGAGTTTTTTAGAGTCCGGAAGCAACTTTTACCCGCAGGCTCCGTCTAGAAATGGCAACTGGGACTATTACCCAGACGGGAAATGGGGCGCCGCCGGTTGAGCCGGCGTATCCCTGTCCCGCTACCTCCAAGCTGGAAAGGATGCCTGCCCATATGTTCGCTTCTACCCGAAAAAACTCCGCCCTGCGGCTGTCTTCCACGCTGCTTGGCGTATCCCTGCTGCTCGGAGCGGCGATTCCCTCCGCCCCGGCGAGCGCCGAGGCGCCGGTGCTGTCCGCGCCGGGATACGCGCCGGCAGCGCTGAACGCGCCGCTGGCCAAGCCTCTATGGACCGCCGCTATCGACAAGCCCGGGCCGCAAGGCTTCCTCTACGCGACCAATGCGGTCGCGGAGAAGGGAGTCGTCTATTCCATCGGCGGCGGAAAGCTCATCGCCCGCAGCGCGGAGAGCGGCAAAGAGACGTTCCGCTACGGGACGGGACTTCGACCCTTTGTCGTCTATGAGGGCAGTTCCGTCTATGTCGTGCAGCGGGACGGCAAGATCGCCGCTCTGAACGCCGCAACCGGCAAGCCAAGATGGATATCGTCCGCAGGCGCCCAAGAGGACGGACGCGTACCGATCGTGCGCGGCGACACGGTGTACGCGACGACGGGCAATGTCGTCACGGCGCTCCGGGTTTCCGACGGCAAGAAGCTGTGGAAGCAGACGGAGAAGTCCGCAACCTATGCGCCCTATGAAATCCAGGAGCATGACGGCGTCGTGCTGATGTCCTATGTCGTGTCCGGAGCGATAACATCCATCCAGCTTGACGCCGTGGACAAGGGGACAGGCAAGCTGCTGTGGAAAGCGGGCTCGACGAGCAGCCTGCTCGACGTGAAGGACGGAAAGGTCTATGCGGTCAAGGACGGCTTGCCCAATGCCGATCTGGACGCGAGTCCGAATCGCGTCTTCAAGGTTTCGGTGCTCGACCTGCGCACGGGCAAGTCCCAGGAAACCCGGGAGTACGGCTACAAGCTGCCGGGCCAGCCTCCCTACCCGTACGGAGGGGAGAGGGCATTTCTGGACGGAAGCGACCTCTATCTGGATACGGGCGCCAATGTTTTGAAGTTCGACTTCAGCCGGTATGCCTCGGGCCAGAAGCCTTCGAAGACATACGCCAAGCGCAGCGAGCGGACGGAGCTGGCGGGCAAGCCGGCCTCCGGAAGGCTGTTCCTGGTGGACCGGGACAGCGGAGCGCTGCGGGGGCTCAAGACTTCCAACGGAGATCCCGTGTCCTGGGCCGGAGACAATCCTGCGGTCCGCACGGAGGTATTCGGCAACGGCGTTTATTCCGCGCAGTCGGACGGCTTCCTGTATGCGTTCAATCTCCAATCGACGGAACCCGTCCTGAAAGTGAACGCGGGAACCCGCCTGTTCGGACCGACTCTCCGGACCGGCCCGGTCCTGATCGTGCAGACGGACAGCAAGCTCATTGCCGTCCGCATCCCTGGCGCGTTGAAGTAGCAAGTTCCGCGGTTTCAGGCTGAAGCAGAGAGCTTCGAGCTTGCCGGATAGCTGAATTCCCCGAGGGTGATCACGCTGCCGCCTTTTGAAGGCGGCGGAATTGTGGTCGGCCGAGGGGATTTTTTTGTTCCAACATGCTGAAATATTATTCCATAATAAAATAAAAAATCGAAATATATTGAAAATGTAAAATTTATCTACTAGTCTGATAGAGAAGACCCAGTCCTGGCCGCTGGAGGTGAGAGGGAGAGAAACCGGAAGCAGGAGCGAGGAAAAATGCAGGAGCGAAGAAAGTGCAGGAGCGAAGAAAGGTGCAGCGCTTTATAGCAGAATCAGATCCGCGTTCATGGAGTCAAAAACAACGGGCATTCAGGGAGGCAAAAGATGAGCTGGACTAGAAAGCTGCGCAAGTCGATTCCCGTCGTCACCGCCATCATGCTTGGCATCGGCACGATAATTCCCGGAATAGGGACATCCCCTGTCTCGGCCGAGCAAGCGTACGACCTGCCTTATTCGTCTTCGTTGGTCGAAGGATTCGAGAAAACCGATTACCTTCAGGCTTCTTCCGTCAAGTCGGTCACGACGCTGGAGCTGGCGAGCAGGCCGGCAACGATCTACTACGGCAGGCATGCGGCCAAGCTGTCCTATGATTTTACCGGCACGACAGGCACTTCGGCATCTTATATCAATTTCAAGGACGACAACGGCTCCGCCGGACGAAGCCTTCCCGGCGATCCGAAGCAGATTGGAGTCTGGGTGTACGGAGCAGGCGACAATCACTGGCTGAGGGCCCAGCTGATGGATTCGGGAGGCGCGAAGACGGCGATCGATCTCGCAGCCCGGGTCGATTGGACCGGCTGGAAATACATAACCGCCCCGATACCCGCCAGCATGCCGAGGCCGTTGAAGATCACCCAGATCTATCTGGCCGAAACGAAGGACGATAATAAAAACAAGGGAGTTCTGTACGTGGACCAGTTGAGCGCATTCGGCTCCTCTTCGTCTCTGTACGGTCTGGATCTGAACGGGCTCGGCCCGATGCAGACCGGAGAAAGCCGGCCGACCGTCGTCGAGGCCACATATGCGGGAAGGACCGCTCCCGCAGCCGTTCCTGCTTCGGCGCTGACCTACAGCAGCAGCGACGAAAGCGTCGCCTCGGTGGACGGGAGCGGTATCGTCCAGGCGAAGCAGGCGGGGCATGCAACGATTACGGCCATGATGTCCGGTTACGGCGCGGCGGCCTATGCGGAAGTAACGGTCGCGGACGAAGCTCCTGTTCCGTCGGAGCTGGAAGTATCGGGACCTCCTCGGCTCGTGACGGGATCGGCCGATTCGCTAAGAATTTATGCCTATTACGGAGGTCTGGCGAATCCTGTATCGGTGTTGTCGGGAGCCGCTTACCGGAGCAGTGCGCCAAATGCAGTGGAGATCGATTCGAAAGGGAAAATGAAAGCGCTTCAACCTGGAGAGGCCGTTCTGACGGCCGAATACCGCGGTCTGTCGGCGTCCTTGAATGTCGTCGCAGCCGATCCGGTACCGGTGCTGCAAAGCATTTCCCTCGCCAGCCTGGCGGCGATGAACGTCGGAGACAGCGCGCGGACCGTGGTGGAGGCTGCGTACAGTATTCTGCCCGCTCCCGTGCCGGTCACGGAAGGAGTGGGCTATAAGAGCAGCAAGCCGGAAGTAGCATCCGTCGATGCCGGCGGACTCGTGACGGCCCGATCGGCTGGCGCCGCCCAGATTACGGCGACGTTCGGCGGCAAGACGAGCAGCGTCTACCTCATCGTCAGCGCGGCGCTGCCGAATCCCAAGCGGGAAATGCGGGCGGCCTGGATCGCTACCGTCGACAATGTGGACTGGCCGCTTAAAGGCGTCACTGATGCCGACCGGCAGAAGCGGGATTATATCGCCTTGCTTGACGAGCTGAAGGCGGACGGAATCAATGCGGTCATCATGCAGGTGAAGCCGACTGCCGACGCCTTCTATCCGTCGGACCTGGCTCCGTGGTCGGAATGGCTGACGGGCAAGCAGGGGCAGGATCCGGGCTACGATCCGCTCGCATTCGTCCTGGAGGAAGTCCATAAGCGCAACATGGAGTTTCATGCCTGGTTCAATCCTTACCGGGTCAGCATCAAGAACGACCTGTCCGCGCTCGCCCCGAACAATCCGGCGATCCTGCACCCCGAGTGGAGAGTCGAGTACGGAGGCAAGCTGTACCTCAATCCGGCGATTCCCGAAGCAAGGGAATATATCGAAAGCGGCATTATGGAGGTTGTCCGCGGCTACGATATCGACGCCGTTCATTTCGACGATTATTTCTATCCTTATCCGGTAGCGGGAGTCGATTTCCCGGACGCTGATCAGTACGCGGCCTATCAGGCTTCCGGCGGAGGCCTGACGAAGGATGATTGGCGCAGGAGCAACGTCAACCTGTTTGTCGAGCGGATGAGCCTCCAGATCAAGGGCGCGAAGCCATATGTGAAGTTCGGCATCAGTCCGTTCGGCATCTGGAGGAACAAGAGCGAGGATCCGTCCGGTTCCGATACGAACGGGCTCAGCAGCTACAGCGCGATCTACGCCGATACGAAAACATGGATCGACGAAGGCTGGATCGACTATGTGACGCCGCAAATCTACTGGTATATGGGCTATTCCCCGGCTGCGTACGAGAAGCTGATCGCCTGGTGGAACGACGCCGTCCAAGGAAAGAACGTGCACTTGTACAGCGGACAGGCGATCTACCGGATCGGAGCGGCCGACGGCTGGAGCAATCCCGAAGAGATGCCGAACCAGGTCATCCTGAACCGCAATTATGATTCCGTCCAGGGCAGCATGTACTTCAGCGCGACTCAGTTCGGACAAAATCCGCTTGGTTTCGGGGATCGCCTGCGCGGCGATCTGTACCGTTATCCGGCGCTGATTCCGGTCATGCCTTGGCTGGGCGGCAAAGCGCCGTCCGCACCGATGCCGAGCGCGGCGCAAACGGCGGACGGAGTCAGCGTCATCTGGAACGCCGATTCCTCCTCGGACGAGACCTCCTACGTCGTTTACCGTTTCGACGGCAGCCAGTCGGGAGATATCGACGATGCTTCCCATATCGCGGCGTACATCCGCAAGCAGGAAGGGAGCCTGCAAACGTACAACGACCGGATGGTCGATGAGGGCAGGACGTATACGTACGTCGTCACGGCCGTCGACCGCCTTCACCGTGAAAGCGGGCCGAGCCAAGCAATGACCGTGGAAGTCGGCTACGGCTTCCCGCCGGGGACGCCGATACCGACCTCGACGCCTGGTCCGAGCGGGACGCCGATACCGACCACGACGCCTGGTCCGAGCGGAACGCCGGGAGCGAGCGCGACGCCTGGTCCGAGCGGAACGCCTTCGCCGGGTGCAACGCCGGAAGTAAGCGCATCTCCCGGGCCGGGATGGCCAGGACCTGCAGCACCGTCCTCCTCGCCGTCTCCGGCCCCGACGGCCACGGTCGGCGTCATCAACGGCGCCAAGCATGACATCGCACTGCTGTGCGACAGCATGAAAGAGGGAGCCGCCGTATCGAGGCTGACCTTCATCGAGGAACGTCTGGAGGAGATCGCCGGCAGTATGAAGGCTCCGGTCATCGTCGTTCCGGTATCGAATAGGTCGGGGACGTTCATCGGCGAGCTGAGCCTGCATTCGCTGGAGAAGCTGGCTGCGGCAGGCGCCGTGCTGGAGTTCCGTTCCGCAGCGGCGGCCTTCTCCGTTCCTGCTGCTGCTGTCGCGCGGAACATGGGCGCGGGCCTGACAGAAGATAAGGCCATAGTCGAGATTTCGATCTCCTTCCGGACCGAAGACATCCGGCAAGGCGCAGCTTCTCAAGCCGCGGCGGCAGGCGCCGCATGGCTGGCAGGCCCGGTCGGCTTCGGCATCTCTTACGTGGATAAAGCAGGCAGGACCCAAGCGGCTCGTTTGGATCGCTTCGTGACGAGGTCGCTTGCGATCGCGGACCCTGCAGCTGCCGCAGGAACCGCAGCCGGAGTCCGTCTGGCAGCCGGCGGCAGCCTGGTTCCGGTTCCGACGAGAGTGCTG
>Ga0194137_10000407_pt1 | contig 29193 bp, 26 predicted proteins | sample TARM_MetaG_T3_14_FD_134025 | JGI IMG/M metagenome (GOLD analysis project Ga0194137, IMG submission 134025) | Freshwater microbial communities from Pennsylvania, USA, analyzing microbe dynamics in response to fracking - TARM_MetaG_T3_14 (version 2) | ecosystem: Environmental > Aquatic >... | reverse complement strand
CGCTTGAGTACGTGGGCGAGGACGGCAAGAAGCACCGTCCGGTCGTCATCCACCGCGGCATCATCAGCACGATGGAGCGCATGACCGCTTTCCTGCTGGAGAATTTCGCCGGCGCCCTGCCGCTATGGCTGAGCCCTCAGCAAGCACGCGTCATTCCGGTATCCCAGGTGTACGAAGGCTACGCCCGCCAAGTCGAGGAGCAGCTGCTTGCGGCAGGCATCCGCGCCGAGAGCGACCTGCGCAACGAGAAGCTCGGCTACAAGATCCGCGAGGCGCAGCTCGAGAAGATTCCTTACATGCTGATCGTCGGCGAGAATGAAGCCGGAGCCGGAACCGTCTCGGTGCGCAAGCGCGGAGAAGGGGACATCGGAGCGAAGCCGGTAACCGAGCTTGCAGCGGAGCTGGCAGAGGAAATCGCCAAAAAAACCGTTTAGTTGAAGCGAAATTCGACAAAAACTGAATAAGGCCTGCGGGCAGTGGGTAACCTCCGTTTAAAGGGGAGATTACTGACTATGCCCACAGGCTTTTTGTTGTACCGAAAATCCATCTATCTTCTCGTTGTTGCCGCGATTGTCGCCCTCGTCCTCGACTCCGGCCGCGTGACGGTCATAGCCGATTCGGAGTCCGATGCCGCTCTCCGCAAGCTGGAGCAGAGAACCGATGCTGAAAAACGTCCCGTTCCCAAGCGGGCCGGCGTACGTCGGCCCGATCCGAAGGCGGCGGACAAGCCGGCTTCTCCGCCGCTGCCGGCTGTCGCACCGCCTGGGATGCCGGACGCCGCCTCGTCCGCGCCGGAGCAGCCGCAGCAGGACGGGCTTGCCCCGGTCAAGAGCATCTCGGTGCTGGCGACAGGTTATACGGCCGGAATCGAATCGACCGGCAAAAGGCCCGGACATCCGCTTTACGGCATTACCCGTTCAGGCGTCAAGGTCAAGCGGGGGCAGGTGTCGACGATCGCCGCGGACACGAAGGTGCTTCCGATAGGGACGCTGCTCTTCATACCCGGATACGGCTATGGGGTCGTAGCGGACACCGGCTCCAAGATCAAAGGCAAGCGGATCGACCTTTACTTCGACACGACCCGCCAGGTCTACAAGGAGTGGGGAAAGAAACAGGTCACGGTGCAGGTGATCCGATATGGCTCCGGCAAGCTCGACCAGCGCATGCTGAACCGGCTGAATGAAACGGTGAAAGCGGGCGGCGTGCAGGAGCCGAAGAAAATCAAGCTATGAAAAAACCGCCGGCCGGCCTTATACGTCAAGGCCGCTGGCGGATTTGAACTTGCGGATCATGAGCTGGGTCTGAACATTGACAACCCCTTCCAGAACGTAAAGCTTGTCGTACAAAAACTTCTCGAGCTCATTCTCGTCCCGCAGCAGGGCGTGGACATGCAGCGTGCTGGAGCCGGTCATCTGATAGATGTTGACGACCTGCATCTCCTCCGACAGCTGCTGTCCGACGGTGTCGACGCAGCGCGGCTCGACCTGGACCTCGAAGAAGGCGGATACCGTACGGCCAAGCTTGGCCACGTTGACGCGGACCGTGAAATGCTCAAGCACGCCGCTCTCCAGCAGGGATTCGACTCTCTTCTGGATGGCGACGCGAGAGAGGCTCAGCGTTTCCCCGATCTTGGCGTAGGGCATCCTTCCGTTCTCTAGGAGCAGCTGTACAATCTGTTGATCGATATCGTCCAAATGGGGGAGTTTCATTGAAGCAGACTCCTTTCGCAAGAGATCTCGTGTTAATAAACATAACATAATCATTCGACATTGAATAGTCATTTTTTGATTTCGAACAGCAAGCTTGCCCCACTGATTTGACGCTTTACGTAATTAAATCGCTGCAATTCCGCGGATATGAATACGGTGAATCCAGATTCTTTCCATTTAGGAATGAAATAAATGTTATATGCATGTTAGATTAAAAGCCGTTCTTGAATGCCGTCCTTGTTTCCGCTGCCGCTTGCCGCCTCTTCGCTCGCGGCAGCGGCTATTTTTGTTTCCTTTATTTAGTGCTTGCCTCCGTCTGCAGACGGAGAAGGGAATCAACCGTCAGACTCTACCTCCATGCAGTTCGGCACGTTATAATGAGGACACGAAAGCAGATGACAACGGCAAGGAGATGTCGATCGCATGAAACAAACCCATATATGCCGAGTCCTCGGAGGACTGGCCATAACGGCAGTCGGCGGCTTGTTCATCCTGCACCAGATGGGATTGCTCGGCTTCCAGCATCTGGACATCGGAGGGTTCATCAGCCGGTATTGGCCGCTTGTTCCGCTCTTAATGGGGCTGTCCACGCTGTTCTCGGGAGGATCGCTCTGGGCCGGCGCGGCGATGGTGCTGTTCGGACTCGTGATGCTGGGGCGCAACATGGGATTTTCGTATTGGTCGTTCGGCGACGCGGCGCAGTTTCTGCTCCCGGTCGTGGCCATCGTGTTAGGACTGAGGATGGGTTTCTCGCGCGGCGGCCGGCGGCCGCGTCCTGAAGAACCGGACGACGACGGGGAATGGACCTCGTATACTTCCTATCAAGGCCCCGTTCCTCCGGCTCCTCCGCTGCATCCGGACCCGCTGCATCCGGATCCGCTGCATCCGGAAGCAGGACCCGGAAGGCCGGGAGATGGCGGAAAGGACGGGAAGAAAGGACAGTCGGCATACGGCGGCGCTCAGCCCTCGGCCGGCAATGCCGGAGGCAGATACGACGAGCGGGAATCCGCGTGGACGCCCGAGCCGGGCCAGCCGATGGACTGGAAGCGGGCCAAGCATGAATTCAAGCAGGCGAGGCGCGAATACCGGAATGCGCACCGGCGCCATCACGGGCATGGACGCAGCAGGCACAATCATGGCCGAACGGAATGGTGGAACACCGATCCCAACGCCCAGACACGCTCCAACTTCATCGGGGATATCCATCTGGGCCATGATTACTGGGATCTCGTTCCGCTCAACATCTCCCATTTCATCGGAGACACCGTGCTGGATCTGACTCGCGCGAACATTCCGATGGGAGAGACGAAAATTACGATCAGCTCTTTCATCGGAGATGTGAAAGTATTCCTTCCCGCCGATTCGGATGTCGGGATCCAGGTCGTATCCAGCGCCTTCATCGGCGATTCCAAGGTGCTTGGGCGCAAGGAAGGCGGGATGTTCCAGCATTCGGATACGCAGAGCCCGAGCTTCCGCGAATCGGAACGCAAGATCAAGCTGGTGTGCAGCACATTTATCGGAGATGTCCGGGTGACAAAGGTTGGGTGAGGTCGGGACATGGTCGTAAAGCTGCTTAGAAGCGGCAGGCTGGAGCTGATATCGTTCTTCGTGCTCAGCACGGTCGTGCCATGGTGTGTCATGTACTGGATCAAGCATGGATGGATGCACGAAGCGTCTCCCGGACAGCTGTGGCTGACGGGGACGCTTCTGTGCCTGATTGTGAGCATCGGCCTCGGATATTGGATCGGCAAGCGTCAGCAGAACCGCATCGACGCCGTGCATCTGGCGCTCAAGCAGGCTGCGAGCGGCAATCTGGCGGCTCGTCTGCCGGAGGGGGAAGGATATTCGCTGGCGGGAGCTTACCACGAGTTCAACCTCATGGCCGAAACGCTGGAAAGGAAGCTCCAGGTCATGCAGCGGCAGAACGAGATCCGCGTGCTGCAGCAGGCGGCTTCTAATGAAGAAGCCGTTCTGGAGGAGCGCAAGCGGCTGGCGCGGGACCTGCATGATACCGTCAGCCAGCAGCTGTTCGCCATTCATATGTCGGCCTCTTCCCTGCCCAAGCTGCTCGAGATCAGTCCCGAGCGGGCCGGCGAAGTCATGAAACAGCTCATCACGATGTCCTCCCACGCTCAGAAGCAGATGAGAGGTTTTATCGCGCAGCTGCGGCCTCTGGAGCTGGAGGGCCGCTCGCTCGAGGATGCGCTGGCGCGCTGGTTCCCGGATTACTGCAGGCAGAACGGGCTGCAAGGCGTCCTCGACTGGAGGGTGGAGGAAGCGGTTTCCGAGGCCAAGGAGCATCAGCTGTTCCTGATCGTCCAGGAAGCGATGGCCAACGTCGTGAAGCACGCGGGGGCCGGCAGCGTCACGCTGTCGTTGTCGGATACGCCGAGCAGCTTGACCTTGGTGCTGCAGGACGACGGCCAGGGCTTCCGGGCGGATCAGGTCCGCCCGGGCTCCTACGGCCTCTCGACGATGCAGGAGCGGGCGATGCAGCTGGGCGGCGATGCGGCCATTATCAGCAAGCCGGGAGGAGGCACGCGGATCCGCGTGTCGCTGCCGAAATACGGAACAGAGGAGCGGGGAGAACAATGACGGGAACCGAATGCTGCCGGATCATGATCGTGGACGACCATGACATGGTCCGTACGGGCTTGAGGACTTATTTGATGCTGGAGCCCAAATTCGAGGTGGTCGCGGAAGCGGGCAGCGGCGAGGAAGCGCTGCGCCTGCTGGACGGAATGGAGGAGCTTCCTCATCTCGTCCTGATGGACTTGATGATGCCGGGCATAGACGGCGTAGAGGCGACGCGCCGCATCACGGAGAATTTTCCATCCGTAAAAGTCGTGCTTCTGACCAGCTTCCTGGAGGATGAGAAAGTCGTCGCGGCCGTCGAGGCCGGAGCGGTCAGCTACGTGCTCAAGACCGTCAGCTCCGAGGAGCTCATCTATGCGCTCAGCGGCGCGCTGCGGGGCATGCCCGTCATGACGGCGGATGTCTCGCAGGCGCTCACCCGCGGGCTTCGCCAGCGCTCCGCGCAGATCGTCGACGAGGGATTGACGGAGCGGGAGAAGGAAGTGCTGCTTCTCGTCGCGGAAGGCCAGGCCAACAAGGAAATCGCCGAAGAGCTTCATATCAGCATCAAAACGGTTAAGACACATGTAAGCAACCTGCTGATGAAATGCGAGGTCGAGGACCGGACGCAGCTGGCGGTCTATGCCCATCGCAAAGGGTGGGTCAAATCCTGATCGGCCAGCGGTTGGATTCGGACGGAAGCACGGCATGCGGAAGGGTTCGGGACGAAAACGCGGCCGTCCGGCCGTTTTCCGGCACATAACGCCCGATCCGGCAGGGAATGCTGACCATATCGAAGCTGACAAGGAGAGATATCCATGATTGAGATCGCATCCCCATTGGAATCGACCGAGCATGACTTCGTACAGATCAAGCGCGTGCTGGATAAGCAGGGCTTCGTGCTGGGAGGCAATTGGGATTACGGCAACGGATCCTTCGACTTGAATCTGGACGAAAAGAACAAGGTATGGCTGCGCTTGCCGTTCGACGTGCTGCGCGGCAACGTGGACGACCAGACCGAGGACAACGACGCCTCTATCAAGCTGACCACTCCGTACGTGCTTCGCCATCTGTACCGGGAAGGCAACGATCCGGAAGCGAAGATGCGCACGGTAGGCGCGCTGTTCGACCAGTTCCAGGCTCCCGTCGACCCGGATGCCGACGTCGCCCCGGAATGGGTGGAGAAAGCCAGGCAGGTGCTTGGCGACACCGAGGAGCAGCTCAACGTTCCCCGCTGAATCTATCTTTTGGGCAAGGCCTTTGACCCGTTCCGGCGGAATCAAAGGTTTTTTATTTTGTCTTATGCCCTTTTTCAGTTTCTTTTAAGGTAGATTGTGCAAGATAGACACATAACCATTCCACGCTGGTTCCACGGACGTGCATGGCCGCGGGCAAGCCACTTCCGCAGGCAGTCCGGCGCCTCCCGCGGGGAGGATGAGGGAGCTCATTTCATAGAATCGAGGAGGAATTTTCGATGGAAGACAATCGCAATGGCAACGGCCGGTTCGACGGATTCTGGGACGAAGAGAACAAGAAAAACGAGGAGCGCGCAAAACAGGATTCGCCGGACAACTCCGGCGGCGAGCGCCAGGAAGGCTCCTCGTACTACTATTCTTACGGCCCCTTCCGCCAAGGACAGCCGGATCGGCAGGAACCGCGCCGGGAAGGGCAGCCTTCCGGGAGCTACGGCGCTTCCGAGGAGCGCCCGCAGGAGGGTCATTCGCGCGAGGTCGTCGTGACGCCTCCCCGCCAGCTGCGCCCGTTCGTACCGGCCGCCCATGCAGGCAAGGGCGAATGGCAGACCGGCGGCGGAAGCGGCGGCAAGCGGCGCGGAGGAGGCTTCCGCACCGCGGCGGTTTCCTTCCTCGCCGGCGTAATCGCTGTCGGCGGCCTGATGTGGGCGTCGGATGAGAACGACTGGTTCACGAAGGGACAGGCGCTGACCTCTTCGGGCGTCGTATCGGGCCAAGGAGACAACACGGCGGCTGCCAGCAAGGTTTCCACGGCGGCCGACACGACCCGTCCGATGAACATCTCGCAAATATCGGAAAAAGCTTCGCCGGCGGTCGTCCTGATCACGACCTACAGCAACGCCAGCAGCTCTTACGGCGGCGGCCTCGACAGCGATCCGTTCTTCCGCCAGTTCTTCGGCGACCAGTTCGGAGGAGGCGGCAGCAGCCGCGGCCAGCAGGGCGGAGAGCTGCAGGAGACGGGGCTCGGCTCCGGATTCTTCTTCGAGAAGGACGGCTATATTCTGACGAACCAGCACGTCATCGACGGCGCGCAGCAGATCAAGGTCAAGGTGCAGGGCACGACCAAGGAGCTGGAAGCGAAGCTGCTCGGAGCCCGCAAGGATCTCGATCTCGCCGTGCTCAAGGTAGAGCCGCAGGACGGCAAGGACTTCCCGACGCTGCCGCTCGGCGATTCCGAAGCCAGCAGCATCGGCGACTGGCTCGTCGCTATCGGCAACCCGAACGGCTTCGATCATTCCGTTACGGTAGGCGTGCTCAGCGCCCGCGAGCGTACGATCCAGGTCGCTTCGGAATCCGGCGGCACCGCTCGGAACTACCAGCATCTGCTGCAGACGGACGCCTCCATCAACCCCGGCAACTCCGGCGGTCCGCTGATCAACATGAACGGCGAAGTCATCGGCATCAATACCGCCATCAGCGCGGACTCGCAGGGCATCGGCTTCGCGATTCCGACGAGCACGATCAAGGAAGTCGTGGATCAGCTGAAGGCCGGCCAAAGCTCGGCTCCAAGCCCGTTCATCGGCGCGACGCTGGCTGACATCACGGACCAGATGAAGCAGGAGCTCGGCCTCAGCAGCACGGAAGGCTCCATCGTCCGGGAAACGACGTTCAATGCTCCGGCCTACAAGGCGGGCCTGCAGCAGTATGACGTCATCACCGGCATGGACGGAACGAAGTACAAAACGAAGGAAGATCTGATCGCGGTCATCCAGAAGAAAAAAGTCGGCGACAAGGTGACGATGAACGTCATCCGCAACGGCAAGAAGATGGACATCACGATCGAGATCGGCGACAAGAGCAAGTACAACGTCGAATAACCGTACGGCGAATGTCCGGTTGTTCCGGAGCGCAGGCGTAGTCACGCCTGCGCTCCTGTTATGTCCGCCCCGCCGGGGAAGCGGGACGGACCGGCTGCGGTTTTCAATTCGCCGCCGGCTGAGGTAGGATAGAATCAACGAGCAAGCGAGGGGAGCTGGGCCATGAGACCGCATATCGTGGTGGTAGACGATGACGAGAAGATTACATCCATGCTGCGCCGCAGCCTGGCGTTCGAGGGATACGAGGTCACGACGGCCGGCAACGGGCTGGAAGGGCTGAAGGCGCTGCTCGGAGCCGATCCGCAGCTGCTGATCCTTGATGTCATGATGCCGCAGGTGGACGGCTGGGAAGTATGCAGGCGCGTCAGGGAAGGCGGCAGCGCCGTGCCGATCCTGATGCTGACCGCCAAGGACGATATCCATGACCGCGTGAAGGGGCTCGATCTCGGCGCGGACGATTATCTGGTGAAGCCGTTCGCGCTCGAGGAGCTGCTCGCGCGGGTGCGCGCGCTGCTGCGCCGCAAGCCGGACAAGCTGGAGGAGCCGGGCAACCGGCTGTCCTTCGAAAATCTCATTCTCGACCTGGATTCCCGCGAAGCGATGCGCGGCGGACGCCGCATCGAGCTGACCGCCAAGGAATTCGACCTGCTCCACCTGTTCATGCAGAATCCGAAGCGAGTCCTTACCCGCGACTCCATCATGGACAAGATCTGGGGCTACGATTACAGCGGGGAGTCGAACGTGCTGGAAGTCTATATCGCCATGCTGCGGCAGAAAACCGAGGATGCCGGTACGGACAGCCGCCTGATCCAGACGGTACGGGGCACCGGTTACGTCCTCCGCGGAGGAGTGAGCTAGAAGTGTCCATCCGATTCAAGCTTACGCTTACCTACAGCGCGATTCTTGCCGTCATCCTCATCGTCATGGGGGGGACGGTTTATGCTTTCCAGAGCTATAAGGCCTATTCCGACGTGAAGAACAAGCTGGAAGCCCAAGGGAAGGATTTGAGCAACCAGATTCAGCAATACAGCATCTTGGATCCCGGGCAGCTGCGGGTGAAGCCTTCCTCTCTGCAGCAGGAAAAGTCCTACATCCAAATTGTTGATTACCGTGCGGGAACCTACAGGCTTTCTGCGGAAATGGAACAGTACCATCTTCTTTTTCCCTTTGAGAAGGATCCTGCGCTTGTTGCCGAAAAAGCCCGGTTCGCCAAAACCAATGTCAATGGCTATCCCTTTTACGTCTACCAGTGGCCGATTGTGGACATGAGCTCCAAGGTCGTGGGACTGCTGCAAGTGGGGTATCTTATTAATGTCCAGGACAATTCGCTGCAGCAGCTCCGCACGATTCTCGTCTTCACCTCGCTGATCGGCCTCGTCGTCGCTTTCACCGTCGGGATGCTGATGGCCCGCCAGTCGCTGCGCCCGATCGAGATCGTCATCCAGGCTGCGGAGCAGATCGAGAAGGGCTCCGACCTCAGCATGCGCATCGCCTGGAATGGTCCGAACGACGAGCTTGGCAAGCTGACCGATACGCTGAACGGGATGTTAGGACGCATGGAGCTGGCCTACAACGAGCTGGACGAAGCTTACGACGCGCAGCGCCGATTCGTCTCCGACGCCTCCCATGAGCTGCGTACGCCGCTGACGACGATCCGCGGCAATATCGATCTGCTCGAAAAAATCTGGAAGCCGGCTCTCGAAGACGGTACGAACCGCATCCCCGAGGTTTCCGAGCATGAAGCGATGCGCCAGGAAATGTCCCGCGAGGCGATGAGGGATATCGGGGACGAGGCGCGGCGGATGAGCCGGCTCGTCAACGATCTGCTCGCCCTGGCGCGGGCCGACGCGGGCTTCGTCATGGAGAAGAAGCCGGTGGAGCTGACTGCGGTCGTCGAGGATGTCGTGCGGCGCGCTTCCATGCTGCCGCGCACGGCAAGCTGGAAGCCGGGGGATCTTTCTTCCCTGGAGGGAGTCGGCGTCCTCGGCAACGAGGATTATTTGCGCCAGCTGCTCTTCATCTTCATCGAGAACGCGTTCAAGTACACGCCGGAGGGCAGCGTCATGCTGAGGGCCGTCGTCAGCGGCGCCCAGGCAGGCATCATTATCCAGGATACCGGCCTCGGCATGGAGCCCGAGCAGGTTCCCCATATCTTCGAGCGGTTCTACCGCGCAGACGAATCGCGCGGAATTACAAGCGGCACCGGGCTCGGACTGTCCATCGCGAAGTGGATCATCGACGAGCATGAAGGCTCCGTCGAGGTGCGGACGATTCCGGGAGCGGGAACGACGTTTACGGTTTGGCTGCCTATCGCCTTTTCTGTGCATGTCGAATAGAGTATAATGAATACAGTGCGGCCGTACCGGATAGTTCAAGCCGGCCGGGAAAGCAGGTATTTCGATGGAAGTGGTCAAGATTTCGCCGCGCGGCTATTGCTACGGCGTCGTGGATGCCATGGTGCTGGCTCTTCAGACGGCTCGCAACCTGGATCTGCCGCGTCCTATATACATTCTGGGCATGATCGTTCACAACGGCCATGTGACGGAGGCATTCAAGGAAGAAGGCATCATTACGCTCGACGGGGAGAACCGCTTGGAGATTCTCGAGCAGGTGGAGAAGGGGACGGTCATCTTCACCGCGCACGGAGTGTCGCCGGAGGTGCGGCGCCGCGCCAAGGAGAAGGGGCTGACGGTCGTCGATGCGACCTGTCCGGACGTGACGAAGACGCATGATCTCATCTCCGAGAAGACCGCAGAGGGCTACCATATCATCTATATCGGCAAAAAGGGCCATCCGGAGCCGGAAGGCGCGGTCGGGGTCGCTCCCGATTTCGTGCATCTCATCGAGAGAGAAGCGGACATCGAGGTGCTGGATGTACCCGGAGACCGGATTCTCATCACGAATCAGACGACGATGTCCCAGTGGGATATCCGGCATCTCATCGCGAAGCTGCTGGAGAAGTACCCTGCGGCCGAGATCCACAACGAGATTTGCCTGGCTACGCAGGTTCGCCAGGAGGCGGTGGCCGATCAGGCCGGGCAGGCCGAGCTGACGATCGTCGTCGGCGATCCGCGGAGCAACAACTCCAACCGTCTTGCCCAGGTATCGGAGGAGATATCCGGGGTGCCGGCTTATCGGATCGCCGACTTGTCGGAGCTCAAGCTGGAATGGCTGCAAGGCAAGCAGCGCGTATCGGTGACATCCGGCGCTTCCACGCCGACGCCGCTTACGCGCGAGGTCGTCGATTTTCTGGAACGTTACGACGAGAAGGATGCTTCCACCTGGGAATTGAAGCGTACGGTCGACATGAAGAAGCTGCTTCCCAAGATCAAGACCAAGTCGGGCGCATAAAGAGGGTAGGAAGATGGCTGGCAATATAGCAAAATCCAAACCGAGGCCGATGTCTGCTCGGATCGGACGCTGGATCCGGTACAAATTCATACAGCTGCTGAGGGCTCCTGGCGGTCCGTCCTTCGTGGCGATGGGCTTCTCGATCGGCTTGTTCTGTGAAATGTTCACGCTGCCCACGTACGGGCTGGCATTTTTCCTGATCTTCCCTCTGATCTATATGCTGCGCGGCAGCCTCGCGGGGGCTCTGATCGGATTCGTCATCGGGAAGGTCATCTATCTGCCGTTCGCTTATCTCCACAACAAGGTCGGCGGATGGGTGCTCCCGACACATCTCGTGTTCGACATTCCGTTTGTCGGGGCGGAGGTCAACCGGTTCCTGCTTCTCAACTTCAAGCTGATTGTAGGCGGCGTCATCGACGGCATTTGGCTGGGCGCCCTGCTGTTCTTCCCCGTCCGTGCCCTGCTGCGGTATTATGCGGCGCGGCGCAAGGAGAAGCGCAGGCTGCGCCGGGTTCTCCCGCCGACCCGTACGGTATCGGAATGATTCATTACCCCATACGGCAGATTTCAAGCGTTTCTTCTATTACATAGAAGAAGCGCTTTTTTTCTGTCCGCCCAGTTTCGTTCTATTTCTACGATCGGGAAGGTCGTTCATTTAAGGTTCATTTTGGCGACTTACAATGAGCCCATGACCCGATAGAGGAGTGGAGATAGAGATGAAGATCAGGGAGAGGGCAGGATCCGGCAGGCGGCTGGATCTGGTGCTGGCCGCCGCCATGCTGGCGTCCGCTTTTTTGAACCTGTACGGGATAGGGAAGGAAACCTACGCCAATACGTATTACACGACTGCGGTAGGCAGCATGCTGCAGAGCTGGCATAACTTCTTCTACGGCTCGCTGGACTCCGCCGGCTCGGTGACGGTGGACAAACCCCCGCTTGCCTTCTGGATCCAGACGGCGTTCGCGTACGTATTCGGCTTGCATGGCTGGAGCGTCATTTTGCCGCAAGCGCTGGCTGGAATCGGCTCGGTGCTGCTCGTCTACCTGCTCGTGAAGCCTTCCTTCGGACTCGCCGCCGCGCGCATCGCAGCCTTCGGGATGGCGCTCGCGCCGGTCGGCGTCGCGGTGGCGAGAACGAACAATATCGACGCGATGCTCGTCTTCACGCTCCTGCTGGCGGCTTGGTTTCTGCTGCGAGGAGTACGAGGGCAGCGGACGGGCAGCCTGCTGGCTTCCTTCGCCCTGATCGGAGCGGCATTCAACATGAAGATGCTCCAGGCGTACATGGTCCTTCCGGCTTTTTATCTGCTCTATCTGCTGGCGGTACGCTTCCCTTGGAAAAAGAAGCTGACGGTGCTGGCTGGAGCGACGGTTCTCATGCTGGCCGTATCCGTATCCTGGGCGGCAATCGTAGATTCCGTGCCGGCCGACAAGCGGCCCTATATAGGGAGCAGCACAGACAATTCGGTGCTGCAGCTCGCTTTCGGCTACAACGGCGTTTCGCGGCTGACGGGAGACCGCAGCCCCGGAGGCCAGGGCGGAGCCGGAGGATTCCCGGGAGCAATGGCTCCGGACGGCGCGCTGCCTGAAGGCAGCCAGGGCCAGGGTGGAATGCTGCCGGGAAATGAAGGCGGCGCCGGGCAGGACGGACAAGCGCCAAACGGAACCGGAGTGACCGGACAGGACGGCCAGCCTCAAAGCGATCGCAACGGCGCGGACGGACAAAGCCAGCGGGACGGCTCCGGCCGTTTCGAGCGGGCCGGAGGAGCGGCGGGCATTCCCGGAGGCTTCGGCGGCAATGGAGGCCGGGCTGGCGGTATGTTCGGCACCGGGGAGAAGGGGCCGCTCCGCTTGTTCCAGCAGGCTCTCTCCGGCCAAGCGAGCTGGCTGCTGCCGTTTGCCCTGATCGCGGCAGTCGCGCTGCTCTCTACATGGAGACGGAAATCCATGACGGAAAAGCACAAGGAAACGCTGTTCTGGCTGGCCTGGCTTATTCCCGTCGGCGGATTTTTCAGCATCGCCGGCTTCTTCCACTCCTATTACCTCATCATGCTCGCTCCTCCGGCAGCGGCTTTGTTCGGGGCGGGCTGGAGCGAGATGTGGGCGAAATACCGCCAAGGAAGAGGCTGGCAGATCTATCTGCTGCCGGGTGCCGTCGCGGCGACCTCGATGTTCCAATGGTACATCCTGCGTCCTTACGAGAGCACGATCGGCGTAGGCTGGTCGCTCGCCGTCGCGGGGCTTGGACTGCTCGCCGCGCTCATCCTCGCCGTCCTGAATTCGCGCGACAACAGCGCTGCGGTCCGATGGACCGCCGCCGCGGCTGCCGCGGTGCTGCTGATCGGTCCCGCCTACTGGTCGGCGACTCCGATCGTGTACGGCCAGAACTCGATGATCCCCGCAGCCGGCCCCGACGGCAAGAACAGCATGGGAGGCGGAAGGGGCGGATTTGCCGCAGCCGGCTCCAGGACCGGCGGGCAATGGGAAGCGATGAACGGAGGACAGGGCGGATGGCCGAATGCATCGGAGCGAGGCGGACGGCCGAATGCTTCCGGGCAGCCGGGAATGCAAGGAGGCTTGCAAGGCCAGCCCGGTTCGGCGGGAGACGGCGGGAGCGAGGGCTTCTCCGGCTTCCAAGGAGCCGGAGGAGGATTCCCGGGTCAAGCCGGGGGCTTCCAGGGCATGCCGGGAGGAGCCGGCGGCATGGGAGGAAGCGAGAGCTTGAACGAAGGGCTGCTCGCTTATTTGAAGCAAAACCAGACGACCGATTATTTGCTCGCCGTGTCCGATTACGGGACAGCCGCTCCTTATATCGTGGAGGCCAAGCAGAAGGTCGTCATCCTGCACGGCTTCCAGAACTCGGATCCGGTCTATGACTCCGCCAAGCTGGAGCAGCTGGTGAAGTCGGGCAAACTGAAGTATTTCCTCGTCGGAGGATCGGGCGGAGCAGGCGGCCGTGATGGCGGCAGCGACCTCAATGCCTGGATCGAAGAGCATGGCAAGGCCGTAGACGCAAGCGAGTACGGCGGTTCCCCGGCGGCAAGTCCGGAGGGAGAGACATCCGGCAGCGCCGGACCTGGACGCGGAAGCGCCGTTCTATACGAAGTGACTCTGGATTAGGGAGGCATGGAACATGAGCCAGGTTCAAGTATCGGTTGTCATCCCCGTGTACAACGAAGAAGAGGTGCTGCCGGAAACCTATCTTCGTCTGAAAAGCGTGATGGAGGGCATCGGCTGCCGCTACGAGCTGATCTTCGTCAACGACGGCAGCCGCGACCTTTCCGGGGCGATGATCGAGGATTGGTCCCGCAAGGATTCCGCCGTGCGGCTGCTTGATTTCTCGCGCAACTTCGGCCATCAGATCGCGATCACGGCCGGCATGGACCATGCCGCCGGAGAGGCGGTCGTCATCATCGATGCGGATCTGCAGGATCCGCCCGAGCTGATTGTCCCGATGCTGGAGAAGTGGCGGGAAGGCTACGACGTCGTGTATGCCAAGCGCGTCAGCAGAAGCGGAGAGACCGCGTTCAAAAAGTGGTCCGCCAGTCTGTTCTACCGTGTTCTGCGGGCATCGACGGATATATCGATTCCGGTCGACACCGGAGATTTCCGACTGATGGACCGCCAGGTGCTGGAGCAGATGAAGCGCCTGCACGAGAGCAGCCGCTTCGTCCGAGGGCTTGTCAGCTGGGTCGGCTTCCGCCAGACTGCGCTGGAGTACGAGCGCGACGAGAGATTCGCCGGGGAGACGAAATATCCGCTGAAGCGGATGGTGAAGCTGTGCCTGGACGGGATTACTTCCTTCTCGACCAAGCCGCTGAAGATTGCGGGTTACGCGGGAGCGCTGCTGTCGGCGACGGGATTCTTCTATCTGCTCGTCGTTCTATGGCAGGCGTTGTTCACCTCCGGCACGATGAAGGGCTGGGCGTCGATGATGGCGGTCATGCTCCTGTTCAACGGCTTCGTGCTTGCCATGCTTGGCGTTCTCGGCGAGTATGTGGGGCGGATCTATGAGGAGGCCAAGGGGCGGCCGCTCTATATTCTGCGGGAAGCAAGAGCTCGCCCGGTCTTCGGCGAAGGCGGCGGAGGAGCATCCGGACCCAGGAGGCCCGAAGCCTTCTCCCACCCGGGTGCGCCGGCTGTCGGAATGAGCCGGAGAAGCTCAACGGGCCGCTGACGGCCGCTCAAGAGCAGAGCTGCGCTTCTGCGCCAACATGAAGGATGAAAGCTGCGACACCGGCTCCATATCTTGAGTTCGTCCTATCTTCGATTCATGGGAATGATAGGAAATAGGCTGGCCGGTCGATATCGGCCGGCCTTTTTATGCATCAAAGCATCTCGGGGAGCATATCTTGTGGAAACGGACCTTGACGTAGGCGGAGCAACCTTGTATAGTTACTTTATTGAATAAAAGCATAAAAGCTTAAAAGCGAACAAGCGCGAAAGCGGAACGGAGCGTGTTTATTGTGATCGTCATTACCCAATCATCCATTAACGAAGAGCGCATACAGGAAATCGTATCCCATATCGAGCGTGCGGGCGTGCAGGCCCATGTCTCCCGCGGCATCGACCGGACCGTCATCGGCATTATCGGCAAGGCGGAGCCGGCCCTGGCGGAGCATCTGCGCCAGATGAAGGGCGTGGAGAATGTCATCAAGATCTCCAAGTCCTACAAGCTGGCCAGCCGCGACTTCCACCCCGACGATACGATCATCGACATCAAGGGAGTCAAGATCGGCGGCAGCAATCTTGTCATCATGGGCGGTCCTTGCGCCGTTGAGACTCCGGAGCAGATCGACGAGATCGCCCGTCTCGTCAAGGCGGCCGGCGGCCAAGTGCTGCGCGGCGGCGCCTTCAAGCCGCGAACCGGCCCGTACAGCTTCCAGGGCGTCGGCGTGGAAGGACTGGAGATGATGGCGGATGCGGGACGGCGCCACGGCCTCCTCACGATTACGGAAGTGATGACTCCTGAATACGTCGACATCTGCGCGGAGCATGCCGATATTCTGCAGGTCGGCACCCGCAACATGCAGAACTTCGATCTTCTGCGCAAGCTCGGCACGATCCGGACGCCGGTGCTGCTCAAGCGCGGCTTCAGCTCCACATACGATGAATTCCTCAACGCGGCGGAATACATCCTGGCAGGGGGCAATCCCAATGTGATGCTTTGCGAGCGGGGAATCCGCACGTTCGAGACATACACCCGCAATACGCTCGATCTGTCGGCGATTCCGGTGCTGCAAGGGCTCAGCCATCTGCCGGTCATCTCGGATCCGAGCCATGGAACGGGACGCCGCGAGCTGGTGGAGCCGATGGCCAAAGCTTCCGTCGCAGCCGGCGCCAACGGGCTCATCATTGAAATGCATACGGATCCCGACAATTCCATGACGGGAGACGGCGTCCAGTCGCTGTTCCCGGATCAATTCGCCCGCCTGCTCAAGGATTTGGAGAAGCTCGCGCCGATCGTCGGCAAGAATTTTGACACGAGCAAGGCGGAAGCGGAGCAATTTGCGGTCTGGCAGAAGTAGAAACGGCTTCCGGGAGGAGAGATAAAGAAAGCGCTTCCGCATAAATATTCACGACGCTGAATTTCGACAGCTGCTGCTAATATCGATATTGTTCGTAATACATCCGTAAACCCTTTTACGTCAAGGGATTACGGATGTTTGCGTTGAGAGCGTCCGCAGAATGTGAATATTGTATAAATGTTGTGAGTATTGCTTACACTTGTTCCAAAAATACCTGACATACCTATTGACGCTTTAAAGCAACGGTTTTATAATTACTTCAAGGTTTAGAGCCAAAGTTGAACAATCTCGGTCTTAACTAATGCTAACGTTCGGAAATGGAGGAAATTTTACATGTCAGTTCAAAGCGTATTGGACAAAATCAAAGAAAATAACATCCAGTTTGTCGATTTCCGGTTCGTGGATCTTTCCGGCCGTGCTCACCACATCACTCTTCCTGCGACGGAAGTTGACGGTGACACGTTCGTGAACGGCGTCGCATTTGACGGTTCCTCGATCCCTGGCTTCCGCGGCATCGAAGAATCTGACATGGTCATGATGCCGGATACCGGTTCGGTGTTCCTGGATCCATTCACCGATCACCCGACTTTGAACGTTATGTGCAATATCTTCACACCGGATGGCGAACGCTACGACCGCGACCCGCGGAGCATCGCCCAGAAGGCAGAGGAATTCCTCCAATCCTCCGGCGTCGGCACGACAGCATTTTTTGCCCCTGAGTCCGAGTTCTTCGTCTTTGACGACGTGCGTTACGAAAGCTCGATGAACTCTTCCTCCTACTTCGTCGATTCCGAAGAAGCGGCCTGGAACACGAACCGCAAGGAAGAGGGCGGCAACCTGGCGTTCAAAGTAGGCGTCAAAGGCGGCTACGTGCCGGTTGCCCCTGTCGATTCCCAGCAAGACCTCCGCAGCGAGATGGTCCGCCTGATGCAGGAAGCGGGACTCCGCGTCGAGCGCCATCACCATGAGGTGGCTACGGCCGGCCAAGCGGAGATCAACTTCCGCTTCGATACGCTGACCAAGACGGCCGACAATCTCCTGCTCTACAAATACATCGTGCACAACACAGCCCGCCAGTACGGCAAAGTGGCTACGTTCATGCCGAAACCGCTCTTCGGAGACAACGGCAGCGGCATGCACGTCCACCAATCGATCTTCAACGGCGATTCGCCGCTGTTCTACGAAAAAGGCGGCTACGGCAACCTGAGCGAAATGGCGCTGCATTACATCGGCGGCATTCTGCATCACGCTCCGGCGCTGATCGCGCTGACCAACCCGAGCACGAACTCCTTCAAACGCCTCGTTCCAGGCTATGAAGCGCCGGTCAACCTGGTATTCTCCAAGGGCAACCGTTCCGCTGCCGTCCGTATTCCGGTTGCAGCCGTTACGCCTAAGGGCTGCCGCATCGAGTTCCGTACGCCGGATTCCACGGCGAACCCGTACCTGTCCTTCGCGGCGATGCTGCTTGCAGGACTGGACGGCGTGAAGCGCAAAATCGATCCGACCGCACTCGGATTCGGTCCTTACGACAAGAACATCTACGAGCTGTCCGACGAAGACAAAAAAGAAATCCGCAGCGTTCCAGGATCCCTGGAAGAAGCTCTGGATGCGCTGGAAGCCGATTCCGGGTTCCTTACCGAAAACGGCGTCTTCAGCCAGGACTTCATCGACAACTATGTTGCCTTCAAGCGTCAGGAAGCCAAAGCTGTCGCTATCCGCGTCCATCCGCATGAGTACGGCCTCTATTTCGACTGCTAATCCGGACTTATCCCTTTCAAGATCAGAAGCTCCCTTATCGGGAGCTTCTTTTTTTGCTCAAAGACGAATGATCTTACATGCTTCATCATGCAGCATTCGTGAAATTATCACTTGAACGAGAGAGGTAATCTTGTTAAGATAGCCATAACTTTATTGGAGTGTATCTTTCCAGCGACAGAGACAGGGGTGCAAGGAACATGACGAAGAGGGCTTACAATTTCAACGCAGGACCTGCGGCATTGCCGCTTGAAGTGCTTCAGCAGGCGCAGGAGGAATTTGTCGATTACAAGGGTGCCGGCATGTCCTTGATGGAAATGTCGCATCGAAGCAAGCTGTTCGAGGGCGTCAACGACGAGGCGGAGCAGCTGCTGCGGGAGCTTCTCCAAATTCCGGATTCCTACAGCGTCATGCTGCTTCAAGGCGGCGCAAGCACGCAGTTCGCGATGGTGCCGCTCAACTTCCTTCATCAGGGATTGGTCGGAGCGTACGTGAACAGCGGCAGCTGGGCCAAAAAAGCGATCAAGGAAGCGAAGCTGATCGGCGAGACGGCGATCGCCGCCACCTCGGAGGGCTCCAGGTTCACCCGCATGCCGAGTCTGGAAGAGATTGTCCTGCCTGACAACGCGGCTTATCTGCATCTGACTTCCAATGAAACGATCGAGGGCACCCAGCTTCCGTTTTTCCCGGATACGGGGGAGGTTCCGCTCATCGCTGACATGTCCAGCGACATCATGTCGAGACCGCTCGACATGAGCCGCTTCGGCATGATCTACGCCGGCGCCCAGAAAAACCTGGGGCCATCCGGCGCGACGATCGTCATCGCCCGCAACGATCTGATCGCCGGCAGTCCTGCGGCGCTGCCGACGATGTTCCGCTACGATACGCATGCCAAGTCCAAATCCCTCTACAACACACCGCCATCCTTCGCGGTCTATATGATCGGGCTTGTGCTCAAATGGCTCAAGGGCAAGGGCGGCCTGGCCGCCGTCGAGCAGACGAACAGGGACAAAGCCGCTCTCATCTACGATGCCATCGATCAGAGCGGCGGGTACTACAGCGGCGTGGCCGACACCGGCAGCCGATCGCTGATGAACATCACGTTCCGCCTGCAGTCCGATGAGCTGGACAAGGAATTTGTCCGCCAGTCGGAGGCGGAAGGATTCGTCGGGCTTAAGGGCCACAGAGACGTCGGCGGCCTGCGCGCCTCCGCCTACAACGCCGTGCCGCTGGAGAGCTGCAAGGCGCTCGCCGAGTTCATGACGGAGTTCCAGAGGAAGAACGGCTGAGCAGAGCGGACATAGGAAGAGCCCTTGCCTCTTGAGGCAAGGGCTCTTACGTTAACTAACGGCAGGCGGTGATGAAGGAAATTCATGAAGGAAATTCATGAAGGGCGAATTCAGGCCATTGCCGCTGTCTGGTCCTTGGGGGAAGGGCCGGTAAGCTTGTATCCAACATTGCGGACCGTCATAATATACTCGGGAGACCGGGCGCTTTGTTCAATCTTGTCCCGGAGATGGCTGATATGGACGTCGACGATCCGAGTATCGCCGAGGAAGTGGTAATCCCATACCCCCTGCAGGAGCTGCTGCCGGCTCAGCACCTTGCCGCGATGGCGGCAGAGGAAGACGAGCAGCTCGAACTCCTTGGGCGTAAGCTCAACCTGCTCGCCGTTCAGATGGACCTCGCGCTTGGCGAGATCAACCTGCAGCGGTCCGACTTCGTAGCTGACTTCGGCATGGATGCCGGGATAACCTTGCATTCGTCTGAAAATCGCGCCGATCCGGGAGACGAGCTCCTGGGGGCTGAACGGTTTGGTCATATAATCGTCCGCGCCGTTGTCCAATCCCGCGATGCGGTCGGATACATCCTGCATGGCGGTAAGCATGACGATCGGAACGGCATTGCCGCGCCGGCGCAATTCCCGGCATACCTCGATGCCGTCCATCTTGGGAAGCATCAGGTCGAGCACGATGAGGTCCGGGCGGAAAGGCTTCAGCATGTCGAATACAGCCATTCCGTCGTGGACGGACCGCACTTCATAACCTGCAAGGTTGAGATTGAATTCTAGCAGCATCGAGATGGATGGTTCATCGTCAACGACCAGCACTTTTTTCTTCGTCACCTTGTTCGGCTCCTTTTACCAGATCTTGACCCCAGTATACTGCCCGAGCTTCAGATAGGAATTAAGGCTGCGTAAAAGGAATGTAAAGTCCACCCAGAAGTTTGACCGAAAGGAAGTCGCAAACCATGTCTTATCATATCGTCCTGGTGGAGCCGGAGATTCCGGCCAACACCGGCAATATCGCCAGAACCTGCGCGGCCACCGGAGCGCATCTGCATCTTGTCCGCCCGCTCGGCTTCAATACCGACGACCGGACGCTCAAGAGAGCCGGTCTGGACTATTGGCATGCCGTCCAGGTCCATTATTACGATTCCTTTCAGGAAGTGAAGGATGCTTTTCCGGAAGGCAGGTTTTTCTACGCCAGCACCAAGGCATCCAAACGCTACGATCAGATGGACTATCGGGACGGAGACTTGCTCGTATTTGGAAAGGAAACCAAAGGGCTGCCTCCCGAGCTTGTCGCAGCCAACCTGGATACGGCGATCCGCATGCCGATGACAGGCAGCGTCCGTTCGCTCAATCTGTCCAATTCTGCGGCGATCGTCCTGTTCGAGGCGCTCAGGCAATCGGACTTTCCCGGCATGGCTTGAATATTTGGCGTTCTGTCCAAAAGTTGGAGAATATTAAGCAACTATGAACAGAGGAAGGATTTGCTTCCTCCCATGGAGAATGGTAGGAGAAAAGGACATCCATACGCCCTGTTGCATGATTTGCAAGCCGAAGGGTTGGTTGTGACTAGATAATTCAGACATAAGGAGCGGATACAACCGATGAAACCGGCTGGAGTCGTACGAAAGGTCGACCAATTGGGCCGCATAGTGCTGCCCAAATCCCTGCGCAAGCGTTACCAGATGAACGAAGGAGATCCTGTGGAAATCCTCGTTCAAGGGGATCACATCATTTTGGAGCGATATCGTCCGCGCTGCGTCTTCTGCGGATCGATGGAGCAAGTGACTGATTTCAAGGAACGTTATTTGTGCTCGGAATGCATGGGCCAGATGCAGCATCTGCGCCGCTGATCGTGAAATGATGGCAGAGAAGCCCGATATCGGGGCCGATCTGGTGCAGGCAGCTTCGGAAGCAAGGCCATAAGGCCATGCTCCGGGGCTTTTTTTGTTTTTGCGGTCTAGCCGTTCATTGCGTGCGGGAGGAATAATGGTTGAAATTTCCTGAATATTCAGTATGATAGGGACATTCCGGCAGCCTGCTTACAGGCCGGAGCGACAGGAGGAAGGTCCAAATGCAAATGGAATATACGAGGCTGGGCAAGACCGGACTGGAAGTATCCCGGTTATGTCTGGGATGCATGAGTTATGGAATTCCGAATCGAGGCTCCCACCCATGGACGCTGGACGAGCAGGCAAGCCGGCCGTTCATCCGGAGAGCGCTTGAGCTCGGCATCAATTTTTTTGACACCGCCAACAGCTATTCCGACGGCACGAGCGAAGAGATCGTAGGCAGAGCCCTCAAGGATCTTGCGCGCCGAGACGATGTCGTGATCGCGACCAAAGTGTATTTCCCCACGCGACCAGGCCCGAATGGCGGCGGCTTGTCCCGCAAGGCGATCCTGTCGGAGATCGACAACAGCCTGCGCAGGCTGGGCACCGACTATGTCGACCTGTACCAGATTCACCGCTGGGATCCGGGAACCCCGATCGAAGAAACGATGGAAGCACTCCATGATGTCGTGAAAGCGGGGAAAGCGCGGTACATCGGCGCTTCATCCATGTATGCCTGGCAGTTCCTGCAAGCCCAGCATGCGGCGGAGCGGGGAGGATGGACGAAGTTCGTCAGCATGCAGAACCACCTGAACCTGCTCTACCGGGAAGAAGAACGCGAGATGCTGCCTCTGTGCGAGGAGCTTGGCGTCGGCGTCATCCCCTGGAGCCCGCTGGCCCGGGGACGCCTCACCCGCGGCTGGGACCAATCCAGCGAACGCTTTGAAAGCGACCTCCTCATTCCGCGGCTGTACGCCTCCTCGGAGAATTCGGATCGGAACATCGTAGAGCGCGTTGGGCAAGTCGCGGCATCCCGCGGCGTGCCGCGGGCGCAGGCTGCGCTGGCGTGGGTGCTCGGCAAATCCGCCGTCACGGCGCCGATCATCGGTGCGACCAAGCCGCATCATCTGGAGGACGCCGTCGCAGCGCTGCAGCTGAAGCTGACGGCGGAGGAGACGGCGCTGCTCGAGGAGCCTTACATTCCCCATCCCGTACTCGGCCACTGAACGGAAACGACGAATAAGCCCCGGCATGATAACATGCCGGGGCTTGTCTGACGATCAGCGTCATCGGATGGGATTATAGTCCCTTGGTTTTGTCGTCGTTGTAGGCGGCTGTGAACATGGCCGTCAGGAACAGCAGGGACACGACAAGAACCACGATGAATGGAACGGACATATGTAGCACCTCCGAACGAATTGATTTCATTATACCCAACCTGCTGGAAAAAGAAAACGGTTCTATTTGTGAACAACCTGTGTCAATCCTCTTTGCGGTATTGACCTGGAGAGCAGCCCGAATGCTTCTTGAATACCTTGCTGAAATATTTCTCGTCGGAGTATCCGACTTGGCTCGAGATCTCCGCAATCTTGAGGGAAGATCCCAGCAGCAGCCGGCCGGCCTTGTCCATCCGCAGCTTCTCCACATAATCGCTGAGCGTCTGCCCCGTTTCCTGGCGGAAGCGGCGGCTCACATGCTCGCGGCTGAGAAAGAAGCGGGAAGCCAGCGTCTGCAAGGACAAGTCTTCCTCCAAATGGCCGTCGATATACGAGATCATCTCGGCGATGATGCTGCGGTCCTGGCGGACTCTTTTGAGCAGGCTTTCCATCCAGTCCAGCAGCAGCAGCCGAAACTCCTTCTCCGTCTCGTCGAGCAGCAGCCGTCCGTCTTCGGCGAAACGGAACGGCAGGGGAGCTGTACGGGACTTGGCCTGCTCGTCTTCGGCATCTTCCGGAAGGAATTCCTTAAGCAGGCGGGTAGACACCATTTCGCTCTGCCGTTCCCATAGGGCGAGGTCTCCAGGCGTGACGATGCCGGAGCGGCGGACTTTGCCGAACCATTCCGTCAAGGCGGCGGTCGCTTCCGCGGGATTGCGGATCCGCAGAGCGAGGCGGAGCGGCTCCTCCAGATCGGTCAAATGCGGAGCGTTGGAAGGCTGCACGGTTCCCGCATGGGAAATCCTCACGCCGGCGGCAAGGAGATTGCGGCGCTGAAGCGTCTGTCTGGCGGATTGGACGGACAATCCGGTCTGCTCGGCTTCCGGCACGAGCCTGCCGATGCCCGCATACAAATCGGCCTTAAGCGTCATTCGCACGGCTTCGAGAAGCCTGGCCGTCCTGTCCGCGATGAAATCATGACCTTCCCAGAACAGGGCAATCACTTCATCGGCCGCATTGGGGGACCGGAAAGCATATCCGCACTGCCATTCGCTGCGCATCAGATCGTTGAATACGTTGATGATGGCGAATTCGAGCAGCTCCTTGTCGCCGCGAAACCGCTTGAGCAGCTTCTCCTGAACCGGAAACAGGCTGAAGACGGCCGTCTGGAAAGCCCCTTGCTGCGGAAAGCCCTGGAATTCGGAGCGGAGCTGCGCGGCAGCCGGCTCGGATTCGTTCGACACCGAGGCCAGCTTGCCGAACAAGTGGCTCCAGTAGACGGGCTTGTACTGGTTCATGGCGATTCCGCTCTCGACTTGGCGCTGCCTTTCCTTCGTTTCCTGGCACCAGGATCCGATCGCGCGCCTGGAAGCTTCCATCAGCTGATCTGGATCGATCGGCTTGAGAATATAGTCGATTCCGCCGTACTTCATCGTTTTGCGTACATAATCGAAGTCGTTGTAGCCGCTTATGGCGATGATCTTCGTCTGGGGATAATGGTCGCTCAGCCATTCCATGAAGCGCAGCCCGTTCGTGATGGGCATATGCACGTCCGTCAGGACAAGCGCGGGCATATGCTCGGCGACGAGCAGCTTGGCCGCTTCGCCGTTGTCGGCTTCAAGAATGAGGTCAACGCCAAGCTCCTTCCATTCCACAAGCAGCTTGACGGCTTCCCGGGCATGGGTTTCGTCGTCGACGATCAATATATTCATGATGATGTTCTCTCCTGTCTCTATATAAAGGGGCATCGCGGAAGCCCGCTGTTCAATCCGCGGCCGGAATGACCAGCGCGACCTTCAGCCCGCCAAGCGGCGCCGCTCCGGATTCGAGCTCCATGCGGGCTCTTCCGCCGGAGTGGAGTCTCAGCCTCGCAGCGACGTTGGCCAGTCCGATATGGCTGCCCGACTCGTCTCCGATCTCGCCGTCCCGGCTGATCCGCTGCCTGACGGAGGCCAGCTTGCCTTCATTCATTCCGGGACCGTTGTCGGCGATTTCGATGGTGATCCAGTTGTCCTTCAGCGTCGTGCTGATCGAGACATGGACCATGCCTCCGGCGGGATCGAAAGCATGCTTGAAAATATTCTCCACCACAGGCTGGATAATCATCCGCGGCACGGAAGCCTGCTGAGCGTCGGGATCGCCGGCAATCTCGTAGGTCAGCTTGTCGCCGAACCGGTGCCGCTGCAGCTCCAGGTAAGACCGGGTATGATCGATTTCCTGGGAAATAGAGACAAACTCCTCCGCCGTATTCATCGAGTAGCGCATCATTTTGCCGAGCTGCATGATCAGCTTGTACAGATCAGGGACTCCGCGCTGCAGCGCCGTCGTGCCGATCGATTGCAGGGCATTGTACAGGAAATGAGGATGAACCTGTGCCTGGAGCGCCTTGAGCTGATTCGTCTTGTTCGCCAGCTCGAGCCGATATTCGCGAAGGACGAGATTGTTGATCGTCTCCATCATCATCCGGAAGCGCCTGGCCAGCTGTCCGATCTCATCCGACTGGCGCAAATGGATATCGGTCTCGAGGCGGCCGGACTGGATCTGGTTGACGTAGCCCGTAAGCTGCTTGATCGGCCTGGTGATCCAGAAGGAAACGAACAGCGCCGTCAGCGTCACGAGAAGCAGGGAGCCGAGCAGCACCCATGTATTGGCCTGCGTAATCTGACGGGTCGCTCCATGCAGGACGGAAGGAGGGATGCGTTTGACGAGCACCCAATCATGATCGCCGGCTTCAAGCGATTCATAAATGAACACGCTTTTGGAGTGGGAGTCCTTCAGCTCCACGTTGCCGCTCTCCCCGGCGGAGGCCAGCTTCAGGATCGGTTCGGCCCATGGCTCCTTGAGCTTCAGGCCCTTGCCGTATTGGCCGGGGCCATAGATGATGGTTCCGTCGTGCGCGAGCAGGAACACCTCCTCGCCGCCGCCGGCGCTGTACAGCTGGGCGCAGATGGAATCGATGACTTCGGTTGTGATGTCCAGCGCAAGCGTTCCCATCTGCTTGCTGCTCGGAATTTGATAGACCGGGCGGATCAAGGTGATGACGGGCCGGGACAGGATGAGCGGCGTGGAGTTGATTCCGTAGCTGCTGCTCATATGAAGAGGCTTGATCGTGTAAGAGATGTCGGCAGGCAGCGTTGTCCCCGGCGCAGTTACGATCTGATCCGTCCTCTTGTACTGGCCTCGGGAGAAGAGATACCCGCGTTCCGCTCGGCCCGAGTGGAGGTAGACCTGATAAATCTCCTTGACCGACGAGGACATGAGCTGCAGGCTGACGAAGATCTGATTGTCGACCAGGTAATCGCTGCGTCCTGTTTCAAGCGTCCTGTACAGGGTAGTGTCCGAGTAAGGAGCGAGAGATGTTTGGAAAAAAGACTGAAAATAGTTGGCCAGATTCGTCTTGCCCTGATAAAGGAGGCTCGAGTTCTGCCGAACCGTGTCGTTGGCGACGAAATCCGCTGTCCGTGTATTGGTGATGATGAGCGATGCCAGCATCGGAACCGCGATCGCCAGCAGCAGGAAAACGGCCAGCTTGGTTCGGATGCTTCGCTTGATCCAGTAGAATTTCAAGCTCTCGATGCTCCTTTATGGGCCTATTTAACTACGCCCTTATCGTATTATAGCGGTCCCCAATGGCGGCATCAATATTTTACCCCTATTGCGTCATCATCCTCTGTGGGAGCCGTGAAAGCGAAAGCGTATACTTGAGGAAAATCGACAAGCTGTCCGGATAAGGGCGCTTGGCAGTGGAAAGACTTACTATGATTCCTTCTAGAGAAAGGGGAGAAACGGGATGAAAAGCAAAGGATGGTCGAGCCAGTGGCTGCAGCAGATCGTATTCACGGGCCCTGCGACACTTGCGTTCGCGATAATCGTCGCACTTCCCTTCTTCATGGGCATGTTTTACTCCATTACGGACTGGAATGGGGTAGGAGGCTATAATTTTGTCGGATTCGACAACTTCTCCAGGCTGTTCCATGACCAGACATTCATCAACTCCTTCAAGTTCACCGTGAAATTCACGATCGCAGCCGTCATCTTGTCGAACCTGGTCGGCTTCGTTCTGGCGCTGCTGCTGACGCAGCCGGTCAAGTCCCGCAACGTGCTTCGGACGATTTTCTTCATGCCGAACGTCATCGGCGGCCTGCTGCTCGGCTTCATCTGGCAGTTCATTTTTGTAAAAGGCTTTACGGCCGTAGGCGACAAAACGGGCTGGGCGTTCTTCAACCTGCCTTGGCTCGGCGACGAGCCGACCGCGTTCTGGGGCATCGTCATCGTGACGATCTGGAGCACGGCGGGCTACTTGATGGTCATCTACATTTCCGCGCTCATCAATGTGCCCCGCGATCTGATTGAAGCGGCTTCCATCGACGGAGCGACCGCCTGGCAGCGCCTGCGCCATATCACGGTGCCGCTGATCATGCCTGCCGTTACGATCGCGCTGTTCCTTGCGCTGTCGTGGTCGTTCAAGTCCTTCGACATCATCCTGTCGCTGACCAAGGGCGGACCGTACAACTCGACGCAATCCGTCGCGCTCAACATCTACAACGAGGCGTTCCAGAACAACAACTTCGGTTACGGCACGGCGAAGGCGCTCGTATTCTTCATCGTCGTCGCGCTGCTGACCTCGCTCCAGGTGTACCTGACTAAACGCCGGGAGGTGCAGGCTTAATGGAAACGTCCCGATACCGGACCAGCACGTTCGTGCTGGAAATTATCGCTCTCCTGGTCGCGCTGGTATTCCTGGTGCCGTTCTACTTCCTGGTAAGCAACTCGCTGAAGAAGTACGGCGATATCCTGCTCGACTCCGCTGCCTTGCCGAGTCCTGCGACGTTCGACAACTTCACGAGAGCATGGGAGATCATGAAATTCCCGGCTTCGTTCGCGAACTCGCTCGTCATTACGCTGACAAGCATCGTCGGACTAACGGTCATCTGCTCGATGGCCGCTTACCGGATGGTGCGCCGTCCGACGAAGTACAACAACTTCCTGTTCATGATCTTCGTCGCAGCGATGGTCATTCCGTTCCAATCGATCATGATTCCGCTCGTCAAGACGGCCAGCTGGTTCCACCTGACGAGAAGCCTTCCAGGCTTGTGGGTCTGCTACATGGGCTTCGGCTCATCGCTCACGATCTTCCTTTACCACGGCTTCGTGAAGTCGATTCCGGCGGAGATCGAGGAATCGGCGACCGTGGACGGCTGCTCGCCTTACGGGGTGTTCTGGAGAATCGTCTTCCCGCTCCTCAAGCCGATGACGGCGACGATCATCATCCTGAACAGCCTCTGGATCTGGAACGACTTCCTGCTGCCGAACCTGATTCTCGGCGAAGGCCAGCGGACGATTCCTCTGTCCACGTACAGCTTCTTCGGCCAATACACGAAGCAGTGGGATCTGGCTCTTGCCGGTCTGGTCATGGGCATCCTGCCGATCCTGATTTTCTTCCTGACGCTTCAGCGTCATATCATTTCCGGCATTACGGCCGGATCGGTAAAAGGCTGATCAACGAAAATTCCTGAAAAGAAGCTGGCGATCGCATCCGTGCGTTCGTCAGCTTCTTTTCTATTTCGATTTATTTCTATGAATATATTGATTTGCCGATGAGGGATCAATATATTCCCCCTATATTCGCAATATGTTCTGTGGGAACGTTTGCGCAGTTTGATTTATACTTAAAAAGCTCCAATATAAGCGTTAAATGCAACCAGTTGGACATACTATCGTGGAGCACGATTTCAAGGGGGTAAAAAAGCAATGTTGAAAAAAGGATTGCTTACGGCCGTCTCTGCAGGCCTGGCTATTTCGATTCTGGCAGGCTGCAGCACGACGAACAACGGCGGCAACACGGAAGGAAACGCCAATGCCAATACCGGCTCCGGCGCTAGCGGAGAGCAAGTAACGCTGAATATTTTCCAATTCAAGGTTGAGATCGCCGATGCGATGAACCGCATGAAAGCCGATTACGAAAAAGAGCATCCGAACGTCAAGCTGAACCTCGAAACGATGGGCGGCGGAGCCGATTACGGCGCGGGCCTGAAAGCGAAATTCGCTTCCGGCCAAGAACCCGACATCTTCAATAACGGCGGCAACTCCGACCTGAACACGTGGGTCGACAAGCTGGAGGATCTCTCGGACCAGCCTTGGCAGGGCGATGTCGTCGAGACGGCGAAGGAAGCCATTACCCGCGACGGCAAAAACTACGGCCTTCCGATGGGCATCGAAGGCTACGGCTTCATCTACAACAAGGATCTGTTCGCCAAAGCCGGCATCACGGAGCCTCCGGCTACGATGACGCAGCTCAAAGCAGCAGTGGAAAAGCTTAAAGCCGCCGGCATCACGCCTTTCTCCAACGGCTATCAGGAATGGTGGGTTCTCGGCAACCATACGTTCAACGTAGGTCTGGCCGATCAGGAGGATCCAGCCGCTTTCGTGAAGACGATGAACGAAGGCAAAGGCGGAATCGAAGGCAACAAGGTGTTCCAGAACTGGTTCAACCTGCTCGACCTGACGATTCAGAACAGCAACAAAAACCCGCTCACAACCGACTACAATACGCAAGTAACGCTGTTCGCCAGCGGCAAAGCAGCGATGATGCAGCAAGGCAACTGGACGCAGGTGCAAATCGACGGCATTACGCCGAACATGAACATCGGCCTGCTGCCGATGCCTATCGACGACAGCGAGAAGAGCGGCAACATTTTCGTCGGCGTG
>Ga0194137_10000405_pt1 | contig 29234 bp, 28 predicted proteins | sample TARM_MetaG_T3_14_FD_134025 | JGI IMG/M metagenome (GOLD analysis project Ga0194137, IMG submission 134025) | Freshwater microbial communities from Pennsylvania, USA, analyzing microbe dynamics in response to fracking - TARM_MetaG_T3_14 (version 2) | ecosystem: Environmental > Aquatic >... | reverse complement strand
GTATTGACCGGCGAGACGGGGGCCGGGAAGTCCATTTTGATCGATGCGCTCATTCTTTTGATCGGCGGCAGAGGATCGTCGGATATGGTCCGTTACGGATGCGACAAGGCGGAGATGGAGGCGACATTCGATCTTCCGGCCGGCCATCCGGTATGGAGGGCGATCGAGCGGCTTGGGCTCCAGGGCAGCTCGGAGGACCTGCTCATCATCCGCAGAGAGCTCTCCGCTCAAGGAAAGAGCTCTTGCCGGATCAACGGCAGCATAGCGAATCTGACGATGCTGCGCGAGGTCGGAGAGTGCCTGGTCAACGTTCATGGCCAGCATGAGCATCAATCCCTTTTGAAGAGCGAGCATCATCTCGAATGGCTCGACCTGTTCGCAGGCGAGAAGGTGGCCGGCTTGAAGCGCGAGTACCAGGCCGCCTTCTCCCGCTACGGCGAAGTCCGGCAGGCGCTCAAGAACGCCCAGGATACAAGCCGCCACAACATGCAGATGCTCGACCTCTACAAGTTCCAGCTCCAGGAGATCCGTTCCGCCGGGCTCAAGAAGGATGAATGGGATCAGCTGCAGGAAGAGAAGGAGAAGCTTTCGCACTCGGAAAAGCTGATGTCCCATGCATCGGCTGCATACGGACTGCTGTTCGATGGCGGGTCGCTTGAGGGCATCAGCTCGGCAATCGCTAAGCTTGAAGACATCAAGGCTTACGATTCGGCTGTGCTGGAGCCGCTGCTGGAACAGCTGAAGGGAGCGTTCTACCAAGCCGAAGACGCTGCGCATCAGCTTCGAGGCTATCGCGATTCCGTCCAGAGCGATCCGGAGCGGCTTGACGTCATCGAGGACAGGCTTACGGTCATCGGCGGCCTACGGCGCAAGTACGGCGACACCGTTGCCGATATTCTGGCTTATTACAAGAAAATTAAACATGAAGCGGATCTGATCGAGAACAGGGATGAGCATATCCGGCAGCTGGAGGCGTCGCTCCAAAGCGCGCATGCGGAAGCGTCGGCGCTTGGAGAAAGCCTCTCGCAGCAGCGCTTGGCCGCCGCTGAGCTGCTGTCGGCATCGGTCGAGCTTCAATTGAAGGATCTCGGCATGAGCCGAACCGTTTTCCGCGCTTCCCTGCAAAGACAGCCGCAGGGCGACGGCTACCGTCTCGGCCTCAACGGCATCGACGAAGCTGATTTCCTGTTGGCTCCCAACCCGGGAGAGCCGCTCAAGCCGCTCAGCAAAATCGCTTCCGGAGGCGAGATGTCCAGAATCATGCTGGCGCTCAAAAGCATCTTCGCGGAGATCGATCAAGTGCCCGTACTTATCTTCGATGAGGTGGATACCGGCGTAAGCGGCAGGGCAGCGCAAGCAATAGCGGAAAAGATGTCGCAATTATCCGGCAAATGCCAGGTGTTCTCGATCACCCATCTGCCGCAAGTCGCCTGCATGGCGGATTACCATTATGAGATCAGCAAGGATGTCGTGCGCGACAGGACAGTCACATCCGTCAAGGAGCTGAGCGACCGCGAGCGAATCGAAGAGCTCGCCCGCATGCTCGGAGGCGTAGAGGTGACGGACAAAACCCGTCATCATGCACAGGAAATGCTGGTGCTGGCAGATCGTCAAAAAGGGGCCTGATCAAGGTATTCAGGGAATGTTTTATCGGACATAAATCAGGGGGGGCGGGGTACCTTATAGGTACGCAATTGGCGATTACCTTTCTCGTCAAGCGATGGAACTACAGGGAGCGTGAGATCATTGAGCGCCAACCAGCGGAAGCGGTGGTTCGGGTTAGTTCTTGTATTCTTCGTTTGCATGATCGGCATCTCCAGTCCGTTCCTGAATTATGCCTCATTCCCGAATGAGCTGCGATTATTCTCCGGGCAGATGAAACGACTGGATTACAACATGCCCGTTCGTGCGGACATGACCGTGGACTCCAACCTCATTCATGTGAACGGAAAATCCGAAGGAAGGCAATCGCTTGATTTGAATCGGCCTATATCCATTGCCGCTTCCAAAGAAACCGGCAAAGCCACGATGTCGTTGAAGCTGTTCGGCGCTATTCCCTTCAAGACGGTTCATGTCGATGTCGTTCCCGATCTGAAGGTCATTCCAGGAGGACAGACGATCGGAGTCAAAGTAAAATCCTCAGGCATTCTTGTTGTCGGCCATCATCTCGTTAAGGAAAGTCCGCAATCCAAAGTTTCTCCTGGAGAGCTTGCAGGCATTCGTTTGGGCGATTTGATCATGGAAATCAACGGCAAGCGCGTACGTGAAGTCAAGCAGGTCGCGGAATTTACCGAGACAGCCGGAGTCAGCAAGGAACCGATGAAACTGAAAGTCAAAAGGGCTGGAAAAATGATGGACATCGAGCTTAAGCCGGCTTACGACGCGGATGACCGCTCCTGGCGAATCGGGCTTTATATCCGCGATTCCGCTGCAGGCGTAGGGACGCTGACGTTCTACGCGCCGGATCAAGGCGTGTATGGCGCTCTGGGACATGTCATTACCGATCTGGATACCGGCACGGCCATTGAAGTCGGGGACGGCCAGATCCTACAGTCCAATGTGACTTCCATCAACAAAAGCTTGAGCGGCGAACCGGGGGAGAAAAGAGCCCATTTCGTGAACGAAAGCCAGATTCTTGGCAACATCGAGCGCAATACGCCTTTCGGCATCTTCGGCAAGATGAAAGAAATGCCGGGCCATAGCTATCAATCCGAAGCGGTTCCAGTCGCTTTTTCGGAAGAAGTGGCCGAAGGGCCGGCCGAAATTCTGACCGTGCTGAGCGGACAGAAGGTCGAGCGGTTCAAGGTCGAGATTTCGCATGTGAGCAGGCAGAAAAGTCCGGCGACTAAGGGCATGGTCATCAAGGTTACAGACAAAAGGCTACTGGATTTGACGGGCGGCATCGTTCAAGGCATGTCGGGAAGTCCGATCATGCAGAACGGCAAGCTGATCGGAGCGGTGACGCATGTATTCGTAAATGATCCTTCTTCCGGATACGGATGTTTTATCGAGTGGATGCTTCAAGACGCAGGTGTTCTTCTTCAAACCTCGAACAGAGACCTTAAGGCAGCTTGATGCCTTGAGGTCTCTGTTTTTGTCGAATGATAAGGAACGGGGTCGCTAAATGTAGTAAAATAATTATTATACATTTATCGTTAGGAAAAATAAAGAAAAATAATATTCGACAGAAGGAATTCTATCGAAACTGTCGAAACGTTATAAGAGCAAAATGAGCAGCCGACCATCTCAGTTCAATTTGGAGGAGGACCAATCTTGGCTAAAATTGAAGTTTTGTTAGCGGATGACAATAGGGAATTTACGAACCTGCTTTCGGAGTACATATCGGAGCAGGATGATATGGAAGTGTCCGGCATCGCTTACAATGGCGAAGAAGTATTGCGTTTGCTCAGCGAAATGGAACGTATTCCGGATGTGCTTATTCTCGACATCATCATGCCTCATCTTGATGGTCTCGGCGTATTGGAACGTCTGCGCGAGGCCGGAATTCAACCGATGCCCAAAATTATCATGCTGACAGCTTTCGGCCAAGAGAACATCACGCAAAAGGCCGTACAGCTGGGAGCATCCTATTATATCCTCAAACCGTTTGACATGGAGATGCTGGCCAACCGCGTTCGTCAGCTTGTAGGCAATTCGGCGGTCATGGCATCATCCGGCTCTTCGTTCTCCGCATCTTCGGTCATCAAGTCCAACGTAGTGCCGATTGCAAAAGGGAAAAATCTGGACGCCAATATCACCAGCATCATTCATGAAATCGGCGTTCCTGCACATATTAAAGGATATCAGTATTTGCGCGAGGCCATCACGATGGTGTACAACAACATCGAAATTCTCGGCGCCATTACCAAAACGCTGTATCCTGCCATTGCGGAAAAGTTCAAAACGACTCCTTCCCGCGTCGAGCGCGCTATTCGCCATGCAATCGAAGTCGCCTGGACACGCGGCAACATCGACAGCATCAGCCACTTGTTCGGCTACACAATCAACATCAGCAAGTCGAAGCCGACGAACTCCGAGTTCATCGCGATGGTGGCGGACAAGCTGCGGATCGAGCATAAGGTCAGCTAAGCCATCCGCTGCAGGATGAGACCGGATGGCATAAACGCTCCTTGCTGCTAGGCAGCTTGTGCATGGACAGCTGAGCTTTAAAAGAAGTTGTTCAGCAAGCGAGCGCAGGGAAGAATGGAATGGCTTTTCATGAAATCTTTTGGCTCGTGCATCAAAGGTTTCCGTAATTTTCTTGAAATAAAAGTTCATCATACTCTTGGCAACACCTAAAAGCTCTTCATCTCTTGAAAACCCAAAGCTCTTCATCCCTTGAAAAAACCAAAGCTCATCATTCATTGGTAAGATTAAAGCTCAAAGCTCATCAAGCAGCACCAGAGCTCATCAAACCTTGATAAAACAAAGAAGGCCGTTGGGCATTAAGCCGCAACGGTCTTCTTTTACCGGCACGAATGAAGACGCGGTTCCGCGTGCAGTCATTTTCGGCGGGAACTATTTCTTTTTGGAACGGGGCTTGGAGGATTTCTTGACTTTGGCCCGGGAGATGCTGGATCGATTGCAGCCGCAATTCTCGTGATGTTCATGATTCTCGTTGTTGGCAGAGCCTACATGTTCATCGCGGCAATTGTAGCGGTAGACGTCGCAACGGACGGGCACGCAGTGATGACGAGTAACGATATCGATGTTGTGGACGACTCTGACGAGCTGCGGATGATAGACATCGCGGTATACCGTTTGAGTAGGATCGACAACGGTCTCTTCAGGGCAATATGGACGATTCGGATGACAGGACATGCTTGCAACTCCTTTCCTGGCTGGATACTTGTATAGTACGAGTCAGGAAAAGGAATTGCTTGTGCCATCGCCTTGCGGGTCAAACGTTGGGTCTTGGCCGCTTCTTCTTGAATCTCGGAGCGACATAATTATGCTTGCGGTCGCGGAAGAAGATCCAGCCCCCGATGAAACCGATTCCGAGAGCAAACATGATGAACCCGCCGATGAAGGGCAGCCATTTGAAATGCGGAATGATGGAATCATTGCCGAGATCGGCAAAATATTCGAACGTGGAGCTTTTCATCTTCAGAAAACCGTAACAGGCTATGATTCCGGGAATGACAAGAATAAGAATAGCAATAAACCTGGATATGACCATTCTCATGGTGTTCTCTCCTTAATCAGGCCCAAACTCGGCTATATTCCTGACAAAGTTGCCTAAAATAAGCCTTTTTTAATGATACCGTTAAACCGCATGCTTGTCCATGCAGTGTTATTCGCGTTTTAAAAAAGGTACAATGGAGTCATTGCACTTTGATTGAAGGGGAACGATACGATGACGATTCAAGTAGATATTGCCGTGCTTGGCGGGGGACCAGGCGGATACACGGCTGCAATTCGAGCGGCGCAGGAAGGGAAATCCGTAGCGATCGTGGAGAGGGACCGAGTCGGCGGCACATGCTTGCATCGAGGCTGCATTCCAAGCAAAGCCCTGCTTCGAAGCGCGGAGGTGTACCAGTCGCTCCTGCATGCGGATACATATGGAGTCAAGGTCGACAAGAGCGGCATAAGCTTAGATTTCGGAGCCGTTCAGAGCCGCAAGGAAGCCGCCGTGGACCAGTTGTACCGCGGACTCCAGCAGCTGATGAAGAAACACGGCATCCAGATCGTACATGGCAGCGGGCGTATTGTCGGCCCGTCCATCTTCTCGCCCAAGAGCGGCACGTTGGCCGTCGAATTGGCGGACGGGGAGACGGAATCCGTCGTGTCCAAACAGCTGATCATCGCGACGGGCTCGCGTCCGCGGATATTGCCGGGTCTGGAGCCGGACGGCGGGAATGTCTTGAACAGCGACGATGCGCTTCGTCTGGAGTCGCTGCCAGCCTCGATGATTATTGTCGGAGGAGGCGTGATCGGGGTGGAATGGGCTTCGATGCTGACTGATTTCGGCGTCAAGGTGACGCTAGTCGAGACAGCCTCCCGCATTTTGCCCGGAGAAGATGCCGACGTCTCGGGAGCTTTAGCCAAAGCGTTAAAGTCTAGAGGTGCCGTCATCCATACCGACGCCGTCGTCATGCCTGAGACGCTGGATCGGCATTCGGCGGGAATTGCCGTCGATGCGCGGATCGGCTCCGCGACCGTCAAGCTCGAAGCCGAGAAGCTTCTGGTGTCGGTCGGCCGAGTAGCCAACGTCGAGGGCATCGGCCTTGAGAATACCGATATCCAGGTCAGCGGCGGCTGGGTCAAAGTGAACGGCAGCCTGCAAACATCGGAGCCTCATATTTACGCCATAGGAGACGTAACCGGAGGGGTGCAGCTGGCTCATGCCGCCGCTCACGAAGGAATCGCTGCCGTGGAGCATATTCTCGGCGAAAAGACGGCTCCGCCGGCTGCGCATCGGATTCCTCGCTGCGTATACAGCCATCCGGAAACAGCCTCGATCGGATATACGGAGGAGCAGGCTCGAGCATTGGGGCATGAGCCCAAGACCGCACGCCTTCCATTCGCAGCGGTCGCCAAAGCGATCGTGCAGGGAGATACGCAGGGCTTTGTCAAGGTCGTCGCGGATTCGACGACAGGAGACTTGCTAGGGGTTCATATCATCGGCGCTCATGCGACGGAGCTCATTGCCGAAGCGGCGCTCGCGCAGCTCGTTGACGCCGTGCCGTGGGAAGTCGGAGCGAGCATCCATCCTCATCCTTCCCTATCGGAAGCGTTAGGGGAAGCCATGCTGGCCGTGGACGGCAAATCGTTCGCCTTCTGACCTTCCAGCCGCTTTTGAGCGGCTGGAGTTTTCTTTTGCCCGAGACCGAGTTATAATGAGTATGATCAAGTATTAGTACCTGGTATTAAAACTAGGAGCAGAAGGAGGTTCATCCCATGAACCAACCACCTGTAGGCAGCTTGTCCCGTCACCGCGAGCTCGGATTGTCGGATGAAGATGCTGTTCAAATGTATGCGAAAATGCGCACGGCCCGAATGTTCGACGAGAGAGTCCTCTTGCTGCAGCGTGCCGGCAAAATCAATTTCCACGTATCCGGAATCGGCCAGGAAGCCGCTCAAGTAGCCGCAGCCTGGGCTCTTGACCGGGACCGGGATTATTTCCTTCCTTATTATCGCGATTACGGCTTCGTCCTCTCGGTCGGCATGACGCTGCGCGAGCTGATGCTGTCCGTTTTCGCCAAAGCCGAGGATCCGACGAGCGGCGGCCGGCAGATGCCGGGCCACTTCGGGCACAAGCGGCTGCGGATCGTCACCGGTTCTTCACCCGTGACGACCCAGGTTCCCCATGCGGTCGGCATCGCTCTGGCCGCCAAGATGAAAGGCGAGCAGAGAGTCAGCTTTGTGACGTTCGGGGAAGGCTCGAGCAACCAGGGCGATTTCCATGAAGGCTGCAACTTTGCGGGCGTCCACAAGCTGCCCGTCATTCTCATGTGCGAGAACAACCAGTATGCCATCTCGGTGCCGGTCCATAAGCAGCTGGGCGGCAAGGTGGCGGACCGCGCCATCGGCTACGGCTTCACCGGCCTGCGTGTAGACGGCAACGATCCGCTTGCGGTCTACGGCGTCGTCAAGGAAGCGCATCGCCGCGCGCTTGCCGGCGAAGGGCCGACCCTCGTCGAGGCGATGATGTACCGGCTGTCGCCCCACTCCACTTCGGACAACGATCTTGCTTACCGGACCAAGGAGGAAGTGGATGAGAACCGCGCCAAAGACGGCGTGCTCAGCTTCCGCCAGTATCTGATCGATGCCGGCGCCTGGAGCGTGGAAAAGGACGAGGAGCTGACGGCAGCGATCCGCCGGGAGCTCGACGAGGCGACGAAATATGCCGATGAAGCGCCTTTCCCGGAAGCGGAGAGCACGCTGCTCCATGTGTACGCGGACGGAAGCGAAGGAGGAAAGTAACCGATGCCAGTACTCGACTATATAGAGGCGATCCGGCTTGCCATGAAAGAAGAAATGGAGCGCGATCCGGATGTATTCGTGCTCGGTGAGGATGTAGGCGTCAAGGGCGGCGTTTTCACGACGACCAAAGGCCTTCAGCAGCAGTTCGGCGAGACCCGCGTCATGGACACTCCGCTGTCGGAATCGGCGATCGCCGGAGTCGCGATCGGAGCGGCCATGTACGGCATGAAGCCGATCGCGGAAATGCAGTATTCGGACTTCATGTTCCCGGCGACGAACCAGATCATCAGCGAGGCGGCCAAAATCCGTTACCGCTCGAACAACGACTGGTCCTGCCCGCTCGTCATCCGCGCGCCGATCGGCGGCGGCATCTTCGGTGGCCTCTATCATTCGCAATGCCCGGAATCGGTCTTCTTCGGAACGCCGGGGCTCAAGATCGTCGCCCCTTATACGCCTGCGGACGCCAAGGGCCTGCTGACGGCCGCTATCCGCGACCCTGATCCGGTCTTATTCTTCGAGAACAAAAAATGTTATACGCTCGTGAACGGCTCCGTGCCGGAAGGCGACTATACGGTGCCGATCGGCAAGTCCAACGTGCTGCGGGAAGGCGACGACATTACGGTCATCAGCTACAGCCTGCCTCTTCATTTCGCCCTGCAGGCAGCCGAGGAGCTCGCCGCGGAAGGGATCAGCGCCCATATTCTGGATCTGCGCAGCCTTCAGCCGCTTGACAAGGAAGGCATTCTCGAAGCGGCCCGCCGCACGGGAAAAGTGCTGATCATTCACGAGGACAACAAAACCGGCGGCATCGGCGCGGAGGTGTCCGCAATCATCGCCGAAGAGATGCTCTACGAGCTCGACGCCCCGATCCGCAGACTGTGCGGTCCGGACGTGCCGGCGATGCCGATCAATCCTCCCGGAGAGAAGTTCTTCATGCTGAACAAGGACAAAGTGCTCGAGGCCATGAGAGAGCTTGCTCTTTACTGATCCCGATGCTTTGCGATTACGAGCCATGAGGTCCCTGTTCCAAGCAGGGGCCAGGCAAGGAGCGATATGATGAAAGTGACCGTACAAGAAATCGTGATGCCCAAGCTGGCCGAATCGGTCGTAAGCGCCACGATCGAGCGCTGGCTGAAGCAGCCGGGCGAGCAGATCGGCATGTACGAGCCGGTATGCGAAATCATTACGGACAAAGTCGGGGCGGAGATTCCGTCCACGATCGCAGGCAGGCTGGTCAAGATTCTGGTCGGAACGGGAGAGACCGTCGAGGTCGGAACTCCGATCTGCCTGATCGAGACCGAGGCCGAAGCAGAATCGACTGCCGCCGCAGCTGCTCCAGCGGAAGAGGCGAGATCCGCCGCGGCGGCATCCCCTGGGCAGCAGCAGGCTCGCCCTGCCGGAGCGATGCGCGGCCGGTATTCGCCGGCTGTCCTCCAGCTGTCCGCCGAGCATGGAATCGACCCGGCCGACGTTCAAGGCACGGGGACGGGCGGACGGGTTACCCGCAAGGACATTCTGGCCCATGCCGAAGCATCCTCCAAGGGGCAGGCGCCGGCCTCCGCGCCGACATCCGCCTCCGCGCCTGCACTTGAGCCTGGCGACCGGATCGTTGAATCGCGCGGTCCCGTGCGTTCCTCCGGTCTTCATCTCGGCGAGACGCCCCGCATTCCTTCGGTGGAAATCGAAGGCCATGCGATTCCGGGCCGCGGCGAATATTTCATCGACGTAACTCCCATCCGCAATACGATCGCGACCCGGATGCGCCAAAGCGTCACGGAGATTCCGCATGGCTGGATGATGATCGAGGTGGATGTGACGAATCTGGTCGTGCTGCGGAGCAAGATCAAGGACGACTTCCGCAAGCGCGAAGGGACGAATCTGACCTATCTGGCGTTCTTCATCAAGGCGGTCGTCAATGCGATCAAGGATTTCCCGATCATCAACTCGGTATGGGCCGTCGATAAGATCATCGTCAAGCGCGACATCAACATCTCGATGTCGGTCGGCACGGAGGATTCCGTCATCACGCCGGTCATCAAGAACGCCGACCAGAAAAACATCGCCGGCCTCGCCCACGAGATCGACACCCTCGCGCGCAAAACCCGCGAAGGAAAGCTGCGTGTCGACGACGTCCAGGGAGGCACCTTCACGATCAACAACACCGGCTCGTTCGGGGCGATCCTGACCCAGCCGATCATCAACTATCCGCAAGCCGCCATCATCACGTTCGAATCCATCGTCAAGCGGCCCGTCGTCATCAACGACATGCTCGCCGTCCGTTCCATGGCGAACATCTGCCTGTCGCTCGACCACCGGATTCTGGACGGCGTCATCTGCGGACGCTTCCTGCAGCGGGTCAAGGAGAACCTGGAAAGCTTCAGCTCCGAGACGCATTTGTACTAGAACGAACGAATTCCACGACGGGGAGGATCCCATGAACAACAGGCAGCCATCCGGCAGGCCGCTCCTGGCTCGGTATATCGACTTCATAGAATATGGAGAAGCATGGGAGCTGCAAAAGGAATACGTAGCGGAAATCGACCGGGGGGAGAGAGCGGAGACGCTCCTCCTTCTTCAGCATCCGCCCACCTATACGCTTGGTACGGACCGCCATCCGGAGCATCTGCTGCTGAGCCCGGAAGAGCTCCGCAAGCAAGGCATCGGCGTGTTCGAAATCGATCGCGGCGGCGATATTACGTACCATGGTCCGGGTCAGCTTGTCGGCTATCCGCTTATGTATCTCGATGCAAGAGGACTTGATCTGCACGGCTTTCTAAGGGAATTGGAGCAGGTCATCATCGACTGGCTTGCCGATTACGGAATCGAAGGCGGACGCAAGCCCGAGTATACGGGAGTATGGGTCGGCGATGAGAAGATCGCCGCCATCGGCATTAAATTCAACAAAGCAAGGAAACGCAGAGGGTTCGTGACCAGTCACGGATTCGCCCTGAACATCAAGGCGGGCATTGCGGAGCAGGGGTTCAGCGGAATCATTCCGTGCGGCATTCAGGAGTACGGGGTAACCTCGTTCGAGGATCTGACCGGCATCGAGATGAGTCTCGAGAGGGCGGCCAGGGAAATCCTGCCCCACTTCATGGGCAGGTTCGGCTTCGATCCGGCGTCTGCAGCCGGGGAATGAGGGGATGAAGGGAGCCGGCCGGCCAGGCCGGCCGCTTCGTCAAAGCAGCCAGCCGATGCTGGACAGGACGGTCGTGACGAGCAGAGTAATCAACACGACGTAGACGATGACCTTCATGATGCGGTTGGGATTGTTCATCAGCTCTTCTCCTTCCGGGGCGGCTGCCCTCCGCATGAGGGGGACAACCCATACCGCTATTGTAACGGATTCGGAAGCAGATCGAAAGGAAGCGTTCGGAAAATGGTCCATAAAGACAGGGTTGTACAAGAGTTCATGGAGCTTGTCCAAATCGACAGCGAATCCCGCAATGAAGGCGCGATCAGCCAGGAGCTGAAAAACCGATTTTCCGCGCTTGGACTTGAAATCGAGGAGGACGATGCGGCCGCCGCCACCGGTTATGGCGCGAACAATCTGTTCGCTACGCTGAAGGCTTCGCCAGGCGTCGAGGCGCCTGTCATCTTCTTCACCTCCCATATGGATACGGTGAAGCCGGGCATCGGCATCAAGCCCCGTCTGGACGACGACGGCTATCTGCGCAGCGACGGCACGACGATTCTCGGAAGCGACGACAAGGCGGGCCTGGCCGCGATGCTGGAGGCGATCCGGCTGCTGCAGGAGAACGGAATTCCGCATGGAGAAGTCCAGTTCGTCATTACGATCGGAGAGGAAACGGGCCTCGCCGGAGCCAGGGCGCTGGACCGCAGCAAGCTGCGGGCCGAGTACGGCTGTGCGCTCGATTCCAACGGACCGGTCTGGGGCATCGCGGTAGCGGCTCCGGCCCAGACAAAAATCTTCATCCATGTCAACGGCCGCTCGGCGCATGCAGGCGTCAATCCGGAAGACGGCATCAGTGCCATCCAAGTCGCCTCCAAGGCGATTTCGCGCATGCCTTTGGGACGAATCGACCATGAGACGACGGCCAATATCGGCCGGTTCGAGGGCGGCAGCGCCACGAATGTCGTCTGCGACTACGTTAGCCTGGAGGCCGAAGCCCGCAGCATCGACGGCGCCAAGCTGCAGGCGCAGATCGCCGCCATGAGGCAAGCGGTCGAAGCGACGGCTGCCGATTACGGGACGACAGCGTCGCTCGAGGACAGCTTGATCTACCCGTCCTATCTCCATGCCGATGATTCCGCCGTCGTGCAGGCTGCCGCAGCGGCGATCCGTTCGATCGGCCTGTCCCCGTCGACCTTCCGCTCCGGCGGAGGCAGCGACGCCAACATCTTCAACGGACTGGGCGTGCCGACGGCCAATCTCGCGGTCGGCTACGAGCATATCCATACGACCAAGGAGCAGATCAAAGCCGACGACATCGCGAAGCTGGCGGAGCTCGTGACGGCCATCATCCGCTTGAGCGCCCAAGCGTAGCAGGGAGTGCCTCCGCTTCGCTTTCCCAGGAAGCGGGATGGAGATGGGCAAGGGGAGAGGATAACCTTCCATGCGGCTTGCCGTCAGGAACGCCTGGCGAGGAACTTTTCCAGGCTCTTATCATCCGGCCGGCCGGCGCCGCGGCTCAGCTTGCGGAGGGTATGGCGGATCTCCCATGCTTTTCCGACCAGCCTGAGCTCCTTGGCTCCAACGTACATTTTCATGGATACACACATCCTTATCGCAAAGGTTATGCCTGAGCATATGAAGAGATGGGACAAGTTATTCCGGAGCGTCTGCAGGCCGGCTCCAAACGAACAGGAGGCTGATGGAAATGAACCAATCGGACGGACCTAAAAAGCTTCCCGGCGCGGAGACGACCGTTTCATCCGAAACGATCTTCGAAGGCCGCATCATCACGCTGCAGGTCGATCAGGTCAAGCTTCCCGGCGGCAAGATGGCATCCAGGGAAATCGTGCGCCATCCCGGCGCCGCGGCCGTGATCGCCCTGCTGGACGGCAAGCTGCTGACGGTCGGCCAATACCGCAAGCCGATGGACAAATACCAGGTCGAGATTCCCGCAGGCAAGCTGGATCCCGGCGAGGACCCTGCGGCATGCGCCGCGCGCGAGCTGCGCGAGGAGACGGGGGTAACCGCCTCGGAGATGAAGCTGGTGGATGCGTTCTACACTTCGCCGGGGTTCGCCGACGAGAAGGTGTATCTCTACGCCGCCGAAGGAATCAGCCAAGGCGAGAGCCAGCCTGACGACGATGAAGAGCTGCATGTCGAAGCGCTGACGATGGAACAGGCCGAGGCTTACATCCGGGAGGGCGTCATCGGAGATGCGAAGACCCTTATGGCCGTGTATTTGTGGAAGCTCTATCTGCATACCGGAGTGATGGGGCTTCGGAGCGGGGAGTAGCGTCATTGGCATGAACCGGCTTCACCGGGCATAGATTGTCCATACGCGGACAAGCCTGGAAGGAGGTAGGCGAATGCTTGGCATCTTCAAGGCACCGGACAGGGAGAGCAGGATGCTGCTCTTGTTCGTCGCGGTGCTTTTTGCTGTAGGAGTCTTATTCGGCACCGTACTGGCAAGCTCGCTTCCCGTCGGGCAGCAGGAGAGCCTCGGCGAAGAGCTGAGCGCCTTCATGGGCTCGCTCTCCTCCGGCTCGGGCCCGGAGCCCGCGGCTGCCTTCTGGAGCGCGCTGTGGCTGCATGGCCGCTGGCTGCTCGCGATCTGGCTGCTCGGCTTGACCGTAGTCGGGATGCCGTTCATCCTGGCGCTCGATTTCTTCAAGGGCGTTCTGGTCGGATTCGCGATCGGAACGCTCGTCAGCCAGCTGTCGTGGAGAGGCTTCGCCTTCTCCCTGCTGTCCGTCGTTCCTCCGAATCTGATCGGCGTCCCGGCCTACCTGGCCGTCAGCAGCGCATCGTTGGCGTTCTCCCTCTATGTCATCCGCAACCGGTTCATCCGCAGGAAGGGCTCCCTGCTGCCTCCCGCGGCGGCGCTTGCCGGCACGGCTGCCGCGATGTTCCTGGTGCTGGCGGCCGCTTCGGCGGTCGACGCCTGGCTGTCTCCGTCCTTGATGAGATGGGCAGCGGACTGGGCGGCGGCAAGCCTGAATCATTGACTTCCTAGAAGTTTTCCAACTATAATAGATTCATAAGCGCCGGCGGCAAGCCGGCTTTCTTGTAGTAGGGGGGAATTATGGAATCCCGCATTGATGCCATTAAGCAGCAGCTCCAGTCGCAGGGCTACAAGTTGACCCCGCAGCGCGAAGCGACCGTTCGCGTCCTGCTTGAGAATGAAGAGGATCATCTCAGCGCCGAGGATGTGTTCATGCTCGTCAAGGATAAGGCTCCCGAGATCGGCCTTGCCACCGTCTATCGCACGCTTGAGCTTCTCAGCGAGCTTCACGTCGTGGAGAAGATGAACTTCGGAGACGGCGTAGCCCGTTACGATCTCAGAACGGACAACAGCAAGCATCACCATCATCATCTGATTTGCGTGCAATGCGGCTCCATGGAGGAGATCAAGGACGACTGGCTCGGACCTCTGGAAGAGCGCCTCGAAGCCGAGTACGGTTTTTCCGTTCTGGACCACCGGCTTGATTTTCAAGGGATCTGCAGGCGCTGCCGAGACCTGAGCGACGCAAAAAAGCCATGACAGCTCTGCATTCGTTTCCGGCCCCCGACGGGGGAGGGGAATGGAATGGCAGAGCTGTTTCTGCTTTTCAGCCGACAGCGGCGGGGCGGGACTTTGCCGCCGGCAGACAGAAGGAGCCGATTTTGCCGAGCCGGAGCAGGCCGGCTCCTTGGGAGCGGCTTCCGTAGCCCGGCAGCCTGCGCGCCCAGCGCTTGAGCACCGATGCGGCTCCTGAGGGCGGGAGGCCGGGATAGGTTGCGAGCAGCAGGGCTGCGCCGCCGGCGACATGAGGGGAGCTCATGCTCGTGCCGGATTCGACCGCATACTTGCCGTTCAGCCAGGCGGAGCGGATTCTGTCGCCGGGAGCGGTCAGGCCGAGTCCTTTTCCGCGCGAGCTGAAGGGAGCGATCCGTCCTTTTCTCGTCGAGGCAGCGACGGCGATCGTTTGCGGATACGCGGCTGGAAGATCGAGTCCGCCGCTGTCCCGGCCCATGTTGCCGGCTGCGGCGACCAGCACGATTCCGGAGCGGCTGGCTCGCCGGATGACTCCGTGCAGCGCCTTGCTGCGAGATCCCGGAGATAGTCCAAAACTCATGTTGACGACATGCATCCTTTTGGCGATGCACCAGTCGATCGCCTCGATGATATCCGACAGATGGCCGTAGCCCTCGCCATCCAGCGCTTTGACGGCGTAGAGGGACACGGCCGGGGCGACGCCTGGCGTACCTCCGGAGCGTCCTTTGCCGGCGGCGATTCCGGCCACATGCGTGCCATGTCCGTTGTCGTCCCGGTACGATGCGCCGCCAATGACGTTCACGCCTCCCCGGATGGACAGATCCGGATGGGGACCGGACCCGGTGTCGATGACGGCGAGCCGCACCCCGCCTCCGAGCGTGCGGAGCCAAGCTGCCGGGGCGCCGGCCTGCCTGATGTTCCAGGGAAGCAGGGAAAGGGAGCCCTTTCGGCTTCCGGAAGCGCCGGGCAGCCGGATGCCTGGCCCAGCGCCGCCCGCGCGCCTGCGGCTTGTGCCGAGAGCCCGGATGGTGACATCCTTTTCAAATGAAGCTATATGGGGATGGCGCTTGATGCGGCTCCAGTCGGACGAGGCATGGAGATGGAGGCAGAGCATCCGGCTTCCCCGCACGGCCTTGACCGGAGTTATTCCTTTCCGCCTCAGATGGTCCAGCGCCCGGTCATACTGCCTGCTGCCGGTCAAGACGATGATACTCTTGGCCGTTCCCGGCCCGGGTCCGCGTGCTGCGCATGAATACAAGCAAGATCCTGCCGACATCATCGTTTCATTCCTCCTGCGGCTGTCCTTGTGCCTGCCATTGTATGAAGGCGGCGGAGCAGCCGGGGCGGCGCCTGCCTTGCGACAGCAGACAATGGGCATAAAGCGCGATTGGCGAGCATAGGTTGTCACTGTAAAGGAGGCGCCTGTCCATGATTCTCTCCATCCGAAGCTGGGTGGCGCGGCTGGCTTTCATCGCGCTGTTCGCCGCCCTTACCGTCGTGTTCTACGAAGGCTGCCGACTGGCGGAAAGCTGGGTCGCTCCGGTCGATCCTTATGCGCTGCCCCGAGGGCCTGCCCTCAAAGTATTCGAGCATCACGGGGCGCCGCCGGAGGGCGGCACGATCGCCGACAGGCTGCGCTGGTTCTACTATAACGGGGAATGACTGGGGAACGGCGGAGGAGCCGGCAGGATGCCGGCTCCTCCGCCGTTTGCCGTAAAGGGGGTTGACCGTCTATACTGACAAGCGAGGGGGAGGTTGGAATGGAGCTGAATCAATGCCTGTTCGCCTATCTGGAAGAGCTGCAAAACGGCCGAAGAGTATCGGCATCCACCTATGATGCCTACCGACGCGACCTGGAGCATGCGCTGGCGTATCTGGAGGGGCAGGGCCTCTCGTCCATCGGGAGCGTCCAGAAGCATCATCTCGTGCGTTATTTGCAGCGCATCAAGGAGGAGGGCTGCCGCCAGTCCACCGTTTTGCGACGGCTCGCTTCGATTCGTTCCTTCTACCGCTTCCTGACGCGGGTCGGCTATACCGACCGCGATCCCTCCATGCATGTGGAGCTGTCCCGCAGCGAGCTGCCGAGACCCGTGCCCCTGACGCTCGACGAGGTCGAGCTGCTGATGAACGCTCCGGAGACCGATTCTCCGTCAGGTCTCCGGGACAAGGCGATGCTGGAGCTGCTCTACGGCTCCGGCATCCGGGTGTCGGAGCTGCTCGCCATGAGCGTGTCCGATGCGAATACCGGCATGGGCTACGTACGAGTCGTATCTCCCCGGTCCAGGGAGCGGATCGTTCCGCTCGGCCATATCGCCTCCGGCTGGATGGGGCTTTATTTGCGGGAAGGCAGGCCGAGGCTGGCGGAGCAGGCGGAAGCCGGAGACGGACGTTCAAGGCGGAAGCCCGACGTTCGCGACCGGGAGGAGGAAGCGCCGTTGTTTCTCAATCCGGCCGGGGAAAGAATGTCCCGACAGGGTTTCTGGAAGCTGATCAAGAAGCATGCGCGCCATTCCGGAATCGACGATCCCGAGAAAATAACGCCGCATTCGCTGCGGACCTCGTTTGCCGCCCATCTGCTGGAGCGGGGCGCCGACATGCGCGCCGTGCAGGAGATGATGGGACATGCCGGAATCGTGTCCACGGAGCGTTATGCCGGCACGGAAAGGCCTCGGGTGAAGGACGTATACGAAAGAGCGCATCCGCGCGCAGGCAATCCCACAGACGGTTTTTGAGACAAGAAAGGAAGATGAACAATGACGACAGCAGCACCGACAGCCGTACATATCCGGGAGGCGGCGGATTATATCGCCTCCAAAACTTCGATCAAACCGCAGGTCGGCCTCATCATGGGATCCGGCCTCGGCATTCTCGGGGATTATATCGAAGAAGCGGTCACGATCCATTACAGCGACATTCCCCATTTCCCGATCTCGACCGTAGAAGGCCATGCCGGAGAGCTGCTCGTCGGCAAGCTGTCAGGCGTGAGCGTCATTCTCATGAGAGGGCGCTTCCATATGTATGAAGGCTATGGAGCCGAGCTGACGGCTTTCCCGGTCCGCGTCATGAAAGCGCTTGGAGCGGACAAGCTGCTTGTCACGAATGCGGCAGGCGGAATCAACACGAATTATGAAGCGGGCGATCTGATGCTGATTTCCGATCATATCAACTTTACCGGACGCAACCCGCTCATCGGACCGAACGACAGCTCGATCGGCGTCCGCTTCCCCGACATGTCCGAAGGCTACAGCCGCAGAATGCGCGCCGTCGCGAAGGAGATCGCTTCCCAGCAAGGCTTCGCCCTGCGCGAGGGCGTCTACCTGGCCGTTCTCGGCCCATCCTATGAGACGCCCGCCGAGATCCGCATGATGCGTACGCTTGGAGCGGACGCCGTCGGAATGTCGACCGTCACCGAGGTCATCGCGGCGCGGCATTGCGGCATGGAGACGGTCGGGATTTCCTGCATCACGAACATGGCTTCAGGCATTTTGGACCAGCCTTTGTCGCATGAAGAGGTCATTGAAACGACAGAACGCGTCAAATCTCGTTTCCTTGGACTTGTGCAGGCTCTCATTCCGCGCCTTTAGTCCCTTCCCGCTTCCAAAAATGATTCTTTCGGCTCGACGCGGCACGACAGCATTTTTAGTTTGCGTGGCGTATGATGACCGTGATAAATCATGAAATTTGGAGAGGAATGTATGAACGAGAGGGTTCCCCTGAATCAACAGATCGAACGGCTGCGCGGTCAAATGGTGCAGTCGGCTGCAGCCCGGAATACGCTTCTGCACCGCGAAGTGCTGCGGATCAACCAGTCTCTGGACCGGCTCATCGTGCAGGTACAGGAAGAGCGGATGACCAAGAGTCGCAAATACTAGCAGTTTTCGGACCTGTCGAACGGGGCCGGGCTGCCAATCGCAAGCGGGCCATGCGGGCCATTCACCGGAGAAATGTCTTCGGAGATCGCCGCATGACCCGCTATTTGTGTTGAGCGATAGAATATCTTTCTCTTAAATGGGTGATACTGGAAGAATGTTGTGCGCCATCCTGCCTGCATGCCAGGACAGGCCGCCAGACCTATTAGGAGGGAAACGAATTGAAACGAACCGGTAAGAAATGGGTAGCGATCATATTAGGCTTGCAGCTGATTCTGGCCTTGCCGGCCGCGACAGCCGCCGTGCCTGCGCTTCAGCCGCTGACGCCGGGGACGGCAGAGGCGCTTGAAGCCGATTCTGCGGCCAACCCTGCGTCATCGACAGGCTCCGACCTGGCTCCTTCCGCCCGTTCGGCCATCGTCATGGATGCGGACAGCGGAACCGTCATCTATGAAAAGAACAGCCACGACAAGCTTCCTCCGGCAAGCATCACCAAAATCATGACGATGCTGCTGACGATGGAGGCTTTGAAGGACGGCAAGATCAAGCTGACCGACAAGGTGCGGACGAGCGATTATGCGGCTTCCATGGGCGGTTCCCAGATCTTCCTGGAGCCTGGGGAAGAAATGACGGTGAACGATATGCTCAAGGGCATCGCGATGGCGTCAGGCAACGACGCTTCAGTCGCGATGGCCGAGAAGCTGGGAGGAACAGAGGCGGAGTTCGTCGCGATGATGAACGCCAAGGCTGCCCAGCTCGGCCTCAAGGATACGCATTTCGCCAACTGCAACGGATTGCCGGCCGCGGATCATTACTCATCCGCCCACGACATCGCCGTCATGTCCAGGGAACTGCTCAAGTACGGCGACATCACCAAATATACCGGCCAATACCAGGACTATCTCCGGAAGGATTCGGCCAAGCCGTTCTGGCTCGTCAACACGAACAAGCTGGTGCGGTTCTATGACGGCGCCGACGGCCTCAAGACCGGCTACACGACGGAAGCGAAGTACTGCCTGTCGGCGACGGCCGTCCGCGACGGCATGAGGGTCGTCGCGGTCGTCATGGGAGAGCCGAACACGAAGACGCGCAATGCCGAAGTGTCGGGACTGCTGGATTATTCCTTTGCGCAGTACGCCAACTACCCGATTCTGAAAAAAGGCGAAAGCATGGGGATGCTGACGATCGAAAAAGGCGTGAAGAGCAAGCTTCCGCTGACCGCGCAAAACAATTACAGCATCCTGATGAAGAAGGGCGCCGCGGCCAAGGATATCCGCTTCGAGCTCAAAATCGACGGCCCTGTCAAAGCTCCGGTCAAAATCGGCGATCCCGTCGGCAAGCTGATCGTCTATCAGGGAGACAAGGTGATCAAGGAATTCCCGGTCGACATGCCGGTATCCGTTGAACGCGCCGGATGGTGGAAGCTGTTCAAGCGCTCGACCGGAAGCCTGTTCTCCTGAGCGAGAAATGTCATAACCTAGCGCCCTGCTTCTAGTTTTGTCGTCAGGCAGGAAAGGCGCTCCGCCATGGAGAATCCCTCTGTCATTCAACGGGAGGAGTGTGCAGAGCAATGAGTCTTCATGTCGATCTGGAACATCAGCGCCATATCCTGATCGTCCGCCTGCAGGGAGAGCTGGATCACCATACGGCGGATGAGGTCAGGGCGAGGATGGAGGATGCGATCCTTAGGGGAAACAGCACCCATGTCATCCTCAGCCTCAAGGAGCTGGCCTTCATGGACAGCTCCGGGCTCGGAGTCATCCTCGGACGTTACAAGCTGCTGAAGAGCCGGGGAGGCAAAATGGTCATCTGCGACGTCAGTCCTGGAGTGTACAGGCTGTTCGAGCTCTCAGGCCTGTTCAAGATCATGCCGATTCACGACAATGAGCGCGACGCGCTCTCAAGCCTGGAGGTTGCCCTATGAATGCGTCCCGGTCCAATGCCATGCAGCTCAGCTTCAGCGCCCGTTCCGAGAACGAAGCCTTCGCGCGGGTCAGCGTGGCGGCGTTCGTCTCCCAGCTCGATCCGACGATGGAGGAGCTCAACGACCTCAAGACGGTCATTTCCGAGGCGGTTACCAACTCCATCATCCATGCCTATGACTGCGACGAATCCAAGATGGTTCGAATCGAGGCCTCCATTGAAGGCGATTCCGTGACCATCATCATTTCCGATGAAGGAAGCGGGATCGAGGATCTGGAGCTGGCGCGGCAGCCGCTGTATACATCCAAGCCTGAATTGGAGCGTTCAGGCATGGGCTTCACGATCATGGAAAATTTCATGGACAGCTTTGAGGTTACCAGCGAGCCCGGTCGCGGTACCCAGATCGCCATGACCAAGCGAATCGAATCCAAAAAGGCGCTCTACAATTAGAGCGCATAGGGGCTGAATCATGGATGCCGAGTTGAAGAAAAACGCGGGTCCTTACCTGGACGATTCGGAAGTCAAGCGGCTCATCGCTCTGAGCCAATCCGGAGATTCCCTTGCCAGGGATACGCTGGCCCGCTGCAATATCCGTCTGGTCTGGTCGGTCGTTCAGCGCTTCATCAACCGCGGCTACGAGCCGGAGGACCTGTTCCAGATCGGCTGCATCGGATTGCTCAAATCCGTCGACAAGTTCGATCTCAGCTATGACGTCAAATTTTCCACTTATGCCGTTCCGATGATCATCGGCGAAATCCAGCGCTTCCTGCGGGATGACGGCACGCTCAAAGTAAGCCGCTCCCTCAAGGAAACGGCCAACAAAGTGCGCAAGGCGAAGGACGAGCTGTCCAAGACGCTCGGCAGGCTGCCGACCATCTCCGAGGTGGCCGAATTTCTCGGCATTACGCCGGAGGACGTCGTTTTCGCCCAGGAGGCCAACAAGCCTCCGACGTCGATCCACGAGACGGTATTCGAAAATGACGGGGATCCCATCACGCTCATGGATCAGATCGCCGACGAGTCCGGCGAGCGATGGTTCGACCGGCTGGCGCTCAACGAAGCGATCGGCGGGCTGACCGAGAGGGAGCGCCTGATCGTGTACCTGCGTTATTACCGGGATCAGACCCAGTCCGAGGTGGCCGGCAGGCTCGGCATTTCCCAGGTGCAGGTATCGAGGCTCGAGAAGAAAATATTGCAATCGATCAAGGACCAGATCGCCCAATAGGGCGGCCTGGCCTTTTTTTTGCCGGGCGGACCTGCCGGAGGAATGCGGAGTCGATTTGTCCCGGGACGAGTAACCTCAATCATCCTGTCCCATACTATCCATGCACAGGCAAAGGCGGAAGGAGGCGGGAGAATGAAGGGCAAGCCGGATGATCCGAAGGAGACGAAGGTCTACCTCCGGATGAAGAAAAGAATAACGGTTCCGCCCGGAAGCACGGTCCGCCTCGGAGCGGTCGCACGGCTGCTCGCCGAGCCGCCGCTGCTGGAGCGGCTGCAGCAGCTGCCGCTCTACACCCACCGCAAGGAAGACGGCAACCGGGTCGTCATCGACGTGCTGCAGATCATCAAGACGCTGCGGGAGAAAGCCCCGGCCACGATGGTGGAGACATACGGCGATCCCCAGGTGCTGATCATGGTCGAGGAGAACGGGGCATCGGCATCGCCGCGCGCCGCCGTTCTGGTCGCCGCCTGGCTGCTGCTTTTTTTCGGAGCGGGTCTGGCCATCATGAACTTCCATACGGATGTCAGCATGAAAGAAGTCCATCAGCGGCTAGCCTTCCTGCTTACCGGCAAGGAGACGATCCATCCGCTCTGGTTCCAGATTCCGTATTCGTTCGGCGTCGGACTGGGGATGATCATCTTCTTCAACCGTATTTTCCGCCGGCGGTTCAACGAGGAGCCCAATCCGCTGGAGCTTGAAATGTACACCTATCAGGAAAATATAAACGCCTACGTCATTGCCGATGAAATGCGGAAGAAAGCGGGGAGAGTGGAGGAGAAAAGCGATGGCTGACCTGTTCGCGGGAATATTCATGGGCGTGCTCGGCTTGGCCGGCGGCATCGCGGTCGGGAGCGGCATGGTGGCGCTGCTGATTGTCTTCGATCTGATTCCGAGGCTGGCTCAGCTTGCCCGCGCGTTCAGCAAAGCCGCCGTATTCGAATCGGCTGTCGTCGGCGGCTCGGTGTTCTGGACCTGGGCGGATTTCTTCGAGTGGCGGATGCGCCTGCCGGTTATTCTGGCCCTTCCATTGCCGGGACTGTTATGCGGCATCTTCATCGGAATGCTGGCCGCCGCCTTGACGGAAGTGATGAATGTGCTCCCGATTCTGGCCAAGCGGCTGCGGCTGACCGCATTCATGGGCGCGCTGGTCATGGCGATGGTGATCGGCAAGACGGCGGGTTCGTTGTTCGACTGGCTCGTTTATCAGTGGTAGCTTGCCCGTGCAAGGCGTGCATTTCCTTCATTGTGAACGATCAACATCATGACACGGCGGTGATTGCATTATGACGAAATGGCAGCGAGTGAAGCGGATCGGCGGAGAGAAGGAAAAGCCGGCGGAGAGCCGCGGGGAGAAAAGGGATTTTTCCATCGACGAGGACTGGATGGAAGCTTTCCTGCTGGAGGGCTCGGGAGATCTCGGAGAGCGGAACGGGGCTGGGGAGGAGGATCTGGCCGCAGCGCTCGTCACTGAAGCGCCGAATCGGGCCGAATCGTTCAGGACTTCGGCGGATCGTCCGGCAAGCAGGGGCGTTGCCGATTCCGCAGACGAGGATTGGGCCAGCCTGCTGGCCGAGGAGGATAAATCCGTGCCGGCGGACCCGTCCAATCCTTTTGAAGGAAACAGCGGCAAGCCGCTTCATCATGGAGAGTCGGCTGATTATTTCGGCGGCCATGAACGGAAAGAGCTGGCAGCTGTAGAGAAGCATGAGGAAACGGAGGCTCCTTTTGCCGGCCCGGATGCCGGAATCGTGCCCGTTTCCAAGGGCAGGACGGATCGCGGCAGGCCGGATGCCGCCGATTCATCCGAGGACAGGTCCGGCGCAGGCAGATCCGAAGAAGATAGTTCCGGTGAAGATAGGTTCATTGAAGGCAGGACCGACGGAGACAGGTCGAGGGAAGACAAGTCCGACGGAGACAGGCCAAGCGAAGACAGGTCCTGGAAAAACAGGTCGGGCCAGGGCGGGCCCGGCAAAGGGGATTCTGAAGAAGCGGATTCCGGCAAAGGGAATCCGGAGAAGGGCAAGTCCGGAAAGGGCAAATCCGGCAAGGGCAGGCAAGCCGGAAACAACTCCGCCCCCGGAACGAACGGAGATGCGCTGGAGCCGATTCCGGACGATATCGAGGAATTCGTCGAGCGCCTAAAGGAGGAGGCCGGCTACAAAACGAGCTTCGACGTCATTGTCCGGCAGATGACTTTAGGAGGCAAAAAAACGGCTTTTTTCATGCTCAACGGACTTTCAAGCGGCCAGCTCATGACCGAGATCCTCGAACGTCTCACCTTCCTGCAGGCGGACGCGGTGACGTCGCATGCGCTGGAATCGTTCATGAACCTCTTCGTTCCGGCTGTGCAGGTGGAGCAGGAGAAGGACTGGAACATGATGATGACGGGCGTGCTGAGCGGCTCGACAGGCATGTATATCGACGGGGAATCGACGATGCTCATCATCGACACGAAGATGTTCCCGATGCGCGGCCCGGAGGAGCCTTCGCTGGAGCGCGTCGTCCGCGGCTCTCGCGACGGATTCGTCGAGACGATGCTGATGAACGTGTCTCTAGTGCGCCGCAGGCTGCGGGACCCGATGCTCCGCCTGGAAAACATCCGGGTCGGAGAGCGGACGAGGAGCGACGTCTGCGTCGCTTATATTGAAGACATCGCGGACAAGGAGCTCGTTGAGTCGATCCGCGATAAAATCACGGCCGTCAAGCTCGACGGCATTCCGCTCGCGGACAAGCAGCTGGAAGAAGCGACGGTCAAGCGCGGATGGAACCCGTATCCGCTTGTCCGGTATTCGGAGCGCCCGGATGTGGTCGCCGCGCATCTGCTGGAAGGCAATGTGGCCGTATTCGTCGACACCTCTCCGAGCGTCATGATCCTGCCGACGACGTTTTTCGATCTGGTCCAGCATGCGGAAGAGAACAGGCAGACGCCGTTCATCGGAACGTATTTGAGATGGCTCCGGTTTTTCGGCATCATGGCTTCCCTGTTTCTCGTCCCGATCTGGCTGCTGTTCGCCATGAATCCGCATCTTCTCCCGCCGTCCCTTGCGTTCATCGGACCGGCCAAGCTCGGCAAGCTGCCGCTGTTCGTCCAGTTCCTGCTGGCGGAAGCGGGCATCGACCTCATGCGGATGGCCGCGATCCATACGCCTACGCCGCTGGCGATGGCGATCTCGCTCGTATCCGCGATACTGGTCGGGGATATCGCCGTCCAGACCGGCCTTTTCATCAACGAGGTCATTCTGTACATGGCCATCGCCGCCATCGGCATGTTCGCCACGCCGAGCTACGAGCTCAGCCTTGCCAACCGGATCGTGCGGCTGCTGCTGATCTGTCTGGTGGCGGCCTTCCATATTCCCGGGCTTGTGCTGGGATGGACGGCGGTGTTCGTTCTGCTCGTCATGCAGCGTTCGTTCAACCGGCCCTACATGTGGCCGTTCATCCCGTTCGATCCCAAAGGGATGGTCAATATTATGTTGAGGATGCCGGTCATGAAAAACAAAAAGCGTCCCAACCTGCTTCGTCCGCAGCAGCGGGACAAAATGCCCGATGCGGAGGGCGGCTGAAGAGCTGCCGCTTCACGGAGCCGGCCAGGAATGCAACAAATGCAAATGAAAGGACACAAAATCCATTTCTCCTCCAAACAGGGGTCGTTTATACTTGGATCACAATGAAAAACGATTCCCTCCGGCGGAGGGCGGAAAGAAGGTGCTCTTTTCATGTATTTGCACGGAACAGCCCAAGTAAATGAACAGGGCCGCCTGGAAATCGGCGGCTGCGATACGAAGGATCTGGCGGAACAGTACGGCACTCCGCTCTATATTGTGGATGAGGCTCTTGTGCGTCAGCGTGCAAGGGAATATGTCGACGCGTTCAAGGCTTCCGGATTCAAATTCCAGGTCGCCTACGCAAGCAAGGCGTTCAGCACCGTCGCGATGTGCGCGATTGCCGAGCAGGAAGGAATGTCGCTCGACGTCGTATCGGACGGCGAGCTGCACACGGCGCTGCAAGCCGGTTTCCCGGCTGAGCGCATCCACTTCCACGGCAACAACAAGACGCCTTTCGAGATCGAGATGGCCATCGACGCCGGCATCGGCTGCTTCGTTGTGGACAACTTCACCGAGCTTGAGCTGCTGAATGCGATCGCCGGCTCCAAAAACCGCAAAGTCAACATTCTGCTGCGGATCACCCCGGGTGTAGAAGCGCATACCCATGACTATATCTCCACGGGACAGCAGGATTCGAAGTTCGGCTTCGATCTTGCGGCCGGTGCCGCTTATCGTGCCGTAGAGGAAGCGTCCAAGCTCGAAAATCTCGTGCTCCTGGGCATTCACTCCCATATCGGCTCCCAAATCTTCGAAGTGGAAGGATTCCGCATGGCAGCTGCCAAAGCGGCTGAATTCTCTGTCGAAGTCCGAGACAAGCTGGGCCATATTTTCCGCGTCATCAACCTCGGCGGCGGCTTCGGCATCCGTTACACGGAAGGGGATGCCCCGCTTCCGGCCGGAACTTATATCGCCGCGATCACCGATGCGATCCGCTCCAACTTCTCCGCAGCCGACTATCCGTTGCCCGAGATCTGGATCGAGCCGGGCCGCAGCATCGTCGGCGATGCCGGCACGACGCTGTATACCGTCGGCACGTTCAAGGAAATTCCCGGCGTGCGCAAGTATGTCGCCGTCGATGGCGGCATGACCGACAATCCGCGCCCTGCTCTGTATGAATCCAAGTACGACGCCGTGCTTGCGAACCGCGCTTCCGAGCCTGCGAGCGAGACGGTTTCCGTAGCGGGCAAATGCTGCGAGAGCGGCGACATGCTCATCTGGGACCTCGAGCTGCCGAAGGCGGAAAGCGGCGATCTGCTGGCTGTATTCTGCACAGGCGCCTACAACTACGCGATGGCGAGCAACTACAACCGCATCCGCCGTCCGGCCGTCGTCCTTGTCAAGGACGGCCAGTCCGACCTCGCCGTACAGCGCGAATCGCTGGAAGACATCTCCAGAAACGACCTTCTGCCGGAGCGTCTGCGCAAGGCTGGCGTCCAATCCTAGTTCGTAAAAGAAAGCAAAGCCCTTCGGAGAAACCCGCGTTTAACGTCGGGCTTCTCTTTTTTTGTTTCCGTTCGCCTCTGGTTCTCCGAGGCTCTTCGGCAGTGAGCGAAGTAGACGATTTTTTCGTCTACTGCTATGGATTTAGGGTGAAGAGGAAGGAGTAAGACGAATTTTTCGTCTTATTCAATGGAATTAGGGTGAACAGGAGCGAATAAGACGAATTTTTCGTCTTATTCAATGGATTTAGGGTGAACAGGAGTGAATAAGACGAATTTTTCGTCTTATTCAATGGATTTAGAGTGAACAGGAGCGAATAAGACGAATTTTTCGTCTTATTCAATGGATTTAGGATGAACAGGAGCGAATAAGACGAATTTTTCGTCTTATTCAATGGATTTAGGGTGAACAGGAGTGAATAAGACGAATTTTTCGTCTAACTCAAATGAACAGGATTGAGATGGGCGTCTAATTTTAAAAAGTTGGATGAACACAGTGATTGACGAACTTATCCAACGAATTGAAGGACGGATACAAAGGTTTCTCTCTACTCCTGCGCAAACGGAGCTGTCCGAAGTAAGGGGTAGCGGCGTTTTGCTTTTCGAGAATAGAATCCGCGCCAAACCCGCGGTTTCTCTCTACTCCTGCGCAAACGGAGCTGTCCACAGTAAGGGCCAGCGGCCGTTTTGCTTTTCGAGAATAGAATCCGCGCCAAACGCGCGGTTTCTCTCTACTCGTGTGCAAACGGAGATGTCCGAAGTAAGGGGTAGCGGCGTTTTGCTTTTCGAGAATAGAATCCGCGCCAAACCCGCGGTTTCTCTCTTCTCCTGAGCAAACGGAGCTGTCCACAGTAAGGAAAAGCGGCCGTTTTGCTTTTCGAGAATAAAATCCGTGCCAAACCCGCGGCTTCTCTCTTCTCCTGCGCAAACGGAGCTGTCCATAATACGGGCCAGCGGCCGTTTTGCTTGGAATGCTGCCGTAGTGTATGATAGAATCCGTACATACCGTTAGAGGACAAGGAGTGACTATCATGGCAAAACAAGCAAAAATTACGCTGGAAAACGGCGGAGAAGTGGTTCTGGACCTGTTCGAAAAGGACGCTCCGAACACGGTTGCCAACTTTGAAAAGCTCGCGAACGAGGGCTTTTACAACGGCCTGAGCTTCCACCGCGTCATTCCGGGATTCGTCGCTCAAGGCGGCTGCCCGAACGGCACCGGCACCGGCGGCCCTGGCTATACGATCAACTGCGAGATCAACCCGAACAAGCATGAGCGCGGTTCCCTCGCGATGGCGCATGCGGGACGCAATACGGGCGGCAGCCAGTTCTACATCTGCTACCAGCCGCAGCCGCATCTGGACGGACAGCATACGGTCTTCGGCAAAGTTGCCAAAGGCATGGAGTATGTCGATGCGTTCAACAACGGCACGAAAATGGCCAAAGTCGAAGTTTCCGAGGCTTAAGGAAGGCTTTGCCCGAATAGACCGGCGGAGGGAGAACCCTCTGCCGGCTTTTTTCTTTTCCTCTTGTCCGATGCCGCGAGGGCGGTACGGCTTCAATTCCAAGCCGCCGACTTGCAATTTGGATGGAGGCAAGGTAAGATGCAGAAAGAACAGTTATCATTCCGGATACAGTTTACTGCCGGCATGACCGTTCGACAGGTTTGAACCAAATACAGCGGTTTCCTTCGGGGTCGGGTGAAAGTCCCAACCGGCGGTGATCCGCCTGCGAGCGCCAGAGCACATGCTCCGCCTCCGCAGCGCGGCAAGTCCGTGACCCGATTGCCATTTCCCCCAAGCTCTCGAGAGCCTGCGGCGCAAGGCAAGCGGTGGACCTGGTGAGATTCCAGGACCGACAGTACAGTCTGGATGGGAGAAGGAGCCGCTTTTGATGCTCGCCATGCCTTGTTCAAAGGCGTCTATTTGGCATCCGTCTGCGAAGGCCATCCCCCGTTATGGAGGATGACCGGCTTATTCGCGAACGGTTGGCCAAAGATTCCTGCTTGTACGAAGGCTTGCATGTAGGAACAGCGACGGGTGCCCGTCTGCTTTCCCCTACTCTGGCAAGAAACCTCATCGTTTCTTGCCGGCGTGATCATCCTAAGCGGACTCGGTTTGCCATCCTCACCCCCGAAGGTTTAGCGTCGGGGGTGTTTTTGCGTTATGGAAGTGATGGACGACGGATTTTATATGGATCTGGCCTTGGAGATGGCCGCAAGGACGACGGGACAGACCTCGGTCAATCCGGTCGTCGGCTGCGTCGTCGTCAACAACGGCCGCATCGTCGGCATCGGAGCGCACTTGAAACGGGGAGAAGGCCATGCCGAGGTTCATGCGCTGAATATGGCCGGCGAAGAAGCGGAAGGCTCGACCGTCTATGTGACGCTTGAGCCATGCAGCCACTTCGGCCGGACGCCGCCGTGCTGCGACCGGATCATTGCCGCCCGCGCGGCCAAGGTCGTAATTGCGGCGATCGACCCGAATCCCGCCGTCGCGGGAAGCGGAGCCCGCAAGCTTCGCGAGGCCGGCATCGAGGTCGTCGCCGGAGTCCGCGAAGCGGAATCCAGACGTCTGAAT
>Ga0194137_10000404_pt1 | contig 29238 bp, 23 predicted proteins | sample TARM_MetaG_T3_14_FD_134025 | JGI IMG/M metagenome (GOLD analysis project Ga0194137, IMG submission 134025) | Freshwater microbial communities from Pennsylvania, USA, analyzing microbe dynamics in response to fracking - TARM_MetaG_T3_14 (version 2) | ecosystem: Environmental > Aquatic >... | reverse complement strand
GTGCAGATAGGCGCTTACCGGAGTCGGAGCTTCCATGGCATCCGGCAGCCAGATATGGAAAGGGAACTGGGCCGACTTGGTGAACGCCCCGAGCAGAATGAGCAGCATGGCCGGGACGAACAAGGAATGTCCCGGAAGCTCGGGAGCGAGAGCGATGATTTTCCGGATGCTGAACGTGTCCGTCTGCAGGTACAGCAGAAGGAAGCCGGCCAGCATGGACAATCCGCCCAGCACGGTGATCAGCATGGATTTCATCGCCCCGTCGCGGGACTGCGGCCGATGATGCCAGAAGGCGATGAGCAGGAACGACGATACGCTGGTCAATTCCCAGAACGCATACAGCGCGATGAGATGATCGGACAGCACGACGCCGAGCATGGCTCCCATGAACAGCAGCAGGCAGACATAGAAGCGGGTTACCGCTTCCTTGTTCCTGTCGAGATAAAACACCGAATACAAGGTGACGAGCACCCCGATGCCCCCGATGAGGAGCGCGAACAGCAGGCCGAGGCCGTCGACCGACAGATCGAAGCGGATATCCAGCGAAGGCATCCATGGCATGGAGGCCTCGATGGGCGTCCCCCCGCTTACTTTCGGGAGCAGCGAAGCAAAATAGACCAGCAGCAGAGCTGGCGCAGGCAGCGCAAGCCAGCCGGCATGGACGCGTCCGAACAGGCGGGACAGCAGCGGCAGCAAGGCGGCCAGCAGAAAAGGGAAAAAGACGACGATGAAGATCAACTGCTTACCTCCTCTTGCGGACTTCGTTCTCTACCAATGGTTCCCAATCGCAGGCCAAAGTAATTGCATTTCTTGTTACATACCCGAAAAAACGCAAAAAGAGCCCGCTGGTGGCAGGCTCCTCCGAAAAAAACTTGTATGCGATTGGGCACTCGATTTCTGTCAGTCTACCCTGGAACGAGCAGATTGTCAAATCACGCGGGTGTAAAAACGGAATTCCGAGCCGTATCCAAGCCGAAGAATAGCAGCCGCAGCCTATGCCCGTGTCAACCTTCCTTGATCAGCGTAATGGCTACCGGCATCGTCAGAGCCGATGCGGAAAGAATGGCGATGATGATCGCTCCCCGGAAGTTTTTTTGCCTCCATAGCGAAGGGATCAGCACTCCGACATAAAGGCTTGCCCATATCGACAACAGCGCAATGAACGCGATTTTCAGGTTTTGTGTCATTTCAGATTCATCTTGTCTCCTTCCACAGCAGGTCCAACCTGGTCTCCATGCCTGCGCATCTGGAAGCGGATATCCAGCCGATATTTGGTCTCCTTGATATGGTCTCTCCACTTGAATGCGTACCAATCCTGCAGCGTGGGAAATGTCGCCCTGACGTGATTGCCGATATGGAAGCAATCCGTGCTCCATTGATGCATCGTTTTGTCCAGTATTTTGGACGTCCGGTCCCTCAATTGCTCTTCTACGGAAGTCTCCAGCTTCTTCTGGTTTTGCGGAAGCGTATAATCGAGCTTCGAGAACGAACCGATCAGATCTCCCTCCATCCGCACCTTGAACGACACCTCGATTTCATCCTTGTTCCTCTTGATGTCCATGTCGGGCTTTTTCTGGGCGCTCATGATGATGCTGAGCGTGAGCTTCTCGTCGGACGGATCGCGGAATTCCAGCGTCGTCTTCTCGAACTCCCCGCGCAGCATGTTCATCATGATCGTTTCATAAGCCGTAAGAAAGCCGACCATTCTTTCCCCCCGGTATACCGCGCTTCCGAAAAAGTCGATCGGGGTTTCGCCCGACCTATGCAAGGTTCCGGCATACTGGTCGCCCTCTATGGGCTGCGAAGCCTTCTTGTCCGAATCTTCATCCGCAATGCGAGCCTTGCCCCTCTCGATATCGGGCCGAGCCGCGGACAGGATTGTCGTCGCTCCGGTGCCTGGCTGCTCCATATCGACGATGAAATCGTGGAATCGGGAGTGATGCGGAGTGACAGCCCCGATATTGTGGGGGTCCAGCTCCAGCTCGAACCAGAGATTGATGTCTTTTTCCATCGTAGGCTTGATGGAATGGATGAACGTATCCGCCCTCCCCTTCGTCGTGATGACGTTGACTGTTCTCCGGAATTCGTCGTTGCGCACAACCTCGCCCAATACCGGCATGACGCCTTTGCGGGCAAGGCTTTCTCCAAGAACGAACACTTTGGAATGGATCAGGGTCAGCCGCCTCGCGACATAGCTTTGGCTGGCCATCAGCGCCGCGGTCAGATTCGACGCCTCCTGGGAGAAGACGTCGACGATCTGCTCCTGGCTCCCGCCGGAGCTGTCTCCGCCTGCGGCGGCGTTGCTGGACTTCGGCATGGCAACTGCAAACGTATAGATGAAATTGCTGCTCGGGCCGGGGTCGACGCCGACGGCCATGATGAACGCCATGTTCTCGGGATCAAGCCGGTCCCAGCAGCCGGACAATAGAGGCAGTCCGACCATCGGCAGCGCCAGCATCGCTCTCAGAAAGCGCCTCATGTCTGCTGCCCCTTCAGCTTGCTCTTGATCATGCCGAGGAGCCAGGTCAGCATGGGGATCCCGATGCTCACGAGCGAGCCGTACGTCCGCAGATATTGGCCATCCCATAATACGGCCTCCATCTCGCTGCCGGGAAGAATGGAACAAGCGTACACGAGAAGAGCGAGCGGAAAGATAACCGGCTGGACCTTCGGCAGCTTCATCATCTGAGAGAGCGTGGCCGCCGAGCAGTATAAGCCGATGGCCAGCTTCACGACGGCGCATATGAGCCAGGAAATGAGAAAGACGCTTTCCAGCCTCTGGATCCATCGGCCGAAAATGACGAGCCGGCTGAGCTCGAACATCGGCACATTCAGACGGATGGCCGTCGGATAAGGGAAAACGAATAAGTAAACGAACGTCGTAATGAAGATCGTGAAGGCCGATACCGACATGCACCACCAGGCAGCCTTCGGCCACTGGCTTGTCTTTCTCAAGCGGGGAAGGAGAAAGCCGAAAACGAGCATTTCCGAGAACAAGGAGCTCTTCACGAGGCCAAGCGACAGCACCTGCGAGCGTCCCGTGCCCCAGAACGGCAGCAAGGCGTCCGGCTCGAAATGGGTCATCAGGCCTCCCATGAGCACGATGACGACGCTCGCCACGATCAGGCCAGCAGCCGACCAGCAGAAGCGGCCGATGGCTTCCAGTCCGGCATAGGCCACGACCGCAATCGGAATCAGCATGGCGATCATGATGATGTTCATCGGCGTTCGCGGCAAAATGTCGGAGGCCAGCAGCTCCGAGAACTCGCGAAGCACGAGAAACGTAATCGTAAAGAAAAAGGTGAAATAGACGAGATTCCATATCGTCCCCAGCCAAGGTCCCCATATCTCCTCCGTCGCCTCGATCAAGGTCGAGCCTCCCGAAGCATGGCGGAGAACCCCCCGGATCGACCACCAGGTGAGCGGGCACAGCATGGCGGCGATGAGGGCGATGATCCATGCCGCCGTCCCTCCTATTTCCGCCAGCGACCTCTGAAAAGGAAGAAAAATCTTGGCGATAATGAAGATGATCCCGATCGATGCCGTTTCGCGCACGCCGATACGATGCGTATTCAAGAGGATTCTCCTCCTTTGGCAGGGCCGGATTCCATGCTGTCGTTGCCGTTCTGCTCATCCGGAATTTTATTCATGTCCTTCGGATGAACCGAGATTGGCCGCTTCACCTGCTTCTGCAAAGGAGCCCGGATCAGCGTATCCCGGGTCGGCCGCCGCGGCGCCAGAGGAGACAGGCTCGGCACTCCGAAGCGGTTGCCCGCCATCCAATACGTCCACAGCATGATAGACAGCAGAATGACGCCGACCAGACCGAGGAAAGAGGCGCAGGCCAAATAAACGAATCTCAGGATGCGCGTCGTGAACTGCATGTTGTAATTCGGAATCGTATAGGAGGCAAGCGCCGTGGCCGAGGTGACAATGACGATGATGGGGCTGACGATATTCGCCTGAACCGCGGCTTGCCCAAGAATCAGCGCCCCGACGATTCCGATCGTCGGGCCGATCACGCTCGGGATGCGGACCCCGGCTTCCCGGATCAGCTCGAACATCGATTCCAGCAGGAACGCCTCCGCCGAGACGGGAAGCGGCACGGATTCGCGCGTGCCGGCAATGGCGAGAACGAGCGTCGTCGGAATCATTTCATGGTGGTAATTGGCAATGGCTACATAGAGGGAAGGCAGGTAAAGGGACATGAAGAAGCCGACACTGCGCACGATTCTCAGAAAGGTGCTGTAATGCCAGCGCAAATAGCTGTCCTCGGCGGTCTGCAGGAACAACGGAAATTGGGCCGGCACGATCAGGGCGAACGGAGAATTGTCCACCAGTATGCCGACAAAGCCATCGGCCAGCTGCGCCGCCACCCGGTCAGGTCTCTCCGTGCTGAGAATGCCGGGGTAAATGGAATTGGGATGGTCCTCGATCAGCTGCTCCACCATCCCGCTGTCGCCGATATAGTCGATGCGGATAGACGCGATGCGCCGCCGCACTTCATTGACGAGCTCCTCGTTGGCGATCGACTTCAAGTAGGCGAAGGAAATCCGCGTTCGCGAAAGGCTTCCGATCACTCCCGATTCGACGATGAGATCCGGGGTGCTCAGACGGCGGCGGATCAACGATATATTCGTACGGATGTCCTCCGTGAAGCCTACCTGGGAGCCAAGCACGACATTTTCCGTTTTTGGAGCCTCCAGCGCCCGCTTCTCCATGCCCTCGACATCCAGGATGCCCGCCGAGTCGACGCCGTCGATGATGACGACCGCCGAGCCGATGACGATGGCGTTCGCGATGTCTCCCATGAAGCAGGAGGATTCCATTTGTCCGTTCGTAAAAACGGAAGAGGCCATGTCCGAAATTTCCAGCCGGCTCTCATCCGGAAGGTCGGCTTCCAGCAGCGGCGTTATGACCGTCCGGCTCAGATGCTGCCATTCGATCAGGCTGTCGAGGTAGACGACGATGACCGGTCTCGAATGCTTGCCCAAAGAGATGGAATGGAAGATGAGTCCGCTGTTCTGCGGATAGGAAAAATGCTTCTTCAGCCACGAAATGTTCTCCTCCAGCTTATCTTGAAGCCGCAAAGGATTGCCTTCCCCGTCCAGCAGCGGCGGGACATGGGGAAGCGCGTCGATAACAGGCGTATTCTCGGCTCGAGCAGCGCCGTCCGCCTCCCAGTTTCCTAGAGAGAAGGATTCCGGAGGCTCCGTCGACAGATCTGCGACGACATATTTTTTAAGCTTGGCCCATCCCTTCATTTCGCTTCAACCCCTGGTTAGCAAGCCTTCATGAACTTGCCTGCATTATTTGGCCGACTGGATAAAGATAACATCTGCTTGAGAGGTTCATTTTATTCCCATCTTCCGGATAACCCAGGGGCGGCTGGAAACGGCAAGACCTGAAGCGGCACTCCTATGGCAATTGCAGAGCAGCCTATTCAATGCAAGCATGGCAATTGCAGAGCAGCCTATTCAATGCAAGCATGGCAATTGCAGAGCAGCCTACTCAATACAAGCCCATGGCAAAAAAAGGCGGGACAAAAGCTGTCCGCCGGACTGGATGCCGAGCTGAGAAGCCGCAAAGGAGAGGTGAGCTTCAATGATGTCCTCGTCAACTATGCCGGGATCGGCCGGAGCGTTGCCATGGAGGAATTCCGGCCTGAGGACGGGTCCGGCATGCATCGCCGCCTTCCCTGAATCCCCCGACAGCCGCCGGATTGCCGGCCGGCCCATCGGCGCGAGCGGCGGCTTTTCTATGTACGAGCACGGCAAAAAGCCGACCCGGTTGCTTGGGTCGGCTTGGTAGCCTGCCGGCATCTTAGCTGCCGCGGCTCGCGTGAAAGGGACAGCCGCTCCTGATTCCTGCCGTCTCGGCGAAGACAGGCCGCTGCGCGGCTCCGGAAGATTCAGGCGGAGCCGGGCGGGGAGCAGCACAGGCTGCGCGTGCCCATGCCGGAGGCTGATAATTCAGGCTTGGGCTGAAATCGTATTCCTGCATGGCGCTGTCATGCCATACCGCAGTAGCCGCCGGGGATACCGGCGGGATGAGCCAGCTCCAGCGCGCGGACACGTCTCTGCCCTGTTCCCGCTCCTGCTGCTGGAAGCGCATGAATTGATCCGCCGCCGTATGATGGTCCACGATGCTGACTCCGGCCCGCTTGAAGGAATGAAGGACAGCCAGGTTCAGCTCCACCAGCGCCCGGTCCTTCCACAGCGTCGTGTTGCTGCTGCGGTCGAGGCCGAGGGCGTCGGCAACGTCGGGAAGCCTGTCGTACCGGCCGGCGTCCGCGAAATTGCGGGCGCCGATCTCCGTTTCCATATACCAGCCGTTGAACGGAGCGGCCGGATAATGGATGCCGCCGATCTCCAGGCTCATGTCGGATATGACCGGCACGGCGTACCATCTGAGGCCGAGACGATCCAGGGCGGGCGTGTCGGGATGCCGGATCTCGACTTCCTGAATCAGATGAGGCGGAATCTCAACCAGCTTCGGCTCCCTGGCTCCGATGCCGATGACGAGCGGCAGCACGTCGTAGTCGCCTCCGGTTCCTTTCCACCCGAGCCGCAGGCATATGGACGTAAACTCATCGGATGCCGGATCGCCGCGGCGCGGCGAAGAGCCGTCCGGCGAAGGATAACCCGCATATCGGATGAGCTGGTGGTTCCAGATGGATATTTCATCCGAGCCTTCCGAGCGGCTGCGGAAGATCGTCATGAGCGGCCGGATCCTGCCCCCCGCTCCCGCCTTCTCCAGATGCCGGAACAGGCATTCGGCCACCTCGTCCTCAGTGGATGCATGGCGGGCGTCGATGACTTCAAGGGAATTCCAGAACAAACGGCCGATGCAGCGGCTGTTGTTGCGCCAGGCCGCCTTTCCCCCGTAGGCCAGCTCACCGGGCGTGTGGACATAAGCGCCCGTCCGGCGAATCTCGGCGTCGACCTCCCGGATCCGCTCTTCCGCCTCTTCCGGCGGCTTGTCCATTTCCCCGTAATACCGGCGCAGAAACGATTCCGCCTGCCGGCACAAGGCATCGATGCCCTCCATGCTGCTCATGCTGTCTATTCCCCGCTTTCGGCCAGTCTGGCCAGGATTCTCCGCTTCCGGTACAGCATCTCCGCCGCTTCGGTCACGTCCTTGAGCATCCCCCGGTTCGTATAGGCGCCGAAAAAGATGCCGGCTACCGGTATCGCCTGGAGCAGCTTCTTCCAGCCCCAGTTGTCCCGGTAGACGCTGATGACCTCCCTCCATCCCTGGATGCGGGAAATCGCGGCTTGGGCCGCTTCCTCCCCGGCCGATGCCTGCTGATTGATCTCTTCCAGAATAGCACGTTTTCCGACAATATCCGAGGATGCGAATTGCATGACCTTGACCGTGAAGATCCGCTCTTCCTTGAGCGTCGGATCAAAACCGTACGACAGGCCGATTTCCTGAATCGCCTTGAGCGAAAGGCCGAGCACGGCCGGAATATCCACGGCGAGCGTGAAGATGCCTCCGATGCCCGTCGTCGCGCCCTGCGCCGTCGCGAACAAAGTACGCTCGCCGGCAAGCTTTCGGGCAGCCTCGTCCATGACCGCCAGCGAATAGGGGCCCGACTCCGGTCCCCCGCGCTTCGCATTGGATGCGGCCAGCAGCTGCCCGACCTTGCGGCCCGCGACCAGATACTTTCCGCCGTTCTGTATATATCCGCCAAGCTCGTCCAGCGCAACGCCCAGCTTCTCATGAACGATCCTGGGAGTGATCTTGTCGAGCATCTTGAACGGCAGCCGCGACAGCCGGTCCCAAATCATCAGATTTTTTTGATCCTTTTCCCATTTCTCGACTTCAGCCAAGGCCGATTTCAATTGCGCAGCCGTCTCCAGGCCGCCTCCCGCATGAATGGACATCAGAGCCAATCCTCCTTATGTGCAACGCTTGCCTGCTGCGGACGGATCACCGGCGGACATGCCGGAGCGTCCCGCTCTCCCACCTACGGGGAAGGCGCCATCCAGGTTGCGGTTATGCATTGTTTACCCGGAAACGGGGAGAGCAATCCCTGAGGCAAGACGGAGAGCCAAAAAGCCGGGCCTGTCGGCCTGCGGATGGCAAGCAGAAGGCGCGGCTGTTCGGCAAGCGGGCTGAAGCCGGGCCTGGCAAGGGCCCGGCGGGGCAACGGAGGAGCCTTGGGCCGGCAGCCCGGTCCGCCTGGCCTGATACAGAGCTGTGGCTTGGCCAGGACCCGGCGGGGCAACGGAGGAGCCTTAGGCCAGCAGTCCGGTCAGCCTGCCCTGATACAGAACCCGCAGTCGGTGCAGAGCCCTCGTGCAGCCTACATACAGAAGCTTCGCGTCGGTCGGGCCGTACGCCGCTTCGCCCGCATCGGCGATGAGCACCGCATCGAACTCAAGCCCTTTGGACAGATAGACCGGCACGACCGTGAGGCCGCCGCCGTACGCCGGCTGGCGGGAATGGACGAGCGCCGCATCGAGGCCTGCCTCCGTGAGGATCCGGTGGATATCCGCGCATTCGGCCTCTGTCCTTCCGATGACGGCGATCGTCTGGAACCATTTCTCCTCTTGCCACTCCCGCACCGTGTCTGCGAGCCGCCCGGCCCAGTCCCCGCCGCCGCAGGCCAGCTCCTCGACCGGATCGCCGCTGCGGAACACCGGAACGGCAGGTTTTACTTCACCCGACATGCCGGCGAGCACGCGGTTGGCGAAGTCGATGATTTCCATCGTGGAGCGGTAGCTTCGGTCCAGCTCGTAATAACCGGTCTGCTCGGGAGCGAACAAATCCCGATGCTGGCTCCAGCTATTGATTCCCGCGTAAGCGTGAATGCCTTGCTGCAAGTCGCCGAGCACCGTCATCGACGGCTGGCGTTGGCACAGCTTGAGCGCTTCGATCTGGAACGGAGAGTAGTCCTGCGCTTCGTCGATGACGATATGGTCGTAATGCGGCAGGCCGAGTCCGTGCAGGCGGATGTGAAGATAGACGAGCGGAGCGAGATCCTCCTGCTCCGCCTCTCCGGCTTTGATCCGCTGCGCGGTCGCCTTGGCCAGCGCCTTCGGCAGCGCGCCGGCGGCAGACTTGCCGTCCAGCAGCGCCCGGTATAGGGCAGGCGCGGTATAGGACGGTATTTTCTTGTTGAAGGAAGCCAGCTTCGCGAGCGCTTTGGAGCGGATCTTCTTGTCCGTCACGCCGCGGCTCTTGAGCTCGCCTTCCAGCCAGCGGCTGATCCGGCTTGCAAGCCGGTCGCGCCGGCGCATGATCGATTCCTCGCCGTAATCGGTATGGAACCATTCGCTCATCTGCTCAGGCTTCAGGCGGAAGCCGGGCAGCGGCTCGAAGGGTTCCGTCGGCACCATGCCCTCTTCCAGCTCGCCGAGCTTCGCCTCAAGCGCGTCCTTGAAGGCAAGGCTCCCCTTCAGCAAGCCGGAAGCCTCCTGCCATTCCTCGGCTGTGTGAGTGCGTTCGAACCAGTATTCCATCGTATCCGCAGGCGAGCGCAGCGACACCTCGTTCTGCAGCAGCTCGATCGCCCATTCGGAGAACGTCGTCTGGACGATATCCCCGACGCCGAGCTCGGGCAGCACGCCTGAAATGTAATCCAGGAACATCCGGTTGGGGGCGAAGATGATCATCCGTTCCGAGCGGATGCGCCCGGCGTATTGATAGAGCAGGAAGGCGAGGCGATGCAAAGCCACCGTCGTTTTTCCCGAACCGGCCACGCCCTGGATGAACAAGGCGAGATTTTTGTCCGCGCGGATGATCTTGTCCTGCTCCTGCTGGATCGTCGAGACGATGTCGCGGAGCTTGTTGTCCTTGCTCTCGCCGAGCCGGTAGAGCAGAAACTCATCCGTGACGGCATCGTCCTCCTGGCCGCGCACGAAGCTGTCGACCAGCCTCAGCAGCTCCTCCCGGCGCACCATCAGGTTGCGCTTGAGATGGACGGTGCCTTCGATTTCCCCGTCCGGGGAGACATAATTGACCGGGGCTTCCCCCCCGCTGAACGAATAGAACAGGCTCGCTACCGGAGCGCGCCAATCGATGACGAGCAGCTCGTCCGAGCCCGAACGGGCCACTCCGGCCTTGCCGATGTAGAGAGGGCTGGGATCCGCCTTGCCTTCCTCCTGGAAGTCGATCCTTCCGAAGTAGGCTTCCTTGCGCGCCAGCTCCAGCCTTCTCTCCCGTTCCTCTCTCTGCAGGTCGAGCATCTGCTCGGTGAAATCGTCGCCGGTATAGCGGGGGCCGATGCCCCGCAGCTGGACTTCGATGTCCTTCACGGCACTTGCGAGCCGTGTTTCTTCCTCTTGATAGGCACTTTGAGCACTCATGCCAGTTACCTCCTAAGGGTGGGTTTTTGGAAAAAGCGAAAGGTAACTATAGCACAGAAGACAATCTGGCAGCAATCGGAAATGTGGCGCCGCTTTCATTTCCTGCGAGACGAAATAAAAAAATCCGGGCCGCAAGCCCGGAACAAGTGCGGCTAGATCATTTTCAATACCGCATACACCCATATGGCATCAATGACGATGAGCAGGGGAATTCCGAACCGGAAGGAATTATGGAGCGTCTTATGCCTCCACTTCTTCATGCCCGCCCATGCGCCGGGCGCGCCTCCCAGCAGACTGACGGCGAACAGCCTCTTCTCGGGGATGCGCCGCCGCCCCGCTCTAGCGGCCGCCTTGTCGATGCCGAACATGGCGAAAGCCAGGACGTTGGCCGCCAGAAGATAGATGGCCAGGAATGCCTTCGTCAAATGGATTCACTCCTTCCAGTATTCCTTTTGAAAGCTTCGGCAGCGAAGCCGCCTGTGCCGAATTGAATACAGACCGCGATCATGCCGCTATGAAGAGCAGATCAGGCCAACCGACAAGGAACGCAGCGTTCAGGTGCCTCTAGGCTTGGCGCGGCTGGTCGCCTGCGCCTGCAGCGGATCTTCGGGCCAGTAATGCTTCGGATAGCGCACCTTGAGCTCCTTGCGCACTTCGAAGTAGGCCGATGTCCAGAAGCTCTCCAGATCGCGGGTGACCTGCACGGGCCGCTGTGCCGGAGACAGAAGATGCAGGACGATCGGCAGCCGTCCGCCGCCGACCTTCGGAGACTGCTTCATGCCGAACAGCTCCTGGAGCCGGACCGCGAGGAAGGGAGCCTCAGGATCGCTGTAGTCGACCGGTATTCGGGAACCGCTCGGCACGGCGAGATGCGTCGGGGCATAATCGTCGAGCTGGCGGCGCCGCTCCCAGCCGAGCAGCGCGTCTAGAGCTGCCGTCAGCTCCAGCTTCTGCAGCCCGGCCGCGCTGCGGATGCCGACCGCATAAGGCGCGAGCCAATGCTCCAGGCTTGCGAGCAGCGCCTCGTCGGAGGCATCCGGCCAGTCCGGACGCATCGCATGCATCAGCCTCATGCGGGCTTGCAGCTGCCTGGAGGCGCGGTTCCACGGAAGGATGCGCAGGCCCAGCTTGCGGATTCCGTCCATCAGCGCGGCTGACACCATGGCGGGATCGGGCTGCTGAAGCTGCGCCTCGCGGACCGTGATCGCGCCGAGCTTCAGCTTCTTGCGGCTGCGGACGGCTTGCGCTCCATCGTCCCAGACGACCAGCTCCTCGGTTTGGAAAAGCTCCGGCAAATGCGTTTCCAGCTCCTCGAGCTCGACGGAAGCAGCCAGGTCGATCCGGCCCTCCGTGCCGGAGTCGTCCAGCTCGCAGACGACGAGATAGCCGCATTGCGAGAGCGGCTGCGGATTCGGCAGCGCCGCCCCCCGGCCGCCGGACATCAGAAAGCGGCCGTCCGGCCTCCGCTGCGCGATGCGTTCGGCATACGCCAGCGCGAGCAGCAGGCCGCCCGGCGCTTCCGCCGCAGCGAAGCCCGGCTCGCCGCCGCGGCGGGCTTCGCCGGCGGCCGAGCCTGCAGGCGCCCGGCGCCCGGCCGCCTCGGCGGAGCCCGCCGCCAGCTGCGCCGCCAGCGAGCGGCGCCACTGGCGCGCTTCGGCCGCGGCCTTGGCCGCTGCGGCTGCGAGCGCCGCGTCGCCTTCGCCGCGGGCTCCCGCGCGCAGCGCGGCAAGGCGCAGCCGCAGGTCGGCGCTGCGCTCGCCGCGCAGCAGGTCCCGCTCGCCGAGCAGCGCGGCCAGCTCGCACGCGGCGTCGCCCCAGCCGAGCCCGGCGGCGGCAAGCGCCATATGCGCGAGGCGCGGATGGCCGCCGAGCGCGGCCATACGCCGGCCATGCGGCGTGATCCGCCCGTCGTCCGCGAGCGCGCCGAGCCGCTGCAGCAGCTCGCAGGCCTGCGCATAGGCTGCCGCAGGCGGCACGTCGAGCCAGTCCAGCTCGGCGGGATCCTGGACGCCCCAGGCTGCCAGCTCCAGCGCAAGCGGGGCCAGATCCGCCTCCATCAGCTCCGGCGTGGCGAAAGGCGGCAGATGGCGATGCGCCTCCTCTCCCCACAGCCGCCAGCAGGCTCCCGGCGCGGTGCGGCCTGCGCGGCCGCGCCGCTGATCGGCGGAGGCGCGCGATACCGGCTCCGTCTCCAGCCGCGTCATCCCGGTGCGCGGCGAAAACTTCGGCACTCGCGCAAGGCCCGCGTCCACCACCGCGCGCACGCCGGCGACGGTCAAGCTGGACTCGGCGATGCCGGTCGCCAGCACGACCTTGCGGCTGCCCGGCGGGCATGGCGCGACAGCCTCGTCCTGCTCGCGCAGCGGCATGCTCCCATGCAGCTGGCGAAGCGCCGTGCCGTCAGGCAGACCGAGCCGCCGCAGCGCATCTCCCGTCCGCCGGATCTCGGCCATGCCCGGCAGGAAGACGAGCACGTCGCCTTCCTGCTGACGCAATGCCTCCAGGACGGCTGCGGCAGCATCCTGCTCCAGCCTGGAGCCGCTTCCTCGCGGCCGGTAGAACGTCTCGACCGGATATTGCCGCCCTTCGCTGAGAATGACCGGCGCCCCTCCCAGAAGCTCCGACACCTTCCCTGCCGCAAGCGTCGCCGACATGACGAGCAGCCTCAGATCTTCCCTCAGCAGGGAAGCCGATTGCAGGCATAGAGCAAGACCGAGATCGCTGCTGAGATGCCGCTCATGGAACTCGTCGAAGATGACGGCCCCGTAAGCCTCGAGAGCCGGATCCTCCTGCAGCATGCGCGTCAGCACGCCTTCGGTCACGACCTCGATTCGCGTGCCTGGACCGACCTTCGTCTCCAGCCTGACCCGGTAGCCGACCGTCTCCCCCGCGCTCTCTCCGAGCGAGCGCGCCATGTACGCCGCAGCCGAGCGGGCAGCCAGCCTGCGCGGCTCCAGCATGAGAAGCTTGCGCCCTTCCAGCCAGCCGCTCTTCAGCAAGGCGAGCGGAACGCGGGTCGTCTTGCCCGCTCCCGGCTGGGCGACCAGCACGGCGCGCGTGCCGGAATCCAGCGCCTTCAGCAGCTCCGGCATGACTTCGTCTATGGGCAGTCTATCCACCTCTGCCATGGCATTCCCTCCGGTTTCTATCGATGTACGGACTCTACTCTACCACAACCGGCGCCTTCGGCGCCAAGCAGCCGGCTCGAACTTCTCTCCGCGATACGCGGCTGCTCCTGTAAACCGAGCATTTTGCGGATGTCAAGAAATCCCACCGTTCGCCGCACATGCCGCAGCGATTCCAGTCGGTGATTAAGAGCTTCGTTATGACGACCGGAAAAGCCGCCCCCAGCGGGACGGCTCCAAGTTCAAGACTTTCAACTTTCAGACTTTCAGACTTTCAGACTTTCAGACTTTCAGACTTTCAGACTTTCAGAACATCAAGACATAAACGCATCAAGATATCAAGATATCAAGGCTTCTTTAAGAATTCAAGAATTCAAACATTCAAAACACCCTGGCTTAACCATTTTTAAACTTTGAGATCGCCGTACCCGTTCGCTCGCCACAGCGTGTGCCGCTCAATTTTCAACTTTTGCCAACGCATTGTCCAACAGCTCTTGTCCTCGTTTCTGGATGTTCGCCGCTGCCTGCGAAGCGGTCTGGCTGCCCTGTACAGCGGCGGTGATTTCTTTGTTTTTCAGCTCTGCATAGGCATCGTCAAAATCCAGCATGCTGGTAGAATCCCAGCCTTTCGGAAGAGATGCGGCCTGCGGGTAAATGTAAGGCTTCAGCTCGAACAGCTTGTCCAACATCGAATCGCCCTTTAAGCCGGGATAGGAGGAGATCGGGACCGGCGGGTACCCCAGCTTGATTTTGGCCTTGGCAATATGCTTGCTGAGCATGAGCCGGATGATAGCCCATGCCGCCTTCTTGTGGTCGGACGTTCGCGGTATCGACATGATTTGGCCGGTGCTGATGAAAGTGCTGCGGCTCCGGTCCCTGGACAACACCGGCGGCGTCACCTCTCCGGTCTCAAAGCCGTATTTCTGGCCGCCGTAATTTTCGAAGGTCATCGCCGCCAGCCCTTTGGCGAAATGCTCTCCCGCCTCGACCGCTTCCTTATCGTACACCTTGACCCCGTTCACGACCTTGGACCGGTCTTCCTCGAGAGCGAAGGATCCGCTTCGGTACAGCTGGACGATCTTGTCGAGGACCAAGGCCAGCTCGGGAGCATTCCATAACAGCCTGGTACCATCCGCGCTTATATCGGACATGCCTTCGCTTTGAAGGTAAGAGCCGACCAGACTGGAAGGCGTATTAAAGATTCCCATGTGCAAGCCGCTCACTGTCTTGCCCCCGGATTTCATGCCATTGAAGCGGCCAGCCAGCTCGTACACCTCTTCGATGCTCATTCCGTCCCGAGGGGATTCGACTCCTGCCTTTGCGAACAGCTCCTTGTTGTAGCGAAGAACGCTGAATGTAACATCCGGCGAGAGTCCAAGCAGCTTGCCGCCTCCCTTCGCGCTCAGCATCTCGGGCATTCCGTCGTACAGGTCTTCCTTGCGGAGGCCGGACGCTTTCATGTAGGGAGCCAGATCCTCCAGCAGCTGCTTGTCGCCCAGCTGGGAATAAAAGTGATCCCATATGAGGAGAAGATCCGGCTTCTGCTCCTTCACGACCTGTTCGTACATCTCGGGCGTTACGGACCGCGTGTAATCGGGGTTCATCTCCACCAGCTCGATAGACAGGCCCGGATACGCCGCTTCGATGTAGTCGCGGTACATCGTGTCGAATTGACTTTTGCTGTCGGCGACGATTTTGATGCTCCGGGATGTCGACAAGCCTGCAGTGGAGCTGCTGCATCCAGCTATGACGCTGGAGCCGATCAAACCGGCAATCAAGGAAGGGACCGCTAAAAAGCGTTTAGTCCTTGCCACGCGCGATCCCCTCCCTGAACAAATTCTTTTCTAGAGCCAGCAGATTCCTCGCGAGTACGTTATCAATCAGTCCCAGCGCGTCCTCGGAGGAAAGCTCGCCCTTTGCCCAGCGCTTCATCTGCTGCCCGTCCTCGGTTGATAGAATGCCCAGGTAGTCGGCGCCTTCGTAAATAGGCAGACTGTTCTCGTTCAGCTTTTTTGAACCGCTCTCCATATAAAACGCCCTCCAGCGTTCCTCCGGCTGAGTCTTCATCGCTTCCTCGAATACCGGCAAGTCCATCCGATTGTCGGCATCCTTATCCGTTTTGGACAAGAACACCGCCGCCTTCACCAGCTCCCAAGCGGCGTCCTTGTTCACGCTTTTGGCATTAATGACGTAGATCTGGCTCATGTCCAGCAGGTCGGACGCGTTGACGGCGTTGATATGGAGTTCATAGGAAACGGTTTTCCAGTTCCGTTTGACAGGTTCGCTCTTGTTCCCGGCAACGGCAGGGCGCTCGGCCTCCGTTGAAGCGAGCTCCCTATAGAAGGACGTATCGCCGAACCGCATCGCCGCTTTCCCGCCGCCGAACAAGTCGTTCTGCACGACCTCGCTCATCGGAATGCCTTTCCTGCCGCTAAAATCCAAATCCGGAGAAGGAGCGATCCATCCTTCTCGGAAGCCTTCTGCAACCTGGTCGAACAGCGTGATCCACCCTTTGCCGGACAAAGCCGAGTATGAGGTCTGGAGCATGGGATCGCCTCCATAGAGCTGAAGGCCGCTTGCCTGACCAAGCCTCAGCGCCGTCTCGGCCGGATTGCCGCTATCCCTCGATTCCGTGACGAGTCCCGTCGTCCCGGTCCCCTCGAAACGCTTGGCGATGTCGAGAATTTCCTGCACCGTCGCTCCTTCCCTTGGAAGCTCCACTCCGTTCTTGGCGAACAGCTCCGGATTGACGAACAGCGCGCTGGAGCTGAATTCCCCCGCCAGCCCTTGAAGCTCTCCGCCTCCGATGGCCTTCAGAGCGTCCAGCACAGGCGCGTGCATATCGCTCAGATCAAGCTTGTCTTTGAGGATATAGGGCTCCAAAGGGACCACTCTCCCTTCCGCAGCCAGTTCCCTGTAAATGGCGGTCGGAACGACCAGCACATCCTCTCCTCTATCAAGGGCGTTCCGGTAGTCTGCCAAGCTCCTGCCCTTGCCGTCCCACTGACCGCTCATGCTTATGTCAACCGATGGATGCCGGATGATGAATTGGCGCTTCAGCGTTTCCGAATTCATGCTGCCGCCGCCAAACACCTTTAAGGTAAACTCCTTGTCCCCGAAGGCGTCGCCCGACAGCGCGCCGATCCCCTCCGCTTGCAGCGGCTGCCGGGACTCTCCGAATCTCCACAAGCCGACCATGAGCACAGCCGCAGCCGCCAGCGGCAGCACCCTCAGCCAGACCTTCCTGCTCTTCTTTTTCTCCATCGCGACCCGCTCCCTCACTTTGCGCTCAAGTTCCGAGGTGAACCCGTTGGCGACCGGCAAGGAGCCGGACAGCCGCTTCTCCCAATCGTTCATATCCACTCGCCCCCCACATTCAGAGCTTCGCTTGCCGTTACTTTGCGGTTCATGGCCGCCCGCGCCCGGTGAAGCCGTGATTTGACGGTTCCTTTGGCGACTCCGAGCAGCCCCGCCGTTTCTTCCATGGACATGCCGTAATGGCAGGTCAGAAGCAGCACCTCCCGCAGCTTCAGCGGAAGAGCGAGCACCGCCAGCCATACTTCCTCGTTTTGCAGCCGCTTGAAAAGCTCCTTTTCCGCCGATGGATGATGGCCGCCTGGCAGAAACTCCAGCAGCATGACCCTGCGGACCCAGGAGGAGCGCAGCTGGTCGAGCGCCGCATGCCGGGTAATCGTCAGAATCCACGTCTTGACCGAGCTCTGTCCCCTGAACTCGGGAAGCTTCTCGTACACTTTGAGAAAGACGTCTTGAGCGATATCGTCTGCCGAATCCCGGTTCCGCGTCAGCATGAGAGCGAAATTCCAAACGTCCCTGCCATAGGCCTTCATGAGCTGATCGAGGACGGAGCCGCGGTCGTAATCCGCCGCCGTGTATTGCAAATAATCGAAATCCAATGGGTTCACCTCGGTAAGTGGACGAGAAAGGAAAGGATAAGTTCCCTTTATTTTCTACTTCCTTTATCATACCGGATGCGGGAGAAAAGGGGAGGAAAATGAAACAGGCTCCTTTCCGTAGGGGAAAGAAGCCTTTTGTCTGAACAACAGCTTGCAAATCTGGCCTTTTCAGCAACGCGTCTCCCTATGAGGATGCTTCTTTCCCGCGGAATGAGCCGAATCGGTTCTGCAGCCGGATTCAGTCGAACCAGCCCTTGCGCTTGAACCAGGCGAACATGCAGAGGGCGATCAGCCCCATCGCTCCAAGCACGACGAAATAGCCCACCCTGGTTTCGAGCTCCGGCATGTTGATGAAATTCATCCCGTACACTCCCGCGATGAAGGTCAGCGGCATGAAGATCGTCGTGATGACCGTGAGCGTCTTCATGATCCCGTTCATGCGGTTGGAGTTGTAGCTCATGAAGCTGTCGCGCAGATCGGCCGTCATCTCGCGGCAGGCTTCCAGCGTCTCGGCCTGCTTCAGCAGATGGTCGTAGATATCCAGATAGAACGCTTTGAAGTCCTTGAAGCTCGGTAGAGCTTCCGTGGAGGTGAGGCGGTAGAGCAAATCCCTCATCGGCACGATCGTCTTGCGCAGCTTCAGCAGCTTGGCCCGTATCGTGAAGATCTCGTCCATGCCGGATTGCTTCAAGTAGCCGGAGCTGTTGAGATCGGCGTCAAGCAGCTGGTCTTCAATGCCGTATACGGCGGGAAAATAACGGTCGACCAGCTTGTCCGTCACGCTGTAGGCTGCCATCAGATGGCCTTTTCCGGGATGCTTCGGATGTACGGCGAGCGTCTCCCATGCCTCGTCGACTTCTTGCGATTGGGCGAAATGGAAGGTCACCGCAAAGTTCAATCCGAGAAACAGATTCACCTCATCGACATGCAGCGTCTCCGGAATCAGCGCATGCATGACAAAAAAGTGGACATCCTCGTAGTGGTCCACTTTGGGCCTTTGCAGCAGGTGGAGGCAATCCTCGATCGCCAGAGGGTGGAAGTGGAAGCGTTCGTCCAGCAAGGAAATCTCCTCCGCGTTCGGCCGGTCCATGTCCACCCAGTACCAGACGGCCTCCATCGCGTCAAGGTCGTTCAAGCCGATATTCTTATGCAATTTTTTTGCGACATCCATCGCCATGACTCGAATCATCTCTGTATTCCTTTCTATGCGAATCCCGCTTCGGGATCGATGCCTCCGTCTCCGGTCACGGCTGCCGTCTATCCCCGGCCGGCCTCCAGGATCAGCCGTTCCCGTTTCCGCTGCAGAGCGGACAGTTCCGACTCCTGACGAGTCCGGTCCCCGTCAAGCGAACGGTACAGGGCGCGGGTTTCGCCGAGCAGCTCGCGGGTACTTTCCCTGGAAGCCGCAATCTTGCTCTGCACGAACCAGTCCATCAGAAATCCGTCCAGCAAATAATCGCCCAGCCTGGCGCCGCTGCCGACCGGAATTCGGTACGCTTCTTCGCGCCCGAGATCCTTCAGCTCGGATTCCAGCCTTCTGGCCGCGCTGCGGGCCGCCCCGAGCGCTTCCTGGGCTTCGTCCATCCTCCGATGCTTGATATGCGTGGATATCATGCCTCCTCCAAGCATATCGTAGGTGCCCCAGTTGGAAGCCGACTCGAGGCTCGAGAGCGCCTGCCCCAGCTTGCCGTTCAGATCGGAGCAGGCCGAACAGGCTTCCCGAAGCTCCGCCAGCAGGCTCGTTTTCCCGGCCAGCTCCGCATCCAGCCTGTCCAGCTCCTCCTTGACCTGCGGCAGGCGCAGCCGGACCAGCTCCTCCTTCTTTTGCTTCAGGACGGGAAGCATGCGGGTTGGGCCGATGTGCTCCGCCAGCCTTACGCCGACTTCCGAAAGCTCTGTTTGCAACCTGTCCAGCTGCTCCTTCGCTTCCTTCAAGCGGAACAGGGCCTCGGCCGCCTCCTGCCGCTCCAGCTCCAGCTGCTCTTCAAGCCCTCCCGTCAGCTTCAGCCATAACGCGCTCCAGCCAAGGCGGGACAGCTGCTCCACATCCTCATGCTCTTTACGGCTGACATCCTCCAGCTCGAAAATCTTGCGCTCCATAGCGAAAATATCCTGGCGCAGCTTGTCCCTGCGCCTCTCGTTGAAGGCCAGCATGGCTTCGGCGCGCTCCGCTTCCTCCAGCTGCATCGTCAAGCTGCGGAGCTCGCTGTCCGTTCCCGCCTCAGGCAGGCTGTTAGGATCTGCGCTCTTATCGGTCATTGTTCCCGCTTCCCCCTCCGGCATTCCCGCCTTGTCCGCCTGATCGCCCCCAGGCCGTTACGGCTAAGAATGAATGTTTCTATGAATGGCATTGTCCTGATTCCCTATGTACGCGAGACTATGCTCCCTATCTCCCTTTTCTTGCACGGCGGATTTCATTCCTTACCATTTGTGCGGCCTCCGCAGCTAATGCTATTATACCAAGCATAATCGGAATTGGCCGCCTTAATTGACGGCACAAGCCATCAAGGCAAGGAGAAGTGAAAGATATGGCTGTCACAATCGGAAGATTCGCTCCGACCCCGTCGGGACTCATGCATCTTGGCAATGCAAGGACCGCGCTCCTGGCATGGCTGCAAATAAGAGCCGCAGGAGGAACGTTCATCCTGCGGATGGAGGATATCGACGGCCCCCGCTCCAGATCCGAATACGCGGAAGCAGCGCTCGCGGATCTGCGCTGGCTCGGCATCGACTGGGACGAAGGCCCGGACATCGGCGGCGCCCGCGGCCCGTACACGCAGAGCGAGCGGCTTCCTCTCTATCGGGAAGCCCTGGACAGGCTGGCGGCTCAGGGAAGGCTCTACCCTTGCTTTTGCAGCCGCGCGGAGCTCGCCGCCGTCGCCAGCGCCCCTCATGGCCTCTCGTCGGAAGGCCCCGCCTATCCGGGAACATGCAGGCATCTTGGCGAGACGGAGAGGCAGGAGCGCGGCAAGGCCAAAGAGCCCTCGCTGCGGCTGGCTGTCGATTCTGCGCGTGTCGTATCCTTCGATGACTTGGCCGCCGGACATCAGCATACGGCGCCGGGCGCAGGAGGCGACTTTGTCGTCCGGCGGGCGGACGGCATCTTCAGCTACCAGCTGGCCGTAACGGTGGACGATGCCCTGATGGGCGTGACGGATGTGCTGCGCGGCAGCGATCTGCTGGACTCCACTCCCCGCCAGCTGCTGCTCTATGAAGCGCTCGGCTTCGCCCCTCCCCGGTTCGCCCATGTTCCGCTGCTGATGGGACCGGACGGCAAGCGGCTGGCCAAGCGCCATGGCGGCATCTCCCTGTCCGCCATCCGGGAAACGGGCGCCCGGCCGGAAGCGGCCGTTGGCCTGCTCGCCTACTGGAGCGGCCTGCTTGACCGCCCGGAAGCCGTCGCTGCCCGCGAGCTGGCGCCGGCCTTCCGCCTGGAGCATGTCCCCGCGGCGCCTGTTGTCGTGCGCGAGGAGGACTTGCGGCTGATTGCAATTCCGTAACTGTACTTGCGGTCTCATGACTCTGCATAAGGATGAAGGAACCAACCATGCGGCGAATCGTTCCCTAAGCCTGCTCCGGAAGCTCCACAGGCAGGACGACAGCCCCTTTTTCAAACCGCTTCCGCAGAGCCTGCCGCCAATCCGATCCGAGAGCTTCCACGGCAAGCACCCGCTCCGCCTTGGCGCTCCAGTCCGGAGAACGGTCGTAGAAAACATCGAACGCTTCCTTCACCGTCACCTGCAGCGGATGCCGCTGCAGCTCGACCGCGTTGCCGGCCTCGACCGCGCCTTCTTCCAGCACCCGCAGGTAATACCCCCCATACCCGGTTTCCTTCACCCATAGAGGAAGCTTGGGCTGCTTCAGCCACGCTCCCAGCTTGTAGCAGGGCTGGCGGGGCTCCGTCACCTCCAGCAGGGCGGCTCCGATGCGCAGCTTGTCCCCGATGCACACGATTTCTTCATGCAGGCCGGCCACGGTCAAATTCTCTCCGAACAGTCCCGGCCTGCGTTCAATTCCGAGCTTCTCTTCCCAATACGGATAACGGTCGGCCGAGAACATGAGCACCGCCTTGTCCGGACCTCCGTGGACGGAAGGCTCCGCCTGGGAGTCGCCGTCGACTTGGCGGAAGCGAACCGTCACCGGGCCGGAGCGCGGCGTCTTGTTGATGGCGGATAAGACCGAGCGCCCTTTGAAATCGAGACGCTGCGGCCGGCCTGTCTGGATGGAGATGAGATATCCCGCCTCGTGCTCTTTTTCCATGCCGCTTCCTCCTTCCCAAAAGGGAGTTGTATATCGCTGGACGGACGTGCCTGCTCCAAACCGAATGATATTACCCCTGAAAGTCAGGGTCCAATCGGCCTCCTCCGCCTCAGCGGTTCGACAGCAGCCGGCGGATGCCTCCAGACAGCCGCAGCGAATTGGCGACGACGGTCACCGAGCTGAGCGCCATCGCGGCGCCGGCCATCCACGGCTCCAGCAGGCCGAGCGCAGCCACGGGGACCATGACGGCATTGTAGAGAAACGCGAACGCCAGATTCTGCCGGATATTGCGCACCGTCAGCCGGCTGACTCCGATGGCGTCCCGAATGCCGGTCAAACTCGGCCTCAGCAGCGTAATATGCCCGGCGTCAAGAGCGGCGTCCGTGCCGTCGCCCATGGCGAATCCGGCGTCGGAGGCTGCCAGGGCCGGAGCATCGTTCCAGCCGTCGCCCGCCATGGCCACGACGCGTCCCTGCTTCTGGAGCGAGCGGATCAGCTCCAGCTTGCCTTCCGGAAGCATGCCGGACTTCACCTTGCGGATGCCGGCTTCGCGCGCGGCGGCGGCGGCGGGACCCGGGCTGTCTCCGGTAGCGAGCACCAGCTCCAGACCTTCCTGCCGCAGCGCTTCGACGGCACGCGCCGAGGATGGACGGAGCCGGTCGCCGAGCGCGATGGCCCCGATGCATGCGCCGTCCAGCGAGACGAACAGCACCGTCTCTCCGGACTCCTCGCGCGCCTGGGCGAACGAGGCGGCTTCCCCCATGCCCTTCCATCGCTCCTGCGCTGCGAGCTGCCTGCCCCCGATGGCGGCCCGTCCTTCCGAACATGTCGCCGCCGCCCCGAACCCGGGCCATTCGAGAGCCTGCTCCACGGCCGGAATGACGATTCCCCGCTTGCGCGCTTCCCCGCGGATGGACAGGGCATAAGGATGCCGCGAGTCTCCTTCTGCCGCGGCGGCCAGGCGCAGCACGGCAGCCGGGCCGAATCCGGAAGAGGGAGCGTGGACGGCCGTCACGCCGGGACGCCCTTCCGTAAGCGTGCCGGTCTTGTCCAGCAGGACGGTATCCAGCTGGGCCAGCCGTTCCAGCGCTCCCGCCTCCTTCAGCACGATCCCTTGGCGGGCCAGCTTGCCGGATGCGATGACCAGAGAGATCGGCGTCGCGAGTCCAAGCGCGCAAGGACAGGCTACGAGCAGCACCGACAGCGAGCTCAGCATCGCGCTGCGCAGGCTGTCGCTGCTTCCGGAGAGAAGCCAGCCTGCGAACGTGAGCGCGGCAAGCAGCAGCATGACGGGAACGAACCGGGCCGACCAGGCGTCCACCTTCTTCTGAATTCCCGTCTTCGCTGCCTGGGCTTGGCGGAGCAGCGCGCCGATCCGGCTGAGCATCGTGCCTTCTCCGGTCTTCTCCGTCCGGATCCGCAGCGTATCGCCGCGATTGAACGTGCCTGCCCATACGAGGCTTCCCGGAAGCTTGGGCACCGGGCGGCTCTCCCCCGTGAGCAGCGACTCGTCCGCTTCCGATTGGCCGCCGGTTACGATGCCGTCCACCGGAATCAATTCGCCGGGACCGACAAGCACGATATCCCCGTCGCGGACGCTTTCGGCCGGAATGCGGCTGATTTCATCCGCTCTTTGGACCGTAACGTCCCGCGAGGCCAGCTTGGCATATCCGTCGCTTTCGCGAAGCGCCCTGGCGCTGGAGCGGGATTCCATGTATTTGCCCAACAGCACCGCCGTAATGACGATGGCCCCGGTGTCGAAGTAAACGGGCAGCAGGGCTCCATGCCCTCCGCCTGAGCTGGCAGCGCCATGGATTCCCTGGCTAAAGACGATATAGTGGCTGTACAGATACGCCGACGACGTCCCGATCACGACCAGAACGTCCATATTGGCCGTCCGTTCGCGGAGCGCGCTCCAGGCGTTGAGGTAAAAAGGAAGCCCGATCCATAGCTGGATGATGGTCGCCAAAGCAAGCTGGACCCATGCATGGCTCACCAGCGCCGGAACCGGAACGCCTTTCAGCCAGCTGTAATGCGATACCATCGCCCATAAGAGCGGAATGGACAGCAGCAGCGACAGCACCGAGCGGTTCCGCAATTCGGCCATTTCCTTCATATGGCTTGTCCGGTCGCCCGGCTCGGATGTTGCGAAGCCAAGCTGGCGGACTCTTTCTTTGATGGCATCCGGCTGCTGCCTGCCGGCCTCATACCGGATCCAGGCCATCCGGGATGCATAGCTGACGGAAGCTTCCGTCACTCCTTCCATCTTGGCCAGCGCCCGCTCGATCCTTGCCGCGCAGGCGGTGCAGCTCATGCCCTGGATGCCGAGGTCCAGCGCAGCCGTCGTTAATTCGTTCATCCCGGAGCTCCTCCCTTGCCGATAGCTAGATTCATAGAACCGTCCCTATCAACTATATGGCTGCCGCCGGTCCTTCATTCCATTCCGATTCAGTATTTGCGAGGCTGCTGCCGATATAGGTTCTAGCTCTGCTTGCGAATTCCATGCAGAAGTCCATATACGCGCCCCCATTCAACCCGGATGAGCGAGCCTCGAGGAGTAAGACAATGAACGAACAGCTTCCCTATTCCAATCAAGTGCTGACGATCGCCACCACCCGCAGACAATACGCGGCTGCGATTTCGGCGACTTTGCTGCTGCTTCTCATCTCGGCGGCAGCACTTCCCTTCGGCGACCTCTCCTTGTCGGTCGTCAAGCCCTTCCTGCCCGCCTTCATCGCCTGGTTCCTGTTCGGAGACCTGCTCACCGCCCATCTGCTCTACAGCCAGTACAGGGCCATCGGCAACCTCTCGATTCTTATTCTGGCCTGCACGTACCTGTTCACGGCCCTCATCATGATTCCCTATATCCTGACCTATCCCGGCGTCTTCACGGAAAAGGGAATGCTGTCCGCCGGTTCCCAGACTTCTTCCTGGCTGTGGGTATGCTGGCATGCAGGCTTTCCTGCCGGCATCATCTCCTATCTGCTCGCCGACCGCTGGGAGAAGCGGCCCGTCGAATTCAGCCGCAATGCGCTGTGGGCTTTCATGCTGACCTGCGGCATTCTGATCCTCGTCGCGGCCGCCGCTGTCGTAACGACATCAGCCCATGACAGCCTGCCGGTGCTCGTGGAGCAGAACAAGTTCAATCACCTCACGAACGCTGTCATCAAGCCGCTCATGCTGGGGCTGAACGTCGTCGCTCTGGTCATGCTCGTAGGGATGAAAAAAGGAAAAACCGTCCTCAGCCTCTGGCTGAGCGTCGCCCTCCTGGCGTTTCTGATGGACATCGTCGTCTCCTTGCCCGCCGGCTCCAGGTATACGTTCGGCTGGTACATGTCCAGATTCAACTCGCTCGTGTCCGCCTTCGTCCTCATTTGCGCCATCATCTACGAGGTCAACCGCCTCTATGTCCGGCTCGTCAAGCAGCAGAAGGACCTGGTCGAATCCCGGGAAGAGCTTCGCGCCATGAACGAGCAGCTGACGCAGCTCACCAACCTGGACGGACTGACGGGTATCTCGAACCGCCGCAGATTCGACGAGCTGCTCGAGGGCATGCTCGAGGAATCCAGCCTCAAGGGGCATCCATTCTCGCTGCTGCTGCTGGATATCGATTTCTTCAAGCTGTACAACGACCGATACGGCCATCAGAAGGGAGATCTTGTCCTGAAGAAGGTCGCCCAGCTGATCGACGGCTGCCTCCAGGACGGCAAAGGTGTCGCCGCAAGGTACGGAGGCGAGGAATTCGCCGTCCTGCTTCCATTCGCCGACCGAGCGGAAGCTCTCGGCATGGCGCATGCGATTCTGGAGGCCATCCAGGCCGCGGATATCCCTCATGAAACGTCTCTCGCCGCTCCCCGCGTCACCGCAAGCATCGGTAGCTCCACGAACCAACGCGGAGAAGCTTGGAGCCGCGAGGAGATGATTTCCCGTGCGGACAGGGCCCTGTACAAATCCAAGGCCGCAGGCCGCAATCGCGCAGCCGCTGCGGAAGAGGAATGATACCAAAGAAAAAAAAGGCCTTTCCCGGCGACCGGGAAAGGCCTTTTTCATCGGTTTCTATCCGCCTTGGACGATGCTTCCGTTCCAGGCCAGCATCCCGCCCTGCACGTTGACGACATCGTAGCCGAGCGCCTGCAAGTATTGACATGCCCGGCCGCTGCGTCCGCCGCTGCGGCAGATCAGCAGAAGCGGTCCTTCCCCGTCAAGCTCGCCGAGGCTGTCCGGCAGGCGGGAGAGCGCGACATGCCGCGCCTGCGGAATATGTCCCGCTTCCCATTCGTCATCCTCGCGCACATCGAACAGGCGCGGGGTTTCCCCCGTCTCCAGCAGATGCTGCAGTTCCTCCGTCGTGATCTCAGCGCTCATTCCGCTGTTCCCCTTCCAGTCTCGCTTGAATTTTGTCCTTGTAGTCGGCATAGGCCTGCAGGTGGTCCCATCCTCTCGACCCCGTGAGCGACTGCAGCCGCAGCCGCTTCGCGGAGAGCTCCTTCTGCAGGCTCGTCCGCTCCTCGTCGCTGCCGCACATCGCAAGCAGACTGCCGAGTGTCGCGATATCCTTGTTCAGCTGCACCTCTTCGGGCACGATGCCGGCATTTTTCAACATCCGATAGGCAGCTCGGAGCTCTTCCGGAACGTGGGAGAGGTCATCCAGGTCGAGAGGCTTGCCTAGCCCCTTGAGGTCGTCGAATTCGCCGTCCTTGATGGCGAGCTTGATCTTCTCGTCGGCCAGCCAGTGCAGGAAGCTCATCAGATCCTGACGGCCGTTCCGCTGCAGGTGACCATCAGCATGCCGTCGCGGACGACTTCGTAGTCGAGATCGACGCCTACGATGGCGTTGGCTCCGAGCCTCGCCGCCTGCTGGCGCATCTCCTCGATGGCGATGTCTCGCGCCTGCTTCAGCTTGCCCTCGTAGGCGCCGGAGCGCCCTCCCACGACATCGGTGATGGATGCGAGAAAATCCCGGACTACGTTCGCTCCCATGATGGCTTCTCCATTTACGATTCCGGTATATTCTTGAATCGGTCTTCCTTCAATCGTCGGTGTCGTCGTGATCAGCATATCGTCATCCCCTTATTCGGAATTAGGTGCTGCAAGCGGGCTCATAAGCCGGTCTCTTCCCATTTTACCCCTGCGAGGACGCCGCCGGCAACCGTTACCGACACCCTGACGGCTGCGGGCAGGCCGGGACGAGGCTGCAGGACGAGCTTGAAGCGGTACTCCTCCAGCTCCCCTCCCCGCTCGAAATGGCCTTCATACCGGTAGTCGGCAATGCCGGCGGCGTACTTCTCCCTGGTGCGCTCGACGGCCAGCCTGCCCCAGCGGGCATAAGCCGGCGGCGAATGGGAAGGCGTCAGCACGCCGGCAATTACGGCCGCAGACGGCGGCAGGACGAAGGGATGCTCCTCCTTGGACGTCCCCTGGGATCGGGGGCATGCCGTCCCCTCTCCCGCCGCCGGCATCAATGCCAGCGCTAGAATCGAGGAAGCAAGGAGCAGCCGCGAGCCTGTCCGCTTCTGCTTATGTCGATCTCTTCGATTTCCCATGCGTGTGTTTCCTCCTTATGCGTCCGATGGAAAGCTCCTCCGTTAGTGTCGCCGCCGCCTGCATGCGATATCCAAAAAAAAGAATCCTGCCCATGGAAGGCAGGATTCGGGAGAAGCTTTATTCGGCCGCCGTCTCCAGCGAGCCGCTGCGCTGGCGCTTGGCGCGCCTGCGGTTCAGGAACTCGTAGACGACTGGAACGATGATCAGCGTCAGCAGCGTGGAGCTTGTCAGGCCGCCGATGACGGTGACGCCGAGCCCTTTGGAGATCAGCGCGCCGGATTCGAAGCCGAACGCCAGCGGCAGCAATGCTCCGACCGTAGCGATAGCGGTCATCAGAATCGGACGCAGCCTTGTTCCGCCTGCTTCAAGCAGCGCGTCGCGCACGCTCATTCCTTCGCGTTCCATATGGATGACGCGGTCGATCAGCACGATCGCATTGGTGACGACGATGCCGATCAGCATGAGCATGCCGATCAGCGCCGTGACGCTGATCGTTTCCTTGGCGACGAGCAGTCCCACCAAGGCGCCTATGACGGTGAACGGAAGCGAGAACAGAATCGTCAGCGGCGTCAGCGCGCCGCCGAATGTAATGACGAGGACGAGGTAGACGACGGCGACCGCAACGGCGATCGCAAGTCCGAGCTGCTTGAAGGATTCTCCGATGTCCTCGGTGACTCCGCCCATCTCGACGTCGACATTGGAAGGAAGCTTGAGCTCGTCGATGACCTTCTGCACATCCTTGGAAGCTTTGCTGATGTCGGATGAGGTGACATCGGCGGTGACGCTGGCGTAGATGCGGTCGCCTTTGCGGGTGACTGTATTCGGCGTGGTGCCTTCCTCGATCGTCGCGACGTCGCCGAGCCTGACGGCGCCTCCCAGCGGAGTCGGAATCAAGGCGTTTTCAAGCGCTGCTTTGTCCGCATAGGTTTTGACCTCGGTTTTGACATGCACGTCGAGCTTCTCGCCATCCTTCTCGATGGTCGTCAAGACCGGCTGCTCGCGCACCGGACTGAGCGCCATCGCAAGCTGGCCGGCGGACAGGCCGTGCTGGCTCAGCTTCTTGGTATCGGCGGCGATGCGGTACTGCTCATACGTTTTCGATAGGCTCGTGTCCACGTTCGACAGGTTGGCGACCGACTTCAGCTTGTCGCTGATCTCGGTGACGACCGGCTCCAGCTCCTTCATGTCCGGTCCGTAGGCCGTGACCGTCAGGCTGCTGCCCCCGAGGCCGCCGCCTCCGAAGTCCTGCTGCTTCCACTCGCCTTTGCTCGTGTTTTTCTGCAGCAGCTCGACGACGGCTTTCTTTTCGTCCTCAAAATGCTTGAAGTCGCTGTTGTAGCGGATATTGAACAGCGCTTGCTTGGAAGCGCCCGGGCTGAACGGGTTGCTGCCGCCGATGGAATATTGGACGATCTCGACGCCTTCGCGGCCCATGATCTCCTTCTCCGCTGCCGTCGCGTACCCTTCCACATCCTCGGCCGTTTCTCCCGGAGCCGGATTGTAGGTAACGATCATGGAGTTGTCGCCGCCGCTCGAGATGAAGCTGACTCCGATAAGGGGCGTCAGGAACAAGCTGCCTACGAGAAGCAATACGGCAGCGCCGAACGACAGTCCTTTATGGTCCAGGCACCAGCGCAGGACACGCTTGTATCCGTTGGCCAGACGGCTCGGCTTGTCCTCATGCTTCGTACCCTTGAGTCCATTGCGGAACATCATATGGGCCAGCATCGGAACGACGGTCACCGCGACGACCAGAGACGCGAGCAGAGAGAATACCATCGTAAGAGCGAACGGCAGGAAAATTTCGCCGATCATGCCCGATACGAATCCTAGCGGAAGGAAAACGGCGATCGTCACGATCGTGGACGCTGCGATCGGGACGAACATTTCCCGGGTCGCTGAGATGATCAGCTCCCGGCCGGTCAGCTTCTCGCTGGACATCGCCATCCGCCGGTATATGTTTTCGATGACGACGATGGAATCGTCCACGACCCGCCCGATCGCCACGGTCATGGCGCCGAGAGTCATGATGTTCAGCGTGATGTCGAACTCCTGCAGCACGAGCACGGCGATCAGCAG
>Ga0194137_10000401_pt1 | contig 29316 bp, 28 predicted proteins | sample TARM_MetaG_T3_14_FD_134025 | JGI IMG/M metagenome (GOLD analysis project Ga0194137, IMG submission 134025) | Freshwater microbial communities from Pennsylvania, USA, analyzing microbe dynamics in response to fracking - TARM_MetaG_T3_14 (version 2) | ecosystem: Environmental > Aquatic >... | reverse complement strand
GGCGGCCGGGTCCGTGTCCGCGGCCCGGATCCAACCCATGCCGCCGGGCGCTCCGGAAGCTATGTCCTTCCCGGCTTCGGCTCCTATCTCTCATCGATGTTCAACCTCCAATGCGATATATCGTTACTGTATTGCTTCGAGATTACGATATATCGCATTGAGCGTCAAATCATTCTTTTCGATACGTGCAGCGCGCATAAGCGGCACCTCCATTTTTCTCGCAAAAAAGACCGTCAAGCTCCTAGGAGGGAGCCGACGGCCTTCTCTTTGCGATTCTATTCCTCATACTCCACGTTGTGATACACCTGCTGCACGTCCTCGAGATCCTCCAGCGTGTCGATGATCTTCTCGAACGGAGCCTCCGCTTCTTCCGGCAGCGTCACGTAGTTCTGAGCGAGCATCGTCAGCTCGGCTACGGTGAATTCCGAGATGCCGGCGGCCTTGAGCGCTTCCTGCACGGCGTGGAATTGATCCGGCTCGGCATAGACGAGAATGTTCTCGTCTTCCTCGACGATATCGCGCACGTCCACGTCGGCTTCGAGCATGATCTCCATGATGTCGTCCAGGGACTTGTCCGCCACACCGATGACGGCAGTCGCGTCGAACATGTAGGCGACGGAGCCGTTGACGCCCATGTTGCCGCCGTTTTTGCTGAACGCCGCGCGCACGGCCGAAGCCGTCCGGTTCACGTTGTTCGTCAGCGCATCGACGATGACCATGGAGCCGTTCGGGCCGAAGCCCTCATAGCGGAGCTCCTCGTACACCTCGTCCGAGCTTCCCTTCGCCTTGTCGATGGCGCGGTCGATAATCGCCTTCGGCACATTGTACGTTTTGGCGCGCTCCAGCACGACGCGCAGGGCGCGGTTCGACTCCGGATCCGGCTCTCCCTTGCGGGCGGCTACATAGATTTCAAGGCCGAATTTGGCATAGATCCGACTGGTATTGGCGTCTTTCGAAGCTTTTTTTTCCTTGATATTGTTCCATTTGCGACCCATTGTACTCCCGCTTTCCTGTGGATTCTCCCATCCATTATAACCGATTCAGGCTGGCAATGGACAGATGCCTCGCAAAGAGCTGATCCCTATCTCCGAATCCGAACCTCAGGCGCGCCCATTGGGATTTAATTCCTTTCGCAACATTCGACATTTTTCGACCGTCTATCTTCCTTGAACAACATAGAATCTTATACCCAAGGGAGTTCCTGATCATGAAAAAAAGCTTATCCGCCCTGCTGCTTCTCTCCGCCGCCATCGCGCTTGCCGCCTGTTCTTCGAATGCGGCCACAAATAGTCCGAGCCCTTCCGCATCGGCATCTCCGGCACCGTCCGCATCTCCCGCTCCGTCGACTCCCAAGGAGCCGGCCCAGTCGGCCAAGGATATCGTTGCCGGCATGCTGGAAAAGATCGAACAGCCGGCCTTCGCGGATGTCGACAAGGACGGAGTCGAGCAGCAGTACCATATCGATCCGTCGCTTCTGGAGGATTTCGCCATCAAGGTTCCTCTCATGAATGTCAAGACGAATGAAATCGCCGTCCTGAAAGTCAAGGACGCCAAAGACATGAAAGCTGTCCAGGATGCGCTCAAGCAGCGCGCCGCCGACGTCCAGAAGCAGTTCGAGAACTATTTGCCCGACCAGTATGAGAACGCCAAGAGCTACGTCATCGACGTCAAGGGCAGCTATGTGCTCTTCCTGATCTCGGACAAGAGCGAACAACTGAAGGCCGCGTTCGACGGATTTTTCGACGCTTCCAAGTAACGGGTAGGCCGCTATGGTGTTCAGCAGCCTGCTGTTCCTGTTTCTCTTCCTGCCTGCGGTGCTGATCGTTTATTATGCTTCTCCCAAGCGGCTCAAAAACGTCGTGCTGCTGATGTTCAGCCTGCTCTTCTACGCCTGGGGAGAGCCGGTCTACATCTTGCTGATGCTGTTTTCCGCGACGATGGATTACGGTTTCGGCCGCCTGCTCGGCAAGGAGGACTGGAGCGCCCAAGCGCGCAAAGCCCTCGTGGCCGGTTCGATCGCCGTCAACCTGGCTCTGCTGTCCGTCTTCAAATATTCCGATTTTCTGATCGGAAGCGTGAACGATTTCATCGGTACGGATTTCCCGCTGCCGGATCTTCCCTTGCCGATCGGGATCTCCTTTTATACCTTCCAGTCGATGTCCTACATCGTCGACGTCTATCGGCGCAGGGTGAAGGCGCAGCGGAACTGGCTTGATTTCGCCGCATTCGTGGCTTTGTTTCCCCAGCTTGTCGCCGGGCCTATCGTCGCCTATGTCACCGTGGAGAAGGAGCTTACGGAGCGCAAGGCAGATTGGGCCTTGTTCGCCGAAGGCGTAGAGCGATTCCTGATCGGTCTCGCCAAAAAAGTGCTGCTGGCCAACAATATCGGGCTTCTCTGGCACAGCGTATCGGCAGCCCCCGCGGAATCGCTGCCCGTTCTTACCGCCTGGCTGGGAATTGCCGCCTTCGCCTTTCAGATCTACTTCGACTTCAGCGGTTATTCCGACATGGCGATCGGACTCGGGCTCATGTTCGGCTTCCGCTTCAACGAGAATTTCAACAAGCCTTATACCGCTCGCAGCATCACGGACTTCTGGCGCCGCTGGCATATGTCGCTGAGCGGCTGGTTCCGCGACTATGTCTACATTCCGCTTGGAGGCAACCGCCGCGGCCTGCCGCTGCAGCTGCGCAACATTCTCATCGTCTGGATGCTCACCGGATTGTGGCATGGTGCGAGCTGGAACTTCCTTCTGTGGGGGCTTTACTTTGGAGTGATTCTGATGCTTGAGAAAGTCTGGCTGCTCCGCAAGCTGGAGCAATGGCCGCGAATCGTCGGCCATCTGTATGCTGTGGCGCTGATTCTGGTCGGATGGGTTCTGTTCGCCTTCGAATCGCTGTCCCAAGTCATCGGCTATCTCGGCGCAATGGCGGGAATCCACGGCCAGCCGCTCGCTGACGGGCAGACCGGGTACCTCGCTTCCGGCAACGCCGTATTGCTGCTCCTTCTTGTGCTGGCTTCCTTGAACTGGACCCGGTTCAAGATCCGATTCGCCAGCCTTGCCGCCGGCGCAAGATCAGCCAAGCTGCTTCCGGTAATCAAGCTCATCATGCTGGCGCTGCTGTTTCTGCTGTCCACCGCCTATCTCGTGGATGCGACCTTCAATCCCTTTCTTTATTTCCGATTCTAACTTCCTTGGAGAGCAGGTGCGGTCATGCGCGGCAGAACCTACAACCGGCTGCTGGCCTGCGGATTTGCCGGCATGCTGCTCGGCGTCTCCGTCCTGCTGGCCGTTACCCCCAAAAGCTCCTTTTCGGAATTGGAAAACCGCTATTTGCAAGCCTTTCCGCGTCTGGATTGGGAATCGGTCAGCAGCAAGAAATTCGCCGACGAAACGGAAGCCTACCTATCCGATCATTTTCCATGGCGCAACGGCTGGATCGAGCTGAAGTCCCGGCTGGAGACGCTGCGGGGGCAAAGGGAAAACAACGGCGTTTACCTCGGCAGCGGCGGTTGGCTGTTCGAGGCCTACCGCAAGCCCCAGTCTGACGTTATGCAAGCCTACGCGGACAAGCTGAAGACATTTGCCGGTCACCATCCCGAGCTGGACATTTCCTTCATGCTCTCCCCGAACTCGGTCGGAATGGATCCGGATCGGCTGCCAGCCGGAGCTCCCCATGATTCCCAGCGCGAAGTCAACAAGGAATTCGGCCGCTTGCTTCAAGGCCGCGGAATCCACTTTCTGAATGGGTTCTCATTCCTAGATGCCGCTGCCGGATCCAAGCAGCTGTTTTACCGGACCGACCATCACTGGACGACGTACGGAGCGTTTCTCGCTTACCGGGCTTATGCCCGTTCGATGAACTGGACGCCGCTGACAGAGCAGGATTTCACCGTTCGCCCCGTCAGCAGCTCGTTTCTCGGCAGCTATCAGACCCGCGGCCAGTTCGCAGGCCTCAAGCCGGATGAGATCGATCTCTATGTCCCGAAAGTCTCCTATCCGCTGACGATGTCGATTCTGGACACGGGCCAGACGAAGAACAGCCTCTACGACGGCAGCTATCTAGCCCAAAAGGATCAGTATTCCTACTTCCTCGGAGGCGTTCATGCTCTCTCCGTCATTCGGACGGAGCTGCCTCCGGCCAGGGCCGATCTGGACAAGCTGCTCGTCGTCAAGGATTCCTACGCCCACAGCGCAATTCCTTTCCTGGCTCTTCATGCCAGGGAAATCCATGTGATCGATCCCCGGTACTACAACGGCAGCATCGGCGATTACGCGGCGGCGAACGGCATCGAGCAGATTCTGTTCCTGTTCAACACAGGCAGCCTGTTTGAAACAAGCGGCTTGCTGAACCATCTGAACTGAGAGGAAGCCCCGGACAGAATCCGGGGCTTCCTTATTTTTTGCCATATATAAAATACGATGGGATTGGTATAATGTGGACCGAACAGGAGGGATTCCCATATCGGAGCGAGGACATGATTATTATGATGACGAGCATTTTCTGCAGGCCTATATGAGCCGCAGAAACAGCGTGGACAATGCCAACGACACCCTGGAAAAGCCCGTGATGCTGGAGCTGATCGGCGACCCGGAAGGGCTGCGCATTCTGGATCTGGGCTGCGGCGACGCCCGCTTCGGCACGGAGCTGCTGGAGCGGAATTGCGCCTCCTATGCCGGCGTCGAAGGCTCGGCGGCGATGTCGGAGCTCGCCCGGCGGACGCTTGCCGGCACAGCCGGCGCTGTCATCCACAGCTCGATGGAGGATTGGAGCGATCCGCAGGCAAGCTACGATCTTGTGCTGTCGAGGCTGGCGCTCCACTATGTGGACGATTTGGAAGCCGTGCTGGAACGGATTGTCCAATCGCTGAAGCCCGGCGGCCGGCTGGTGTTCTCCGTCGAGCACCCCGTCATCACCTCCACTCTTCAGCCTTCGGGGACCCGGACCGACTGGACCGTCGACCGGTATTTCGATGAAGGCTTCCGGGAGCAGCAATGGCTGGGCACAACGGTCAGGAAGTTTCACCGAACCGTCGAGCATTATTTTTCCGCCCTTCAAGCGGCCGGCTTGGCGGTCGGAAGCCTGCGCGAGTCGAATCCCGTCCGGGAACGGTTCCATTCCGCGGATACCTACGAGAGGCGCCGGAGAATCCCGCTCTTCTTGTTCTTCTCCGCATCGCGCAGATGACAGCCGACATGCAGAATGATCCTGGACCTCCAATTATTCCCTTTCAATGCTTGCTGGAGGATATTTTCCGGAAGGCGGGTTTCGATGAAGATCAATGATTGTGATGCCATTCTGCTATCCATCCCAGAAAGCTTTGAAAGCGAGCGGCTGCTTATTCGCGCCCCCCTGCGGGATGATGGGGCCGCTGTGAACGAAGCCGTCAAGGAAAGCAGCGAGGAGCTTCGTCCGTGGATGCCCTGGGCGAAACTGCGCCGGACGAGTCCGAAGCCTCGATCCGCAGTGCTGGCCAGCTTGATTGAAATCCGCTGCGATTCCCGGAACGGCCGAAGCGCTGCAGTCGCGTTGCGCTGCGGCTATATGCAGGAGGGAGTTCTTCGCCGTCACTCCATCGATCCAAGCGGAAGCCCGAGGGATACGATGGTTTATTCCAAGGTTAGAGGAATCGAGTTCTAGCCTGTCGTTCACAGGCTCGCTGTTTCAGCTTGCGCCTGCTCAGATCCGTGCTGGTCCTTATGCCGGCTCTCCGCAAAGCTGCAGCAGCTTTCAAGATGGACGCAGCCGTATCTCCGGTCGCCTGTTCTTTGCCCCAATAATCGTAAGTTCCTTTTACATTTTGCATTCTGCCGCTCCTTCCGTTTTGTTTTTTGAGATAAAAAAAGCGCGCAGGACCTCATGGTCCTGCGCGCTCCATATGCCGCAAGGAGGCCAACGCGAGCAGCGCTAGCCCACCCTGTTTGTATACAGGTGTGCTAACGCTGCTTGTAATGATGAAGTTGATTCAGCCTGCGAGTATCCATGTCCTTCTCTCCCTCTGCGATAAAGTAAGGTTGATTATACTCTCCCTGCATGCATCGGCTCAATCCGAGAGCGCCCGCTGTATCGTATCCTTCGCGGCTGCGACGATCCCGGCATCCTTCTCTTCGACAGCCTGCAGCATGATGAGCATCGGGATGTAGACCGCGATCAGCCGCGCCAGTTCCCTCGTCTCCTGATCGACTTCGCCGTATTCTTCGAAAAAGCGCTCTCTGGCATGGGATGGCAGAAAACTATAGGCGATGTTGAGATCGCAAGCCGGATGGCCGACATTCATATCGCCCCAATCCATGATTCCCGATATGAGTCCGCTATCGTCAACCAGCATGTTCTTGAAGTGAAGATCTCCATGCATGAACACCTTTTTGCCGGCTGAGAGCTTGGCGCCTCCTTCCGTCAAATAACGGCGGAGAGAACGGTATTCATCATCGCGCATATGGGCTGCAAGCCTGGGAAGCCATTCCAGCATCTTGAGTTTTCGCGATTCCATGTCGAGCAGATTGCGATGATCGCTCGGCGCTCCGCATTCCAAGGCGGTCTCGGTCGGAAAAGCGTGCACCTGCCTCAAAAAAACAGCCAAAGCGGATGAGGACCGGACGCGCTGCTCATCGCTCAGCCCGATCGGATATCGGCCCGGCAGATAGCTGTAACCGAGAAATGAAGCCGGAAAATCCGGACTCGCTTTTCCCAAATGCAACGGCCTCGAAAATGGAATCGATACACGCTCTGCAAGCTGCGGCAAAATCCTCCACTCTCGCTCCAGAAGGTCTATGGCGACTTTTCTTCTCGGAAAGCGGAACACCGTCTTCGATCCGACCCGAAAGACGGTATTGTCCCAGCCATAACCGATTCTTTCGACGGTCTTGCCGGATAACGCCGGAAATTGACTTTCGATCAAGCGGCGAGCCAGCCTCTCCGATACTTCCCATTCCGCATCCCATTGATTGGCGCTGATCTTTTTCCGCTCCCTTCCATTTTCCTTCCCGCCACCCCAAGCCTTTCAACAACAGCGCGCCGGTCAGTTTCCCGGATAAGTCTCCTTCAAAAACGCAACCGACCGGGCAATCAAGGCCCTTAGAATGTCCGTGTCGATGTCTTCCACCTTATTGATGTAGACGCAGGCTTTTCCTGCCGTATATTTCCCGAAGTCCTTCAGCATGGCTTCCCGCTCGGTATCGCCCGTCGCGAAATACAGGCTGATCTTGGCCTTGCGAGGCGAGAATCCGACCAGCGGAGCATCGCCTTCATGACCCGACTTATATTTATAATGATAGCTGCCGAATCCGATGATGCTCGGTCCCCACATTTTCGGCGGATAACCTGTCGTCTCGGCAAAGAGCTGCAGCAGCTTGAAGGCATCCTCGCGCTTCTTGACGGAATCGACGTTTTCAATGAACTCCAGGACGCTGTCGTCGGTTTCTTTCGTTTTCGGTTCAGGCATGAGCGAATCCCTCCTTTTTGGATGAAGCCGTTGACAACAAATTGAAAAAAGCCGCTCAGCATCCATTCTGCTAAACGGCTCTGCTTTCCTGCTGAACAAGTGGATCTCAGCATTCCGCCAAGGAATCAGCTCTTCTTGTCCGAACCGGTCCGAAACGGACTCAAGAACGACTTCGGCATGTCAGCCTCAAAGCGCATCAGGCTTTCCGTCACCGGATGGATGAAAGCGAGCACGCTTGCATGCAACCCGAGCCTGCCGATCGCCTTTGATTTGGAGCCGTATTTCTTGTCGCCCACGACGGGATGTCCCAGCTCTTCCATATGGGCGCGGATCTGGTTTTTGCGTCCCGTCTCCAGGTTGACCTCCAGCAGCGAAAAGCCGGGGCTGGACTGAATCGTTTTGTAGTGGGTCACGGCATGCTGCCCGCCGTTGGGATGCGGACTGGAATACATTTTCAACGTGCTGCTTTCCTTCAGCCAGGAAGAGATCGTCCCTTCCGCCTTCGATACTCTGCCTTCTACCAAAGCGATGTACGTTCTCTCCTTCACCGCTTCCTGCCAGTTGTTCTGAAGCTTCTGCTGGACATCCTCGCTTTTGGCGAACATCATCACGCCGGAGGTATCCCGGTCAAGACGGTGCACGACAAAAATCCGGCCGGCCGGATCCTTGGCGCGGACATGGGCCATAAGCTGGCGGTAGGCGGTAATTTCCGCTTCCTTCGGCGATGCGATGGACAGCAGTCCCGCATCCTTGTGGATGACGATGACATGATCGTCTTCATGGAGAATCGACAACCCTGCTAGGGGCGGAGCCTCTACCGTCTTTTCGGTTTGGACCGTCACGGTCTGACCGGGAGCAAGTGGCAGGTTGTATGCGGTCGAAGGGCGGCCATCAACGGAAACTTGACCGCGCGCGAGCATGGATTTCACCGAGTTGCGTCCGGCGCCGGACAGCTTGATCAATAAAAAAGCAAGCAATTCCGCCGGCTCTTGAACGGCATACTGCCTGGTTGCCGGCGGCTTTGCTTTTGGGGCGTTGAATTTCTTTCTGCTCATCAAGGAAACCTCCGGTATGGGCCTATACAGGTATAAAGTCGTTTATGTTCACAATCAGCCCTACAACTATACCATACAGGCAGTCCGGTTAAAAACAGCGTTTGCGAGTCTGCAAGCCTTCCTGCGTCCAGCCAGTTAAGGAGTGTTGCGCCCGTCGGCAAGCTCCTTCAGCTTCACTACGGTCTTCCAGTTGCGCACCGTCGAATTCGGCGCGAGACGTCCAAGCTTGACCGCCAGCTTGGAATCCCGGATGCTTCCGTGGAACAGCAGATAGATTTCCCTTCCCCGGACGGCGAACCTCTCTTCGGCCGATTCGAGCCCGCGCAGCATGCCGACCGCCTCCTCTGCGGGAGCATCGTGCAGGAAGCAGACATAGAGGCTTTCTCCTTGTTCCTTCGACTCGGCCTCCTCGATCTCCGACAAGCGGAATGGAAGCGACTCAAGGACGGAGCTCCACTGCTCGACTGTACGCAGCATGGCCTCCGAATGAAATCCGAATCTCTCCTTGAAAGCCCCCTCGATCAAGGCCTTCACTTCATCCTCCGTCCCGCCGCGGCCTGCAATCAGATTGCCGCTCTGGATATACGACTTCACCTCTATCAGTCCCGCTGCCTCCAGAGCTTCCTTGAGATCAGCCATTCGGACTCGCGCCTTTCCGCCTACGTTGATTCCTCTCAGCAGAATGATCCAATCGTTGGATGCCGGCATCATGGTTTCCCCTTCCCGCCTGATTGTCGGAACAGTCAGGTATAGAAAAAAATGGATGGCGCAAACTATCGTTTATCAATTCTTGACCGGATGTGAGCCTATGTCAACCTCGTCCTACAAAATGAACATGTTTCAAGCCCTGATGATTCTCATGCTCTCCAACGGCCTCGCCTGCCATGTCATCGTCAATCCGATGCTGCTCGACGCTTCGGGACGGGATGCCTGGATTACCGTCATCTCCGCAGGCGCTTTCTTCATTCCATGGAGCCTCCTGCTTTATTACATGATGAAGAAATCATCCATGCAGAACTGGCAGTCGTGGCTTGCGCGGCATACGCACCCGGCGTTGTCGTGGATTCTGCTTCTTCCCGTCTGCATCCATCTCTATCTCATTGGACTCGGCACCGTCATTCAGACCGCGAACTGGAGCGTCAGCAACTATCTCCCGGCAAGCAGCGCCTTCCAGCTTGCGATCCTGCTCGTGCTGATCTGCCTGCTGCTCGCTTCCTGGGGAATCCGCATTATCGCGATCGCCTCCGGCGTCCTGCTTCCGGTCGTCATCATCCTCGGCTTTTTCGTCGGCATCTCGAATTCATCGGTCAAGGACTATACGCTGCTCATGCCGGTCCTGGAGCATGGCTGGAGGCCGGTCATCAACGGCTTGGTATACGCCGGATCGGCTTATATGGAGCTGCTGGCGCTCCTGCTGCTGCAGCATCACATCCGGGGCAAAGTAAAGCCCTGGCATCTGCTTCTGTACAGCAGCTTCATCGTCATCATGATGAACGGTCCCGTCATCGGGGCGATCACCGAGTTCGGACCGCTCGAAGCGGCGATGCAGATGACCTCGCCCTACGAGCAGTGGCGGCTGCTTCGCATCGGACAGTATGTCGAGCATCTGGATTTCTTCTCGATCTTCCAGTGGCTCTCAGGAGCGTCGATACGAGTCAGTCTGCCTGTCTTCATTCTCGCGGATGTCCTCCCTCTGCGCAGCTCGAGAAAGAAAGCGGTCTTCATCCTGGCGGTGATGGCCAGCTACCTCGTCTACACGATACTGCCCGCCAACAATTGGACGCTGTACTTGTTGATGTTCGATTACTTCATGCCGATCTCGCTCGCCGTTTTGCTTCCTTTATCCTTGATATGGTCGCTTTGCGCCGCATTTGCCAAACCGGACAGGAGGAATGCCAATGAATCGTCCAAGCCAGACAACGGACCCCCGGCAGCCCCCCAGCCGACAGGCTGAAGCCCCTCGTGCATGGACGAAAGCCGCCTTGGAAAAGCAGTTCAACGGCTCCGAGGACGTCATGGTCCGCAGCGCCTACTTTGGCGAGAACAGTGAAAAGGAAGTTGTGCTCCTCTACAATACCGGGCTATGCGATACGATCTCGATCAATAAATTCGTTCTTCCCGAACTGGGGGCCTGCTACCGCAAGCTCGGCTCCTTCTCGCGGCCGTTGCTGCAGCTGTCCGAAGCTTTGACGCTGCAGGGCTTCGACCGCAATCCTGAACCGCAGGAGGTGGAAGACATCGTCTATGACGGCATGCTTCTGCTCCTGTTCGTCCAGGAAGGAAGCCTCGCCTATATGGACTTGTCCGACAAGCCGAACCGCACTCCCTATGAATCCAGCACCGAGATATCCATCAAAGGGCCGAAGGACTGCTTCATCGAGGATATCGACGTCAACGTCGCCCTTATCCGGAAGAGAGTCCGCAGCAGCTCGCTCGTCACCGAGCGGTATACGATCGGCAGGAGAACGCGGACCAAGGTCGTCCTGATGTATTTTCGGGATATCCTGAAGCCCAAGACTCTCGAGGTCGTGCGCAGCAGGCTCGGCAATATTGATATCGACGGCTTGTACAGCATCAATCAGCTGGAGGACCTGCTGACGCAGAACCGTCTTAAAATCCTCCCGCTCATGGACTTCACCGGCAGGCCCGATTACGTCGTCTCCTGCTTGCTTGCAGGAAGATTCATCATTTTTGTGGACGGCAACCCCATGGTGCTGATCGCTCCTTCCGGAATCAGCCTCATCATGAAATCGCCGGAGGATGTCCACTTCAACTACTCCTACGTCTCGTTCGCCAGGCTGGTCAGGCTGCTGAGCCTATTCATATCCATCTTCCTGCCCGGCATCTGGGTCGCTTTGATGGCCTTCCACCAGGATCAGATCCCGTTCCGGCTGATGGCGACGATATCCGTGTCGAGGCTTGGACTGCCTCTGTCTTCGCAGATGGAGATGTTCCTGCTGCTCATGCTGCTGGAGATATTCAAGGAAGCGGGAGTGCGGCTGCCGAACCCGATCGGGCAGACGCTGACGTCGATCGGAGGCCTGATCATCGGGGACGCCGCCATCAGGGCCGGGCTCGTCTCGCCCTCCGTCGTCGTCATCGGAGCCATTACAGCCGTATCGGGAGTGACGCTGGTCAACCAGTCGCTAAGCACAGTCATCAGCATCATTCGCCTGTTTTTCTTCCTGCTGGCATCCGTCTTCGGTCTCTACGGCCTGATTCTCGGAATCGTGCTATTCGTCGCCTATATGTCGAAGCTGCAGTCCTTCGGAGCGAATTACCTGGCTCCTCTGTCTCCGCTCATTCCCCGCGATGTGCTGAACTCGTTCCTGCGCGCTCCATGGTACTTCATCCGCCGCAGGCCGGCGAGCATGTCCGAAAAGGGCATGGACGGCGACCATCAGAAAGAAGAGGAGCAATCATGAGGCTAACGATCATGAGGCTTGCCGCCATGCTGATCTCCGCCGCACTCTGCCTGACAGGCTGCGGCAATTCCAGAGATATCCAGAGCCTGGCTTATGCGACCGCCATCGCGATGGATTACAAAAACGGCAAGTACGTGGGCTACATCCAAGTGCTGAACTTCTCCAACGTCGCCCGCACCGAAAACGTCGAGCTGGGCAAGCCGGTCCCGATCTGGATCGGCAAAGGAGACGGCGAGACGATTCCGGGGGCTCTGTTTGAAACGAACGCCACTGCCCAAGCGCCCGTATTCTGGGGGCATGTGCGCACCGTCATCCTGTCCGAGAACATCATGAAACGGGGAGTGAAGGATTTCTTCGAGGTGCTGAACCGGCACCGGGAAGCGAGGTACAATTTCCTGGTCTACGGAACCCGCGAGAAGATCGAGGACATTCTCGTGCAGAAGTCGATGTTCAATCTGTCGCCGCTCGATACGATGATGTTCACCGCCGTCCAGATGAACACGCAGAAATCGTTCATCCTGCCGATGACAAGCAGGGAAGTCTGGAGCTACATGAACGAGCCGGGCAACATCGGAATGATTCCGGAAATTTCCATCGACCACAAGCTGTGGTTGGAGGATCGGCGCCCCAAATCGATGTTCATGATCAATGGGGCTTATTTCTTCAAAGACTATGCCATGACGGCCCGAATGCGCATGGATGACCTCAAGGGCATCCGCTGGCGGAATCCCAAGCTGGACTTGACGCCGGTGAAAATTCCCTACCGAGGCAAGGCGACCGGCGTCCTCATGCTCTCCCACCCTAAATTCGTTATGAAAATATCCGAGGTCGGCGGAGAGCCTCTTTACGATGTCGCGGTAGAATGCAGCGGTTATGTCGTCGATATGAATGCGAACCTGTCTATTCGAGCGATGGAAGAACAGGCTGAGGAAGTCATCAAGGAGGAAATCATGGCGACGCATATGAAATCGGTCGCCATGAAGACCGATCCGTACCATTTCCAGCTTGAGCTGTACCGGAGACATCCCGGCCAATATATGAAGCTTCTAGGCAAGTCGGATTACTTCCTGAACGAGAAGTCGATCCGCTCGATTCGCGTCCATGTCCACCTGGACAGCACGCAGAAATCCAAAGGCCGCTCGCTGTAGCAAAAAAACACCCTCCAAGGGGTGTTTTTTTGCTCTTCTGATCATCGTCCCGGATTCATACGAACGGAGGCTCGTCTTCGGGTGCATGGCTGTCCCCTGCATATCGTCCATGGCTTGGCACCGCGATCTCATCGAATTTGTCCGCAAGCCTCGACAAGCCTTTCCTGAGCGCTTCCCCTTGCATTGGGGCTCCATGACCGGTGAGCGCGAGGGCCGGGTCCAGCTCGCGCAGGCGGCGCACCGAGATTTTGGAGGCATGCCAGTCCGGCGTGAAATAAACAGGAGGTCCATGCACCTCCTGTTCCTGTGTCAGAACTGCCCAGGCCGACTCCTGCTTGACGGTGATGAAGGCATCTCCGGCGATGACGGTCCGGTCCCGGTCCCGGAACAAGGAAATGTGGCCGGGTGTATGGCCCGGAGTATGAATCCACCGCCAATCCGGCAGATGCGGGACATGTCCGTCGGAAGGAAGCGGCTGGACGCGTCCGCCAAGTCCGAGTCCATGACGAGGATATAGCGGCGATACCGCCGTCATCAGCCCGCCTCCCGCCGCTGGATCCGGCTCGGGATAATCCTTCGTGCCTCCTACATAAGGGAGCTCCAGCTCATGGGCGTAGACGGGAACATCCCATTCCTCCAGAAGCTTTTCCAGCGAGCCTACATGGTCGAAATGACCATGCGTCAGCACAATTGCCTTCGGTGGAGCCGAGCCGAACCTCTCCTCCGCCGCATCCTGAATGGACCGGGAAAATCCCGCGATTCCGCAATCGACGAGCACCCAATGCCCAGAACCCGGCTTGCCGATCATGACGACATTCGCAATCATCGTTCTTTTCAGATCCAGGTCTTCCGGCAGCGCGGTCATCTATGTCCAGCTCCTTTTACCCCAGTATGCCCTCAGCTGTCTGCCGCATTCATTCCGATCTGACGACGGCATGGCCGCCGAATTCGTTGCGCAGCGCCGCTACCACCTTCCCGGTGAACGTATCGGATTCAAGCGAGCGATACCGCATCATGAGCGACATGGCGATGACCGGAATCGCCGCCTGGAGATCGAGAGCCGTCTCGACCGTCCACTTCCCTTCTCCGGAGGAATTCATGACGCCTCGCAGCTCATCGAGGTCCGCATCCTTGGCGAAAGCCCGTTCGGACAGCTCCATCAGCCACGAACGGATGACCGAGCCGTTGTTCCACACCCGCGCCACTTTCTCGTAATCGAAGTCGAAGCCGCTTTTCTCGAGCACCTCGAAGCCCTCGCCGATTGCGGCCATCATGCCGTATTCGATCCCGTTGTGGACCATCTTGAGAAAATGCCCGCTGCCCGGCTTGCCGGCATATAAGCAGCCATTCGGAACCGACGTGTCCCTGAAGATCGGCTCCACGATCTCCCATGCATCCGCATCGCCGCCTACCATGTAGCAGGCGCCGTTCCTGGCGCCCTCCATGCCGCCGGACGTCCCCGCATCCACATAGGAGATTCCGGCTTCCTTCATCCGCTCGTATCTGCGGATGGTCTCCTTGTAATGCGAATTCCCCGCTTCGATGACGATGTCTCCCCGTGCGAACAGGCTCCCGAGCTCTTCCAGCACGCCGTCGACGACTTGGTGCGGAACGAGGATGAGCGCGATTCTCGGCTGCGGCAGCGAGTCTGCCAGCTCCTTCAAGGTGGAGGCTCCCTGCGCTCCTTCTTTCCGCAGCTCTTCCACGGCCTTCGGATTCACGTCGAATGCCGTTATCCGATACCCGTGGTCCATCAGATTCCTACCCAAATTCATGCCCATCTTGCCAAGCCCGATCAAGCCGATATGCATCTTCCGATTCCTCCTCTATCCTTGTCTTCCTTTCCTTACCCGGAGAGAAGGAATGGGAAGCTTAGTCTTCCCGGAACGAATGGCGGCATGCAAAAAAAGGAGATTCCCCCATCATGGCGGAATCTCCTTCCCCTACCCTTCCAGCAGAGCCTGTCCGATGTACTGCCCTTCCCGGATTCCTCCGGGACAGGCATACATCGCGCTTGCGATATGCTGGGTATACTCGTTGAGCTTGTCCCTGCTCTGCATCATCCGCAGCATGGGGATGAACTGCTTCGACGGATTGCGCTGATAGCTGAGAAACAGCAGTCCCGCATCAAGCTGGCCGGTTCTGGAATCGATTGCTCCCGTATAAGAATAGGCGCGCCGATGAATGCTCTGTCCGGAGTCCTTCGCGAGCCGGACATGGGAATCGGCAGGCAGCTCGGCTTTTACGACCGGGTCGAATTCGCCTTTCGACCCGTACGCGGCGCCGCTGTCCTTGGAACGGCCGAACGTATCCTCCTGGGCTTGAAGGGATGAACGGTCCCATACTTCCAGCAGCATGCGGATTTTTCTGTAGGCAAGGTACGATCCGCCCTTCATCCAATCCGGCTCCTCCGTTCCCGCCCACAGAACCTCGTCATAACCTTGCGGAGTCTGATGCAGGCTGTTGGCGGTGCCGTCCTTGAAGCCGAACAGGTTCCGCGGCGTCTTTCCCTCCGGCGCGCTGATGAAGCCCTCTTCGGTCCAGTTGACCACGGCGGAGCCTGTCGCGAGCCGAATCAGGTTGCGAAGCGCGTGGAATGCGACCTGCTGGTCATTCGCGCAGATCTGGACGACGATGTCCCCGCCCTTGAAGCCTTCCTCGATATGGTCCTTGGGCATCCGGGGAATCTCCTCCAGATAGAGCGGCTTTCGCGAAGCGATGCCGAAACGGTCCGAGCCTCTGTCGAGGAAGAAGGACGTGCCGAACCCATAGGTGATCGTCAAGCCGGCAGCTCCGAGATCCATCGTTTCACCGGTATCGGCCGGCGGCAGCAGCCCGTTGCCGCTGCTCTGCCTGTATCCGCCCGAAGCGCTGAGGTCGCTGAAGCGCGTCCATTCCTTGAGCATGGCGATCAGCCCGGCTCGGCCGATATCCAGGATGCGGAAGCTGGCCAGATACATATAGGTCTGCTGGGGCGTTGCGATGCCGGCTTGGTTCGGCCCGTAAAAAGCCGTCTCCTGAGACGCTTCCGCCGAAGCCTTCTTCTGGCCGAGAGCGGACAGCACGGCTCCCGCCCCTCCTCCACCAAGAGCAAGCGCCGCGCCGGCGACCGCAGACAGCTTCAGAAAGTCTCTCCGCGATACTTTCGACGGGTTCTTGTCCATTGTGCTCACTTCCTTTTCGCTGCGGTTGGGATTACAGAATAGCCGCGGTCTGGGTCATCAGCTCCGACAGCTGGCTCAGCTTGTCGCTGATTTCACGGATCTGGTCGGTCGTCAGCTTGTCGTAGGCGACATAATCGCCGCTCTTGCGGTACGTGAGCAGCATCGCTTCCATGTCCTGGAACTGCTTGTCGAGTTTGTCCGCAAGCTCCGTATTGTGCTCGTTGAGGGCAGGGATGATCGCCAGATAGACCGTCTTGGAGCCTTCGACATTCGCTGCGAGGTCGACAAGATCGCTTTTGGAATAAATCTCTTCTTCGCCGGTAATCTTGGAGGTCGCCGCCTCGTTGATCAGCTCGATCGCTCCGGCAACCATCGTCTTGGCATCAAGCTTGATATCCTGCACCTTCGCAGCCAGCTCCTCGGTGTCCTTCACCAGCTGATCGGCATAGACATCCATGCCGGCCAGCGATTTGTCCGCCCACAGAGCTTTCTCGATCCGGTGATAGCCCGTCCATTCGCTTTCATTCTCCACGTCTGCCAGGCGGGCGTCGATTCGGGGATCCAGATCGCCGAAGCTTTCCGCTACGGGCTCGATCGTTTCAAAATAAACGCGCGCTTTGGTGTATTCCGCCTTGGCCGCTTCCATATCGCCGGATTTGACGAGGCCCGCGAACACCTTGGTGGAATCCGCAAGCGCTTTTGCCTGCTCCTTGACAAAGGCCTCGTAATTGGCGACAGCCTTGTCCAGCAGCTCGGAGGAGCTGCTGCTTGACGGCTTGGCCTGCTGAAGCGCCTCAAGAGCCTGCATCAGCTTTTGAGCGGTCGCCGCGAGAGCATCGAAATCCACTTTGTCGTAAGCCGATGCCGAGAAGATCGGAATTTCATGCTTTTCTACTTCCGTGTACTCAAGCGGGAAAGCCGTTCTGACCGTATTTTCATAGGACAGCCAGATATCGTTGATGGCTTTGCCCTGCTGCTTGACTTCGGCCAAGTCCTTCTTGGCCAGAGCATCCTGAAGCTTGCTTGTCTGCTCCTTCATTTTGGTTGTGCCGTCCAGTACGGCCTGATTGCCGCCTGCAGCTGCCGATGAAGGGGCGGCTCCGGAATCGGCCGCTGATTCGCCAGTACCTGTAGATGCCGAAGAGCAGGCGGAGAGCAGCAGAATGCCGCCAAGAGACAATGCCGTAAGAGCTTGAGCGCGTTTCTTCATCGAGTTCAGATCTCCTATCGATAATCAATCATTTTATTTAGGACGCCGTTTCCGTCCGGCCTGTCCGGCCTCCGAGCCGCTTAAGCCATCCAGACGCGGAGCCTGCCAGCGCGAGCAGCACGAAGACAAGCTGGGGAAGCGTGCTGTACCAGGAAGGATAAAGGCTGATCGAAGCCCACTGAGGCAAGTAATCCTTCACGTCGGAAGGAATCGCCCCTGCCATTTGCAGGCTGTGGATGCCGGATCCAAGAAATTTGAAGCAGAGGTAAAAGACGACGAGGCTGGATGCCAGAAAGAGCGGCCGCACCGGAAGCTTCTGTCCTGCCTTCAGGATGATGAAGGCAAGGACGAACAGCAATCCAAACCCTGCCCCGATGCCGGCTGCGAGCGTTCCCAGACTCATCTTGCCTGCCAGTCCGATCAGGAAGATGACCGTCTCCAGTCCTTCACGCAGGATGGCGAAGAAGGCGAGTAGGCCAAAGCTGACCATGCGGCCGCTCGAGGCGGCTTTGTCGCTCTGGCGGTTCAGAAATTTGTTCCAACGGCCGATATCCGCGTTGCGGTGGAGCCAGTAGCTCACATAGAGCAGGAGCAGGCTGGATAGGATGCCGGTCCATCCGTTGATCAGCGAGCTGCTCCCGCCGAATGCCTCCGACGAGAAAAGGATCGCGATGGCAAAACCGGCCGCCAGGCAGACAAGCATCCCCAGCGCCGATCCTCCCGCCACCCACCGCTTCGCCGCTGCCGATTTGGATCGGCCAGCGGCCACGAGCAGCGCGCCGACGACAAGTACCGCCTCTAGACCTTCCCGCAGAGGGATCAAGGCGGCATCCCACCAGCTGTAACCAGCCTCCGCAAGAGGCGCAAGACTGTCGGCCATTCTCTTCAAGACCGCGGATGCTTGCGGCCTTTGGCCTTCGTTGGCCAAATAGGCATCCGCAAGGACGAGATCCCGTTCCGTGTCGTTGTATACTTTCTGCGAGCGGCTGACGACATCGCCCTCTACAGCCAGCCACTGGCTCTGGAGCTGCTTGACCAGGCTCGCGGCTCCCGCCCAATCCTGACGGTCGGCCTTGTTCCTGGCATCGGCCAGCTTGGAGACATAGAAGGCCAGCGTCATCTTTGTCTTGCCGTCATTGCCGGCGTATGCACCGTCTTCATAGTTGTGAAGGGAAAATCTCAGCGCGCCGGAAGTATCGAGAGCTGCGGACAGATCCTCGGTCAACAAGGACAGGGATAGATCTGCGATCTGCTTATCGATCTCAAGGGCGAGGTCGAGCGATTCGCCCTTGACGTCCGCTTTATGAAGAGCCCACCACTTCTTGACAGCTTTGAATGTTTCTGCGGCTGCCTGGCTGTCCTTCGCTTCAAGACTTGCATAAATGATATCCGCCTGTCCCGATATGGCGGGCACATTCTCTTTTGCATGGCTGTCGCCGGCTCCGCTTGCCCATGCGGTCCGGCCTGACATCAGCATGGCCGCCAGCATTCCAAGCAGCATCAGCCTGACAATGCGCATACTTGCCGCAGCTTCCAGGTTCACGTCTATCGGCCTCCGAATTGCAATTCATATTGATAATCATTATCAGTAACCAGTAAATAATAAAGGAATTTCTGTTTGAGTGTCAATGTATTTTTCTTGACGGTTTTACCGTTTTTAAAAATCGATATCTATGGTTTACATAATTATGCTTACCTTATTGTCAAGCAAAGATAGAGAGCCTGCATCGATTGCAGGCCCTTTTGCTTCTACCTCTTATCGTTTTTGAAAAACCATCATCACGGAACGAGCCCTGAACTCGGTTTTTTCCTCGTACTTCTCTTCTTCAATGGCAACATCGTTCCGTTCTTCCCGGAGCAGAGTCCAATCGGCGTATACATCGCTCAGCAAGCGGCACGCTTCGTCTTCCGAAAGATTAAGCTCGATCTTCGCATCAAGCTCCTCCCCCGTCGCCGCCGCTGTCTCGGAGATTCCGGTATTCATGGACAAGCAGTGGATGCCGCCGCTCAAGGTTGCTTGCTGCAGCCTCCCGATAACGGCTCGAAGGGCATCCTCCGAGGAAACATGCTCGAGACAGCCGCAAGCGACGACATAGTCATAGGAATCCGGCTCGTAATCCGCTTTCTCTGCGTCGCACTGAACCGCCTCTACTTCTTTCTCGACTCCATACTTCCGAGCATTTTCCGTCAGCTTGCTTACCGCTTCCTCGAGCAGATCCGTTCCGATCAGCCGGCCCGCTCCGGCCTCCTGCAGCCTCATGGCGATAGGGATGGCATTGCGGCCCGATCCGCAGCCAAGGTCAAGTACAGCCGGATTCGGATTGCCGGCGATGACGAGCTCGAGCGATTCCATGACAGCCGGAATCGGTTGCGACAGCCAGCTTCCCGGCTTCAGAATCTCCTCGGTCTCATACAGATGGGCATGATAAGTTTTCTCCGATTCCCTGGCTTCCTCAAAATCCGTCTTGGACATGGGGATCCTCCCTTGCATGTAATGGGTATGATTTCTTCATACCCTGCTTCAGGACCGTTGAAAAAGGCGCCTGCTCAAGCTTCGGCCTCCTCTGCCGGCTTGAAGCGGTCCTTGGAGAAAAGATACCAGAACATGACGGCGATGAGCGTATAAATGACTGCCGTAACCGAAAATGCCCACGCATACCCTTGGTAAGGCCCGTACTTGGCGACAAGGCCCGTGCTGATCGGTGCTGCGATGAACCAGCCCAGATTGAACATCGCTTCGCCCGAGCTGGCCGCCAGCCCCCGGAGCGAGCGATGCACATACTTCATCTTGATCGTATTGTAGAACGGATTCGCGGCATTCATCAGCGCCTGGCGGAACAAGTACCCTGCGCCGGCAAGCCAGAATTGATGCGTATAAGCGGTCAGGACAAGAAACGGGATGGAGCTGAGCTGAAGCCATACGACCGCTCTGACCTCCCCCATCCGCCGGGCGATGGCCGGCCCGAGCAGGTAGGCGACTGCCGTCGCGCCTTGGCCGAGCGCAACGACGAGGCCGATGACCGACTTGGACGCCTCGAACCGGTCTTCGAAATAAACGTTGAGATAAGGCACGACCATGCCGCCCGCCATGGAAGAAAGCAGGCTGAGCAAAGTAAAGGCTCCTATCGCATAGAAGGAGGAGCGATGCTCCTTCATGGCGGCTTTGAGCCGAACACCCTTCACGGGGCTTGGCGGCTGCCCGACTCCTCCCATCGAGGCTGACGCCGCTTCCTCTTCCTTCCCGAACATGAGCACGGGTATTAGTCCGGCTCCGGCTATACCTGCGCCGATCAGCAGCGTAAGCCGCAGGCTGAGCACTTCGCCCATACCCGCAAGCTGCAGCAGGTCGGTGATGAAGCCGCCCGCCAGATTCCCTACCACGTTGGCTGCCATGACGAGCGCCATGTTGAAGCTGAACAGATGGATCCTTTGCCTGGCAGTCGAGTTGTTCGCCATGAACGGCAGGATCGTCGCCGATACGATCGCCTGGGCGATGCCTCCCGCGAATGCGGATCCGGTCAAGCCGCCCGCTCCCGGCAGCCAGGCGCGGAGGACGAGCGCCGCAACGACAGCGGCAGCCCCGATGCTGATCATCCGCTTCGGCCCGAAGCGGTCATTGGCCAGGCCGGCGGGAATCAGGATGAGCGCGGAGGCCAGCGCGGTCATGCCGACGATCTGGCCGACCATCGTCGGCTCGTAGCCAAGCGCTTTCACATATAAATTGTAGACGAGGCTGTACATGCCGAGCCCCACGTTCCAGAGCAGGTTGAACACAAAAAACAACCGGATATTCCGGCTGTAGCTCTGGATTTGCATCTGCCATTCTCTCATGAAGTTGGACATGTTACCCATACTACCTCATGCGGCAGATTCCGACAATACTCCCGGCGAGTGTATCCCGATGCGCAAAAAAAGAGCTTGTTCGACAAACGAACAAGCTCTGCAAAGCTAGGATCAGACGATCTGCGCTCCCAGGCAGGTGCGGAAATGCCGCAAAGCCCATTCATGACCGGCCTGGTCGAAGCTCGCGACCGCTTGCTCATGGATGAAAAGGGAGTAATGGAGATTATAGGCGTCTACAGCCGTGTGCAGGATGCAAATATCCGTGCAGTCGCCGACAAGATGCAGGTCGCGAATTCCTCTCTCCCGCAGCCGCAGATCCAGATCAGTGCCGGCAAAAGCCGAATAGCGGGTCTTGTCCATGTAAATGACGTTGGGCATCTCCCTGATGCTCTCGTACGTTTCGGCCAGCGAGCCGTACAGCTCCCTTCCCTTCGTCCCTCTCTGATTATGAGGCGGGAACAGCTTCGTTTCAGGATGCCACGGATTTCCAGCCTCATGGACGTCGACCGCGAAAACGACCAAGTCTCCGGCTTCCGCGAATTCCCGCGTAAGCCGGACGACCTCCTCCTCGATCGCTTGTCCGGGCTTGCCGCATGTCAACGCGCCGTCATCCGCTATGAAATCATACGTATAATCAATATTGATCAGTGCTCTCATGCCATTCATCCTCTCTTTCGGATCTCTTTGCCTGCTATCGCCGGCCGCTCTCCCGTTCGTTGACGGATCGGCCCTGATCCGCTACGATTCGTGATGAAGGAGGCGTTGACGAAATGAATGCATTCATAGGTTTGGGAGCCGCCGCCATGTTTTCCGGGGTCGCGCTCGGCGCTTTCGGCGCCCATGCGCTCAAGCGCAAGCTGAGCGAGGACAAGCTGGCCGTATACCAGACAGGAGTTCTGTATCAGCTCGTCCATGGCATCGGCCTTCTCTTAATCGGGGTTGCCGGATACTTTTCCGACTCCGATCTGCTGGCCGCCGCCGGCTGGCTGCTTGCGGCAGGCATCCTGCTGTTCTCGGGCAGCCTCTATGCCCTAAGCCTGTCCGGAATCCGCAAGCTTGGAATCGTCACGCCGATCGGCGGCCTTGCTTTTCTGGCTGGCTGGGCGCTGATTGCCGCCGCTTTTTGGCTTTAGCGCGCTGCTTATGCAGGGATGCTGATTTCCGCCCGGGCGGAAATCAGGCCATCGGCGCAACACGCAGCCTCAAGATTGGACAAGACCGAGCATCGGCGACAGCTCCGGCGGCAAAATCCGTTGGGAACGCGCCAGATTGCCTGCCGAATCCACTCCATATACCGACATCGCCATTTCCGAGAGATCGTCCACATTGTTCAGCCGCATCTCGTAGATCGACAATCCCGCAACGCCGAACGAGCGGGTAACCGCCGAGTTCGAGGGCACCATGAACCCTGCCACATAGATCGGCGACAAGGTCGAGCCTCCGATCGGGATTCCAAACACCTGCACGACGACAAGCGCTTCGTCCGGACCCAGGTTGCGGGCATAAAGCCAAGCTTGAGCCGCAGCAGTCCCTCCCTGAGCCACATTCGCCATCAAGCCGGTCGTATAAGTCGACATGCCGACCACCCTTTTCACGCAGACTTGTCCTATTCTATTCTTAAAGCGTTGATGAGGTCACGGCATGCGGCAATGATGGGCAAATGCCTGCCCGGCTCGCATCTTACAGACGGTCCAGCTGCCTGCGCTCCGCGCTTGGCTTGCATTCCCGGCACAAGCCGACCACGCGGCCGTTCTCGTCGGAATAAAAACTCAGCCGCGCAGCGGGCTTGCGGCATGAGGAGCATAATTGAGACCCCGGCTTCGCGGCTGCGCTGTCGCTTCTGCCTTTCCTGGAACGGTATGCGTTCATGTTGACGATTTTGCTCTTGCCTTGCCGGCCGGCAGTCCGGGAACGGCTCCAAGCCCATGCTGCGGCTGCCGCAATCGCCGCACCGGCTATCCAATATCCGATCATAGCCTTCTCCTCCATGCAAATGGATCATTTCAACCTGTCAGAACGATCAAGGTTCTATCTCCATTTTTTCAAATGTCTCCCAAAAGCATACATGACGAGCAGATGAACTTGCGCTTGCGAGTACTTGTACAGCAGCCAAGGCAGCGAAGGGATGAAATCGTGGATGGCCGCGAGGCATTCCCTCGATCCCGGCAGCAGCAGAAATTCAAGCCTCCCCCGTCTCCCTTTCCCCTTGCCGGCCAGCAGCCCTCCGCTGATCTCGAAGGTGTAGCTGCGGAAAGCCCCGGCTTGCCTGCGCTCAGTCAGCTGCAGGAGAGGATGCGGAATCCCTGCCGCATAAATTCGGCATTCCCCTGCCGGATTCCTGTCGACCCGCAGCAGCGGGCGGCCGAAGCGGGACAGCCAGTCCAGGTAATAGAAGGCCGCTTGCTCCGCGTTCATGCCGTCCGGCAGGGTGAGCCTTTGGACGGATCGGACATCCCGCCTTCGGTCCATTCCGTTCGCGAATCCTGCTTGCCCGGACGCCTCGCGGACGGTATCGCCAGTTCCTTTCTCCCCCGCCATCGCGCGATAGCCCAGAGCGGCGCATATGGCTGCCGCTGCCTGAAGCGGGCCTGCACCGCCAGCCGGGATGACGGTCAGCGGCACTCCGTGAGAAGCGAGAATGCCTTCCACCCCCCGCCGCTCTTGACCGTTGCCGGCCCGCCTCGGCATCGACGGGTATGGCAGGATATTTCCGTCGAGACAGATGATCCGCTTCACGCCGTTGGCCGCCGCGGCAAAAGCGAAATGCTCCGCCAGCAGGGCGTCGAGGTCCCGCGATGTCCCTTGGGTCAGCCTCGCAGAAGGCTTGCCTGCATGGAGGAGGAAAATGGCCATATCGACTTCAGCCAGAGCAAATACGGCTTCTTCCTGCGAATAGAAGTCGCATGTCCGCCACGCAAGGCGACCGTGATGGCCGCTGGCAGCAGGATGCCTGCCGATGCCGATGAGAGCGGCCTCGGGCGGCAGCATGGCGGCAAGCCTGCTTCCTACCGATCCGCCAGCGCCGGCGATCGCGATGACCGGGCGGCGGCTACGCCCGCCTGCTCGGCCAGCGGCGTTGAGCCTATCCGGCCCGATGGCCTCGTCCAAAGCCAGGCCCCCTTTCATTTCTATACGAAATCATACCCTTGCAACGCGAATGTCAAAAGCAGAAGGACTGGAATGCATCCTATTGCGCACAGCAGGCACCTTGTGAGAATATAGCGGTATCCAATTTCTACAAGGAGTGATGAACCGATGCGCAAAAACCTGGAAAGATTCAAGCAGGCGCTGCAAAACGAGAATAAGCTCAACGGGCATGAAGGCGTGCTGATCGCTTTCGACCATCTTCTCGACCTCCTTGAAGAACACGAGCAGTATCACCGCGTCGAGATCGGCGCCCGCAGCACCAACAGCGAGAAATCCAACGGCGAGGTGGAAGCTGCGATCCGGCAAGAAACGGAGTTTTTCCGCAACGCCGTGCATACGGTCATCGAACGGACCGTATCCGACCTGGTCCACAAAGGCCAGAAGGACTGGAAGAAGTTTTACGACCGGGTCGACTGACGGCCTGAGCCTGCCTGCCCCTACAGGGCGGGCTTTTTTTCATTTTTGCTTGGCGAGGCCGTCCGCCCTCACTCCTTGTCCACTCCGGGAATAGAGTAACGCATGACCGAAAAGGAGTGATAGATTTATGGCCAAAACATCCATCCTGGGCTCCCAGTCCGTATCGGCCGACGCGATGATCCGTTATGTGGCGGGCGTGAACCCTTCCTTCAACGGAGAAATCGCCAGGCAGTTCCTGGCCGTCGGCGCCCGTTACGGCGTGCGCGGGGACATCGCCCTGTGCCAATCGATCCATGAGACGAACTGGTTCCGCTTCGGCGGAGACGTCCAGCCGTCGCAGAACAACTTCGCCGGCATCGGCGCGACCGGAGGCGGCAATCCGGGCGCTTCGTTCGCTACGATCGCTGAAGGCGTCACGGCGCAGATCCAGCATCTGTTCGCCTACGCTTCCACAGCGGCCGTGCCTGCCGGGGAAACCATCGTCGACCCCCGCTTCTCGCTCGTGACGCGCGGCTCCGCGCCGGCGTGGGAAGATCTTGCGGGCCGCTGGGCCGTGCCGGGTTATGACCGGACCAAGTACGCCAGCCTTGCAGACGCCATGGCCGCCGGCGAGACTTACGGACAGCGGATTCTGACGCTGTATCAAGCGATGAGCGCAGCGCCTGCGGCGGCGCTTCCCATCCTCGCGCTGGACGCGGGCCATGGGGGTACCGATCCCGGCGCATCCGGCAACGGCATCGTCGAGAAGGACAGCGCCCTGGACTTGACGCTGAAGACAGCCTCCTACTTGAGGAGCAAGTACGCCGTCGATATCCGCCTCACCCGCAGCAGCGATGTGTTCGTCGCCTTGAGCGACAGGGCAAGCCTGGCGAATGGCTGGGGAGCGGCATACTTTGTTTCCATCCATCATAACGCAGGGGGAGGCGAAGGCTACGAATCCTATGTATATCCCGGAACCCGCACCGGCGCCTCCGGCCGCAGCCAGGATGCCGTCCACAGCCGGATCATGGCGTATCTGAAGCCGCTGGGCGTCGCGGACAGGGGCAAGAAGGAAGCGAACTTCGCTGTCCTGCGCGAGACATCGATGCCTGCCCTGCTGCTCGAAAACCTGTTTCTCGACCAAGCCTTCGATGCCGGCTTGCTGAAGGATGCCGCCGTCCGCCAAAACCTGGCGGCAGCGATCGGCGAAGGTATCGCGGCGGCCATGGCGCTGAAGCCCGTATCTGCGGCGGCTGCGCAATTGTACAAGCAGGAAGCCGTCGACTGGCTCTATGCCCAAGGCCTGCTAACGGACCCGGCCTGGAAGCAGCAGCCGGAAGCTCCGCTGCCGCTGTGGGCGGAAGCCCTCGTTCTTCAACGGCTGTACAGCCGGCTGCAGTCCTGATGCTGCAAGCCATGCGCCGCGGCAGCGGCGCCTACATAACGATGCGCCCCCGCACACCGGCTGACTCCGCCTTCACGGCTGCCTGGATTCCATGAACCGCTTGATATAGTCGAGGAAGCGGCGGGCTGCCGGCGAAAGCAGCTTGAACGAGGAGGCGGCGATCGCCAGCGTCCGGTAGCGGCCGTCCTCCAGCTCGACCATCGCGGCGTGATGATCCCTTCCCTGCAGCACGAGCTCCGGAAGGATGCTGATGCCGAGGCCGTGCTCCACCATGGCGATGATGGCATAATCGTCCGCCGTCTCGTACTTGATGCGCGGCCTCTGGATGACCTCCTCGAGAATGCGCCGGACGTCATAGTCGGAGCCTTCCTTCGGAATGATGAAGTCCTCGCCTTGAAGCTGCTGGAGAGACAAGAACGGCTGGCCGGCGAGCGGATGTCCGGCCGGCAGCACGCAGAGCATGCGGTCCTTCTTCAACGCCAACGTGTCGAGGCCATCCCGGGCCGGAAGGCTCAAGAAGCCCATATCCATGCTGCCGTCGGTGATGCCTTCCTCGATATCCCGGTAATCCCCCTCGATCAGCTTGATTTCGATTCCCGGATAGTCTCGGTCGAACTCCTTGATCATTTGCGGCAGCCAGTGGACCGACACGCTCGTGAACGTGCCGAGCCGCACCGTGCCCGCCTGCAGCCCTTTGATCGCCGCGATTTCCTGCTGAAGCTGCTCCTGCCAGGACAGCATCTCGCGCATCGGCTTCAGCACCCTCTCGCCGTCGACGGTGAGCCGGATGCCCGAGCGGCTGCGGGCGAGCAGCTGGATGCCGAATTCCTTCTCCAGGCTGCCGAGCGCATGGCTCACTCCGGATTGGGTCAAACCCAGCGTTTCCGCTGCTTTTGTCAAGCTTCCGTGCTCGACGACTGCGCTGAATATTTCGTATTTGACCAGACTCATGTTCGGCTGCTCCATTCCTTTTTTATCATGAATTTCCTTCATGTAAATCATGAATAACATTCAATTCCCTTATGTTATGGTTCCTAGTATACTTTACCATCGGAAGATACGACAAGAAGAGGACGGGAACACGAACATGAAGAAGTCGGAATGGCTGCTCGTAATGGTAACGATATGCTGGGGATCCTCCTACCTGCTGATGAAGCTGGCGTTGGATTCGGTCGGGGAAATGACGTTGATCGGACTGAGATTCGGCATAGCCTTCGCGCTTACGGCCGTGCTCTTCCATCGGAAGCTGAAAGGCTTGTCCTTGCATACGACCGGTTATGCAGCTTTGCAGGGAGCGCTGCTGCTCGGCGTCTTCGTCTCCATCACGTACGGCCTCAAGACGACGAGCACGTCGAATGCCGGCTTTCTGGTCAGCCTGACGGTCATATTCGTGCCGATTCTGTCCGCCGTATTCATGCGCCAGAGGATGAAGCCGCAGCTGACGGCCGGCATCAGCCTCGCGATCGCGGGCATCGGCCTGCTCACGCTGAAGATGCCTCTCAGCATGCAGCCGGGAGACATTCTGTGCATCGCAGCGGCATTCTTATATGCCGTGTATGTGCTCGTCACCTCGCGCGCCGTCAGGAAAAAGGTCGACATGTTCCAGCTCGGCATCCTGCAGCTGGCGTTCACAGGCGGCTACGGCTTCGTCCTGGCCTTTCTCCTGGAGAAGCCATCCCTGCCGCATTCGCTGAACGGATGGCTCTCCGTCGGCGCTCTGGCTGTCGTGTGCAGCGCATTCTGCTATATCGCGCAGCCGCTCGCCCAGCGGTATACATCCCCGGCCCGGGCAGGCCTAATCTTTGCGCTTGAGCCCGTCTTCGCCGCCCTGTTCGGCTATCTGTTCGCAGACGAGGTATTGGGAATGCAAGGTTATATCGGAGCCCTGCTCGTCATGTCGGGCGTACTCGTGTCGGAGTACGGAGGGCGCTGGATATCGGCGCTGCGCAAAAAAAAATCAGGCCAGCCGGCCGTTCCGGCCGAAACCTGATTCACGCCATGGCGCATGCCTGGCTTGCCGCGCGGGCTTTGCCCGCCGCCGCGAGCGCATGCTCCATGGCTGTTTTTTTGACCTCATCCGGATGCAGGCTGTCGCGGCTGAACATGTCGCACAGCGCATCCTGCGCCGCCTGAACCGCGAGCGCCTCGTTCTGCAGCAGGTACATGCATACGCTGTAGCAGTGACTTTCGACCGACCGCAATCGGCGAATCCTGTCGGCTTGATCCCTCTTGCTCATGATTCATTCTCTCCCCCGTGGCATAGCTCTATCTATAAGACGAATCCTAACAGCAATATGTAGCACCATGGTACGCACAAAACCAGTATAAGGGAATTTTACCAGACAAAAAGTAACAAAGTATTTACGAAATCTGAGTTTTTTCTTAAGATTGCTGGAAAAAGGAGCGCTTCGCCGCAATATCGGCGAAGCGCTCCTTCCTTCATTAGACGTCGGCAGAGCGCAAAGGTTCCGTCGGCGAGGAGATCAACGCTCCGCGCGCGGGTCCGATGTTGAACAGGAACGCCGCCGCCAGCAGCAAGCCAAGCACGCCGGACAGAAGCAGCCAAGGAAATTCGGCTTCGACGGGCGCTTCTCCCGGCCTCAGGTCGGTCTGCAAAATCCGGATGAAGGCATGGGCGCCCGTCGCTCCGGCAGCCGTGCCGGCGAGCAGGCCGCCGCCGCCGAGCAGCGTCCCCTCCAGCAGGAACGAGCGGAACAGCTTGCGGGATGGAATGCCGGCGCAGCGCAGCATCGCGATCTCCCGCGACCTCTCTCCTATAGAGCGTTTCTGAAGCACCGCAAGCCCCAGCAGCCCGATGACGGCGGACAGAACGGTGAAGCCGATGAAGCCGTTCACGAGCTGCTTGTTTTCGGCATACTTCTCGCTGTTCGACAAATATGGAATGCCGACGGACAACGCTCCGCCCGACACGAGACGGCTGCTGATCTCCCGGTCCAGATGCAGGTCTCGGTAATGAAACTGAAGCAGCAGCAGGCCTTGATGGACCTGATTGTCCCATGGGTGATGGTAGGGCTTGAGCTTGGCCAGCAGCTCAGGATTAACATAGGTCGTTGCATATACG
>Ga0194137_10000400_pt1 | contig 29358 bp, 34 predicted proteins | sample TARM_MetaG_T3_14_FD_134025 | JGI IMG/M metagenome (GOLD analysis project Ga0194137, IMG submission 134025) | Freshwater microbial communities from Pennsylvania, USA, analyzing microbe dynamics in response to fracking - TARM_MetaG_T3_14 (version 2) | ecosystem: Environmental > Aquatic >... | reverse complement strand
GGATACATTCGTATAAAAGGTCTTATTGCATATTCTCCGGTATTTCTCTTCGTTATTTCCTCAATGGCATCCACAGACAGCTCGAAATCTATTAATCCGAATTTTTCAATATACTTACCAATGGGTAGAATCCAATAAAACTCCGAGAACATCCCCGTTTCTTTTTTGTTTTCTTCCCCTAAAATGGACATTAGGATCTTCGACGCTACCTTAAAATCCTTAGGCAGATGGTTATAAAGCTGATCCGCGTGCAGTTCAACCCTTTGAGTATAACCAAGAGGTTCACAGTTATTTTCTACATCCCGAACATACTCCGCTTTAGGGAAATCAGCATATACTTTAAGAAGTTTATCAGATAATAACTCCGCCAAGTTTGCACCGAAATATTGTGTAATTCCTTTATTCTTTGCCATAGGTCATCTCCACCATTCCGTTATACTATAATGGGCTGCTTCTGCTTATTTATTCTTTTAACTCTTTTTCAAGAACTCGATAAAATTCTTTTGTTGCATCTTTCTCAATCCAAGGTTTATGTCCACAGTATTTTAATAAAATGAAATCAAAGGATTTAAGGGTTTGAGATAATGGCTCCTCTACACCTTTATAGGGACTGGGATCATCCTCCCCATGTATTGCGACGACGGGAGATTCGATTTTCTTTCCTAACTCCAGTAACTCACCGGTTTTTCTTAATCCAGCGGCTTCTTTCCTGATATTCGTAAAAATTTCCTGTTGAAACTTCAGGTCTTCAGTTTGAAATCCCGACGATATAGGATCAAAGGCATTTGCCTTAGACATTAAGGCTCCGAATCTCGCAAACTCTTTATTCCGATTTTTTTCATTTGCATCACTCAGTATTTTTATTAACGATTTCGCTTCCTCTTTTTCTTCCTTGTCCAGTCGATGCAGGAGTGTTTCCATGGGTACTGAGGTATACTCTTCGGTAAATGCTCCGCTGGCTACAAGTATAATCTTTTTGATCAATGAAGGATGTTTTGCAGCAAAAATATAACTCAGCCATGCCCCCCAGGAAAACCCGATTAACGTTACCGGAAGAGTTCCATGCTTTATTAAAACCTCCTTTAATTCTTCCACCTGACCATCAATCGTAGTTGCTGTTTGAAACGGTTCAAGAATGCCCGACAGGGATGATAGCTTCTTTGCTACCGGAGCCATTTCCCCGGAGACACCGGGACCTCCATGTAAAACCGCTATATTAAAAGGTTTCTCTCCATATTTTCTTAAATTTTCCATGGTTAATCCTCCTCGGAATCTTTTTGATTTGTTACTGATTTCTTTGAAGATAGCGCTTCATTAGTATAGGCAGTGAAACTACAATAGGCGGATCGTCCAGTTTTGGCGGGTATAGCTTGATCTTCAGACGGGGATACAGGGTGCCGGGAGTAATGGTAAGAGGCTTATGATTCCGAGTGCGCAGGGCCTTATGCGTAAGCAAAATTCCTTCAGCCTCCATTCCCCAGGAAAGGGACGTTGCCATTAGGTAGTAGATTCCCGGTTGTATTCCTGATAGGCAAAACTCCCCAGGAAGCATTGCCAGCGTACCATAAAGGGGCATTCCTTCCGGAATGGGTTTAGGAAATAAGCCGACTAAAACAACTCCCTGGTATGGTACATCCGCTTCAATTGTCCCGGTGATACTACAGTGACCGGAGGATGCGTCAATAAGGGCTTTGTTCTCACTAAGCTCGTGTAGTTTTTCTAAGACTCGTTCACCTTCGGTACGGGTTTGTCGAAAGGCTGCAGGAGATATCCCGACCTTCTCGGTAAAACGCGTAGTAAAGGTTCCAAGACTTTGATGACCCACTTCCAGAGCAATATCCCGGATAGTGAAATCCGTGTGGATCAGCAGATCCTTGGCCTTTTGCAATCGAAGTGCCGACACATAGTAAAATAGCGGTATTCCCATATGCGCCTTAAACAATCGGGTAAAGTGATAAGGACTGTAACCCACTTGATGAGAAATCTCCTCTAAGGAAAGGGGCTCCACCAGATGTTCTTGAATATACTGAAGAGATGCTTCCACCTTCGGAGCTTTATCAGTATACATGATTATTCTCCTTTCTTTTATTGAGAAACAATATCATCTATACTGTTTAAATACCCCGGAAATAGTAGGGTATGCATATTTTTTCCAAGAAATCAGCAAAATATCCAATAAAAGATGCAAATCCATTTAAAAAGCGGAAACAGAACGATACAAGAAGCAATGCGTTGATAAGATATACAAAACGAAGACAAGAGATACAATACAAAAGGACAGGAACTTATCCGATTCACATCGAACAGTTCCTGCCCTTTGGAGTTACTTCATACTTTCTTCTTCGTTTTCATCGTAATGATTAAACTGCCATAAAACACCGAATTTATCCGTTACCTTTCCGTATAATTTGCTCCAAAAGGTCTCCTGGAGTTCCATGTCCACTTTACCCTCTTCTTTCAATAGGTTAAAGTAGTGCTGGATCTTTTTCGTGTCGTCGGAGGAAACCACCAACGTTACGTTGTCCCCCATGGTGACCGGGCTATCCAGGGTGGCATCAGAGAACATTACAATACTGCCTTCGATTTCAATCCCTACATGCATAATCAGATTCTTGCTTTCCTCAGAAATTTCCATTCCGCTATCAGCCGGTAACTCACCAAAGGTCATAAATTCAGGGGATTGGGTGTTAAATACCTTGGCATAATACTCTACGGCTTCCCGACAATTTCCGTTAAAGAATAAATAACTTTCCACTGTCATTTTTCTCAACTCCTTTTCATTGACTTTACTTCTCGTATTATCCTTCGAAATTTCCATATCGGTCTTGTATGAACCTTTCTGTACCGGCTACCCTATTCCTATTGCTTTCCAAGTTTCATATAATACTCCCGTTGTTTCGGTTCCAACTTTTCCACTGCCATTCGCAGGGTCACCCGGGGCATGGTTTTCCCATGTTTATCAAGAAAGTCCAACAGCTTATCCCGGTCTTTTTTGCCTGCTTCTCTTATCCAACTGCCTACAGCCTTGTTAATGAGTTCGTGGTCATCGTCGATAAGAATTTCAGCGATCTGAAAGGTATCCTCCATCTGACCCTTTTTAATAAAGGCGTAGGTGCTGACAATGGCGGTTCTTCTTTCCCAGGGGTCGCCGGATTTCGCTAGCTTATACAGGACTTTCCGATCCCTTTCCACCAAATACTCTCCTACAATACTCACCGCTCCCCGGTCTACAAAATCCCAATTGTTCAGTCGATCATGGCGTCTCAGATAAAGTTCATAAAGCTTTTTTTTTCGCTCCGGTGTCGTTTTCTTATCCTTTGCCTGATAATCCATTATACTCACTGCACCCATTCGTACTTCATAGTATTTACTTTCCAGTAACTTCTCGATTTCATCCGGGGACAACCGGGTGTATATTTTTGCTGTTTTGAAAACATTTCCGAATTTCACGCCCAAGGCTTTTGTTTCACCGTCATCCCCTTTAAAGAATTTTTCGAGCTTTTTCAGTTCATCCTCGGATTGAAACTCTTCCAGTTCCTTTATAAATGCCTCTGCTGTTAGTGTCGACTGCTCACTATTATCGGTTTTTTTCGCCATAATCATACCTCCTTTTAACCGGTAATATTTCCCTACCTAGGGATTACGGAATTTCTTACTAACCTTGCCACCTGCTTAGAGATTTATTCACCTCGATAAGCCTTATTCAACGCTTCGAGATCAAATTTTTTCATCTGTAAGAAAGCATTGGTGGCACGTTTTACCGCTTCCCGGTCATCATCCTCCATCATATCATTCAATACCGTGGGGACAATTTGCCAGGACACTCCATATTTATCCTTCAGCCAGCCACACTGTTCTGACGAAGGGTCTGCGGAAAGGGCTTCCCAGTAATAATCGATTTCCTCCTGCGTGTCGCAATTCACAATAAATGATAAGCCTTCGGTAAAACCAAAATCATGATCAAAAGCACTGTCCATTATGGAAAAAGACTGACCTTCCAATATAAATTCTGCAAAATTCAGCATTTCCGGTTTATTTGGAGGAAAACCCTCCCCATACCTTGATACCGATTTTATCTCAGCGTTTCGAAATACTTCAGTATAGTACTTTATAGCCTCTTCCCCGTGACCGCAATTGTCTCCCACAAACATCAGAGAAGGTCGAATTTTAGCACTGAAGGGTTTATCCCCCACATACATCAGTTGCCATGATACGCCGTATTGATCCTCCACCCAGCCATAAAGTTCGCTGAAGGGGTAACTGTCCAGCGGCATCATCACCTGGCCCCCGTTAACAAAAGCATCCCAGTACTTTCTTACCTCTTCCTTCGTGGTGCAGGATACCATGAAAGATACCGATGGATTCACTTTAAAGTAGGGGCCGGCGGAGATCATCATCAAATTATGATCCTCAATCACCAACGTTACACTGTCAACATCCCCCGAGGGCGTACTTGGAATTTTGATTTTACTCAACAATCGGCTATTCTCAAACACTTCCTGGTAAAACTCTGCTGCCTCAACGGCTTCTTTGTCAAACCATAGATGGGTCATAATTTTATTGATTCCTTCCATACTGCACACTCCTTTCATTATTTCTAAGTGTATTTATTCCGTGCAGGTGATCTCCATCGTGTTATTCATAGGATCCAGAACAGGATAACTCCAGTATCCCTTCCATTCGGGTTCGGAAAAGTACCCTTGTACTCCACTGTTTTTTAATTGTTGAACGGTTTCAATAAAAGTTTTTTGATCAAAACTGATGGACCATCCTGTCCGAGGTCGGGTACCGCCCTTCCATCCCGGTTGAATAGAAAACTCCGAAGAGGGAGGATGAAAATCCTTATGGTACTCGATACTTAATTGGTGATCCCCGATTTGAAAAGCAATAGAATCTTTAGTCTCCCAGATTAAATCCAGTTGAAGCAGATCCCGGTAAAAACTTTTCATCGCCTTAAGATCATTACAGAACATATAGGTAAAACCCAGTTTTTTCATCCAATGTTCCTCCTCTTTAAATGATTTATCCTTCAGATTTTGGAATGCTTTCATCATCGGATATCTTGTTCCGCCAAAGCTTTTATCCGCATCAGTGCTTTCGGAAACCGCTCATTAAACAGTGCTTCCTGTTCCTTTGGCACATCGGTTTTCACAGTCAATGTAATCTTTCCATTGTTTTCGGCAAGGTGATAGCTTTCCACTCCGCCGGTCCATTCTTTTTCCCGTGTCTGCTGTCCGGTTTCTTTCGTGTCAGCCCGGTGTCTGAAAGATACGAATTCTTCCGGTTGCAGTTTCTCTACGATACTGGTCACGCCGTAGCCGCTGACCGAGGAAATAAACTCCACTTCACTCCCTTCCTTCATTTCTCCCTTCATATAGGTGCCCTCATCAATAATTCCCGACCAGTCCCGAAAGGTGGCCTCCTCCCAAAGGGTTTCCCAGACTCTATCTTTGGAGGCATCGATTTCGATTGAGTATTCCATGGTTTTCATCGTCATCATCTCCTCATTTCCCTCCCGGCACTATTAGAATTCTCTAGTGTTGTATTCTTTAGTGTTATATTCTCTATTACTGTCCTTCGTCTTCCTTGATCTTGTCTTCAAAAATCTTTTTACGGTCTTCAAAGCTTACTTCCCGGTGCACTTCATGAAGCATCCAGATATAACCGTAGGGGTCGCTAAAGATCGCATTGGACACACCGAAATCTTCCAATTTCGTAATCGGCTGGATTTCTTCACAACCGCTGTCCATCGCCTTTTGATAAGTCTCCTTTATATCCGGCACCATGATATTAAACCACATTGGTTTCGGATCATCGGGTTTCGGGGCTATCATCATCATTTCAGGATTTTCATCCAGCATATGAAACCGGACGTCATACAAGGAAAAAACCACTTCGTTTTGCCCTTTTGGAAAATCCGTCACTTCGATTCGTTTAAGATCAAATATCTTTTCATAGAGCTCCAGCGCTTTTAGACTGTCATGAACGACAAAATCAATTTCTACTCCAATCATTTTACACCCTCCTTTTATTTGAATGAACCGGTCTTTACTTCGCCGGACAACACATAATCGGCAATAATAACCCCTTTCGGTGTTACGGAAGAATTTTTTAAAGAAAAAGCCGCCGACGGTGCTCCCTCATAGAATAATCGTTTACCGGTACCAAGAATTATCGGAAAAATCTTTAGCCACAGTTCGTCCACCAGATTGTGTTTTAACAGGGTCTGGATCAATTCTCCGCTTCCATGAACCTGCAGGTCCGGTCCGTCGGTATTTTTCAGCTTTTGAATATCTACTACAGCGTTGCCGTTTAAAAGCACGGAATTTTCCCAGCTTAAATCCAGTTCCTGACGGGAGACCACGTATTTTGTTGCCTCGTTCAGCTCAACGCCTTCCTCCCGGTGGTGCGGCCAATAAGAAGCAAAGAGGTCATAGGTTTTTCGACCAAGGAGTAAATCAATAGGAGGCTTCAACTGTTGGTCCATAACCTCCCCTAAGGTCTCATCAAAATAAGGTACCGTCCAACCTCCATAGGAAAATCCTCCGGAAGGATCCTCCTCCGGACCTCCCGGTGCCTGCATTACGCCATCTAAGGTGATAAAACTTAATACAATAATCTTCCTCATCCTCACCCGCTCCTTTATTTATCCTGAATTTACTGTTCGTCCTGTAATCGAATCATGCATTTTACATCATCTTCATTGTAATACCATTCCACGCAGTACCCCTCAGGATCAATATCTTTACCGGAAGTTAACTCCGTAAATGCGTTACCGATCCCTTCGATATCCTTCATATAATCCTTAATGGTAATCGATCGGTATTTTCCCTTAGGAAGAATCATCGTAGGAAAAGAAATACCTTCCCCCTCATCGGTTTCCAGTTTTTCCGCAGCAGCCTTATATTGGATAACTCCCTTTTCTGGGCGGGATAAGCCGAAGTATTTTCGTTCCTTGGAATAGGATACCCCCTGATGAAGCTTTTGATGAGCCTCGAGAATGTGTTCCGGGAAGGAATCTGCCTCTACATAGTAAACTTGAATATCCTCATCAAAGTTAATTATTTCCATTTCCATTCCAATTTTCACCTCCTAGTCAGTCCCTCTCTACTATGATTCAATTGTCCTTAAGTTTATTATATCACCGCATTGAACAGAGATTTCTTATAGATTGCGGTCTTTATCAGTGCCGATTTCAAAACTTTTCCTAAACCCTTCGCCAGCCTATATAACGCTGTTTACTGTACCGAAGTTTCGATAACAGATACATAAAAAACATGCCTAAGGCTCCTACCAGGGCAAGAGACAAAAGATAGGCAGGATTAAACGTTATACCCAATATATTGAGTTCAGAACCGAGGTTGTATAAATCCTCTAAAGGTGTTCCTGCTTCCGGTGTATAGGTATAGAAGTAATTCGACTTCTCCCCGAAAATGTTAACAAACCAATTATTTACAACAACCGACAATAAATATAGAGGTACCACGACCTCATAGGCTTTTATCAGGGTTTTCCGATCAATGTTAATCATTTTGGTGAACAACAAATAAAGACCCGTCGTTACAATCAACATATGCCCTACAATATAGGCAAGGCCTTGAATATTCAGGACGTTGCTGTAATTTTCCAATCCATCGGCAAATATGATCGATACCAGTCCTGCAGGAAAGTTCAAACACCAGGCGATGGCTCCGGTCACCCGATGATTTTTATTAATCGCAACGATCAGCAATGTAAAGTTGGCAAAATGGCAGACTTGAAAAGGGAATACTTCCGGATTCAGACCGTCCTTGTTAAAAATATAAATCTGTCTAGCTGCGAGAATGATGATCAGAATAACTCCCATTACGATTGCAACCTTGCGCTGCGTTGCAAAGGGTTTGTCCTCGGTAATCTTATACAAAACGACTCCCAGCACGAAGGGAAATATCATCATAAAGTAATGAAAAGCACTCCACATTTCAAACTGCATTCGCATAAAGCATCCAACCTCCTTATGATCTTTAAGGAAACTTTTAGGAATCTTTAGGTCTTTTTATTGCTCCCCCATCCAAACTTGGCCATTTAATAGTTTTTCAGTTACGCCAACAGTTATTCCCGGTTTGCGATAAGCTTCTCCTGCCATCGGCAATAACCGTAAAAGCTAAAGGTGAGCAGTAGTAGAAACAAATCAAAAATGGATATGTAGGTGCCTAAAATATTCCAACGGTCCATAAATCCGAAGGTGATCAGTTGAAGAAGTGCCATGGATAATGCGGAAATTAAGGCCAGTTTTTTAGCCCAGGAAAGATGAAACAAGAGAAAAAATCCTGCCAAAAATCCGGTGGTGATATTTAAAGCCCAAAACAGTAGCGGTACTAAGGGATAGTCCGTAAAGTAACCATATACGGCCTCTCCATAGCCTTTGGATTCGTAATAACTTATATTATGGGTCAACATCATAAAGAAATCAAAGAGTCCGTTTGTATAAATAAATATCATGACCAGTGCCACGATCCAACGATGCCAGGGATGTAAATTTTTTCTTATCAATTTTGTTCTCCTCCTTTGTAAGGATAATAGTATAAGACGACTACTCATTTCCCATTGTTCCCAATAATGTTTATCGCCTTAAAGCGGGACCTGTAGCGGGAAAATCAGTGCAGTTCTGTCGCGAGAGCGTATATGAATTATTCGATATTAAAAGGGTATAGAATAAATAATCGATTAGAAAATCATACTAATATCTGGGGGAATAAAAATGGCTAAAATTCATTTTGAATCAACAATCAAGAAAGTTCAATCCCGTCCTATCGTTCGAATCCCTGAAATCGCCGATAACAAGCTTCCTTCCCGGGGGATGGTTATGATTAACGGAACCATCAATGGGATATATTTTGAAACCGAACTTGAACCCGATGGCCGGGGAAGCCATTGGTTTAAGCTGGAGGATTCTTTAATACAGGAATTATCAATCCGACCGGAGGACTCGCTGATTTTTATCGTAGAGCCCATGGATAAATGGCCGGTGCCGAAGATTCCTTCTGATTTAGAGGAAGCGTTGATTTCTTCGAAACTTACTTCACAGTTTAACAGCATCACACCCCGGGCACAGTGGGAATGGATCCGTTGGATCCGCTTTACCAATAATCCTGAAACCCGTACGCGACGCATTGAGGTGACCTGCTCTAAGCTGAATCAAGGTAAAAAAAGGCCCTGTTGCTTTGATCTTAGCCGCTGCACGGATATGACCGTTTGTAAAAGCGGTGTGTTGATGAGTACCGAATAACGGATCAGCCGGTATTTATGCGTTTCGCTCTATAAAATTCAAGACTCTTTCCAATAGTAAATCTGCGGATGCTTTGTTATATTCCGGCAATAAAGGATCGGTAAAAAGATGTCCTTCCACCGGATACTCAAAGTATTCATAGGAAGCACCGCTTCCCTTCACATCCTCTTCAAAGGCGTTGATCTCCTCTTCTTCCTTCCATGGGTCTACCTTGGCATAATGAACCTCTACAGGTACCTTTGGCGGCCATTTTTCGATACCAAATGCATGGATCGGCAGAGCAGCGTGCAGCATTATGCACCCCTTAGCCCCCGGCTTTGTACCTGCAAGAAGAAGTGCCGAAGCGCCCCCGTTGGAAAAACCGATATAAAAAGCATCATCGGGAACCTCTTTCGTATAACTCACGGTCCGCTCCATCAAACCTTTAATCCCGATCCCTTCAAAGAATTTAAAAGCTTCATCCATGTCATCAAAAGACCGTCCGTCATATAAGTCGATACAAAATACCCGGTGTCCATGGTCCTCCAAATATTTTTTTAACTCCACTACCCCTTGTCGAATCCCCAGAACCGAATGAAAAACAACGATATTTGCCATAAGATCCCTCCTTCAAATTACTTTTCAACCACCGAATTAAACGGTCTTTATATAGACGATAACTAATTTCTATTATGCGTTTATTGAAAACCTATTTGTTATTTTATATCTACCCCGGTTTACAAATGGTATGCATGGATAAAACCAAAAAATAGTACCCTCAGTCGGATACTATTTGTCGGTCTTTCCAAATCAGTCTGTTTTTTCGAATCAGTCCGTGGTGATTGTTACACTAACCGGGAGATTGATCGTCGAATCCACGATATGCTCCTCATCCAGAGAAAATACGGCTTCTGCTTCAAATTCGTAAGTTCCTGGCTCCAGCTCTTCCAGGATAGGGTAGTGAATTTTAACCCTGTGGGGTTCGTTTTGTATAAGCTCTGTGCTGATCAGTTGAGCATCCATCGCTCCTAAATACTGGAAATCTCCATCCTGCTGATAAATATTGAAATAAAAAATACTTCCTCCATGATAGATATCAATAGAATCCTCATCACCCAGATACGTAATACTTGCAGCGACAGACAGGTCATTATTCTCACTGCCAACTTCGATTGTAACTTCAAAGTCTCCGTCTCTTTCGGTTGCTTCATATTCTTCAGGCTCCACTGTACTATCGGTTTCGTTATTCCCGTCATACCCGCATCCGACAAGTCCCAGACTTACAATTAGAACCATCAGAATCCCTGATAACATCAACTTTTTCATGGCCTTGCACCTCCATATTAATTAGACGGAAAGCTTAAGGGAAAAGTTCCCCTACCGACCAGTAGTTTTTAGGTAAAACGTTCCCCTCATCTGAGCTCTTAGCGGATCACTTTTCGATATTTTTACGCATCAGCTGAATATTTTTTCCCAGTCTGCCTACTTTTTCAAAACCCTCCCGCTCAAACATGGATACCGAACCGTTATAGTTCGGTTTATCGGAACTCTCCAAATCAAAGGGAAAAGCCTCCACTATTCCCCCACCCAAATCCCGAATCATTTCCAGGGTCTTTGATAATATAACGGAAGAAAGACCGATTCTCCGGTAGTCCTTGTCTACGAAGATGCAGGTGATGCGCCAATCAGGTGTCATTTGTTTTTCCTTATCCAACTTTTTATATGCTCGATTTCGGTTTAGCTGTTCAAAAATATCTCCTCTGCCAAATTGACACCATCCGATGGGGTTTTGATCCTCATACAAAATAAGACCCGTAGCGATATGCTCTTCCACCCGCTTTCGGTGATAATCTTTTCGATCATGCCGGCTCATTTTGTTATAGTCTGAAGACGGCAGCTGATGAAAGGTGCACCAACATCCGCCACGTACTCCTTTATGCTTTTGAAACAGTTTTTCAAAATCTTCCCAATTATCCTTGGTCAGTGGTTTACTATGGTACATCCTATCCCTCCTAATTCTGACCGTTACCAATGAGTCCCTTTCATCTCCATCTTACTAATTAGCCGTCTTGTTTCTGCGATCCTTTACTTTTCCCGGTAAAGAATCAATACGGAAAAATAAAACACCGTTGCGGAAAATTTCAAATCAACGAGTTCCACATCCACTCTCTGTAAAAAATCATTGACCTGTTCTTCCAACTTTTTCTCACTAAAGGCATAATAAATTTTCGTTTTCATCGCTCCCATCTCCCTTTTCTATGATTTCAAATATTTTTTCCACGGTTACCTTAAAGTAACCCATTTATAAACACTTGTCATAATCATACAACACCCCCCTTTTTCAGTCAACTTGTAACATCGGTTCTCACTTCTATAATTTTCAAGTCTTTTATCTCATAAATTACATCGGCAACGTTTTCAACCAACCGTCTGTCGTGGCTGGTAAAGAGAATGGTTCCTCCGTAGCCCTTCATAAGTCCCTCCAAGGCCTCCAGGCTGGGTAGATCCAAATAATTTCCCGGCTCGTCCATCAACAGGATGTTATACCTTCCCAACAGCATTTTCAGTAGATTCAGCTTAATCAGCTCTCCACCGCTCAGGACCGAAACCTTCTTTCGAAGATCATTTTCCTTAAAACCCATGGAAGCCAGGGCTGAACGAATTTCCGAAAATCCGTAATCAGATTCCTCTTTAAAGAACTCTACCAGGGTTTGACTTCCTTGATCCCTATAGCTCTGTTGATTGAAATAACCGATTCTCGCCTTCGGTGAAATTTCTATGCCCGCTTCCCCATGGATAATCATCTCCATCAAAGTGGTCTTTCCAGTACCATTTTTCCCTATGAGAGCCGCTTTTACCCCCAATGGAATGGAAAGAGACGCCTTATCAAATATTACTTTTTCTTCGAAAGTTTTGCTAAGCTCCGTGATTATAATGGGGTACGGATTGTGCAGTGCCACCGCATCACTTTCCTCAAATCTGATTGAAATCCCAGTATCCGGCGCCTGAACATCCTCCAGGGCTTCAATTTTTTGCTCCATGGCTTTCGCGGCCTTATTAAGCTTTTTCTGTTTACTGCCAATAGGCTTTTGATGGCTCAGGCGCCCACCGGATTCCGTCCGGTTTTTCTTTGAAGCCCCCTTTGTCTTCTGTTCGATTTTTCCCGCCTGTTTTCGTTTTTCCCAAGCGGCCTCCTCCAATCGTTTCCGCTCTGCCATAATCTGTTCATACTTGGCGGCTTGACGATTCACCTCCTCTTCTTTTTGTCTAAGATAATCCGAATAATTCCCCCAGTACTCCGTGATTTTTCCGTCCTCCAGCTCCCAGATCTTATCAACCACTTCATCAAGAAAATGTCGCTCATGACTGACCACCAATAATGCTCCGGGGAAGTATTTCAGTTGACCGATCAAAAAGTCGATCCCTTCCCGATCCAAATGACTGGTAGGCTCATCGGCAAAAATACCGTGGACCTGCTCTGAAAAGGCCCGGGCAATTTTCAGCCGGGTTTCCTCTCCGCCGCTGATTATTTGCTGATCTTCCCTCTCTAAATCTTTGACATTTAATTTTCCCATCAGGGCAGGGTCCCTAGGGCTCTCCATAACAGCCTCATCCAGCTGCGGGATATAGGCAAACTCCCCGAAGCGCTTTACCTCTCCTTCCATCGGTGTTATCTCTCCGAGAAGTACCTTCAGGAGCGTACTTTTCCCCGCACCGTTGCCACCGACTAAACCGATTTTTTCATAATCGAATATTTCAAGATCATCGATTCCCAACACTTCCCGACCCACATATTCCACGGATATTTTACTTCCTTTGATTCTTAATTCCATTGATATTCCTCCTGTCGTTTTGTTTCCGTGCCTGCAGGAAGAACCAATATTTTTGCAATAAAAAAACACAGTCCTCTGCCTGTGTGTTTTCTTCATTGGATATTCATTTAATAATGCGTCATACCATCCTATCTTAGATACCATTTATAAGTGGGCACCACAGGATAATCGGACACAGAAAAAGAGGGCGAATTAATCCCTCTTTTATAACGTCCTGATAGTCCCATCCGCGCTACTACCCGAAAATACCGGTATCTTAGCGAAAACAGCTTATCCGTTTATTCATAAAAGGTTTGTTAAAAATAGGCAGACCAATCCCGATTCTCTACACAAAGGCAGATCCTTTAAGCACTATGAAGTTAGCGGCAAAAAGAATAAAATCGGATTCTTGCTGGACACCACATTTTACAACCCTCCATTTCATTTATAATCATTCATAGTATACCAAATTAAGTGGGCGTTTGCAAGTGGGATGGATAAGGAGGACAAACGATACGTCCCCCTGTCCTCCTCTGTTCTCCTAGGCCCGTTCATCCAGGTCCCGTCGCTGATAACCGATAGATCCGATTACAATGAACCCGACACTTATCACGGTAATGACCAGGAAGGGGATCATCTCAAAACTTTCCATGGGCATTCTGGGGATCCAGCTTTGAACCGCGGTGTTTAAAAACCATTCCGGCAGGTCCAAAATCCCTTCAAAGTAATTGAGCAGGAAGGCGTATATCAGATAGATGTACACAACTTTTCTCAGTTTCGGCACCCAGCCCAGAGCCAGTGCCGAAAGACCAATGAAAAACAGTACCGAAGGCAAAAAGTTAAAGCCGGCGGCTAGAAAATCCGTAAGGCCCATACTAGAATTTTCTCCCATCACGGAGATGGCGGTGCCCCCAAGACCTCCGGCGGCGACGAATATTCCCAGGATCCCCACTGCCGTGGCAAGTCCCATATTCGTCCAGTAAAACCGGGCCCGGGTTACTTTTGTGCTGTATAACTGGCTTAAGTGTAAATCATTCTCCGAAGCATAAAGCTTATTAACCACCGCAATCGGTAAGATGGAAACCAGTGCAATCAAGACCATCATAATGGTTCCTGTAAAGGACTCCTCCAGAGTTACTTCGGAATGTAAAAACATCTGAGAAATTAACTCGTTACTCTCGATAAAAGCCTGCATATCTCCGTAAATCGAACCATAGGCCGCTCCCATCAAAATAAAGGCAACAAACCAGCTGATGATCAGTCCTCTGTTAATTCGAAACAGGAGACCGTGAACCGATAACAAGGATTTTTTCGCATTTCCCCGACCGGATAGCCGGGGCAAATATCCGGCTCCCATATCCCGGGATCCTTCCAATGTATAGGCAATCAGTACAACCGCCGAACTGAACAGAAAGGCATACAGCAGCGGCAGTCCGTTGTTTTCCGTGAAAGGGTATGTTAAATAAGTCCATCCCAAGGGATTCAGCATTGATAAATCAACGTTGGAGACATCAGTCCCCGCCCGAACAATATACATAAGGCCCATCAATCCCAGGGAGGCTCCCTTTGCCCCTGCGGATGTCGGCATAATCTGTGAGAAAAACAGGGCAATGGCAATACCCATGAGCCCTGCGGCTCCGATGCTTGTACCGAATAAAAAAGCCCCTTCCGTCGTAATGGTATCCGCCCCGAAACTGATCATCACGCCCCCGATAAACAGGGCCAATACTACATTAATTACGATTGTTTCAACGGTTACTGCAAAAGAGTTGGCCTGCCGCCCGATTTGAAAAGATCGAATCAGCTCCGTAAGGCCTTCCTCTTCTTCTCCACGGGTATGCCCCGCCACATGTAACATTGAGACTCCCATAGCCAAAAGAGCGCAAAAGAGTAACATCATATGGGCGTACATGGCTCCCACCGTATATTCGCTTCCCGCTTCCACCGGTGTAGGCCCCACCATGCCGATCATCGCAGGATTTTTCATTACCTCGAACATCCCTAAAGCCCCTTCTCCCTTTGATATTTCCACAAAGGCGGGGACGTAGGCGGCGGCAAATAAACCGACTCCCAATATCCAAATGATTATTTTTTTCCAATCCCGTTTTAAGTACTGAAAAAACAGGATCTCCCAACGAGCGATTTTTTCTTTCATGTGAGATCTCCCTCCTCTCTTTTTATTCTCCTTCATAATGGCGCATGAACAAATCTTCCAGGGTCGGCGGCACCGCTTCAAATTTCTTTACTCCGAGTCTACTGGCCTCGGCCAGGATCTCATCGAAGGAATCCGGATCCACGGAAAATGTGGCTTGTCCGTCTTTTTGCACGAAGTCATGAACGCCCTTTAGGGATTCCATGGTCGCCACGTCTCCCTTTGTGGCCACGGTGATGGTGGACCGGGTTAAGTGCCGCAGTTCATCCAAGGTACCGGATTCCACAATATCTCCCTGGCGAATAATTACCACCTTATCCGCTAAACGTTCCACCTCACTTAAAATATGAGAGGATAATAAAATGGCTTTTCCCGCATTTTTGATTTTTTCCACTTCCTCCTGAAAGATGGCTTCCATCAAGGGATCCAGTCCCGAGGTGGGTTCATCGAAAATGTAAAAGTCCGAATCCACGGATAAGGCCGCAATCAAGCCCACTTTCTGGCGATTTCCCTTAGAGTAGCTTTTGGCTTTTTTCTTGGGATCCAGCTCGAAACGCTCAATTAAATAATCCCGTTTTTTCAGGTCTCCGCTTCCATGAAGCTTGATAAACAGATCGATTATTTCCCCGCCGGTAAGTCCTCCCCACAGGGCCACTTCCCCGGGAACATAGGAGATGCGTTTATGAATCTCAAAACTGTCCTTCCAGGCGTCCTTTCCAAAGATCTTAACCTCGCCGGCATCAGCTTTGATAATACCCAGTAATATCCGGACCGTTGTGGATTTCCCCGCACCGTTGGGGCCGATAAAACCCACCACTTCCCCCGGCTCTACCGTGAAATTTACATCCCGTAAGGCCTGTGTCCTACCGAAAGATTTTTTTAATCCTTGTACTCTTGCAATTTCTGTCATGTCATAAACACCTCTTTCATCTTATTTTTTTTCGGTTCCATTTATACTGCTTGGTTAGAACTTTCCTTCTTACCTGTTGGTTGCAGTTTTCTTCTTACCTGTTGGTTATAGCTTTCCTTCAACCTTCTTTGTAATAGCATTTTTTTAATAGTTTTGCATACTCATCCCATTCTTTTAAAAATGTGTCCCCGTATTTATCGAGATCCTCAAAGGTTCCCAGTTTCTTAATCGTTCTTTCGGAAAATCCCAGCATGGTCCAATTCAAAACTTCCATCGCTTTTTGAATATCGATATCCTCCCGGAATTTGGAGTAGTCAATGTCCGCATAAATCTTAGCGATCCCCTGGTTGAATATATCTTCCGTCTTTGTTGCAATGACTTTCTTGACCTCCGGTGAGTCTTCTTCCCGGGTCGATGTCAAAAAATCAAACACATGGGGAAATTTTTGCTGGGTGTATAACTTTTGCAGCCCGATATTTTCGATACGCTTAAATAAATCCTTTTCCCCTAAATCGATCTCTCCGTAGAAGGCTTGGATCACTCCAAGAGAATAATCCACCAAATAGATATACAGATCCTTTTTCGTACCGAAATAATTAAAAAGAGCCCCCTTCGATATTTTTCCCTTCTTTGCGATTTCAATCGTCGAAGCCTTATCAAATCCGTATTGACGAAACTCCTCCATGGCTGCACTCAGTATTTGCTTTTTCTTTTCTTCTTTTAGTTTATTGAAATTCGAGTACATGGTTATCACCTCTTTTCTTACTATTTTGGTTTTCTGAGTTTGTGCGCATGTAAGTGTACGAACTATTGAACTTGTGAGATCCAGAGATTGTGATATCCAGAGCTTGTGAGCTTATGAATCTATGGGTTTAAATTGTTAAGTGCCTGAATTCCCTTTAGGATTTTACAATAATTTTGCCACTTGACCACTATGGTCAATTTCAGAATATCACCTTTGACCACTTTGGTCAACTAGTTTGTAGATTTTTTTCCATTGAATTAACCGGTTTTACAAGCAAAAAAAAAGAGGGTACATTGCCCTCTTTTTTATATTTCTTTATAACGTTAATTCCGATTGCAGAAGCATTCAAGATAAAAGGGCTCGTCTCCTTTCGGTTCACGATTAAACATTGTTTTAAATCGTTTTCGCCCCTCTACTACTGAAGTTTCTGAGCCTGCCGCCTGAGAGGCCCGCTCTAACTCTTTGAAAAATTCCTCCATCTCCTCAGGCTCAAGGAGAGATTCGTGGGATGCAATATAATAGGATACGTCCAACGATCGGATTGTATCAATCAGAGAGAACAGCTTTTGCCGGTCATAACCGAATTTCCCGTTTTCCCATGATCCGTAAATGGCGTCTCCCAGGAACAGCACCTTTCTTTCCGGTACATAGATTAATGTCGTATCCTCCGTATGAGGACCTTCCAACTCCCACATTACGCATGTTAGGTTTCCCAGGTCGAAAGTAAGTTGCCCTACAAAATTTATATCCAAAAGGGATATACTGAAATCCTTCCGTTCCTCCTCACTCATTTCTTCTTTAATCGTATTGATCACAAAATCACTGAATACTCCGTTCTTATTTCTTATCTCCAAAGCGGCATCATCCCATTTCCAGTCTTTCATGTCCTCCAGTTTTCTTTGGGTTTTCCGACTCCCTATAGAAGGAATTTTCATCTTTTCCATTCCCCCGATATGATCCCAGTGACTATGCGTAATCCCTAGATATTTTATCGGGCTCTTCGTTACTTTTTCCGCTTCTTGCAAAAATTCCTCGGCATGTTTTGGAGAATTTCCGCTGTCCACAATCATACTTCCCTTTTCTCCAACAATCAGTCCTAACGAGGGACGATCGGTTTTTCTCACATGATCCGAATGATATATTCCCTCAGTGATCTTATTCAGCATTTTGATTCCTCCTCAAAACAATTTTGGTATTGTTTCTAATTAATTCCACAAGCCGAAGGATAAACCCTCTATTTTTCGGATAAATAATTTCATTTTCTCTGCAATGATGTAAGGCATTTAACCGATGCATCCATAAATAAACACAACCCGTCTGTCATTGTATAAAAAAATACTTCGAGAGTCTAAAATAAAAGTGCAAGTATACAGGTTTTTGTGATATGCTATTTCTTAGCAAAATGAAATTGGAGGATGGATTGATGATCAAAAAACTTTTACGAAGTCTCAGGGAATACCGAAAAAATGCGCTAAAAGCGCCGTTATATGTCAGTTTGGAAGTATTATTGGAAGTCTTGATTCCCTTTTTCATGGCCTACATCATCGACCGGGGGATCGACGCCGGAGATATGGGGGTTATTTTTCGAATGGGGGGACTGTTATTAGTCGCAGCCTTCGTAGCCCTCCTTCTCGGAGCCTTAGCGGGAAAACACGCCGCCATTGCTTCGGCAGGCTTTGCGAAGAACTTACGGCAGGATCTTTTCTATCATATTCAGGAATTATCCTTCGCTAACATTGATAAGTTTAACACCTCCAGCCTGATTACAAGGCTTACCACGGATATTACTTATGTGCAGCAGTCCTTTCAGATGGTGGTTCGTATGGCAGCAAGAAGCCCGGTGATGCTTACCTTTGCTCTAATTGCCGCTTTTCGGATTAATGCACAATTGTCGATGATCTTCCTGGCCATGCTTCCCATTCTGGCTTTGGGCCTATTTTTTATTATCCGAAACGCCTTTCCCATTTTCCGAAGGGTTTTTAAAACCTACGACCGCATGAACCGGGTGGTTCAGGAAAACCTTCGAGGGATTCGGGTGGTAAAAACCTTTAACCGGGAGGAGTATGAAAAGGAAAAGTTCAAGGAAATTTCTCAGTCCATTTATAACGGATTTTATAAAGCGGAACGCCTGCTGGCTTTTAATATGCCGCTAATGCAGTTTGTAATCTACGCTTCGATGATTCTTCTGTCCTGGTTCGGTGCCCGGATTATTATCGAAAGCGGAAACAATCCGGATTTGGGCCTCAGTACGGGACAGCTGATGAGTTTGATGACCTATACCATGCAGATTTTAATGAGCTTGATGATGTTTTCCATGGTCTTGGTGATGATGACCATCTCCAGAGCTTCCGCCGAAAGAATTGTGGAAGTCCTTGATGAAAAAAGCACCTTGACCTCTAAAGAAAATGCTTCCAAAGAGATCCCCTCCGGCGAGGTGGTCTTTGAAAACGTGAACTTTAAATACGCCGAGGAGGCGGAAAAACCGGTCCTGTCGGATATTAACCTCCGCATCCCTTCCGGGGAAACCTTAGGGATTATCGGCGGCACCGGATCCTCCAAAAGCAGTTTGATTCAATTAATTCCGAGACTCTACGACGTCAGCGACGGCCGGGTGCTGGTAGGCGGACGGGATGTTCGGGATTATGACTTAACCGCCCTTCGAGAGGAAGTGGCGGTGGTGCTGCAAAAGAATGTACTTTTCTCGGGAACCCTCCGTGAAAACCTTCTTTGGGGTAATCAACAGGCAACCGATGAAGAGATTAAAGAAGCGGCGGAACTTGCCCAGGCAACAGAGTTTATCAGCACCTTCCCGAAGGGCTATGATACGCCCATTGATCAGGGGGGCAGCAATGTCTCGGGAGGGCAGAAACAACGTCTTACCATTGCCCGGGCTCTACTGAAAAATCCGAAAATCCTGATTCTTGACGACTCCACCAGTGCCGTGGATACCGCCACCGATGCCAAAATTCGAAGGCCCATGCTTCAAAAGATTCCCCACACCACCAAAATCATCATTGCCCAGCGAATTGCCTCCATCAAGGATGCAGACCGCATCGTTGTACTGGATGAAGGGAAAATCAAGGAAGAAGGTACCCACGAAGATCTGCTGAAAGAAGACGGTATTTACCGAGAAGTCTATGATTCTCAAGTAAAAGGAGGTCAAATCCATGAGTAGAAGCGACGATGCCATCAAACGAGCGGCGAATTTATCGAAGAATAAATCCTCCGGCCTTAAAACCTTAAAAAGACTCTTTACCTATATCGGAGGGTACAAGCCCTTACTAATCATCGTGGGTTTGACCATCTTAATCAGTTCTGCAGCCAACGCCGGCGGTGCGCTATTTTTACAGATCCTGATTGATAATTACATCACCCCCTTACTGCTGGAGGCGGTACCGGACTATTCCGGTTTACTGCGGGTACTGATGATTATGGGAGGCATCTATATCCTCGGGATCCTCTCCACCCTGACCTATAATCTGATTATGGTCCGGGTTTCCCAGGGAACCTTAAAGAAAATTCGGGATGATATGTTTACCAATATGCAGGACCTTCCTATCGGTTACTTCGATAAGAAAAGCCATGGAGATGTGATGAGTTACTACAGCAACGATATTGACACCCTTCGACAAATGATTTCCCAGAGTCTTCCTCAATTTATGGTCTCCATTACCACAATTATTGCGGTACTCTTTGCGATGCTGTATCTTAGTATCTGGTTGACGGTGATTTCCCTGGCTTTTATCTTTCTTGTGCTCCAGGTGGTCAAAAAGATTGCAGGGAATTCCCAAAAGCATTTTATTGCCCAGCAAAAAAGCCTCGGTGCGGTAAACGGTTACATTGAAGAAATGATTCAGGGGCTGAAAGTGGTTAAGGTGTTTAATCATGAAGAGAAGGTCAAGGAAACCTTTGACGGCCTCAATGAGGAACTCGGTGAAAACGCCACAGCGGCCAATACCTTCGCCAATATTTTAATGCCGATTATGAACAATTTAGGATACATTTTATACGTACTGCTGGCCATTGTCGGCGGTGGACTTGCCATCGCAGGGGTTACCAATATCAGTCTGACCGGGGTCGACGTTATTACCCTAGGGGTCATCGCCTCATTTTTACAGTTATCCAGAAGTTTAATTCAGCCCATCGCCCAGGTATCCCAACAACTGAACTTCGTAATTATGGCGATTGCCGGTGCGGAGCGGATCTTTGAGCATCTTGATGAAGCGCCGGAAAAAGATACGGGAGAAGTGCAACTGGTACGGGCTGTTAAAACCGGAGATAACTTCGAAGAAACCACCGATAAGGAAGCTTCCTGGTATTGGAAAAAACCCTCCGGGAAGGGTTCTTCAAAATACCTTCCCCTCCTTGGGGACGTAAGCCTTGAAAACGTGGACTTTGCCTACGAACCGGAAGAACCGGTCCTAAAAAACGTCAATCTTTATGCCAATCCCGGAGAAAAAGTCGCCCTTGTGGGGGCTACCGGCGCGGGAAAGACCACGATTACCAATCTGATCAATCGATTTTACGATATCAATTACGGCATCATCCATTACGACGGCATTGATATTAAAGATATCCGGAAAAAAGACCTGCGAAAATCTTTAGGGGTGGTCCTTCAGGATGTTCATTTATTCTCCGGAACCGTAATGGATAATATCCGCTACGGACGCCTGGACGCTACGGATGAGGAGTGCATTGAGGCTGCGAAGCTTGCCAATGCCGACAGTTTTATCCGCATGCTGGAAGAGGGCTATTATACCGATCTTTCCGGTGACGGAAGCGGCCTGTCCCAAGGACAGCGCCAGCTCCTGTCCATTGCCCGGGTTGCGGTCTCCAACCCCCCGGTGATGATTCTGGATGAGGCCACCTCCTCTATTGATACCCGAACGGAAGCCCTGGTGCAAACCGGCATGGACCGCCTCATGGACGGCCGTACCGTCTTTGTGATCGCCCATCGCCTATCCACCATCAAGAACGCCGATGTGATCATGGTACTGGAAAAAGGTGAAATTATCGAACGGGGCTCCCATCAGGAGCTGATTAATAAGCAGGGAAAATACTATCAGCTCTACACCGGGGCCTTCGAGCTCAGCTAAAGCCATTAAAACAAGCCTATAAGCCAGGGGGATCGGAACCGTACAAGGTCTCGGTCCCCCTGGCTGGTTTTGTCTGCACGATTCACTTTCTTATTGACAAATCAAACTCTAGCGGATATACTAGTAGTAATTCGATTGTGTCAAATTAAATTTTATCAATCCAAATCGGGAGAGGGAAAATATGAGCAAATATGATAAGCTGAAATTGGAAAATCAAATTTGTTTTCCGTTGTACGCCTTATCCAGAAAAGTAATCAAACTGTATAAACCCCTACTGGATAAGCATAATCTGACCTACACCCAGTATATAACGATGCTGGTTATATGGGAAAAAGAGATCATCGACTTTAAATCTCTGGGTAAAAGACTGCATTTAGATTCGGGGACCCTCACACCGGTGGTTAATAAACTGGTATCGATGAAACTCATTACCAAACACCGTAATGAAGAGGATGACCGATTGGTCACAATTGAGGTAACTGACAAGGGAAAACAGTTAAAAGAAGAGGTTTTGGATGTACCGGATCAGTTATTCTGCAATTTTGACGGGGATATGGAAGATGTGATGATGCTGAAAAAATACCTGGATAAATTTTTAGAGATTTCCAAGGATCAAGAGAGTTAATTGAAAGGAGCCGTGTAAATGAAAATGAATTTTTCAATTGAAGAAGCTGTAAAAAAACGCTACAGTGTAAGAAATTACTTAGATAAGCCTATAGAGGAGGAAACAAAGGAAGCCGTGGAGTCCTTTATCCAATCCTTGAATAATCCCTTCGGCAAAAAGGTTAACTTTCACTATTTGGATTCCAAAGGGATGGAAAATCAGCAAAAGCTTGGAACCTACGGAGTCATCAAAGGAGCTAAGCAGTATATCGGAACGACCATAAAACTGGAGCCCATGGCGCTGGAAGCCCTGGGATACGAAATGGAAGTCCTCATTCTTTATCTGGCCGAAAAAGGGATCGGTACCTGCTGGCTGGGAGGAACCTTTAATCGAAAAGCCTTTGCAAATGCCATGAATGTGGGAGAAGAGGAATTGTTTCCGATCATCACCCCTTACGGTTACCCTGCGGAAAAGAAACATCTCAAAGAGCGGGCAATGCGAAAGATGATTAACGCCGATCAGCGAAAAGAGTGGAAGGAGTTATTTTTCCATAATGATTTTCAGACTCCCCTTACGAAGGAAGCCGCTGAAGATCTGGCCTTTCCACTGGAAATGGTCCGACTTGGCCCCTCCGCATCCAATAAGCAGCCTTGGAGAATTCTTCGAAGAGACAATGCCTGGCATTTTTATGAGTACAAGGAACCGGGATACAGCAAAAGCTTTCCCTATGACATCCAACGGGTGGATATAGGTATTGCCGCAGCTCATTTTGATCTTTCCATAAAGGAAAAGGAGATTCATGGTGATTTTGATACAACATTAAAACCGGATATCGATGTACCGGAGCATATGGAATACTGTTTTTCCTGGATTCGCGCTTAATAATTATTATAAAATGCCCCTAGGTATTGCAGAATAACAGATTGGGATACTAAATTCCAAAAAAAATAAAAATAGAAACATAAGGAGATGATTGTTTGTCCAGTATTGCAGTGAATCAAACCGCACCGGATTTTGAAATGAAGGATTTTAAGGGAAATGATATAAAACTATCAGATTTCAAAAACGAGAGTAATGTGTTAATTGTCCTGAATAGAGGCTTTGTCTGACCCTATTGCCAAAAGCATATGATGCAGTTGCATCAAGACAAAGAAAAGTTAGAACAGAAGGATACGAAAATCCTGGTTGTCGGCCCGGAGAAAGCACAGAAGTTTGAGGCCTATTGGAAAGAGCATAACCTGGAGTTTACCGGTATCTCCGATGAGAAAAAACAAGTCCTTGGATTATTCGGTCAAAAGGTAAATCTCTTTAAGCTCGGAAGGATGCCGGCGCAGATTCTTGTGGATAAAGAAGGAACCGTACGCTATGTCCATTACGGCCACTCCATGAAGGATATTCCGGAAACCGATGAAGTCTTAGAGCTGATTGATAAACTATAATGGCTTTAACCCACTTTATACTAAAAAACCAAAAAAATCATCCTCCGAGAGATACCTCTTGGTAGGATGATTTTTTTATAGCCTCACAACTAAGCTGTTCCATTTTCCGTTTTATTATTTCTGAACGGAATGAAATATCGCTATTTATGAGTTATCCGGTTGACCGTTACTTAAGTAATATACCACAAGCTGGGTGCGGTCTCTCAGGTGGAGCTTTTCTAAGATCACCGACAGGTTGTTACGTACGGTTCCTTCGGAGATAAACAGCTCTGCTGCGATCTCTTTGTTGGAATAGCCCCGGCCCACCAGGCGGATGATGTCCTGTTCTCTCGGGCTGAGGCTTTTGATGATTTTTTCTTTGGGTTTGGTCAGCTCCTCTAAGGCCTTTTGGTCCAGGATTACACTGCCGGAAAGCAGGGCCCGGATTTTTTCCGCCATGGAAGAGATCTCCGTGGATTTAATCAGGTATCCTTCGGCCCCGGCCCGGAGCGCTCGGCGGATATTATGCTCATCCTCAAAGGTGGTCAGCATCATGATGCGAATCTCCGGAGCCTTTTTTTTGAGTTGCCCCGTGGCTTCAATACCGTCCATGTTGGGCATTCGAATATCCATAAGGATCACATCGGGAAGTTCTTTTTGTTCATTTTGATATTTATCCACGATCCCGATAGCCTCATTGCCATTCCCGGCGGTGGCAACCACAACCATATCCTCTTTTTTCTCAAGAACCAGCTTTAAGCTGTCCAGAACCATGGGATCGTCATCGACGATCATGATTTTAATGTTTCGATTCATCAGCAGTCTCCTCCTTTAACGGCAGCACCAGCACCAGTCGAAACCGCCCTTTTTTCATAAGTTTCACAGTGGTCAGGCTGCCGCCGTAGGCCCTAGACCTAAGCCGAAGGTTTCTAAGCCCAATGCCTTCGGTTATTTCCTCGCCCATTCCCTCGGGCCCATCTGAATGAGGACCTTCCATTACCCCGTCGTTTTCCAGCTCAAAACGCATGATGGACGGGGCGATGTCTATTTGAAGTTTTACCTCCCGGGCTTTGCTGTGTCGCATAATATTGGTCAGGCCTTCTTTTAGGCCGATTTTCATCAACGCCCAATAATGCACCGGTACCCGATCGGTATTGCCGTAAAGGCGAAGATCCACCGGCAAGTCTTCGTACTCTTCAACGATTTGCTGAATTTCATGGATCCCGATAGGCCGGTAAGGTTTTAAGCGATAAACCGTCTCTCGAAGCGACACTGCACTTCGGTTGACTCGCTGCTGCATATCATTAAACCTTTGAAGATCCGCCTCCGTAAGTTCATACTCCTCCAAAATAGCTGATAAGGCTTGAAGACTGAGGACCGCTCCGGTCAGCTCATGGCCCACATCGTCGTGGAGCTGCTGGGCAATCCGGTCTCTTTCGGTTAGTTCTCCGATATGATACACCTCTTCTCTCAGTGAGAGAAATTCCCGGTTCAGCTGTTCCACTTCATAACGTTTTTTTCGTTCCCAATCCGATTCTTCCCGGTAATAGTCCCGTTCCCGATAGGCAACGTGAAAAAGGGATCCCAGTAATGCTGCGAAGGCTATAATCAATATCCCCTGCATATCTCCGCCGCCGCTTAAACCAATCATCAATGCCCCCGGCAGTAAATACAGCGGCTTTAACTGATAAAACCCTTCCAATACGGGCAGGGCAAAAACCACGGCAAACCGGGGGTTAAAAATCCCGAATCCCCCGGCATAAATCCCCTCTAGTAAAAGTAGGTACTTATTATTTGGAAAGTAATAATGTAAAATCGTAAATATCACAAGACCCAACAGCAGCACAATCCCCGTACTCTGGTCCTCCATGCTGATTCCGTATAGCCAAATGCCTGTAAGAAATAGACCTCGGCTTAAAGATAGATGAATCAGCAAAGGATCCTGTCGATTGGTGGAATTTTGATGGCGGTCTTTCATATTATTCGCTCCTTAAAAAGCCTTTGGACTATGAAAGCTGATTTGGCGAAGGCCCAGGGAATACCAATAGGTAGGAAGAATCCGAATTATCCTTACCACGGGATCCGGCATCAGTTCATAAGGCCAGAACATGCCGCCGATCATTGCCATTGCCGCATATAAGCCTCCCAGTACACTATAGGCGGCCTCAGAATTACTAAACAGCGCATACCAGGCGATAGCCAAACCGATGGCAGCAATGGAAAAAGCGCTGTACAATATAAATAACCGTCCCAGTATACCCAAAGCGATATCATAATAGACCGAGGCCGTCAGCACCACAATACCATTGATTACTGTTAAAATCAGCCCGAAAGCTGCCAGGTTCTCCGAAAGATACCTCAGTTGGGTCACCGGTGATGCGCTGATTCTTAAGGTCACTTTACTTTCCCGGTCCGTCATCATAATTTTACAGATTTTTGACGAAATAAACAAGAGCAGCATCCCATAAAATTGAAGACCCATAGGAAGAGGAAGCCAGGTCTCCCGCGTCACAAAGACGATGGCCACCGGCAGTGCCAGAAGCATCAGGGCGTCCACCGGGGTCTTCACCGTCCGTTTCATTGCATAGCGAAAAATTGTCATCGGTACATCCTCCTTCCTTTGTCAGCACTAATTGCAATCATCATTACAGTGAATAGGATAAGTATTATCCCGGTTAGGATGCCCTCAATGTTCCACTGCCCTCTCATTCCCCCCAGTAGGAGATTTTCTCCCAAGGAATAAGGATTGCCGTAAGTTCCGAGGAAGTTCAGTACTGCATGATCCGGCAATTGAAACCAGACTCCACCCAGTAACATGGATCCGAAGCTGATGCTCACAGCCACCCGCTCCATGGTTTTAAAAGATTTTATAAACAGAGCAATATTTAAATACATCGTCTGCATTGCAGCGGATATAATTAGGATTGCCCCAATCAGACGAAGCTGACTTCCCCAGGTCACATCATACATCAATCGGGTATAATGGGTCAGCGCAAAACTTTGCAGTCCTCCAAAGAGGATTGTGACAATTAGTATCGAATACATATATCGGTGCATCGGGATGGGAAGGGCCATCATTCTCCATTTCCGGTCTTGGAGCAGATCATATTTCATCAGCTCCAAGGTATAAAAGCCGGCAAACAGCTGAAAAGCCATGATCATCGACAGCGCTACAGCATCCGCCTGAGGAATTCCCAAAGTCTCATTCATTGCACCGTCGGCAATGGTACCGAGAATCGTAATCAGCACCAGGGGCGTGACAAATAAAATCGCAATGCTTACCAGATCCTTTGAAACCCGTTTGAAAACAAAAGTCGATAGTTTCAGTATCATACTACCCCTCCTCTCCGTCTCGAAGGCCTTTACCCGTGAGGGTTAAAAAGACATCCTCCAGGGTGGGCTTTTCCGAGTTGATCCCCATAACCCCACCGTGTTTTTTACCGATGGCGAGAATCTGTTCGAGATTTCCCGAGCCCGCTTGGGATATAATATGGATTTCTCCTTTGATTACGATCGCTTCCTTCACTCCCGGGAGAGCTTGAATTTCCTTTACAGCCGCATCTTTATCGCCGCTAAGCTGAAGATTGATTTTTTCCTCATGCTGAATCCGCTCAATCAACTCTTCTTTGGTTCCTTCAGCAATAACGTGGCCCTGATCAAGAATCACGACTCGGGAGGATATCGCCTCCACCTCTTCAATGTAATGAGTGGTATAAAGAATGGTGGTACCCATTTCATTAAGCTTTCCAATGGTCTCTAAAATATAGTTTCTCGACTGGGCATCAATCCCCACCGTGGGCTCATCCATAATTAAAAATTTCGGTTTATGCACCAGGGCGCAGGCGATGTTTAGCCGGCGTTTCATTCCTCCGGAAAATTTTGTGGGAAGTTTCTTTTGATAATTGGTAAGCCCTACGATCTCCAGGGTCTCCTGAATATTTTTTTTCAGCTCTTCCCCTTTCAGTCCGTAAACACTTCCGAAAAACGCCAGGTTATCCCAGGCGGTAAGGTCTTCGAAAATCGTCACTTCCTGGGTTACCAGACCAATTTTTCTTTTGATCTGTTGTTTATTCTGGTAAAGATCCTCTCCGAAAATGGATATCTCACCGGAATCCACGGATATTAATCCCATCATTCCGTGAAGCAGCGTGGTTTTCCCGGCACCGTTGGGTCCCAGTAGTCCCAGGATCTCCCCTTCTTTTATTGAAAGGTCCACACAATCTAAGGCCAGGTGATTTCCGTAACGTTTTACAATATTTTCTATTTTAGCTATCATATTATTCCCTCCAGATTCTTATACGGTTACATCGGTAACCTTTATAATTATATTATATAGCTAAAATAAGAATTTCCGTAGTGACATCTGTCACGGGTTTTATTATGCCATTTTTTTCAATCCGCTTTTTTCATTCTTCTTTTCCCATTTCTTTTTTATCGTTCTGTTTTTTTCATTCCTCTTATATCGTAGATTTTTTTACCCGATGCATAAACAAACCACCCGTATAATTTCGGGTGGCTTTCTTTTCTTCTCTTACATTTTCATAACCTCGGAAAATTTTATGATCTCTTCGGAACCTATTCTTCCAAAGTAATACAATAATCCAGGATCACATTTCCTTTTTCATCGGGTTTCGTAAACCGTTTACAGTGATATCTCTCAAAACTCCAATCCGATGCGGTCGGATTCATTCCCTCTTCTTTTAATAATCTGATACACTGATTATGCACCTTGGGGCCGTATAGCTCTCCTGTGGCTTCTTTTCCGTAAATCCAACAGGTTCCCAGATCTCTTTCGGTAAGATCGACAAAATCCATGCCTTCAGGCACTTCCGTATCTATTGGAAAAAACATCCCGATCCAGTATTCAAAACTCTCTTCCCAGCGCATCGCTCCGATCATAACATCTGCGTAACCGGGCAAAGCCTTCATTCCCTTAAAAAGGTCTGCCCTTTGATTGTCAAACCATTCCTTCCATTTGTGTCTGTAGCCGCCCTCATCCTTTCGGTCTGCATCGGTGTAGCGCTTCCCGATTAATCGTACCGCCGGCAGGTGCTCCCGGTATACTTTTATCATTTTCATCGAATCCGCTCCTTCCATCCTATAATTTCATTTAGTATCGCTTCTTTTGAGTATCGTTTCTTATACTTATCTCTTCTTATACTTATCTTTTACCCAAAGAGATGCGTGATTACCCGATATTTCTCTCGATACAAAGTTCATGAGGACAGTGAGGACAGCGAAGACAGTGAGGACAGCGGGACGTCAGACTGCGTAAAAACGGCTGCCGTTTTCCTGTTTCTCTTTATGAAAACATAAAAATTAAGTCCGTTTTCACCATCCAAATCAAGTTTTCCTTAAAAAAGCAAAAAAGACG
>Ga0194137_10000399_pt1 | contig 29369 bp, 17 predicted proteins | sample TARM_MetaG_T3_14_FD_134025 | JGI IMG/M metagenome (GOLD analysis project Ga0194137, IMG submission 134025) | Freshwater microbial communities from Pennsylvania, USA, analyzing microbe dynamics in response to fracking - TARM_MetaG_T3_14 (version 2) | ecosystem: Environmental > Aquatic >... | reverse complement strand
GGGTCTTGAGCAGGGCCGCGGGCGACGAGGTCAACGGGTCGCGGTCGACGAGGATGAAGTCGGCGCGGTGGCCGGGTGTCAGCGAGCCGAGGTCCTTCTCAGCGTGGCCCGCAAAGGCGGCGCCGCGGGTGAAGCAGTCCAGGGCCTGCACGGGATTGAGCGCCTGCTGGCGGTACCAGCCGCCGATGGGCTTGCCGGCGGCGTCTTCACGCGTGATGGCGGCGTAGAGACCGGCCCAGGGGCTGGGTTCCTCAACGGGGAAATCGGAGCCGCAGGCCAGCCGGGCGCCGCTCTTGAGCAGGCGCTGCCAGGCATAGGCACCCTGGATGCGCAGCGCGCCGACGCGGTCCTCGGCCATGTTCATGTCCGAGGTCGCATGCGTGGGCTGGATGGAGGCGATGACCTGGTCCTTGGCGAAGCGCGGGATGTCGGCCAGGGCCACGACCTGGGCATGCTCGACGCGGTGGCGCAACTGGGTGCCGCGCGTACCCATCTCCTTGGCCAGGGCTTCATAGGCGGCCAGCACCTGGCGATTGGCCGCGTCGCCGATGGCGTGGACGTTGACCTGGAAGCCGGCTCGTGCCGCGGCACGCATCAGCGCCTGCAGCTCGGCATCGCTGCGGAACAGCAGGCCGCTTGTCTGCGGCGCGTCTGAATAGGGCGCCAGCAGCGCGGCTCCACGGCTGCCCAGGGCGCCGTCGGCAAACAGCTTGATGGCGCGCAGCGTGTAATGACCGTCGCCCTCGTCCAGCAGCGGACCGCTGGCGCGCAGCCTGGCCATGAATGCCTCGTCGCTGCCGCGAGCCATGCCGTAGATGCGCATCTTGAGCTGGCCGGCCGCGGCACGCTGACGCAGCAACTGATCGGCGGTGGCGGAGACGCCGGCGTCATGGGCCGTGGTGATTCCCAGCGACAGCAGCTCGCGCTCGGCCGTGTCAAGCTGGGCGGCGAGTTCGGCGGCGTCCTCGGGCGGCACCTGGCGTTCGACCAGGCCCATGGCCGCATCGACGAGCAGGCCGGTGGCATCGCCGCTGGCATCGCGCTCGATGCGGCCGCCGGTGGGGTCGGGTGTGTCGCGCGTGATGCCGGCCAGCTGCAGGGCGCGGCTGTTGGCCCAGCCGGCATGGCCGTCGACGCGGGTCAGCCAGACGGGGCGCCGGCTCTCGGCCGTGTCCAGCTCGGCAGCGGTCGGGAAGCGGCCCAGCTTCCACACGGCCTGGTTCCAGCCGCCGCCGGTGATCCAGGCGGCCTCGGGCCGGGCCTCGGCATGGGCCTTGATGGCGGCGAGTGCGGCGGCGAGGTCGGCCGCGTCGCGCAACTGCAGGCTGCGCCTTGCGGCGCCGAGAGACAGCACATGGCCGTGGGCATCGATGAGGCCGGGCATCAGCACACGGCCACCGGCGTCGACGCGCTGCATGTCGCCGACCGGCAGCTCGCTCAACTTGCCGATGGCCAGCACGTGGCCGTCGGCACCGACCTGCATGGCATCGAAGCGGATGACCCGGCCGCGCTCGTCCAGCGTCAGGCCGCGGGCGTTGTGGACGAGCAGGGCCTGGGCGGAAACGGCACCGCCGCCAAGCAGCAGCAAGGCGGCGGTGAACAGGGTCTGGATTCGCATGCCCGCAGTCTCGACGACGCGGGCGATCAGGGCATCGGCTGAAAGCCCTATTTGCCGAGGCAGTTGGCGTTGTAGGCCTCTTCGCCCGCCTTTTTGTTGAGGCGTTCGGTCTCGTTCTCAACGGGATGGCTGCGCAGCGCGTCACGCAGCGCCGTGCACTTCTCGCTCAGGCGCTCGGCGTCCCGGCGCGAGCGCTCGGCCTCGGTACGCAGGGCCAGCTGGCTTTCACGCTGCTTGCGCTTGGCATCGCTTGCCATGCGGCGGGCGTCGCTGTCTTCCTCGCTGCAGTCGCGAGAGTATTCGCGGCGCAGGTCGTTGACCGTCGCGGCGCCGGCGCCGCGGGCAGCCGCGGTGCGGATGGCTTCGCTGACTTCCGCGCAACGCTGGCTCAGATAGCGGTGATGCTCGGGCGCCTGCTCCTTGCTCGGCGTGGGCGCCTGGTATGACGTCGTCGCGCGGGTCGGTCCGCTGGAGCCCATGGGCGGCGGGCTGCTTACCGCGCAGGGCCTGTCGGTCATCAAGACGGAGCCGCCGACTTCGCAGCGGTAGGTCGCCGCGAAGGCGGCAGGCGTTAGGCAGAGCAGCGCGGGCAGGATTCGAAAGCTCATGGTTCGGTGGTCATCCCTGAACCTCGAATTCTCTGGGTCGGCCTCCGATCCGATCACCACTCAGCCGGGTGGGATTCCCCTCGCCACCACGCGGGCCTGAGACTTTTTTCGCGGTGTTCTCGGCGGGTGCCTCTGGCCTTGTCCATCCACGTCGCGGTGGCGGCCATGACGTGAAAAACCCGCCGGCTCTGTCGAACCGGCGGGTTTGAGGGTGTGCTTGCAAGCGAGGATCAGGAGCGACGGCGGCGGGCAGCGACGGCACCCAGCAGCGTGATGCCCACCAGGGCCAGCGAGGCCGGCTCGGGCACCGAATTGCCGTTGTTGAACTCGGCGCGGAAGACGAGGTCTTCATTCGCGCCAAAACGGGAAGTCCATACGGCCGAACCCAGGGCGGCATTGGTGTTGGCGTAGATGAATTCGCCGCCGGTGTACTTGTCGCTGCCGCCGAACTGTGTTGCCAGCACGGTCGCACCTGTCAGGGACTGGCCGACGGCATCCAGCACGAAGAACAGCACTTCGCCAGCGGTGACGCTCAGATTCAGGTTCACGTTGAAATCGGCCGCGCCGCCACCGGCGTGGGTGAGCGTTTCGGAGAAGAGTTCGTTGCCTGCGTCCGGACGATCGCCGGTGCCGGGGAGGCCAGCCGGCAGGCCGGTCGTGATGTGCAGCTTGAAGGTGCCGCCTTGCGCATCGTTCACCGTGAAGCGCAGGTTCGCGAAGTTGCTCGCGTCGGCCGTGATGGACTGGGCGTAGTACTGCGAACCGGTGGCGCCGAAGGTGGCCTGGTTGAAGTTGCCGGGCAGACCGTACAGGTCGACGAGGCCAGCTTGTGCGGACAGGCTGCCTGCGGCCAGAGCGAGGGCTGCGAGGGACTTGGTGACGAATTTCATGATGAAAAAATGGTGACGGTTGAGCCGTGGCCGTCTAAGCACGATTGATGCCACGTCTCTATCTCGCTGATTCCATTCATATTTTTTTCATCCGCAGCGGTGGCTGCGACGAGATGTAAGCCGGGCCGACAACCCCGAATGGGGTGGTGTCGGCCTCCGGCAATGCGGCCAATCAGCGCACTAGGGCCTGTTCACACGTCGGCAATGGGGCGCGACGGCCCTAGCTCATGCCCTGATGACGCAGCAGAGCGTCTATGCGGGGCTCGCGGCCGCGGAAGGCCTTGAAGTTGTCGATGGCGTCACGGGCTCCGCCCTGCTCAAGCACTTCGTTGAGAAAACGCTTGCCGGTGGCGGCGTTGAACACGCCTTCTTCTTCAAACGCGCTCCAGGCATCGGCGCTGAGCAGCTCCGCCCATTTGTAGCTGTAGTAGCCGGCCGCATAGCCGCCCGCGAAGATGTGGGAGAAGCTGTGCTGGAAGCGGTTGAAGGCCGGCGGGATCAGCACGGCGACTTCGGCGCGCACCTCGTCCAGCACCTTCTGCACGTCGGCTTCCGCGCCCGGCTCGCCATGCAGGCGCATGTCGAAGAGCGCGAACTCGATCTGGCGCAGCGTCATCAGCCCGCTCTGGAAGTTCTTGGCAGCGATCATCTTGTCGAACAGCTCGCGCGGCAGCGGCACGCCGCTGTCGACATGGCCGCTCAACTGCTGCAGCACATCCCATTCCCAGCAGAAGTTCTCCATGAACTGGCTGGGCAGTTCCACGGCGTCCCATTCGACGCCCGAGATGCCCGACACGCCGAGGTCGTTCACCTGCGTCAGCATGTGATGCAGGCCATGGCCGAACTCGTGGAAGAGGGTGATGACGTCGTCGTGGGTCAGCAGGGCGGGCTTGTCGCCGACGGGGGACGCGAAGTTGCACACCAGCTGGGCGACCGGCGTCTGCTGCTCGCCCGTGGGTTTGAGCCAGCGCGCGCGCACCTCGTCCATCCAGGCGCCGGGGCGCTTGCCGGTGCGGGCGTAGAGGTCGAGGTAGAACTGGGCGATCAGCTGGCCGCCGCGCTTCATCTCGTAGAACTTGACGGTCTCGTGCCAGACCGACGCCTTGGCTTCGGAGATGGCGACGTCGAAAAGGCGCTCGATAATGGAGAACAGGCCTGCGACGACCTTGGGCGCGGTGAAGTACTGCTTCACCGTCTGGTCGCTGAAGGCATAGCGCGCTTCCTTGAGCTTCTCGCTCCAATAGGAGACGTCCCAGCTCTCCAGCGGCTGGCCCTTGGCGAAGTCGCCCAGCTCGGCCAGGTCCTTCTCCGCGAACGGGCGGGCACGTTTGGCGAGGTCACGCAGGAAGCCCATGACCTCAGCCGACGAGGACGCCATCTTGGGCGCTAGCGACACCTCGGCAAAACTGGCGTAGCCGAGCAGTTGGGCCTCTTCCTGGCGCAGGGCGACGATCTCGCGCATGGCGGCGGTGTTGTCCCATTCCGGCTTGCCGCTCTCGCTGGCGCGGGTCACGTAGGCGCGGTAGAGCTTCTCGCGCAGCTCGCGGTTCTCGGCGTACTGCATGACGGGCAGGTAGACCGGGAAGTGCAGCGTGAGCTTGTGGCCGCCGTCGTCCAGCTTGGTGGCGTCCAGCACGTCCTGGGGCACGCCGGCCAGTTCCTCGGCCGTGGCGATGTAACTCCAGCCGTCGGTGGCGTCCAGCACATGTTCGCTGAACTGCTGCTGCAGTTCGGCGCTGCGTTCCTGGATGGCGGCATAGCGTTCGCGGGCCGCGCCCTGCAGCTCAGCGCCGGACAGCACGAAGTTGCGGATGGCGTGCTTGAGCACCTGCTGGCGCGGTGCACTCAGGGACTTGCCTTGCGCGGCCACCACGGCCTTGTACTTGGCGAACAGCGCCTCGTTGGCGCCCATGGCCGTGCTGAACTCGGTCACGGCCGGCAGCATGGCGTTGTAGGCCTCGCGCAGGGCCGGCGTGTCGGCCACGGCATTCAGGTGGCCGACGGCGCCCCAACCCGTGCCCAGGCGTTCGGTGGCGGTGTCGAGGATGCGCGACAGGGTGTCGTAGTCCGCCGGTGTTTCGGGCAGGGTGGCTTCATCGAGAGCAGCCTGCGCGGCGGCCAGCAGCTCGGTGATGGCAGGCCTGACATGCTCGGGTTGGATGGCTGCGAAGTCGGGCAGGGCGGCGGTGGACAGCAGGGGATTCGTCATGGTCAGGCAGAGGTTGCGGCGCGTTCTGCCGATTCAAGCGTGTTCACCAGCAACATGGCAATGGTCATAGGACCCACGCCGCCGGGAACCGGCGTGATCCAACCCGCCACGCCCTTGACACCGTCGAAGTCCACGTCGCCGCAGAGCTTGCCCTCGTCGTTGCGGTTCATGCCAACATCGATGACGACGGCACCGGGCTTGACCATCTCGGCCGTCAGCACATTGCGCTTGCCGACGGCGGCCACGATGACGTCTGCCTGGCGGGTCATGACGCCGAGGTCGGCCGTGCCGCTGTGGCAGACGGTGACGGTGGCGTTGGCGGCCAGCAGCATCATGGCCATGGGCTTACCGACGATATTGCTGCGGCCGATGACGACGGCATGCTTGCCTTTGAGGTTGCCCATGCCGATGCTTTCCAGCATCTTCATGCAGCCATAGGGCGTGCAGGCCTTGAAGCCCGGCTCGCCCACCATCAGCGCGCCGGCGCTGGCGACGTGGAAGCCGTCCACGTCCTTGGCGGGCGAGATGGCCTCGATGACCTTGTGGTCGTCGATGTGCTTGGGTAGGGGCAGTTGCACGAGGATGCCGTGAATTCGGGGATCGTTGTTCAACGCGTCGACGCGGGCCAGCAGCGCGGCTTCGGTCATGGACGCGTCGTACTTCTCCAGCACCGAATGGATGCCGGCCTCCTCGCAGGCCTTGACCTTGTTGCGCACATAGACCTGGCTGGCGGGGTTGTCGCCCACCAGCACGACCGCCAGGCCGGGCTGCTTGCCTTGGGCGGTCAGCGCGGCGGCGCGGGCAGCGACTTCGGCGCGGGTTTGCTTGGCAAGGGTGAGGCCGTCGATCAGTTGTGCAGTCATTGCAGCTCCAGAAATGCAAAGAGGCCGCAAGCAGCGGCCTCTGTGTGATGAGGGTGTTTCAGGCCTTCGCCGTCGCTCCGAGCGCAATCTTGAGCAGATCGGCCACGGTGTTGGCGTTGAGCTTTTCCATGATGTTGGCGCGATGCGCCTCGACCGTCTTGATGCTGATGCCGAGGTCGTCGGCAATCTGCTTGTTCAGGCGGCCGGCGACGATGCGCTCCAGCACCTGGGCCTCACGCGTCGTCAGGCGGGCCAGCAGGGCGTCGCGGCTGGCGGCTTCCTGATGGCTGGAGAAGGCGTCGCGGGCCTGGTCGAGCATGCGCTCCACCAGGGCCAGCAGCTCTTCTTCCTTGAAGGGCTTCTCGATGAAGTCCATCGCGCCCTTCTTCATGGTCTGCACCGCCATGGGCACGTCGCCGTGTCCGGTGATGAAGACGATGGGCAGAGGGCTCTTGCGCTCGATGAGGCGGTCCTGGAGTTCCAGGCCGGTCATGCCATCCATGCGGATGTCGGCGATGAGGCAGGCGACCTCACGGGGGTCGTAGCGGGCCAGGAAGGATTCGGCGGAGTCAAAGCACTTGACCCGGTAGTCCTTGCCTTCGAGAAGCCACTGCAGGGAGTCGCGGACCGCTTCGTCGTCATCGACAACGTAGACGTTGCCCTTCTTGGGGATCAAGCTCATGGTGCTGTGGGTTCTGTTCTCTGAGCGCTGCCGAGAAGCCCTTGCGAGGCCTCGTGCCGGAGCTGTTCTGAGGTGATGGTGACCGGGATCGTGAAGGCGAATCGGCAACCAACAACCAGGGAGCCATTGTAGAGGTTCTCGGCTTTTATCCGGCCCTGGTGGGACTCGACGATAGACCGGCATAACCCTAATCCGATGCCTAATCCGTCGGCTTTTGTCGAGAAAAATGCCTCATACATGCGGGCCAGCACTTCATCGGGCAAACCCGGCCCCATGTCGGTGACCGAGAACTCGATCTGACCGCCCAGCTCGGCGCTGTGCTTGGGCACGACCCGTAGTTCGATGTGGCGGCGCGAGGTCGGCAGGGAGGCGTTGTCGATGGCCTCGGCGGCGTTCTTCAGCAGGTTCATCAGCACCTGCTCGATCAGGATGGGGTCGACCATCAGCTGCGGCAGGCGCTGGGCCACATAGGTGTGGATGGCCACGTTGCGGCGGCGCAGCTCGATGCCGGCGAGTTCCACGGCATCCTCGACGATGTCGGCCGCATGGGCCGGCTGGCGCTGTGGCTCGCTGCGCTTCACGAAATTGCGGATGCGGTGAATGATCTGGCCGGCGCGCTCGGCCTGCTTGGCCGTCTTGGTCAGGGCCGCCAACAGCGCGTCCTTGTCGATGTTGTCGTTGCGCACGCGGCTGACCATGCCGTTGCAGTAGTTGGTGATGGCCGTCAGCGGCTGGTTCAGCTCGTGGGCGACGCTGGACGCCATCTCGCCCATGGTCATCAGGCGGCTCGTGACCTGGGCCTTTTCTGCCTGCAGGGCGGCTTGCGCCTCGGCGTGGCGGCGCATGGTGATGTCGGTGGCAATCAGCATCTGAGCCAGTCGCCCGTCGGTCCACTGCAGATAGCGGGCGCGGACGTCGAACCACATGGCCAGGGACTCGACGTAGACCTCGCGCGGGTCCGAGCCGATGTCGGTCAGGGCCTCGGCGGGTAGGCCGGAGTAGTCGTCGACCTCTTCATCGAGCCCATCTCCCAAGCCGCCGCGGCGGCTGGTGGTGCCCATCAGCTGGCCGCCGGCCAGCAGGGCGTGCCCGGCCGGGTCGGCGCCGAACCACAGGCGGTAGCTGCGGTTCGCGAACAGCAGCTCGGGCGGCTGCACGGACAGCACCGACACGGCCGCATCCAGGCCTTCCAGCACGGTGGTGAAGCGTTCGTGCGAGGCCGAGAGCTGGTCGCGCACCCGCTTGGCCTCGGTGATGTTGGTCATCGAGGTCATCCAGCCGGTCTGCTTGCCCTTGGTATCAACCAGCGGCGAGACATAGACGCGGGCATCGAAGTGGCTGCCGTCCTTGCGCTGGATCTTGACCTCCACGCCACCCGAGGGGCTGCGGCCCTGCAGCTCCTGCTGCAGCAGGCGCGCGTTCTCTTCACGGCGGTCCGAGGGCCAGAAGGGGTAGGGCGGCGTGCGGCCGACGAGGTCGGCCTCCGAGAAGCCCGTCATCGCGCAGAAGGCCGGGTTCACATAGGTGATGCGCGTGTCCATGTCCATGGCGCGCATGCCGGTCAGCATGGAGTTCTCCATGGCGCGGCGGAAGTTGGTCTCCAGCGTCAGCGCGTTCTGGATCTGGGTGCGGCGGCGCATATGCCGCCAGGTGCCCAGCAACATCCAGACTGTCATGCCAGCCAGGGCCAGCACCAGCCAGAAAAGGGCGTTGTTGATGAGGCCGATGGAGGTGCGCCAGCCCTGGCCGCGCAGCACCAGGCCATTGAGCGCGGGCGCCAGCGGCACGTCGTGGAGCAGGGAGGCGCGGCGCAGCACCTGGCCGGGCATGGGCGTGACGGTGCTGCTGACGACCTGGTCGCGCGCATCCAGCACGGCGATGCTGTGGCGGGTGGCCACCTCGCTGGGCACGTAGTAGCGCAGCAGCGATTCGACGGTGTACTCGGCAATCAGCACGCCGGCAAAGCCGCCGCGGTCGATCAGCGGGATGTGCAGCTGGAAGACGGTGGTGCCGTTGGCGTCCGAGAAGGGGGGCGAATAAACCGGTTGGCGCCTCTCCTTGGCGGCCTCGAAGGCGATCTCGGCCGCGTTGGACTGGTTGGGCTTGGGCATGGACGGGTCGTCGCCGTCCGCCGACATCAGGCCATCGGCCTGGAAGCCGGCCGCGCCAACGCTGCTGCGGCGCTCGCGTTTGCTGGTTAGCCAGGTCACGTGCGTCAGCTCCGGGCGTTCGCGGGCGAAGGCCTGGGCCTGGGCGGAGAACTCGTGGGCGTCGATCTGGCGCGTGACGACCTCGCGGGCGATGCGCACCAGCTGCTCCTGGTTCTCGATCAGGCGCAGCCGAATCTGCTGCTGGGCGATCTCGGTGTCGCGCTTGACCGACTCGGTCTCGCGCTCGATTTCCTCGTTCCGCAAATACCAGAAGGCCGAAATGATGGCCGCCAGGAAGAGCAGCACCGAGATCAGCGGGCCCAGGGTGGCCAGGCGGTCCTGGCGCGAGGGCGATTGCCGGAACCACCAAGTGGCAACCAGGCGGCGCAGCGGCGCCAGCATGCGTTGGCCGCGGGAGCGGATCTCGGGAGCGGGGGAATCAGCGGACATCGGCAAATTATCCGGGTCGCTGGGAATGCGATGATTTCATATTAAGAAATCGTCTCGCACCATTTGGGAATTGACTGAGCTTGTGAGACACTGCGCCCGCTCGCGGGCTAAGGTCCTGTGCCTTGCCCCGTCGGAACAGCCCCCCTTACGCCCCCCAGAGGCGGAAATCTTCAGGAGACAGGCCATGTCAGCCCAGCCGCAAGAGTTTCTCGGCGCAGCCGCGAACGACCAAGACCCGCAGGAAACCCGTGAGTGGCTGGATGCCCTCTCGGCCGTCATCGACCGTGAAGGTGCCGAGCGTGCCCACTTCCTGATCGAGGAGATGCTGGAGCACGCCCGCCGCCACAGCGGCGACCTGCCGTTCTCGGCCAACACGGGCTACGTCAACACCATCGCCCCTGATCAGGAAGCCCGCTGCCCCGGCAACATCCAGATCGAGAAGCGCCTGCGCGCCTATATGCGCTGGAACGCCATGGCCATGGTGGTGCGCGCCAACCGCCTGAACCCCGCCGATGGCGGTGACCTCGGCGGCCACATCGGTTCCTTCGCCTCGGTGGCCAGCATGTTCGGCGCCGGCTTCAACCACTTCTGGCATGCGGCCAGCGCAGACCATGGCGGCGACTGCCTCTATATCCAGGGCCACAGCGCCCCCGGCATCTATGCCCGCGCCTATCTGGAAGGCCGCCTGACCGAAGAGCAGCTGGACAATTTCCGCCAGGAAGTCGACGGCAAGGGCCTGTCCAGCTACCCGCATCCCAAGCTGATGCCGGACTTCTGGCAGTTCCCGACGGTCTCCATGGGCTTGGGCCCCTTGATGGCCATCTACCAGGCGCGCTTCCTGAAGTACCTGCACGCCCGCGGCATCGCCAACACGGAGAACCGCAAGGTCTGGGCCTTCATGGGCGACGGCGAGATGGACGAACCGGAAAGCCTAGGCGCCATCAGCCTGGCTGCGCGCGAAAACCTCGACAACCTCGTCTTCGTCGTCAACTGCAATCTGCAGCGCCTGGACGGCCCGGTGCGCGGCAACGGCAAGATCATCCAGGAGCTGGAAGGCGAGTTCCGCGGCAGCGGCTGGAACGTCATCAAGCTGATCTGGGGCAAGGGCTGGGACGAACTGCTGGCGCGCGACAAGAGCGGCAAGCTCAAGCAGCTGATGATGGAGACGCTGGACGGCGACTACCAGGCCATGAAGGCCAACGACGGTGCCTTCGTCCGCAAGAACTTCTTCGGCAAATACGCCGAGACCGCCAAGCTCGTCGCCCATATGACGGATGAGGAGATCTTCGAGCTGCGCCGCGGCGGCCACGAGCCCGAGAAGGTCTACGCCGCCTTCGAGAAGGCCCACAACAACAAGACTGGCCAGCCCACCGTGCTGCTGGTCAAGACCGTCAAGGGCTATGGCATGGGCAAGGCCGGTGAAGGCAAGAACACCGTCCATCAGACCAAGAAGCTGACCGACGAGGACATCAAGTACATCCGCGACCGCTTCAACATCCCGGTGCCGGACAGCGAGCTGGCCAAGATCCCCTATTACAAGCCGGCCGACGACACGCCGGAGATGCGCTATCTGCACGAGCGCCGCCAGGCCCTGGGCGGCTACCTACCCAGCCGCCGCGCCAAGGCCGACGAGCAGTTCAAGGTGCCCGAGCTGTCCACCTTCCAGGCCGTGCTGGACCCCACCGCCGAAGGCCGCGAGATCTCGACCACCCAGGCCTATGTGCGCTTCCTGACCCAGCTGCTGCGCGACAAGGAAATCGGCCCCCGCGTCGTGCCCATCCTGGTCGACGAGGCCCGCACCTTCGGCATGGAAGGCCTGTTCCGCCAGATCGGCATCTACAACCCCAAGGGCCAGCTCTACACCCCGGTCGACAAGGACCAGGTGATGTACTACCGCGAGGACAAGGCCGGCCAGATCCTGCAGGAAGGCATCAACGAAGCGGGTGGCATGGCCAGCTGGATCGCCGCGGCGACGTCGTACTCGACGAACAACCGCGTGATGATCCCCTTCTATGTCTACTACTCGATGTTCGGCTTTCAGCGCATCGGCGACCTGGCCTGGGCCGCCGGCGACATGCAGGCCAGAGGCTTCCTGCTGGGCGGCACGTCGGGCCGCACGACGCTCAACGGCGAAGGCCTGCAGCATGAGGACGGCCACAGCCACATCCTGGCCAACACGATTCCCAACTGCGTGTCCTACGACCCGACCTTCGCCCATGAAGTCGCCGTCATCATGCAGCGTGGCCTCAAGCGCATGGTGGAAGACCAGGAAAACGTCTTCTACTACATCACCCTGCTGAACGAGAACTACCCGATGCCGGGCCTGAAGGCCGGCACCGAGGAGCAGATCCTCAAGGGCATGTATCTGCTGGAGGAGGCCGACGCCAGCAAGCCGGTCAGCGTCAACCTGCTGGGCTCGGGCACCATCCTGCGCGAGAGCCAGGTCGCCAAGATGCTGCTGGAAGAAGACTGGGGCGTGGGCGCCAACGTGTGGAGCTGCCCGAGCTTCAACGAACTGGCCCGCGACGGGCAGAACGCCGAGCGCTGGAACCTGCTGCACCCGACGGAGCTGGCCTGCGTGCCCTTCGTGACGCAGCAACTCGGCCACACCAAGGGCCCGGTCATCGCGTCGACCGACTACATGAAGAACTACGCCGAGCAGATCCGCGCCTTCATCCCGAAGGGCCGGACCTACAAGGTGCTCGGCACCGACGGCTTCGGCCGTTCGGACTTCCGCTCCAAGCTGCGCCAGCACTTCGAGGTCAACCGCCACTACATCGTCGTGGCCGCGCTCAAGGCCCTGGCCGACGACGGCGCTGTTCCCGTGGAGAAGGTGGCCGAGGCGATTGCCAAGTACGGCGTCGACACCAACAAGATCAATCCTCTGTACGCATAAAGCCGAGGGAGACAAGACATGGCATTGGTTGAAGTCAAGGTTCCTGACATCGGCGATTTCGACGAGGTCGGCGTCATCGAGGTGCTGGTCAAGGTCGGCGACAGCGTCAAGGTCGAGCAAAGCCTGGTGACGGTGGAGAGCGACAAGGCGTCGATGGAGATTCCGTCCTCGCAGGCCGGCGTCGTCAGGGAGATCAAGGTCGCCGTCGGCGACAAGGTCAAGGAAGGCAGCGTGCTGGTGATCGTGGAAGGTGAGGGCGCTGCGGCGCCGGCCGTCCCGGTTCCCGCTGCGGCCGCACCGATCCCTGCCGCTGAGGCACCCGCTCTGGCGGCGGCTGCACCGGCCCCCGCGGCCGGCGGCTCGGTCACTGTCGAGGTGCCGGACATCGGCGACTTCGACGAGGTGGCTGTCATCGAGCTGCTTGTGAAGGTCGGCGACAGCGTCAAGGTCGAACAGAGCCTGGTGACCGTCGAGAGTGACAAGGCCTCGATGGAGATCCCGTCGTCCACGGCCGGCGTTGTCGAGGAACTGCTGGTCAAAGTCGGCGACAAGGTCAGCAAGGGTTCGGCCCTGGCCCGCGTGAAGGCCGCCGGTGGCTCGGCCGCCCCCGCACTGGCACCCGTTGCCGCGGCGGCCGCGCCCGCCGCTGTGGCTCCGGCGGCGGTGGCCGTGGCACCTGCCGCTGCCGCGCTGCCCGCGCACCAGCCGACAGCCCCCACGGGCCAACTGCCCCATGCCTCGCCCAGCATCCGCAAGCTGGCCCGCGAGCTGGGCGTGCCGCTGGTCGAGGTCAAGGGCAGCGGCCCCAAGGGCCGTATCGTCGAGAGCGATATCCAGGGTTTCGTGAAGGCCGTCATGGCCGGCACGGCGCAGACCGCCGCGCAGAAGGCCGCCTCACCTGCAGGGGCCGCCACGGGCGGTGGCGCCTTCCCCGGCCTGCTGCCTTGGCCCAAGGTCGACTTCGAGAAGTTCGGCCCGGTCGAGCGCAAGGAGCTGGGCCGCATCAAGAAGATCTCGGGCGCCAACCTGCACCGCAATTGGGTCACGATCCCCCACGTCACCAACCACGACGAGGCGGATATCACCGAGCTCGAGGCCTTCCGCGTTCAGCTGAACAAGGAGAACGAGAAGTCGGGCATCAAGGTCACGATGCTGGCCTTCATGATCAAGGCCACCGTCGCGGCCCTGAAGAAGTTTCCCGAGTTCAACAGCTCGCTGGACGGCGACACCCTCGTCCTGAAGAACTACTTCCACATCGGCTTTGCGGCCGACACGCCCAACGGCCTCGTCGTGCCCGTGCTGAAGGATGCCGACAAGAAGGGCATCCTGCAGATCAGCCAGGAGATGAACGAGCTGGCCAAGAAGGCCCGCGACGGCAAGCTGGGCCCGGCCGACATGAGCGGCGGCTGCTTTTCGATCTCGTCGCTCGGCGGCATCGGCGGCACCTACTTCACGCCCATCATCAACGCGCCGGAAGTGGCCATCATGGGCGTCTGCAAGAGCTATATGAAGCCGGTCTGGGACGGCAAGCAGTTCGTGCCGCGCCTGACCTTGCCCCTCAGCCTGAGCTGGGACCACCGCGTCGTCGATGGGGCTGCTGCGGCGCGCTTCAACGTCTACTTCGCCTCGCTGCTGGCGGACTTCCGTCGCATTGCGCTGTAAGAGGGAGCTGAACACATGGCACTCGTGGAAGTTCAAGTTCCCGACATCGGCGATTTCGACGAAGTCGGCGTCATCGAGGTGCTCGTCAAGCTGGGCGACACCGTCAAGGTCGAGCAAAGCCTCATCACCGTCGAGAGCGACAAGGCCTCGATGGAGATCCCGTCCTCGGCCGCCGGCACCATCAAGGAGCTGAAGGTCAAGATCGGCGACAAGGTCAGCAAGGGCTCGGTCATCCTGACGCTGGACTCGGCCGATGCGGCGGCGCCGGCGCCCGCGCCGTCTCCCGCCGCCGCAGCGCCCGCGGCACCGGCGCCTGTCGCCGCGCCTGCCGCCGCGACCTACGCCGGCAATGCCGACCAGGCCTTCGATGTCGTCGTCCTCGGGGGCGGCCCCGGCGGCTACTCGGCCGCGTTCCGCGCGGCCGACCTGGGCCTGAAGGTCGCCATCGTCGAGCGTTACGCGACGCTGGGCGGCGTCTGCCTGAACGTCGGCTGCATCCCCTCCAAGGCGTTGCTGCACGTCGCGGCTGTCATGGACGAGGTCAGCCACATGGCCGACCTGGGCGTGGCGTACGAAGCGCCGACGGTCGACATCGACAAGCTGCGCGCCCACAAGAACAAGGTCACCGGCAAGTTGACCGGGGGCCTCGCGTCCATGGCCAAGATGCGCAAGGTGACGGTGCTGCGCGGCGTCGGCACGGTGCTGGACGCCCTGCATCTGAAGGTCGAGGCGACCGAAGGTGCCGTCGGCCAGGCCAAGACCGGCCAGTCGCAGACCGTGGCCTACAAGTGCCTCATCATCGCGGCCGGTTCGCAAGCCGTGCGGCTACCCTTCCTGCCCCAGGACCCGCGCATCGTCGACTCGACGGGCGCGCTGGAAATGGGCGTCAAGGCCGAGAAGATGCTCATCGTCGGTGGCGGCATCATCGGCCTGGAAATGGGCACCGTGTACTCGACGCTGGGTGCGCGCCTGGACGTCGTGGAAATGCTGCCCACGCTGATGACGGGCGCCGACCGCGACCTCGTCAAGGTCTGGCAGAAATTCAACCAGGGCCGCTTCGACAACATCATGTTGAACACGAAGACGGTTGCGGCCGAGGCCAAGCCCGACGGCATCTGGGTCACGTTTGAGGGCGAGGGTGCCCCTTCGGCGCCGCAGCGCTACGACCTGGTACTGCAGGCCGTGGGTCGCACCCCCAATGGAAAGAAGATCGGTGCCGAGAACGCCGGCGTCATCGTCGGCGACCGCGGCTTCATCCCGGTCGACGTGCAGATGCGCACCAACGTTGCCAACATCTTCGCCATCGGCGACATCGTCGGCCAGCCCATGCTGGCCCACAAGGCAGTGCATGAGGGCCACGTCGCTGCAGAAGTCATTGCCGGCGAACTTCTGGGCGACGCTGCGCTGGCAAAGAGCCAGTTCGACGCTCGCGTCATCCCGAGCGTGGCCTACACCGACCCCGAGGTCGCCTGGGTGGGCATGACCGAGGACGAGGCCAAGGCCAAGGGCGTCAAGATCACCAAGGGCCTCTTCCCGTGGACGGCCTCGGGCCGCGCCATCGCCAATGGCCGCGACGAGGGCTTCACCAAGCTGATCTTCGACGAGGAAAGCCACCGCATCATCGGCGGCGGCATCGTCGGCACGCACGCCGGCGACATGATCGGCGAGATCGCGCTGGCCATCGAGATGGGCGCGGACGCGGTGGACATCGGCAAGACCATCCACCCGCACCCGACGCTGGGCGAATCGCTTGGCATGGCCGCCGAGGTTGCGCATGGCTCCTGCACCGACGTGCCGCCGGTGCGGCGCAAATAGCCACGCCTGAGCCACACTCTGCCTCTTTGTGAAAGGCCGCTGCCGGTGCGGCGGCCTTGTCGACTGCTCCGAGACGCGGGGCTTTGCGGAGTCTGGTGATGAATCTTCGGTGGCGTGGCGCGTGGCGCCTGGGTGTCTCGATGGCGGCGGCATGCTGGAGCCTGGTGGCCCATGCCCAGCTCGCGGCGAACGGGATCGACGGCGTGCAGCTGCCGACCGGCCAGTTCATCACGCCGCAGGCGCTGCGCGGCGCGGTGCAGCAGGATCTCAATCCCGGCCTGCATGACTATCCGAACTTCGTCGCGGGTGAGGCGGTGCGCGCCCAGCGCAGCCCGGACGGCCAGTTGCTGGCGGTGCTCTGCGCGGGCCAGAACTCGCTCTACGCACCCGATGGCAAGGTGGACGTCCAGCACTCCACGCAATACCTCTTCCTGTACGACATCTCGGGTGTGCACCGGGCGCGTCCGGCCTTGCTGCAGGTCATTCCCCAGGCAAATGCCCATGTGGGCCTGGTGTTCTCTCCCGATGGCCACCGGCTCTATGCCGCCGGTGGCAAGGACGATGCGGTCTACGTGTATCGCCGCAAGGGCCGCCGCTTCGTCGCTGACGGCCGCATCGAGCTGGGTCACGCGGGCCTGGGCGTCGGCATCCGTGTGCAGCCCAATGCCAGCGGCCTGGCCATCTCAGCGAACGGCGCGACTCTGGTCGTGGCCAACAACTACAACGACTCGATCAGCGTCATCGACACCGCAACGCGCCGTGTCCGCTATGAGCATGACCTACGCCCCTTCCATGCCGGCAACGAGGCGCGTGAGGAAGGCGTGGGAGGCAGCTTCCCGCTGGCCGTGGCGCTGACGCGCAAGGGCCTCGCCTACGTCAGCTCGGTGCGCGACCGCGAGGTGGTCGTCGTCGACGTGAGTGGCGCGCAGGCCGGTCGCCTGGTGGCGCGCATCCCGCTGGATGGCAATGGGCAAGGCCTGACGCTGGACGCGGCCGAGGCGCGGCTTTATGTGGCCCAGGACAATGCGGATCAGGTGGCCGTCATCGACACCGCGACGCAGCGCGTGCTGCAGCGCGTCGACGCCCGCGCACCGTCGGGCCTGCTGCCGGGGCGCCGCTACACCGGCGCGGCCACCTTCGCCGTGACGCTGGCCCCCGATGGCAAGACGCTTTATGCGGTGAACTCGGGCGCCAACTCCATCGCGGTCATCCCGCTGACCGGCCCCCAGGCTCACAGCACGGTCGGCCTGATCCCGACGGCCTATGAACCGCACGACATCAGCTTCAGCGCCGATGGGCGCCAGCTTTACGTCATCCACGGCAAGAGCGTGACCGGCCCCAACCCCGGCCGCCGTTCAAACCAGACGGCCTATCTCAGCGACACGCGGCACGCGGGGGGCGGCACCGCCGCCGCCGCTGCGAGGGCCACCAACCAATACCAGATGCAGCTTGAGCGCGCATCGCTGCTCAGCGCGCCCGTGCCCAAGGACGAGGAACTCGCCATGCTGACGGCCAGGGTGGCTCAGAACAACTTCTATGCCGTGTCGCCGGTGGCGCGCGACGTCGAGGTCATGAACTTCCTGCGCGAGCGCATTCGCCACGTGATCTATGTCGTGAAGGAGAACCGCACCTTCGACCAGGTGCTCGGCGACCTGGACAACGGCGCCCACGCCGACCCGCGCCTGACCCAGTTCGGCCGGGCAATCACGCCCAACAACCACCGCCTGGCGACGCAGTTCATCACGCTGGACAACTTCATGAACCCAGGTGACGGCAGCATGGACGGCTGGTCCTGGAGCCTGCAGGGGCGTGTCACCAATACCGAGACGATCACGCAGCAGATCAATTACGCGGCCGTCAACCGCGGTCTGTCCTACGAGTCCGAGGGGACCAATCGCAATGTGCCGGTCAACGTGGCCGACGTGCCCGGACGCGAGGCCCTGCTCGGCGGTGGCTACGTCGAGGCGACCCAGGGCCTTCCCGGCGGCGCGGCCAATCTGCTGACCGGCACCGGCAACCACGCCTCCAGCGACGCCCCCTTCGGCGCGCAAAAGGGGTTCATCCACAGCGCTGTGCTGAACGCGGGCAAGACGCTGCGCAACTACGGTTTCCTGACCAACAACATCGGCCGCATGGGCAGCAAGGCGCAACCGATCGCCGAGCCGCATGCCGCGGGCGAAGTGCAGGTCAGCGTGCTCGATCCGGAGCTGACGCCACATACCGACCTGTATTTCCGTGGCTACGACCAGAGCTACCCTGATCTGTGGCGTTATCGCGAATGGAAGCGCGAGTTCGACCAGTTCGTCGAGAACGGCCAGTTGCCCAGCCTGTCCTTGGTCCGCATCAGCCACGATCACATGGGCAATTTCGCCGCCGCGCTGGCTGGCGTGAACACGCCCGAGACCCAGCAGGCCGACTGCGATCTGGCGCTGGGCAAGCTTGTCGAGGCCGTGTCCCGCAGCCCGTATGCGCGCGACACCCTGATCTTCGTCATCGAAGACGACGTGCAGGATGGGCCCGACCACATCGATTCCCACCGCGGACCCGCCTTCGTCATCGGGCCTTGGGTGAAGCAGGGCGCGGTCGTCAGCACGCGCTACAGCCAGGTCAATGTGCTGCGCACCATCGAAGACCTCCTCGGCACCGAGCACATCAATCTCAATACCGCCATGCAGCGCCCCATGGCCGAGGCGTTTGACATCGAGGCTAATGGCGCTTGGCATTACGAGGCTGTGGCTTCCAGTGTGCTGCTGGGCACGGGGCTCGGTATCGAGCACTTCGAAGGCGGCGTGCCGTTGGCGGATGGCCGGGCCGTGCGACCGCGCCGTCCGGCCGCCTACTGGGCTCAGGCGACGCGGGGCTTCGACTTCAGCGAGGCGGACCAGGTGCCGCCCGATGCCTTCAATCGGGTCCTCTGGAAGGGCCTGATGCCCGGGCGGCCCTATCCCCGACTCGTCAACACCGGCCGCGCCAACCGGGGCGCGGCCCGCGACGCCGACGACTGATCCGCAGGCGCTGAGTCGCCCGCAGGCGGCGATGCCGCCGTACGTCGGGTTTACCCAGGGTGACGAATCGCAGTGCCCGCGCGGTGGCGCGCTAATCGCGGCATGACGGCGACTTCGCGACTGCAACGACTGGTGTTGCTGCGCCCGGGCGAGGGGCGGGCGCTGCTGTGGGCCGCCGGCTATTTCTTCTTCCTGCTGCTGGCTCTGTACCTGCTGCGGCCGGTGCGCGAGGCCATGGGCATTGCGCGCGGCGCCGACTGGCTGCCCTGGCTGATGACGACGACCCTGGTCGTCATGCTCATCGTCAACCCGCTCTACGCGGCCCTGGTGTCGCGGCTGCCGCGCAGGCGCTTCATCCCGCTGGTGGCCCACTTCTTCGCCGTCAACCTGCTGCTGTTCGCGGCGCTGTTCCACCTGCTGCCTGGCCATGGCGGCAGCCTGCTGGGCTATGCCTTCTATGTGTGGCTGAGCGTCTTCAACCTCTTCGTCGTGTCGGTCTTCTGGAGCCTGATGGCCGATGTCTTCACCGAGGACCAGGGCAAGCGCCTGTTCGGCATGATCTCCATGGGCGGCACGCTGGGCGCCGTCGTCGGTGCGGCGGTGACCGGGGTCGCCAGCAGCGGCAGCTGGGCCTTCAAGCTGCCGCCCGCGGGTCTGATGCTGCTGGCCGTGCTGGGCCTTGAGATCGCCGTGTTCTGCATGCTGCGCCTGTCATCCCACTTCAAGCTGTCCTCTGGCGAAGGCCAGCAGGCGCGTGAGCCCGGACCGGACTTCAAGGCCGGCCTGAAGGCCATTGCCGGCTCGCGCTATCTGCAGCTGATCTGCGCCTACATGCTGCTGTTCACCATCACGTCGACCTTTCTCTACCTGATGCAGGGCGACATCGTGGCCAAAAGCTTCGCCAGCCCGGCCGAGCGCACGGCCGCCTTCGCCAGGCTGGACTTCTGGACCAACGTGTTGACGCTGACCGTGCAGCTGCTGCTGACGAGCCGGCTGCTGCGCCGCATCGGCGTGTCGGGCGTGCTGCTGGTGCTGCCTCTGCTGACGACGCTGGGCTTCGGCGCGCTGGCACTGTGGCCAAGCTTCGGGGTGCTGGCCCTGGTACAGGTGCTGCGCCGCGGCATCCACTATGCGGTGGACCGGCCGGCGCGCGAGATCCTCTACATCCCGCTGGGGCCCGAGGAACGCTACAAGTCCAAGGCCTTCATCGACACCTTCGTCTTCCGCGGCGGCGACTTCCTCGGCGTCTGGGCGCCCACGGTGGTGGGCGTGCTGATGTTGCCGGTCTCGCTGGCCGCCCTGGGCTGCGCCGGCGCCTGGGTCGGCACGGCGGCCTTGCTGGGCCGCTTGGTGAATCGCCGCCATGGCGAAGAGCAGGTTGCCGCACCACGTCAGTTCAACCAGAAGGAGACTTCCACATGAAGATCCATCCCTCGCGTCGACAGGTCCTGCAGATGAGTGCCACCTTGCTGCCCAGCGCCGCCTTCGCGGTTGCTGCTACCGCGCCCAAGCGCATCCTCATCCTCGGCGGCACTGGCTTCCTCGGCCCTGCCATCGTCGAGGCGGCCGAGAAGCGCGGGCACACGCTGACCCTGTTCAACCGCGGTAAGACGCGCCCCGGGCTCTTCCCTCACATTGAGAAGCGCCAGGGCGACCGCGACCCCAACAAGGGCGAGGGCATCAAGTCGCTGGAGACGGGCGAGTGGGATGCCGTCATCGACGATTCGGGCTACTACCCGCGCATGGTCGGTGCGTCTGCGCGATTGTTGGCGCCGCGGGTCGGGCAGTACATCTTCATCTCCAGCGTCAGCGCCTACAAAGAGCCCAGCCCCATCGGTGGCGACGAAACCGCGCCGCTGGCCGTGCTGGCCGACCCATTGGTCGAGGAGATGGGCAAGAGCTTCGAGAACTACGGTGGCCTCAAGGCCGCCTGCGAGGCCGCCGCCGAAGCCGCGCTGCCGGGCCGTACGACGGTGGTTCGCCCCGGCTTCATCGTCGGCCCCGACGACCCGACCGGCCGCTTCACTTACTGGCCGGCGCGCTTCGACAAGGGTGGCGAGATCGCCGTGCCCGGCGCGCCGACCGATCCGTTGCAGCTCATCGACGTGCGCGACCTGGCCGAGTGGCTGGTGCTGATGGTGGAGAACCGCACCATTGGCCAATTCAACGGCCTGGGACCCGACAAGCCCATGACCTGGGGCCGCGTCATCGCCGCCTGCCAGAAGGCCACGGCCACGCCCAGCACCCTGACCTGGATCCCGGGCGAGTTCGTCGCCAAGCAGGAGGGCATCGACTTCCCGATCTGGGCGCCCTATGTCGGCGAAACCAAGGGCTTCCACACCTGGAAAAACGACCGCGCCGTGAAGGCCGGCCTGCGCTTTCGGCCGGTCGAGCAGACCGTGGCCGACACTCTGGCCTGGTATCAGGGGCAGCTGAAGGAGGAGAAGGGCCGTACCCGCATGGCCTTCACGCCCGAGCAGGAGGCCGAGATCCTGAATCGCTGGAAGACGGCCAAGGCCGGCTGAGGCGGCGGGCCGGCCTGCCTGGACGGGGGGCGATGGCGTCGCCACAATGAGTCGGCAGGGGCTCTGCGTGAGGGGCGCCATCGTGACGGCAACCATAGTCCACGGCCTGGAGGAAGCGGGTGACGTCAACCCGCACTACATGGACCATCTGGTCGCCACGGCTGGCGACTTCGAGGTCGAGGTCATCGAGGACATCGTCAGCGGTAATGGCATCAAGCTGCTGGCCAAGGGCGCTCGGGTGGATGCCGGCACACGCGAGCGCCTGCTGGACCACAAGCTGAGCCGGCCGCTGGAGGCCTGCCTGGGCGTGGCCGGCGGCGTGTCGGGGCCCGAGATCCAGGCCCAGGCCGAGGCGCTGCTGGAGCAGCATGCCCTGCTGCATGCGCTGGCCGGACACGACCGCGCGCAACCGGTGGCGCAGTCGCTGGGCAAGCTCAAGCTCGGCGGGCCGCTGCAGTCGCTGCTGACGGTCTATGCCAGCCAGCCGGGGGGGCGCCTGGCCCATGCGGTGGGGGTGGCCCTCATCGCCATGTCGCTGGGCCGCCGTCTGCTGCCCGGCGACATTGAGATGCACCGCCGCCTGGGCACGGCCGGCCTCGTCCACGACGTGGGGGAACTCTATATCGAGCCGGTGGTGATGGAGCGCGGCGGCACGGTGGAAGCCGAGCAATGGCGCCAGATCGTCAGCCACCCGGTCGTCGGCCATCGCGTGCTGTCGGGCCTGCAGGGGGGCGCGGTGCTGGCTGACCTGGTGCTCAGCCACCATGAGCGGTTGGATGGCTTCGGCTATCCGCGCGGCCTGTCGGGCCGGGAGTTCGCCTTGCCGGCGCAGATGCTTGCGGCCGCCGAGTGGTTGATGGGCTTGATGGACGCCGGTGGAATGCCCATCACGCACAGCAGCGTCGCGACCAAGCTGATCCCAGGCGAGTTCAGCGACGCCCTGATCGACACCCTGCGTCAGGCCGCGCGCGGCTGCGAGGGCCCCGACCATGTGCTGGACCCCGACCGCGGCCTGGCCGACGCCCTGCCGCGCGCGCTGCGCGTGAGCGAGCTGCTGGCGCGTTTTCGCAGCTCGCGGGTTCAGCTGCGCGAGCGGGCCGTCGGCGCCAGCCCGGAGTTGCGCAGCCTGCTGGATCTCTGCCTGCAACGCATGCTGCAGCTGCAGTCCGCCTTCAGCAGCGCCGGGCTGGACGCCAGCCATCCGCAGACCGTCGTGAAGCAGTTGGTGGCCGAGGAGGGCGCGGTGCAGCTGGAGGTGCTGGCGCTGCTGCGCGAGTTCCACTGGCGCATGCGCCAGCTGGAGCGCGAGCTGCGGTTGCGTTCAGCATCGCTCGGCGAGGCTGACCGGAGGATGGTGGCCGACCTGATCGCCGCAGTGAAGGACGGGGCGAAATCCTAAAGTTTGGACTCGTACATCGCCGGGCAGTTGGCCGTGCCGAAGCGGTCCACCGGGATGCGAAAGCGCATTCCCACGCGCAGCTGCTTCCAGCGCTCCGGGTCGAGACGGCAGACCCAGGCGTGGTTCTCCCAGTCGCGCAGCTCGATCTCGAAGTAGGCCTCGCGCTTGCCCAGGCGTTCGCCGCCGGGCTGGCCGGGCGGCGCCAGGCGCAGCGGCGGGCGTGGCCATTCGGGGCGGTCTTCCGGGCCGCCCTCGTTCTTGACGATCCAGCTGCGGCGCCAGGCCAGCAGGTTGTACCGGCAGTGCTCGCTGGGCTCGCTGCGCTTGCCGCTGGGGTCGGCCATGGTGCGGCGCGTGATGTCGAAGGCCCCCTCGGGCAGTTCATCGCACCAGTCGGAGCTGCTCTCGGAGCGCAGGCGCTCGACGATGATCTCCATGCGCCAGCTGCGCCGTGTCAGCTCGACCGCGACACCGGAAGGGCCGAACACCCACCAGCCGACGATTGCCAGCGTCGCCACCACCATGGCGACGAGCACGACAACGCGCAGCCGGGGCAGTCGCATCGACGGCTCAGGCGGCGTCGAACTGCAGCCCGATGGCCTCTTCCCACTGGGCAAGCTCGTCCCAGCCAACGTGCAGCCAGTCCATGGCCGCCGCGTGGTGACCGGCCCAGTCGGCGTCTTCCGGCAGGCCCTCGTGACGGCGCATCAGGTGCTCCGCGATCAGGCCGGCGGCGACCAGGGTGTGAATCTCGGGTTCGATGCCGTCGTGGCCCAGGGACGCGAAGTCGTGGTGCAGGCGGATGGCCGCCATCAGCGTCGGCGGCAGGTTCCACACCCGCACCACCAGGGCGCCGACGACGGCGTGGTCGGTCTTGTGGTTGGCGTTCTCGGTGGCGATATAGGGGCGGTCGATGCGGGCGCCGGCCTCCACCATGGTGGCCGCATAGCCTCGCACGCTCTGCAGCAGTACCGGTATGCCGACGTGTAGGAAGAGGCCGAAGCTGTGGGCCAGGTCGGGCGACAGGCCCGGCAGCTGCTGGGCGATGGTCGCCATGGCGATGGCGCGCTTGGTGCTGCGCTCCCAGAAGCGCGCCAGCTGCGGCGCGTTGACGGGGATGGCGTGCTGGGCCAGGAAGCCGGTCATGACGGCCACGCTCTCGCGCAGGCCGATGCGCGTCATGGCCTGGCCGACCGTGGTGCAGGGTAGACCGACGGGCTTGAACAGCGGGCCGTTGGCGATGCGCAGCAGCGTGGCGGCCATGGCCACGTCGCTGGAGGCGATGCGGCCGACGAGGTTGAGGTCGGGCTCGGGCTGGATCATGGCCTGCTGGAGCTGGGCCAGCAGCTCGGGGCAGGGCGGGATCTGGATGTGCTGTAAGGGCCCGCGGCGGCGCGACTGGTCGAGGTCGTCGCGGATCTGCTGCGTCCGGGCGCGGGGGGCGTTGGAAGGTGCCGGGTTCTGCATGGCCAATTCGGTTCTTTGCGCGCTGGCTCTTGCCACCGGGCTGGTCGAGGTCTTCGGGCACTTGCGCGTCATCAGTTCACGCGCAAGCGACCCTCAAAATCTTAGAGGCGCTTTGGGGTGACCGCCGGCCGGGTACAGTGAATTCAACCGCAGCCTGCCGTCAATCTTGCCCACTTCCCTGCCCCGCGTCGCTTGTGCCTTCCGTCCGCGCCGGTGGTGGATGGCCGCCTGGCTGCTGGGTCCGGTGCTGGCGCTGGCGGCCTATGACGCCTCTCGCGTGCTGGAAGTCGCGGCGTCGCGTGGCCCGCGGGTGGCCGAGCAGGCCAAGGCCCTGGTGCGGCAGATCGAGCGCAGCGGCACGGCCGAGGAGCTGCAGCGGCTCAAGGAGATCAACGATTTCTTCAACCGCCGCCTGGCCTTCAAGGAAGACCAGGAGGTCTGGGGCGTGCCCGACTACTGGGCCTCGCCGCTGGAGAGTCTGGAAAAGCGCGCCGGCGACTGCGAGGACTACGCCATCGCCAAATATTTCAGCCTGGCCGCCACGGGCGTGCCGACGGCCAAGCTGCGCATGGTTTATGTGAGGGCGCGGCTGCAGGGCCAGTCCCTGGCCCACATGGTGCTGGCCTACTATGCCCAGCCTGGCGCCGAGCCGCTGATCCTGGACAACCTGCGGCCCGAGGTGTTGCCCGCGTCGCAGCGCAGCGACCTGACGCCAGTGTTCAGCTTCAACACCGAGGGCCTCTGGCAGGGCGTCGGGCAGGTGACGGCGGGCGATCCAATGGCGCGTCTGTCGCTGTGGCGCGACCTGGTGGCCAAGGTGCGAGCAGAAGGATTTTTGTGATGGAGATTGAGACATGTCGTTGATGCGACAGATCGCCTGGCTGATCCTTGGCGTGGTGCTGGCCGCGTTGGTGGGCGCGGTCGGCCTCTCCACGGTCTCCGCGCGCCAACTGATGCGCACCCAGCTCGAGCTGAAGAATGCCGACAACGCCCAGGCCCTGGCCCTGGCCCTGTCGCAGCAGCAGGGCGACCGCGAGCTGATCAAGCTGCTTGTGTCGGCCCAGTTCGATACCGGTGCCTACGAATTCGTGCGCTGGCGTGGCGCCAACGGAGAGACCCAGTTCGAACGTGCCGAGGCGCCGCGCCCGGGCCAGGCGCCTGCCTGGTTCCGCGCCATGCTGCCCATCGATGCCGCGCCCGGCGTGGCCCAGCTGTCCAATGGCTGGAACGCCATCGGCGCCGTCGAGTTGAAGAGCCACTCCAGCTATGCCCATGACGCCCTCTGGCTCACATCGCGTCGCCTTCTGGCCTGGCTGCTCGTGGTCGGCATCGTGGCGGCGGTGCTGGCCTGGGCTGGCCTGAAGCGCATCCGCCGACCGCTGGATGCCGCCGTGGCCCAGGCTGAGGGCGTTCTGGCCGGCAGCTATGGCCAGGTCATGGAGCCGCGCGTGCCCGAGCTGCAGCGCCTGACCCGCGCCATGAATGCGATGGTGCAGCGAGTGCGCGACCTCTTCGAGGCCCAGGCCGGCCAGTTGCTGGTGCTGCGCGAGCAGGTCCACCACGACCCGCTGACGGGGGTGTCGACCCGCAAGCATTTCCTGGCCGAACTGGACGCCGCCCTGCGCCGGGATGACGGCCCGGCGGTCGCCGGCCTCGTGCTGGTGCGCCTGCGCGACCTGGCGGGCCTGAATGCCCGGCTGGGACGGGGCGCGGTCGACGACGTGCTGCTGACCGTCGTCTCGGCCTTGCAGGCCTATCCGGAGTCGGTGGCCGGTTGCCGCGTCGGCCGCCTCAATGGGGGCGACTTCGCGCTGTGGCTGCCGGCCGAAGGCGTGGCCGCCGAGACGGCCCGTGCCCTGGCCGATGCGCTGCGCGCCAGCCTGCCGGCCTTCGGCCCCGGCGTGCAGGTGGCCCTGGGGGCCATCGAGCTGCCGCGCGAGCGACCGAGCAATGTCTGGCTGGGCGAGGCGGACGCGGCCCTGGCTCGTGCCGAACACCAGAGCGAAGCCCGCGGCGACTTCGTCGTCGAGATCGTCGCCGACCCCGGCATCGGCCGCGCCCAGGGCGAGGGCCTGTGGCGGGCCCAGCTGCAGGAGGCAGTCAGTCAGCAGCGCGGCCGCCTGGTCGAGTTCCCGGTGCGGGACCGCGGCGGCCATCTGCTGCACCTGGAATGCCCGCTGCAGCTGCAGCTCGATGCCGATTTCCAGCCGGCCACGGCCTGGCTGCCGCTGGCGGTGCGGGCGCGCATGACGGCCCAGGTCGACCTGCTTGCCGTGGAGCTGGCGCTCAAGGCGATCGCGGCCGACGGCCAGGCGCGCTGCATCAATGTGGCGCCCGTGTCGCTGGCGGACGCGGTCTTCCTGCCGCAGTTGCGCGAGCTGCTGGCGCATTGGCCGCAGGCCTCGCGTTCGCTGCTGCTGGACCTGGCGGAAGCCGCGGCGACGGAACATTTCGAACGCCTGCTGGAGCTCGGCCGGCAACTGCGGCCGCTGGGCGTCAAGCTGGGGCTGGAGCATGCCGGTGCCGGGCTGGCGCAGGTCGAGAAGCTCTACCAGGCGGGCCTGGACTACGTGAAGCTGGACGCCTCGGTGCTGCTCGGCGTGGCCGGCGAGGCCGGGCGAGCGGCCTTTGTGCGCGGCATGGTCATCATGCTGCGCAGCCTGGCGCTCAGGGTCTACGGCGAGGGCGTCGTCGACGAGATGGACGCCCAGGCGCTGTGGGACTGCGAGTTGGATGGCCTGACCGGCCCCTGGGTCACCGCAAGCCCGGGGAATTGAGGCCCCTCGTCCAGTTTGGTGGCGCTGAACGAGCACCAACCTAGCCGGTCCCCCGAGGGGACGCCAACGCTTGCGGCATTGAGCCGCAAGCGATGCCAAGCGGACCGGCTCGGGAGCGGCCCAGCGCTCGGCCCGGAAGGCGGTGGTTAGAGCTTCATCTCCAGCCGCAGCTGCCACAGCGTGTAGCTGGGGCCGCCGCTGCGCGAGGTGATGACGGCCTTGTCGGTGGTGATGACGCTGCCGGTGAAGTAGTTCAGCGGCGCGAGGTTGGCCGCCGACAGGCGCAGGCCCAGGTCGGGGTTGAAGGCCCACAGCGCGAAGGCGTCCGCGACTCGCTTCTTGTCCAGGCTGGTGAGTTGCAGCTCGGTCTGCTGGATTTCGTAGGCCGGCGTGTAGTTGAGGTTGCCGCCCAGGGTCAGCGGCAGGCTGCGCAGGCGGTAGTCAAAGCCGAGGTTGGCCGTACCACGGGGTTGCTGGTCCAGCGTGTTGTGTGGGCCCGGAATCCGGTTGACGTGGGAGCGGAACAGGCTCAGGTTGGAGCGGATGTTGACGGGCAGGGCGTCCGTGAAGAGCTGGTTGAGGCGGAACTTGGCCTCCAGCTCGACGCCGTAGGTGTTTGCATCGCCGATGTTGCGCGGCCGCGCGACCCAGCGCGGCACGCCGGCCCAGCTCACCGTCTCCAGTTCCGCCTCCACGCGGATCAGGTCATGGATGCGGCGGTAGAAGGCGTTCAGGCTGAGGATGCCGCCCTGGCTCAGGTAGTTCTCGTAGGCCAGCTCCAGGCCGCGCGCGACCTCGGGCTTGAGGTTGGGGTTGCCCACGCGGTCCGGGTAGTTGATGACGTTGGGACCGCACAGCGCGTTGTCGGGGCAGGCGTACTGGGAGTTGATGCTGGGGCGGGCGATCAGGTCCTGCAGATTGGGGCTGCGGTAGGAGCGGGTGAAGCTGGCCCGGACCTGGTCGCGGCTGTTCTCGTTGACCTTCCAGACGGCATGCAGCAGCGGCGTCCAGACTGAGGAGCGGTTGCGCACCGGGCTGCCGGCGTTGCTGCTCGCGGTGGTGATGGCCTCGCCGCGCAGGCCGGCGTAGAAGCCCCATTGCTTGCCCACGCTCCACTCGTCCTGGGCGTAGTAGGCGTAGCGGCGCGTCGAGGCCGACAGGTCGTCGCCGAAGTCCTGCAGCGCCGGCAGCGGCAGGCCGTTCTGCAGCGTCACGCGGGTCTGGTCGAGGTCCTGGCCCTCGGCCTCCAGGCCGGACACCAGGCTGTGCTCGCTGGCCAGCTGGTGGGACAGCTTGCTGACGAGGCTCCAGGAACCGTGATGGGTGTCGGTGCTGTCGGCCTGGCTGCGCGTCAGCACGCCGGCCTGGCGCTCCTCGCGATAGCTGTGGCCGTGGGCGCCGAGGGTGCCCAGTGCGCCGCTCACTTCCAGTCGTGTGCTGTCACCCAGCTTGTGCTGCCACTGCCCGTGCAACCTGCCCATGGCCGAGCGGTTGCTGCTCTCGGTGTCGGCGTGGTCGAAGTGCAGGCAGCGGATCTGGCTCGTCGGGTCGGCGCTGCACAGGCTCTGCGTCTGGTTGAAGACGTTGTCGCCGGTGCTGCGGTTGATGACGACGAAGGGCTGCAGCGCGAAGCTGTCGCCGCCCGGGTTGCGCCACTGCACGCGGGCGTTGAGGTTGAGCGACTCGTTGGCCGAGCTGCTGTGGCCCTCGTTGACGATGGTGCTGTCTCGGCCGGTGGCCAGCAGGTGGGTGGTGTTGCTGCTGTGGGTGTCGTCGATGCGCTCGTTGCGCGTCGCGTTCAGCGTGATGTTGTAGGCGCCGGTCTGGCCGAACTTGTCGCTGCGCGTCCAGCCCACGTTGGGGCGCAGCTTGCCGCGTTCCTCCGACAGCTGCAGGCGCAGGTCGTTGATGCGCTTTTGCAGGGCCTCGCGCAGCACGATGTTGATGGTGCCGGCGATGGCGCGCGCGCCGTATTCGGCGGTGGGCGCGCGCAGCACCTCGATGCGCTCGACCTGGTCGGGCGGCAGCTGGTCCAGCGAGAAGCCGGGCGGCATGCGCTCGCCGTTGACGAGGACCTGGGTGTAGCCGCCACCCATGCCGCGCATGCGGATCTCGCCGCCACGGCCCGGGCGGCCGCCGGTGGTCACGCCCGGCAGGCGCTTGATGACCTCGCCAACGGTGGAGTCGCCGTATCGGTCGATCTCCTCGCGGGTGATGACGATCTTGCTGGCCGTGGAGGCGCGGCGAATGGACTCGTCGCTGGCCTTGCCGTCGATCTCGACGCGGTGCAGCTTCTCCTGCGCATTGGCCTCGGGCTGCCGGGGCTGGGGGCGGCGCGAGGCTGGTGCCGAGG
>Ga0194137_10000398_pt1 | contig 29391 bp, 27 predicted proteins | sample TARM_MetaG_T3_14_FD_134025 | JGI IMG/M metagenome (GOLD analysis project Ga0194137, IMG submission 134025) | Freshwater microbial communities from Pennsylvania, USA, analyzing microbe dynamics in response to fracking - TARM_MetaG_T3_14 (version 2) | ecosystem: Environmental > Aquatic >... | reverse complement strand
GATGCATAAGCGCGTCGAGCTCGACGCGGATGTTGCCGCTGCTGGTCTTCGCCCTGATCGCTCCCTCCACGTCAGTCAGGCGGATATTGCCGCTGCCGACGGTCGTCTCAAGCTCATTCATGCGGCTCTCTTCGATGGAGAGGTTGCCGGAACTGGTTTTGATCTTGGCTCCGTCCGCTTCGACCTCGCTTATTTCAACGTTTCCGGAGCCGTTGACAAGCTCCAGAACGGAGGCTTTCAGCCCTTCGAAGCTGATGTCGCCGCTGCCGGAGTCCACGATGATGGAGTCGTATTGACGCTCCGGCAAGGAGATCTCCAGATTCACGTTGACGATGTTGAGGCCCATCGTGAAGCCGGTGTCGGCATCGCTTTTCAGGATGGCCGTATCGCCTTCCTTGACGAGCTCGACGCGGATTTTTTTCAGGGCTTTTCCGTTCGCCTTGCCGGTTGCGGCCGCTTCGATGACATCCGCCTTTCCCTTGACCAGGGCGACGTCCATGCTGCCGGATTCAACCTTGAGGCGGGCAATGCCGGCGGCGGGGATTTCCTTGCGGATATCGACTTCCTTCAAGCCGAAGCTGAGGTCGGAACCGGCAAAGGTGAAGCCCCCGCCGACCAAGCCGGCCAGAAGCAGGATGAGCGCGAATACAACGAGATTGCGCATCAGGATTTCCTCCCTTTCATGACTCGGGTATTCAATTGAAGATACTTCAGCGTCAGCCTCATGAAGCCGCGGGTCAGCTTGTAGGTGCCGGCGCCGGCGAGCAGTCCAAGCGAGAGCAGAACCATGGCGGCGGAGATCGCCTGCGGCCCGGTCAGCGCGTCTCCGAACCAGCCTTCATAGAGGACGGGAACGACGGAGAGCACGAGAGCGGCCGATGCCGCCCAGAACCCGAACAGAACTCCAAGCAGGCCGATATACGGACCGAGGACGAAGACCAGATTGAAGAAACCGATGCCGACGGCGGCAAATACGGCTCTGGAAACGGAGGGCAGACTGCCGCCCTTGCTTTCCGCTTCGGCTACCCGGTATCCGAGCAGCAGCTCCTTGGCGGCCAGCTTCGGATCTCCGAGCTCGGAGGCGGCTTCCTCCTCAAGGCGTCCGTGCTCGGCCGCCAACCGGAAATGCTCCTCGTAATCGTACATCCATTCCTTGCGGGTGCGCTCTGGAACCGGAGACAGCAGATTCCACAATTGCTGAAGATATTGCTCTCTGTTCATCGTTCGACACCTTCCTTGATCAATTCATCCACTGCGATCGAGAACGACCGCCATTCGCTGATGAGAGACATGAGATGGGAATGTCCCTGCGGGGTCAGCTTGTAGTACTTGCGGGGAGGCCCCTCCGTCGATTCCCGGAGATAGGTCGTGAAATAGCCTTCCTGCGTCAGGCGGTTGAGCAGCGGATAGACGCTCCCGACCGCGACCTCGAACTTTGCGGACATCGCGACGGCGAGCTCGTAACCGTACCGGTCTTCCCATGCCGCAAGTGCAAGCACGCATAGATCCAGCACGCCTTTTTTGAATTGTACATTCATATGCGCTGCTCCTAACTATAATAAGGTATTCATTAATGTAGAATAGCTGGCTGTGAAGAATACCGTCCGATGGCTATACTATACCACTCACTATTATGCTTTGCAATATAGACTTGGAAATATTGGCAGATGCCCGGAGAGGTTTCCTAAAAAACGAAAACCTTGAAAAAGCAAACCTCACACCTTGAGGATGCCTCATTGTTGAAAACGATTTCTTGGCGGATAATTCGACTATAAACTTTGCAAGGGGGACACAACAGGTGGAAAACCAAGTAAAGAAAAACCACGCCATCAAAAAAACGGTCAGCGTCCTGACTATCGGCGCTCTTGCAGTCGGCCTCGCAGCCTGCGGCAGCAGCAACGACAATAACGGGGGCAATTCCGGCGGAACGAACACGGCAGCCAACACGGGATCGAGCACGAATGCCGGAGGCGCCGCGACGGATTCCGGCAAGAAAGTCACGATTACATTCCAGAACATTTATCCGGACGCGACTTCTCCGGCCAACAAGCTGCTGAAGGAGCTCGTCGCCCAATACGAATCCGAGCATCCGAACATCAAGATCGAGCTGGATTCGCTCAATACCGACCAGCAGAAGCTGAAGCTGAAAACGCAGGCCGGCAACAAAGAGATTCCGGATATCACGATTGTAAACCCGGCGGCTCAGATGAAGCCATACGTGGATGCCAAGCTCCTCGCTCCGCTCAACGATATGCTGGATCAGAACGGCCTGAAGGATACCTTCCAAAAAGGCCTGCTCGATTACTACAGCTTCGACGGCAACACGTACGCGCTTCCTGACGGCAACAATATCGAAGTCGTCTACTACAACAAGGACCTGTTCACCCAAGCCGGCATCAGCGACGTTCCGAAAACGTTCGACGAGCTGATCGCAGACGTGAAGGCGCTCAAGGCCAAAGGCATCACTCCAATCGCCATCGGCGAGAAGGACACCTGGACCGGCTCCTTCCTGTTCATGAACATCCTGCTCCGCACGAACGGCGGCCCTGGTTTCCTGCAGGACGTTCTCGACGGCAAGAAGGACTTCAACGATCCGGCGTTCACGGAAGCGGTCGACGCCTTCCAGGAGCTGGTTCAAGCCGGAGCGTTCCCTGAAGGCGCGACTTCCATCGACGCCAATGCCGGCGGCAACATCTTCAAAACCGGCAAAGCGGCCATGTTCATCATCGGTTCGTGGGAAACGGGCAACATCGACGCTTCCTCGGTAGCGGGCAAAGTCGGAGCCTTCACGTTCCCGACCGTAAACGGCAAAGGCGACCTGAACCAGTTCATGCTGGCACCGGGATCCGGCTTCGCGATCTCCGCGAACAGCAAGCATCTGCAAGAAACGAAGGACTTCCTGAACTTCTTCATGACGGAGTTCCCGAAAAAGAAATTCGAGCTTAAAGACGCTGTCGGCGTAGGCCAAGTGGTTGAAGGCGACTTCAAGGCGGCAGGCTACTCGGATCTGGCCATCAACATCCTGGATCTGTTCAAAAACGTCAGCGGCGGAGACCTCGCCTTCGACAACACGATGAACCCTGCGGTCGCGCAAGCGCATCTGAGCAGCATCCAGAACCTCTTCGTCCAGAAGGTAGACTCCAAGCAAGTGGCAAAAGAACACCAAGACGCATTCGCTGCCAACAAGTAAGCGATAGCAAGGCGCATGCCGGCGCCAGAAGCCGGATCGAGATGGGCGGCAAGGGCGGACTCCGGCATGGAGCCGCCCTTGCCCCGCTCCATGCGATAGAGAACGGAGGAGTTGAAGAACCATGAATGTGCTCAAGGTCCCCAAGCTTACGATTGCCGTGTTCGTTCTGCCTTGCTTGCTGCTGTATGTCAGCATGGTGTTCGTGCCGATCCTGTTTTCCGTCTACAACAGTACGTTCCAGTGGGACGGCCTTTCCTCGGTGAAAGAGTTCGTCGGCCTGGAAAACTATAAGAATATCCTGCTTAACGATCCTTACTTCTGGCCTGCCGTCCGGCGCACGCTCATGTACGCCGTCTTCTCCATGGTGGAGATTCCGGTCTGCCTGCTCTTTGCAATTCTGATCAACCGCTACGTCCGCAAGGGCAACACGCTCGTATCCATCTACTTCATGCCGGTCATCCTCTCGGTCGTCATCATCGGCCAGCTGTGGAAGACGATCTACAATCCGCTCGATATGGGCGGCATGATCAACGGCGTGCTGCATTTCCTGGGCATGGACTCGTCCATGAAGGCATGGCTGAGCTCGCCCAAGTTCGCGATGTACTGCCTTTATATCGTTTCGCTCTGGCAATACTTCGGCTACCATCTGCTCATCCAGTTCACCGGGGTGCAGAATATTCCGGCCGATATTTACGAGGCCGCCCGGATCGACGGCGCCGAAGGCTTCAAGGCCGACCGTTACATCACGCTTCCGCTGATCGTGCCGGTGTTCAAGATTTCCATCGTGCTGGCCTTCATCGGTTCGCTCCAGGCTTTCGACCTCATCATGGTCATGACGGGCGGAGGTCCGGCCCATGCGACGGATGTCATCTCCACGCTCATGTACAACAATACGTTTATGTCCAATAAATACGGTTACGGCAGCGCGCTGGCCATCGTTCTGGTCATCATCTGCCTGGTGTTCACGGTTCTCATCAACACGATTTTCAAACGCGTAGAGAATAAGGTAAGCTAAGGGAGGAAAAACATCCATGTCCGCTATCAAGAAATGGATCGTCTATCTTCTCCTGGCGATCCTTGTCGTAACCCAGCTGTACCCGCTGCTCTGGCTCGTCCTGTACTCGTTCAAGACCAACGAGGAGATTTTGGGAGGCAGCTTCTTCGCCCTTCCTCAAAATCCCCGCTTCGCGAACTACACGGAAGCGTTCGAGGCAGGCAATTATCTTCGCTATCTTGCGAACAGCGTCATCGTCACGGTCGTCACGATGGTATGCGTCATCGTGCTGGCCAGCATGGTCGCCTACGCAATATCCCGGTTCCGCTGGAAGCTGGCGCCGGTCGCGCTCATCATCTTCATGCTGGGCCTGATGATCCCGATGCAGGCGACCTTGCTGCCGCTGATGACGATCTTCAAGGGCATTCCGTTCCTGAAAAACACGCTCGGCATGCTTATTTTGCCTTATATCGCCTTCCAGACTCCGGTAGCGGTTTTCATCCTGAGCGGATTCATGAAAGGCATTCCGCATGAGATCGAGGAATCGGCATTCATGGACGGAGCAAGCGTCTACCGGATCTTCCGCAGCATCATCCTGCCGATCTCCGTTCCTCCGATCATGACGGTGTGTATCCTTACCTTCATTAATATCTGGAACGAATACATCCTGGCGGCGACGTTCATCTCCAAGGAAAGCCTCAAGACGCTTCCCTTCGGCGTCAACAGCTTCGTCAGCCAATATGCCGTCAACTACGGCAATATCGGAGCGTTCCTCGTCATGGGCGCGATTCCGGTTATCCTGATCTACTTCATCCTGTCCGAGCGAATTACGAAGGGCATGGTGGCAGGCGCGGTCAAAGGGTAAAGGCTAGCTGCGCGGCTTCGGCCGAAAGCTGCTGCGCATCGACAGCAACAGCATCTGCGCATCGACGGCGAAGCCCCGCAGAGCACGGCTGAACGAAATAGATAAAAGCCGCCTGGTAAGCGGCGCGACAACCCCGTCCGTGAAACCGCTCACGGACGGGGATTTGTCATTAAAAAACGGGAAGGGGTCATGCAGCTTGAAGCGGCGAGGAAGCAACTCATTTCAAACCTGGCTGTTCATCGTGCTGCTCAGCTGCATGACAGGCATGGTGATCATCGTCAGCCTGCTGTTCTACAACCGGACGACAGAGCAGCTGAGGGCAAAGATCCACGATCTCTCCAGCAAAAACGTCGCCCAGACAATCGGCCTGTTCGATCTGGTCGACAAAGGCTTCGACAGCCTGTCCAAGTCGATCAGCAACAACTTTGATCTCGTCCGCCTGCTGACCAGCCATCCGACCGAGCCTCAAGAGCAGTTCGCGAATGAGAGGGCGATCACGAACATTATCGGAACGAACTTCTTTTCCCGCGACGACCTGATCGGCATCCATGTCATGACGAACCAAAAGCGCATCTACAACTATGGGAACTACATCAACGAGGTCAAGCCGGGCTACGACAAGACCGGCTGGTACAAAAGCATCGTCGACGAAGGCGGGAAAATCGTCTGGCTGGGCCTATTTCCAACATCCGTCATCGATGAGAACGAAACCCGTCCGGTCCTGGCCTTCGGGCGTCAGCTGTATGATCTCGATGTGCACAAGCCGATTGGAGTCGTTCTCTACGAAACAAGCCCGGCCCCGATATTGAAGGCGCTTGAAAATCTCAAGCTCAGCTCCAACAGCAAGGTCTATCTGCTCGATGAGCGCGGCAGTCTCGTCAGCGCTACCGACGGCTCGGAGGACCTGCCGGCATTCGCCGATGTCCGCCGCCCGGATAACGTCGGAGAGACCGAGGTATACAGCCGGGACGGCCGGCTCATCGTCACGTCGCGCCTTCCGTTCGCAGACTGGACAGCCATCACGGTCACGCCGGAAAAGGATTTGAACGTCGAGCTGGTGGAGATGCGCCGGTACTTGTTTATCGTTGGGCTTATCCTCATTCTTGTCTCCATCGTCGTAGCGACGATACTGTCCAACACGATTTCTTCGCCGCTCAAGCGGGTCATCCGCGAGATGAAAAAGGTCGAGCTCGGCAATTTCCAAGGGCAGGTTCAGGTCCGGAGCTACCGGGAAATCAATTCGCTGGCCGGCTCCTTCAATGAAATGGTGCGGCAGATCGATCAGCTCGTCGAGCGGGTGAAGATCAGCTCGATGAGCGAGAAGAACGCGGAGCTGCTGGCGCTTCAGTCCCAGGTCAATCCCCATTTCCTGTACAATACGCTGGACATGATCTATTGGATGCTCGACGAAAAGGAAGAGGATCATCTCGGCGAGGTCGTTCTGTCCCTCTCCCGCATGTTCCGCTACAGCAGCCATTGGGAGCAGGGGGCGCTGGTGACGCTGGCCGAGGAGCTGGAGCAGATCCGCGATTATCTGACGATCATTACGATCCGGCTCGAAGGCAGAGTCTCGGTGATCATGGAAGTTCCGCCCGAATATCTTTCGGTTCCGCTGCCGAAAATGACGCTGCAGCCGATTATCGAGAATGCCGTCAAGCATGGACTTGAGCCGCTTGGCGGCGAAGGATGCCTGGTCATCACCGCCAGCAGCCAGGGGGCGCGGCTGATGATTACGGTGAAGGATAACGGAGTCGGGATGGATGCGGCCGCGCTGGCCATGCTCAGAGCCTCTCTGGACAGCGAGATCAACGCGCCGGGAAGCGTCTTGGAACCGGGGATCAAGCGCAAGGGCGGCATTGGCCTTCCCAACGTGCACCGCCGCCTCATCCACACATTCGGACCGGAATATGGACTGCGCCTGAGCAGCGAGAGAGACGAGGGAACGACGGCATCCATCACGCTCCCGCTTCCGCCGCGCCAGACGCCGGTTATTCCGCTACCCAAGAAGGAGGAGTGACTCATGCATATTCTGGTCGCCGACGATGAAAGCATCATCCGGACAGGGGTGAGACGGACGCTGGAGCAGGCACGGCCCGGATATACGATCCACTTGGCGGATTCCGCCGATCAAGCGGCGAAGCTGCTTACGGAGCATCCGATCGATATCGTGCTGACGGACATCCTCATGCCCGGCATGAACGGTCTGGAGTTCATGCAGCTGTCGAGAGCGAAGCATCCCGGAATCAAATGGGTCGTCATATCGGCTCATTCGGAATTTTCCTATGCGCAGAAGGCGGTGCAGCTGGGGGCCAAGGACTATCTGTTGAAGCCGATCGGTAAAAAGCGGCTCGTCGAGCTTCTGGAAGAGCTGGAGGCGGAGCTTGGCCGGGAGCGGTCGGAGGTCAAGCAAAGCGAGCTGCTGAGGACGAATTTGAAATACTTGCGGGAAGGCATGTTCCAAAGGCTGGCTGCAGGCCATGATATCCGAAACCTGGACATCGGGCCGCTCATGGACCGGTATCCGGAATTTTATCTCGTCGTCGTCCGTTTGGAGGCGGGCAGCCGCGATGCGGGGCTGGAGCATTTCATCGTGGACAATGTGTTCTCCGAGCTCATCGGCCGTTACGGCGAAGGCTTCGTCGTCAGCTACGACCGGCTGACGCTGATCGGGCTCGCTTCCGTAGAGACCGAGGACGCGTTTGCCCAGCTGATCGCTTCGCTGCGGGGATATTTGGGCCATTATCTGAAGCTTCCTTTCCGAATAGCAAGCAGCGGCGTCATGAAGGAGATCCGTTCCGTCCCGGACACGATCATGAAGCTTGCCCGCCAGGCATCGCATGCCGCCGCCGGACAGGAGGAGGCGGTCCGGATCAAGGGAGGCAGCGACAACAAGGCGATTGAAGTCGCGCTCCAGTATATTGAGGCGCATTATAAGGAAGAAACTCTATCGCTCGAGAGGATCGCTTCCGTCGTTTACCTCAATCCGGTCTACTTCAGCCAGCTGTTCAAGCAGAAGACCGGGCAGGGCTTCAAGGACTACATCATCGGGCTGAGGCTGGAGGAAGCCAAGCTGCTGCTGCGGGAATCGGATCTGAAGCTCGCGGATATCGCGGAGCGGATCGGATATCAGGACATGCGCCATTTCACGCAAGTATTCCGCAAGAGATTCATGCAGACGCCGACGGAATATCGGACCCGCAAGAAAATGGAACAGCGGTAACTGTCCATAGCTGACATGGACGTGGCACCTAATTAGGCTTCCCGCCTCTTCAAGAGGGCCGGGATGCTTATTTATGTAAAAGGCGATTCGGGATCTGGAAGGAAGTGTGGGAAACGGCAATCCTTCCAGGGAACCATGTATATAGAAGGGAAGTCAGGTGAGAATAGGACAGTGGCGGGATTGGAAACAGCCGGCGGGTTCTATCGGGGCTTTTGCCGGCTGGTCGGGGAGAGGTCGTTTGCCGGTTGTAGAAGACCGGAACAGCTCGGGGAATTTATAAATAAAGATGAGAATCCATAAATAAAAATTCATCTTGATTTGCTTAGAGATTGTAAAGAATAGGGCAAGTTTTCCGATAAATCATTTCATCCGTTGCGGTTCCTATGAATAATACTTTATCAAATAATTGCGTTAATTGAATGAAGCGTCAGTGTGATGAAATTAACATTGAATAATTATAAGTGTAAAAAATTGAGAATTCTCCTTGAGGCGCGAATAAATTTATCGGCCGAAAGAAAATAATGCAAGTTGTTATTCTTACTATGTAATAGTATAATTCATTTATGCTATTCAACCATTAATGTGAGGGGCGTGTAAGGTTAGTGTACAAAAAGACAGGATTGACACTGGCAGCACTGATGATCGCAGGCAGCGTGCTTGCAGCATGCGGCGACGGCAACAATAACAGCAACTCCGGCAATACCGGCAACACCGGCGGAGATGCGGCCGGCAACACGGCAACGAACACCGCCGAAAATACCGGCGGCGAAGCAGCCGGCAACCTGGCCGCAGATCAAGTCTTCCGCATGAACCTCACTTCCGAGCCTCCTACTTTGGACCCGGCTCTGATGCAGGACAACGTGTCCGGCACGGTTGCAAACGGCCTGTTCGAAGGTCTGACGAAAGCCGATAAGAACGGCGAGATCGTTGGAGGCATGGCCGAGAAATGGGATGTTTCCGAAGACGGCAAAACGTACACGTTCCACATTCGCCAAGGCTCCAAATGGTCCTCCGGCAACCCGGTCACGGCTCATGACTTCGAGTTCTCCTGGAAACGCACGCTGGATCCGAAAGCGGCTACACCAGCTCCTTACGCTTACCAGCTTTACTACCTGGCCGGCGCTGAAGAGTACAACACGGGCAAAGGCAGCGTAGATGCCGTTGGCGTCAAGGCGATCGACGACAGCACGCTGGAAGTCAAGCTGAAAAACCCGACGACTTACTTCCTCAGCCTGCAGACGTTCTACACATACTTCCCTGTAGACAAAGTCGCAGCCGAGAAGGATCCGAACTGGGCCAACGAAGCGGCAACGTTCTCCAGCAACGGACCGTTCAAGCTCGCTGCCTGGAAGCACAACGATTCCGTTGAGCTCACTCCGAACGACGGCTACTACGGCAAAGCCGACGTGAAGCTGCAAAAAGTCCAGTTCTCCATGATCGCAGACTCCAACACCGAGTTCAACAGCTTCAATACGGGCAAGCTGGACTGGGCAGGAGCGCCGACCGGCACGATTCCGCTGCCGCAACTGGCCAAGCTGCGCAAAGAGAACAGCGACAAGCTGCAAATCAAAGACACGGCGAACACGTACTTCTATATCTTCAACCAGTCGAAGAAGCCGTTCAACAACGCCAAGGTCCGCAAAGCCCTCTCGATGGCGATCGACCGCCAGCTGCTGATCGACCGCGTCGTATCCGGCGGCCAAAAACCGGCCTTCGGCTTCGTACCGCCAAGCATCACGGGCGAATCGAAGAGCTTCCGCGAGGAAACGCAGGATGCTTACTTCAAGGAAGACGTCGCTCAAGCGAAAACGCTGCTTGCCGAAGGTCTGAAAGAAGAAGGCATGGCTTCCTTCCCTGCGACGACGCTGCTCTTCAACACCTCCGATGCGCATAAGCAAATCGCTGAAGCTGTAGTCGACATGTGGAAAACGAACCTCGGCATCGAAGTGAAGCCGGAAGTCCAAGAGTGGAAAGTCTTCCTGAAAAACCGTACCGCTCTTAACTACGACATCGCCCGCGCAGGCTGGGGCGCCGACTACAACGATGCCATGACGTTCCTCGACCTGTACGTAACGGGCGGCGGCAACAACGACATCGGCCACAAAAACCCAGAATACGACAAGCTGATCAAGGACGCTTATGCTTCCCCGGTTCAAGCGGATCGCGTGAAAATGATGGCGCAAGCCGAAAAAATCCTCATCGAGGACGAAATGGCTGTAATGCCGATCTACTACTACACGAGCTCCGAACTGGTTAATCCAAAAGTCAAAGACGTTATCATGGATTATGCCGGCAACATCAACTACAACAACGGTTACTTTGAGAAATAAGCCATACCGCTGAACAGCTGACAGAGAGAAGAAGGGATCGCGGCTGGAGCCGCCGTCCGGTGCTGGACACCGGACCGTCTCCGGCCGTCCCTTCTTTCTTTGCGGTTGGGCTGGGTAACGAAAAGAGGTGCTGGAATGTTTCGATTCATCGTTCGGAGGCTCATCAATATCGTCATCTCGCTCGTCGTGCTAGCGTCAGCGACGTTTTTCCTGATGAAAGCCGTTCCGGGCAACCCTTTCCTTAACGAAAAAAACTCGCAGGCCACCATTGATGCGATGATGAAATATTACGGTCTGGACAAGCCGTTGTGGCAGCAATACCTGACTTATATGAAAAACCTGTTCCAAGGTGAATTGGGCGAGTCGCTCAAGACGCCGGGGCGTTTTGTTACCGACATCATTTCCCAATCGTTCGGCAACTCCCTCAAGCTCGGCCTTGTCGCCGTTGTCGTCTCTGTCATCGTAGGCGTTGCGCTCGGCATGATCGCCGCGATGTACAACCGCAAGCTGATCGACAAGATTGCCGTGTTTGTCGCCATTCTCGGCATTTCCATTCCGAACTTCGTCGTCGGTTCCGTCATGCAGTATCTGCTTGGCGTCAAAGTCACCTGGTTCAACGTCGCCGGACTTGCAGGACCGATGGATTACGTATTGCCTACGATCGCGCTCTCCGCGCTGCCGATCGCTTTCATCACCCGCTTGACACGCTCTTCCATGCTTGAAGTGCTGACCGCAGATTACATCCGTACAGCCAAGGCCAAGGGGCTGTCTCCTATGCGCATTGTGCTGCGCCACGGATTGCGCAATGCGATCCTGCCGGTCGTCACCTATCTCGGCCCGATGAGCGCCAACGTCATCACCGGCTCCGTCGTCGTCGAGAAAATCTATGCCATCGCAGGCTTGGGCAAATTCTTCACGGACAGCATCGCGAACCGCGATTATCCGCTGATTATGGGCATCACGCTGTTTTACGCGGTCATTCTCATGGTGGCAAGGTTCCTGGCCGATATCGGCTACGCGCTGGTGGATCCGCGCATGAAGAAGAGCAAAGGAGGCTGATTCCAACATGGACAACACAACTGACCAACGCCGGCCTTTGCCGGATCCGAAAAAGTTCATTCCGCTGAAGAAGCGGGAGAACATCCAGCAGCAGATGGCGCCAAGCTACACGACCTGGAAGCTCGCGATGATGAAGCTGACTTCCAACAAGTTCGCCATGGCTGGCGGCGTCGTTCTGATTCTGCTCATTCTGATGGCCATCTTCGGCCCGATGATGACCAAATACGACTTCCGCACGACAAGCCTGCTCAATTCTTTCCTGCCTCCCGGAGCCGATCATTACTTCGGCACCGACGACCTCGGACGCGATATCTTCGCGCGGAGCTGGAAAGGCGCGCAAATCTCTCTGACCGTGGGCATCATCGCCGCGCTTGCCGATGTCATTCTCGGCATCATCATCGGCGGCATCATGGGCTTCTTCGGCGGCAAAGTCGATGAAGTGCTCAACAAGATCACCGAAATCCTTTATTCGATTCCTTACCTGCTCGTCGTTATCCTGCTCGGCGTCGTGCTGGGACAAGGCATGCTCACCATCATCATCGCCCTTAGTGCGACAGGATGGATCAACATGGCCTGGATCGTGCGAGGCCAGATCAAGCAGCTCAAAAATCAGGAATACGTCCTGGCGGCTCAAGCTGTCGGCTCCGGCGGATTCCGCATCCTTTTCAAGCATCTGATTCCGAATACGATGGGCCCTATCATCGTCACGATGACGCTGACCGTTCCAAGCGCGATTTTCGCCGAAGCTTTCCTGAGCTTCCTCGGTCTAGGCGTGCAATCCCCGGCTGCATCATGGGGAACGATGATCAACGATTCGATCGTAAGTTATCAGCTGTACCCTTGGACGCTTCTGTTCCCGGCCGGACTTCTCTGTATCGCCATGCTGGCTTTCAACATTTTCGGCGATGGCCTGCGCGATGCATTCGATCCGAAAACCAAGGTGGAATAGGAAGACCCGACTATCGAAAGCTCTGTCTCCGCTGCTGCTGAGACGGGCAGCCGGATGACTTCTATACCCCGACAAGATGAAGTTGAATGCTTGCTGTTCGGCGCAGCAGGCGGAATGTCCCCGGAAAAGCGACAGCGCTCGCCTTTGAAGACCGGATTCCAACCCTGTAAGGGGATGGACAATGAAGGAATCCGGGCTTCAACAGCGATTGAAAGGGACATCCGACCTGCGAAGCGCATCGATAGCGACGTTCAACTTACTAGCTACCACCGACATGAGGAAGGTGAAACTCTTATGGAACCGATTCTTACAGTCGACGGCCTGCGCGTCTCTTTCCGCGTCCGCGGCGGCGAAGTACAGGCCGTACGCGGCGTCTCCTTCTCGATGGACAAAGGAGAGGCGCTGGCAATCGTCGGCGAGTCCGGATCCGGCAAGAGCGTCACGGCCCAATCCATTATGCGTCTGATTCCTACGCCTCCGGGCGTTTTCAAGGACGGCTCGATCGTTTTCGAAGGCAGCGACCTGCTGAAGAAGACCGAGAAGCAAATGGAATCCGTACGCGGCCGCGATATCGGCATGATATTCCAGGATCCCATGACATCGCTCAATCCGACGATGACCATCGGCGGACAGATTATTGAAGTGCTGGTCCGCCATCAGAATATGTCCCGCGGCGACGCCGAGAAGCGCGCCGTCGAAATGCTGCGGATCGTCGGCATTCCGAATCCCGAAGCCCGCGTCAAGCAGTACCCGCATGAATTCTCCGGCGGCATGCGCCAGCGCGCCATGATCGCCATCGCGCTGAGCTGCGACCCTACGCTGCTCATCGCCGATGAGCCGACGACCGCTCTCGACGTCACGATTCAGGCTCAGATCCTTCAGGTCATGAAGGACATGCAGGAGAAGCTCGGCACGTCGATCATTCTTATCACCCATGACCTTGGCATCGTTGCCGACATGTGTGATAAAGTTATTGTTATGTATGCCGGACAGGTCGTGGAGCGAGGCAACAAGTTCGAAATCTTTAAAAACCCTCAGCATCCTTACACCCAAGGTCTCCTGAAGTCCTTGCCGCGCATGGATCAGAGAAAAGACGAGCCGCTGATCCCGATTGAAGGCACGCCTCCGGATATGGCCAACCCGCCTCACGGCTGTCCGTTCGCGGCCCGCTGCCCGCACGCGATGGAAGTATGCGTCGAAGTCGATCCGTATATGTTCACGCACAGCCCGACCCATGAATCCAAGTGCTGGCTTCACGCCAAGCCGGAGTAAGGAGGACGAACAGTATGAGCAACAGCAATCATGCGATGCTGGATGTAAACGACCTCAGCAAGTTCTTCGATGTCGGCAAGAACAAAACGCTGAAAGCCGTGAACGGACTGAATTTGTCCATCCGCAAGGGCGAAACGCTCGGCATGGTCGGCGAATCCGGCTGCGGCAAGTCGACGGCCGGACGCACGATCATGCGTCTGTACGAGCCGACCTCCGGATCGGTTAATTTCAACGGCGAGAACATCTACTCGATGAAGGGCGCCAAGCTCAAGGCTCTGCGCCGCGAGATGCAGATGGTGTTCCAGGATCCTTACGCCTCCCTCAACCCGCGCTGGACGGTCGAGAACATCATCGCCGAGCCGCTGGATGTGCACGGCCTGACGCCGAGCAAAAAGGAGCGCAAGCTGGCCGTCGAGAGGCTTCTCGACAAGGTCGGCCTGAATCCGTCCCATCTGACACGTTACCCGCATGAATTCTCCGGCGGCCAACGCCAGCGGATCGGCATCGCCCGCTCGCTCGCGGTGGATCCGAAGTTCATCGTGGCGGACGAGCCGATCTCGGCGCTCGACGTGTCCATCCAGGCTCAGGTCGTCAACCTTCTGCAAAACCTGCAGAAGACGGAGGGCCTGACCTATCTGTTCATCGCGCATGACCTGGCGATGGTCAAGCATATCAGCGACCGGATCGCGGTTATGTATCTCGGCAAGCTGGTGGAGATCGCGGAGAGCGACGATCTGTACGCCGACCCGCGCCATCCGTACACCCAGGCGCTGCTGTCGTCCATTCCGGTACCGGATCCGGACTTCGAGGCGACCAAGGAGCGCATCGTGCTTCGCGGCGATCTGCCGAGCCCGATCAGCCCTCCGAGCGGCTGCCCTTTCCGTACACGCTGCCCGGCAGCTACAGAGCGCTGCGCGGCCGAAGTGCCGGAGCTGCGCCAAGTCGGCCCGAACCCTGGCCATCTGGCTGCCTGCCATTATGCTTAATGCTTTTTTGATCGAGAACGAACCTCTGGTATCCTTTATGGACGCCGGAGGTTTTTTTATCGTTTGATTCGAAGAGCGAATACGGAATGTATGGGATTCAATCGCTTGCGGGAGGGAGTTCCCATGTGTTCGGATCGGTTGAATTCGGTTCCTTTATTCGGCAGCAGAGGAGGCAAGCCCCGACTGGAGCGTTTGTGGAATTCCCTGATTTCGATTTCAAAGAGGTGGATCTGTTCGTAGGTCATCAATGCTCTCTCCTTTGATAGGAATGATAGGGTGGTCGTTCCGGCTCTGTACTTCCTTATCTTAGGAGCTTGGAGTGACAACAGTCTGTCAGCAATGGAAAACCGACAGGAACAAATGTTCCAATCAGGGGAGGCTTAATCAAGTAGGGCTTGAGAATCTGCGGGGATATTTTGCAGGAAACGTTCCGCTTGAGAAGAAGCCCTTGGCATTCAAGGAGTTCATGGGCATCGAAAAAAGTCCATAGGCATCATAAGATTCGGCGGGCATGCAAAAAGAGCCCCCGGCCGGTAAAAGGAGCCGTAAGAATACAAGAAAAGCCCTTCGGCAGAAGTCCGCTCGAAGGGCTCAAGGTTAATGTTCGTTATTCGCTTTTCATCTTGCGGCGGAGTTCGGCGAGCTGCTCGTCAATGACGGAGGCGCGGCCGGAATCCGGGGCTGGCGCAGACGGCTCATAGGAAGAAGCTGCTGTGCCGGAGCCGGGCCTGTAGTCTCTGGAGAGGCCGAGCTGAGCTTCCCATTGAAGAATTTTCTCCTCGATCCGGTCGAATCCGCGTGAAGCGATTCCCGGCTCGAAGCCATGAGAGAAGCTCGGCGCCTTGCGCTCTGCGGCAGCTTCCGCTTTTTGCAGGCGCTCGCTCAGATCGGAACGTTTCTGGACAAGGCGGGCGAGCTCTTCCTGGGCGCCTTCGAGGCGGATATCGAGCTCGGCAGAAGCATGCTTGGCTTGATCGTACAAGCGGCCGTATTCAGCCGCCTGCTCCGAATAACGGAGTTTGGTTTCGAGGGCAAGGCGCGCTTCCGACTCGCGGCCTTCGGCCAATGCCTCTTCGGCTTTGAGCTGGTTGTGCTGCGACAGCTGCTCGCATTCATCGAGGCGCTGCTTGTAAGCGCGGGAGGAGGATTGCTGGCGGCTGAGCTCGCTTTTCATGCCGTCGATTTCCTCTTCCATATTGCGGATATACTGATTCATCATCAAAACGGGATTTTCAAGCTTGCTGATGACTTCGTTGGCGGTAGCTTTGGTCAGGTTCATGATCCGGTCGAATACGCTCATGGGATGCACTCCTTTATATTGGGTATGGCGGGCTTTATTCGTGCGGCAGTCGTCTCGGCTTAGCGGTAGGTGTAGGAATCCGGGGGAGGCGGTGCCGCGAAGCCGGACTCCTTGGGAAGGATGACAGCGGCGGCGGCATAGATCAGGAGGGCCGTACCGCAGCTGAATACGGCTGCGGCGATGAAGCCGATCCGGAGCAATCCGGGATCAATGCCGTATGTGCGGCCGATTCCTCCGCATACCCCCGCAAGCTTGCGATCTGTGCGCGAACGATACAAGGTTCTCATACTCATGCATTCTCCTCTTGGCGCGGCGCCCTGCGGCGCTGCTTGATGTCCTTATTGTACCTCCTTGCCGGAAACGGCGACACGGACTCCCGAATGTAATTGCACCTGGACCCGAGACCGGGCTTGCCTCCGCCCCCGGCATGTGAGCGCCGCCTAGTGGATGTGCGATGAATGAAATGGCCGGCGGCTTCACAAGCTAACATCGCTTCACATTTCGATATCCGGGAGGTCCACTCATGGGCAAGAACAAAGCATCCAAAGCAGAGGTCCAATCCACGAAGCTGAACACTTTTGCTGAAAATGACACCGAGTTTTCCAATGAGCTCACTTCGGATGCCAAAGCGGCTTTCAGCGGCAAAGCGACCAAAGCAAACCGTAAAAAAAGCTAAGCAAAAATCCCCCGCTGGATGCGGGGGACTGTACATAGAACGAGTCGGCCGGTAAGGCGGCAAATCCGGAAAAGCGGCTTGAATGCTTTTACCGCCGCAGCCTGGAAAGCTAGTTCAAGAGTGTTTGCGGCTGAACCAGCTTGTGAAGCCTACTTGCTTTTAAACGCTTTGGCAGCGGCTGCCCGGGAAGCAAGCACCCCGGCCGCGGCTGGCTTCTCCGCAGCCCGCGCAGCAGGCTTGGATGCGGCTGAAGGGACTTGCTTCTCCACCGCGCCCGAAGGCTGGCCGGAGGAAACCGGAGAAGACTGGAAGGCAGCCAGCAAAAACCGGGAGACGTCGATTTTGCGGCCGCGGTAGGTGGCGGGAGAGCTGACCAGCAGCTCTTCCTTGGCCCGCGTGATCGCCACGTAAGCAAGCCGGCGCTCTTCCTCAAGCGCGGCTTCCTTGCGGGCTGCCGGATCGGAATCGGCGCCGCCGGCCAGCTTGTCCGCCTCCAGCGCAAGGCTGTGCGGCAGGATGCCTTCCGAAGCCCCGATGATGGCGACGGCGGGGAATTCAAGGCCCTTCGATTTGTGGATCGTCATGAGCTTGACGGCATCCTTGGCCGCATCGGGCGGCAAGGACTTCATCTGCGCATGGCGCTCCGCCATTTTCGAGACGAAGGTAAGGAATGACGGGACGTCGGCAAATCGCGCGGCGGAGGACTCCAGCTCGTCCAGCGATTCGCGAAGCGTCTCCTTATGCGCTGTCGCCCCCGCTGCGATTGAGCCTGCGGAAGAGGCTCCAGCCTGCTCCGCATCGAGGTAGGCGTCGTAAAACTCCTTGCGCATGCGCCGCACGGCATCGGCCGGCTTGAGCGCCTTGAGTCCTTTGACGAACGTAATGCGGGCTTGGATCTGCTCCTTCTGGAAATCCTTAAGCCCTTCCATCGTGAGCAGATGGATGAGCGGGCCTTTCTTGGGACGGGGATCGTCCTTGGCTCGGATGTGGGCCATGCCCTTATGCCGGTTGACATACATGGAAGGCAGGACGCCTTCCATAGCGGTGAAATCGCGCCGCTTGACCGACAGCCTCATATAGTCCACGAGCGGCTTGACGGCGGACTGGTCGTAGAACAGGTCCCCGGTATCCTGGATCTGGAACGGGATCTCCGAGAGGACGAGCTGCTCGAACATGGCGCGGCTGTTGCTTGCGGTACGGTACAGGATGGCGAAATCGCCATAGGCCCGCGCGCCTTCCTCTACCCGTTCCCGGATATGGGCGGTCACGGCGAGCGCTTCCTGATCGGTCGTGAAAGGACGGATGTACAGCGGCACGTCCCGGCTTGTGGCCACGGCCTTCAGCGTCTTCGGAAAGCGGGCCTTGTTATGCTTGATCACTTCGTTGCCGAGGCCGACGATGCTGGCCGTGGAGCGGTAATTGGTGTCCAGCGTAATCATTTTGGCCTGGGGAAAAGCATCCTTGAAGCCGAGAATATATTCGCTGCGCGCTCCGTTGAAGCCGTAAATGGTCTGGTCGTCGTCGCCGACGGCCATCAGATTGCCGTGGCCGCCGGCGAGCATGCGGATGAGCTCGTACTGCAGCAGGCTCGTATCCTGGAACTCGTCGATCATGATATAGCGGAAGCGCCGCTGAAGCGTCGCGAGCAGCCCGGGCTGCTCCCTTAGAAGTCGATGGGACCAGAGCAGGATGTCGTCGAAATCCATCCGCTGCTCGCGTTCCTTCCATTCCTCGAAGCGAAGCAGCAGCCGCTTGAGCTCCCGGTCCGCCTGCGTCCTGTCCGGCAGCTCCTCGAGCGGAACGAGGCTCAGCTTGGCTTCGGACAGAGCGGCGAGCGCAGTCTCCGGCTCGATCCGGTCGCCGAGGCCGAGCTCGCGGATCATGCCCTTGAGCACGATCATCGGATAGGGTCCGCTGCCGAGTATCTCCTGGCGGTAACCGCGGCTGCGGAGGAGCTGCAGGAAGAAGGAGTGGAACGTGCGGGCCGTCACTTGGGAGGCCGCGCCGGGCGGCATGCCGGGCAGAGCGGCGATGCGCTCCTTCATCTCGGCCGCGGCCTTGACCGAGAAGGTGACGAGCAGGATCGAGCGCGGGTCGGCGCCGCGCACGGCGACCAGATAGCCGGTTCTGCCGGCGAGCACGCTCGTCTTGCCGGAGCCGGCGCCCGCCAGCGTCAGCAGCGGGCCGTCGCCGTGGCGGACCGCCTCGATCTGCGGGCCGTTCAGGCTCAGGCCGCGGCTCTCGAGCGCGCGGAAGAAGCCGCTGTCGGCATCGCTGTCCGGCACGAGCCGGGGACTTCCTCCCGCGGAGGCGAGAGTGGCGTAGGGGAGCGAGCGTCCGGTTGCTCCGAGCGGCTTTTTGTAGGGAATGGGTAGATTCGCGTTCATAGATGATGTCGTCTCCAATGTATGCCTTCCCTCAGGGGGAGAATGCTTGTTCGTCGTCCTATCAGGATAACGGATTTTGGGAGCCGGGACAAACGGGAATATGCGGAATGGTTGCAATCCGACTCTGGCCGTTATATCATTGATCCATCAACCATTGATCCATCAAACGATGGAAGGAGGTTCTTGCCATTCCGAATTGCCGAACCGAAGATCTGTTGTGTCTGCTCCTTCATCTGAACAAGCATATCGCGACCCGGTTCGAGCGCTGCGCCGGCATCAGCCCGAATCGGCTCGAGCTGCTCTTCAAGCTGGCCGGCGGTCAGATCAGCCAGGCGGAGCTGCAGAAGGCGGTCTCGATCGATCCCGCCGCGGTCACCCGGCATGTCCAGCAGCTGGAAGCGGAAGGACTCGTCACCCGTACCCGATGCGAGAGCGACAACCGTCTGACGCTCGTTCAGCTGACGGAAGAGGGCCACAGCCGTCTGCGCTCCCACCAGGAACAGAAGGACCGCTTCATGGAAGAGCTGCAGTCCGGCCTCCGCGAGGAGGAGCGGCTTGAGCTTGTCCGGATGCTGCAGCAGCTCGGCGACAAGGTGCAGCAGGTGGAAACGGCGCTGAGCCGTTCCGGAAATGCCGGTACATCCTGATTTTTTTAGAATGAAGCATGGCTTGGAAAGAGACCCGGGCTTCCGGGAAGAAGACGGATGGATAGAGATAAAAATACAGAAGATAAGACAAGGGAGAGATAAATCATGACTGTATCTACAAAATCGAACGACTACAAAAAAATCATTTCCGAACGCCGCTCTGTGCGGGTATACGATCCGGCCGTCAAAATCAGCCGCGAGGAAATGACCGAGATTCTGGCGGAAGCGACCCTGGCTCCATCTTCCGTCAACCTGCAGCCGTGGAGATTCCTCGTCGTTGAAAGCGAGGAGGCGAAAGCGGCTCTGGCCGAGATCGCGCCGAACAATGCTACGCAGGTCAACACTTCGTCTGCTGTCATTGCCGTTTTCGCCGACATGAAAGCTTTCGATTATGCCGATGAAATCATGGGCGGAGCGGTTGAGCGAGGCTTCCTGCCGCAGGAAGTGAAGGACCAGATGATGGCCAACTACACTCGCCTGTTCGCTTCGATTCCGGCCCAGGCTTTCCGCGAGATGATTCTGGTGGACAGCGGCCTTGTATCGATGCAGCTCATGCTTGCAGCCCGCGCCCGCGGCTATGACACGAACCCGATCGGGGGCTACGACAAGAGCCGCATCGCCGACGTGTTCGGCATGGAGAAGGACCGCTATGTTCCGGTCATGCTGATCTCGGTCGGCGTCGCGGCCAAGGAAGCCCGGCTGACGACCCGCTTGGCTGTGGACCGCGTAGCGGAGTGGAAGTAAGCGCAGCAGGACGAGGCTGCAGGCTGAGTGAAGCCATAGCGGGAGCGGAATACGCGTAGAAAGACAAGGCCATGATTGCCCGGATGGAACGGCATCAGGCCACGAGAGCGAGGAAACTGACATGATTATCATCCATGCAGGCATCAAGGTGAAAAGCGAGGCGGAGAGCGAGTTCCTAAGCGCCGCCGAGGCGCTGGTGGAAGCTTCCCGAGCCGAAGCCGGCAATGTCTCGTACAGCCTGCACAAGAACACGGAGCAGGAGCATTCGTACACGATGGTCGAGCTTTGGCAGGATGCGGAGGCTGTCGCGGCCCATAATGCCAGCGGGCATTTTCAGTCGTTTGTGAAGTCTGCTCAGGCTTATATGGCGGCTCCGCTGGACGTGCGCGCTTTTGCGGGAGAAGCTGTTCAGAAATAATGGAGCTTCAGGGAATAATGGAGTTCCAATAATGGAGGTCCGGGGAATAACAGAGTTCCAGGGAATAACAGAGTTCCAGGGAATAACAGAGTTCCAGGGAAAAACAGAGTTCCATGAAATAATAGAGTTCCATGAAATAACAGAGTTCCAGGGAAAACTGCTTCCCGATATATGTCAGGGCCAGCCCATTCGGCTGGTCTTTTTGTCTATTTACCGGGGAAGAGGAAGCGTTCAGGAAGGTTTGATCTAGTCGTTCTTTACCAATCGAATTGCCGCCATTGTGATAACATGATCCTGAATCGTCTGATCGCGGGAGGGAAGCAGAACATGGAGACTGGTATCGGAATTCGCCCTATGACAGGGGAGGACATCGAGCTCATCTATGAAGGGTTGACCGGCCACGACGTCGGCAAGCCTCTTGATTACATCGAGCGCTGCTGGGAAGAGAACCAAAAGGGAGAAAGAGCAACATTCCTGGCCTTTCTGGAAAAGGAATTCGCAGGATGGGGACATGTGGTATTCAAGTCGGATTATCCGTACTTTGCCGAGAACCGAATCCCTGAAATTCAGAACTTCGACGTCATCCCGCCGTTCAGAAGACGGGGAGTCGGAAGCCGGCTGATCGAAGCGCTGGAGGAGCGGGTTTTTGCAAAATCGGATCTAGTCGGCATCGGATTCGGCTTGTATGCGGATTATGGCAGCGCACAGAGACTGTACGTCAAACGGGGATATATTCCGGACGGAAAAGGAGTCATGTACGGCAACCGTCCCGTCGAGCCCGGCGGCCAGGTCCGCGTGGATGACGATCTGGTGCTCTATTTGACGAAATCCAAATGAACGGGATTGAATGCAGGCCGCCAGCCGGGTATGCTAACAGAATAAGATCGGAAGAGAGGCTGTGAAGAGGCGATTATGGCGGTATTGATCAACGAGCAAATCAAAGCATTCGAGGTGATGCTGACAGGACTGAATGGAGAGAAGATCGGCGTCGTCAGCCGGGAGGAAGCGCTGGCGCTGGCGAAGGCGGCCGGAGCGGATCTCGTCTGCACCTCGCTGATGAGCAGCCCGCCGCCTTGCAGCCTGACACCGAAAGGGAAGGGCAAGGACAAGGCTCGCCAAGATGCCAAGACAGCCGGGAAGGGCGCGCCAAGCCATGGCGGCAAGAGCGGCAACAGCGGCAAGAGCGGCGAAAAGGTCAAGGAGCTTCGCTTCACCGCGCATATCGAGGAGCATGATTACGACACGAAGCTGCGGCAGGCGGACAAGCTGCTGCGGGGAGGCAGTGCCGTCCAGATTGTCGTCAAGGCGTCCGGAGCCAAGGAAGGCGCCGCCGCCAAAGCGGTGCTGGAGCGGCTGCTGGCCGATCTGAAGGAAGCCGGCCGCAAGGAAAGCGGCATCCAGACGAGCGGCAAAGGCTCGCAGGTGAAGGTGAATCCGCTCTAGGCTGCAGGTGCTGAGCTGCCTCCGCGATATCGTTGAGGAAATAGCCGGGGATTGACGGCTTGCCGGTGCCCGAGGATGCGCGCATTATGGGTGGCGTTAGGATGCTGTGCAGGTGTGGACTCAAGTTGAAGGTGCGCTTGTTCCTTGCCGGGGTTCGGATTGTTTTCAGGCAAAGGAAACCGGATCGGACATACGATCCGTTATTTTGCGATAAAAGGCCATTATTGAAGCGGATCGGACATACGATCCGCTATTTGTTCGTTCTTATTGGAATACCGATTTAGATGGATGGAATAACGGATCGTATGTCCGATAAAGGCACGAAAACGAAGAAAAAGCCTAAATAGCGGAACGTATGTCCGATACAACCACCGAACAAGACCAAAACGGGGATGGGTCGCTTGCAATTGGGCAACCCCGTTATTTTGAAACCCTCTCAGGTAAAGGTACCAGCCTGGTTCAAGCTCAAGCGGGAAGTGGAAGTGTCGGGCTGCCCAAGCGGCCAAGCAGAAATATCAACGGTCACAAGCTCAAGCGGCGAGTAGAAGTCTCTAGTCGGTCACAAGCTGAAGCGGCGATGTAGAAGTCTCTAGTCGGTCACAAGCTGAAGCGGCGATGTAGGAGTATCTAGTCCGGTTTCAGGCTCAAGCGGCGATGTAGGAGCATCTAGTCGGTCACAAGCTCAAGCGACGATTGGAAGTATCTAGCCCGGTTTCAGGCTCAAGCGGCGATGCCAAAAAAGGCCAGGAAACGCTGCGATTCCGGAAGCGGCGGCCTCCATTATCCCAGCGCAAAATTATTGGAGCAGTTGGGTGCAACCAAGGTTTCATTGAGGTTTCATTGGGGTTTCATACGTGTTCCCGCGTAGGGCTCGCTTGGGATGGACCGGAGCGAATCTCAGGCATGCGAGAACCGCAGCCGGTAGCTGCGCGGCGAGATGCCCTCGTACTTGGCGAAGCAGGAGGCGAAGTAGGCCGCCTGGTTGAAGCCGACCTCTTCCGCGACGCGGGAGACCGGATAGTCGGTGCGCAGAAGCAGCAGCTTGGCCTGTCCGATCCGATAGCGGAGCAGGTACTCCTTCGGCGAGCAGCCGAACTCCTTTTGCATGCAGCGGGCGATATAGACGGAGTGGAAATTGAGGCTGTCGGCCATCTCGCGGGCGCTGATCTCCTCGGCGTAATGCTGGCGCAGATAGGCGGCCGCCTGTGTGGCGCAAGCGGCCGAAGGCGAGGTGGAGCGGGCGTCGATGGCCGCCGACAGCTGCTGGAGCAGCTCCTGGAAGAGGATCTGCTGGCGCCAGAGAGCGCCGCCCATATGGCCGCTCTGCGTGATGGCCGTCAGCTGCTCCAGCAGCTCGAACGCCTGCTCCGGCTGCAGCAGCACCGAATGCTGCGGAACCTGGACGGAGAAGGGCGGCGCGGTCATCTTCCAGGCCGCGCTGGCGGAGGAATCGGCCGTATCCCGCTGGCTCTGGTAGAGCGGCAGCCGCTCGTCGGTCGCCGTCCAATGGCCCTGATGGCCGAAGTGCATCCAGTAATACTCGGTCGTCTCCGTGCAAGGGGAAGTGCCGAAGTGATGGGCGTCAGGACGAAGGATGAGCGCTTCTCCCGCGCCGAGGGCATAACGGCGGTCTTCTTCTCCGATGTGCAGCGTCCCTTGCCTGACGGCGAGCAGATCGAACACGCCGATGTTGCGGCGATCGACATGGACCAGTCCCGGCCCATGCGTTTCATGGCCGCTGCTGATATAGAAGGGGAGCGGCGGAAGAGCGAACTGAAGCAGATTCATGGGCTACTCTATCCTTTGCTTGGAATGAAAATGAAGTTGGAATTTTGAAAGTTAAGGTTGCATCCTTGATACCTCAGAGCGAGTATAGCACTTATAATTTGGTTTGACTAATGAGCTCCATACTCACTTGTAATCCGCATCATCCTTAATAAGTTAGGTTGTTAGGCGGCTTGGGCGAAGTAAGGGCTTTCATCAGCCCGGTGCGGGCGATCCGTGCCAGGTTATTCAGGGTGGAGGTTGCATAAATGAAAAATCGTAATTATTCCCTGTGGGCGCTCTCGTGGCCGATCTTCATCGAGCTGTTCCTGCAGTTTCTTCTTGGGGCCGCCGATACGCTGATGGTAAGCAAAGTGTCCGATGACGCCGTAGCGGTTGTCGGCTTCTCCAATCAGCTGTTCAATGCGATGACGGTTCTCTTCACGGTCATCGCCAGCGGCGCAGGCATCCTGATCGCGCAAAAGCTGGGCGCAAGGAAAGAGGAAGAGGCCCGGACGATTTCCATTATCGCCCTCAAGGCGACGGTCCTCATCGGCGCGGCGCTGAGCGCGGTGCTGATCCTGTTCCCGGCGCCGATCGCCCGGGTGCTGCAGATGCCCGAGGAGCTGGTGCCGATGGCGGTCCGCTACATCTCCATCGTCGGCGGCGGCATGATCCTGATCGCCGTCATGAGCACGCTGAGCACGGCGATCCGCAACACCGGCAACACGCGGGGACCGATGTACACGGCCGTAGGCATGAATGTCATCCACATCATCTTGAACTACGGCTTCATCTTCGGCGCCTTCGGCCTGCCGCAGTGGGGACTGACGGGAGTCGCCGTCAGCACGCTGGTCAGCCGCCTGCTCGCCTCGGCGCTGCTCTTCTACATGTTCCTGTTCGCCTTCGAGCGCCGCATTTGGTGGGGCGACATCAAGATCTGGAGCCGCGGACTGTTCTCCGAGGTCATGAAGATCGGCTGGCCGCTCGGCGTATACTCGGCCAACTGGGTGTTCTCCCAGCTCGTCATCTTCACGTTCATCGGCTCGCTCGGAGCCAAGGAGCTGTCGGCGCGCACGTATATGAACACGCTGGAATCGTTCTGCTTCCTGATCGGCTTCTCGATCGCGCTTGCTACGCAGATTCGGGTCGCCCACTTGTTCGGAGGGGGACGCATGCGGGAGGCGTACAAGGGCGCCTATACCGGCCTCTGGATCGGCCAGCTGGTCGTCATCGGCAACGCGCTGCTCGTGTTCCTGTTCGGCAGGCAGATGCTGGGGCTGTTCACCTCGGATAGCGAGATACTGGCCATCTGCGCTTCCCTGCTCGGTCTCAACCTGCTGCTGCAGCCGGGCAAGATGCTCAACATGACGATAGCCGACTCCCTCAACGCGGTCGGAGATACCCGCTTCACGATGGTCATCTCGACAGTCAGCATGTGGGGCGTATCGGTAGCCGTCGCCTACTACTTCAGCATCCATCTCGGCTGGGGGCTGGTCGCGATCTACGCCTGCATGATCGCGGACGAATACTTGCGCGGCTTCGTCTGCTGGCTGCGCTGGCGCAGCCGCAAGTGGGCTACGCGCGGCGCGGCCCAGGAATTGCCGACTGTCGCGAGCGGCACCGCTGCGGAGATGTGAGCCTGCCGCAATCGACAGCACCAAAAAGGATGTCCGAAAGGCGCGAGCCTCCAGGACATCCTTTTTTTCGTTCCGGATTGTTCGCTGGAAGTAATCGGAAGCTGAAGATGGCTTAAAGAGATTCGCTTTTTTATGGTAAAATCATGAAAGCTTCATGATTGTCCATTTATCGTCATCTTCAGGAGGTCTTGTTTTTGCAGGCTGCATGGGCTGTCGCGATTTTTCTGCTTACCTACGCGTTCATCGTTTCCGAAAAAATCCACCGTACGGTCGCCGCCATGCTGGGCGCTCTCATCGTCGTGGCCGCAGGCCTCGTCGAGCAGCATAAGGCGGTCGAGCATATCGACTTCAATACGCTCGGCCTGCTGATCGGCATGATGATCATCGTGCATGTCACCGCCGAGACCGGCATATTTGCCTACGCCGCGATAAAGGCCGCCAAGCTGGCCAAGGGCGAGCCGGTACGCATTCTCGTCGCGCTGGCGCTCGTCACGGCTCTCGGCTCCGCCTTCCTAGACAACGTGACGACGATCCTGCTCATCGTCCCGGTCACGTTCAGCATTACGCGCCGGCTCAAGGTCAGCCCGATTCCATTCCTGATTACCCAGGTCATCGCTTCCAACGCAGGCGGAACCGCGACGCTGATCGGCGATCCGCCGAACATCATGATCGGAAGCGCGGTCAAGGAGCTGACCTTCCTCGCCTTCATCGAAAATCTGGCGCCGATCATCGCCATCATCATGGCGGTCTATGTGCCGATCTTCATGCTCATCTTCCGCAAGCAGCTGCGCACGACGCCGGAGCTGAAGGCGAGACTGATGGAGATGGAGGAGGACGGCCTGCTGCATGACCGGAAGCTGCTCATCAAGTCGCTGTCGGTGCTTGGGCTTACGATCGCGGGCTTTTTCCTGCATCAGGCGCTGCATCTGGAATCCGCGACCGTGGCGCTGGCAGGAGCGTTCATCCTGCTGCTGCTCACCGGAGAGCGCATGCTGGAGGCATCCCTTGCCGCGGTGGAATGGCCGACGCTGTTTTTCTTCATCGGCTTGTTCGTCCTTGTGGGCGGGCTGGTCGACACGGGCGTCATCGGCCGCTTGGCGGAAAACGCCGTGGATCTGACCGGAGGCGACATGAAATCCGCGTCCATGCTGATTTTATGGCTCAGCGCGATCGCCTCTGCCTTTCTGGACAATATCCCGTTCGTCGCCACGATGATTCCGCTCATCCAGGACATGGGGAGCATGGGAATCGACAACCTGGAGCCGCTCTGGTGGAGCCTGGCGCTCGGGGCTTGCCTTGGCGGCAACGGCACCTTGATCGGGGCGAGCGCCAATCTCGTGGCGGCGGGGATCTCGGCCCGGGAGGGATATCCGATCCGGTTCCTGACGTTCCTGAAATACGGCTTCCCGCTCATGCTGCTCTCGGTCGCGCTGTCCAGCGTGTACGTCTATTTGCGGTATCTGCTGTAGCTGCGGCATACGGCTGTCGAGAACGTCTATAACCATTCTGGAGCCTGACGGATTCCCGGCGGAGCGGTAAGATACGGGGAGCTGAAGGAATCAGGAAAGAGGGCGTGAAAATGGGACAGACATCGGAGGAGCTCAAGCTCAAGCTCCAGCGGATGACAGAGACAAGCAAGGGAGACTGGCTTCAAGAGGATAGCGATCTGCTCTTGGAGGACATGCTGGATCATATCGGGGCCGTAGACCCGGAGCTGAGGGACGAGCTCATCTACTCCGCGTTCGCCAAATGGATCGGGGAAGGATATTTGAGTCCCGGACAGCTGGAGCGTGTGCTGGAGCGCTGTCTTGGGCTGCAGATGAGCGGAATCGGGGAACAAGGGAGCGATACGGTGTTCACGCGCTCCTTCGCCTCTCTGGCGCTGACATGCGTCATCGTCGCGGACAGGAAGAGCGGCGTCCTGAGCGGCGCCCAAACGGAGAAGGCGATCCGCCAAAGCTTGTCCTATATGGAAAGAGAGCGGGATACCCGCGGCTTCGTGCCTGAGAAAGGATGGGCCCATGCCATCGCGCACGGAGCGGATTTGCTTGGTGCCTGCGTCAGGCATCCGGCGTTCCGGCCGGAGCGGGCTCCGGACATTCTGGCAGCGGTGCAGAGTGCTTTTTTCAAGGAGACGGTCTATACCGACGATGAGGACAGCAGGCTGACGACTGTCATCGACAGGCTGCTGGAACGCGGTCTGGCCGATGCTGCGCTGGCGGGATGGATCCAGGGACTGCCGGAGGCGTATGAAGCCTTCCTTTCTTCAGGAACGGATTATTTGGCGGCTTTCCACACCCGTATCGGACTGGCTTATTTCTTGAAGACGCTCTATTTCCGGCTTGACGGGGAGCTTGGCGAAGCCCGGGCTGCCGCAGAGGAAGCGGTCCGACGTCTTCAGACCAACAGGAGGATTTGATATGGGGCTGAGGCCGAATTTGTTTGAAGGAAAGCTCGTCCGACTGGCCGCTCCAAGGCCGGAGGATGTCGCCACAATGGCGCTTTGGATGGAGGATTCCGATTACTTGCGGAACGTGGACACGGAGTACGCGGTGCCGGCTACGGAAAAGCAGATGGAATCGGAGTCGGAGCCCGGCTCCAAGGAAGTCTACTTCCGTCTGCGTGAGCTTGAAGGCGACGAGCTGATCGGCTTCGCGGCCATCCACAGCATCGAATGGAACAACCGCGCCGGGATGCTCGCGATCGGCATCGGGGAGGCGCAGAACCGGGGCCGCGGGTATGGCTCGGACGCGCTGAAGATCCTATTGCGCTATGCGTTCCACGAGCTCAATCTGCACCGTGTCGGCTTGGATGTGATCGAGTATAATGCGGGCGGCATCCGGGCGTACGAAAAGGCGGGCTTCCGCCACGAAGGCAGGGCCAGAGAGGCTGTCTGGCGGGACGGACGCCTGTATGACCGGATCAGCATGGGCATACTCCGCCGGGAATGGGAAGCGGCGCTGGAAAGCTAGAGGGCCGTCTGCCGAACGGCAGGCCAAAAAAGACCCGGGACAAGCTCCCGGGTCTTTTTTGGCGTTGCTTTAAGGTTTAGGATTGAAGCCGATGCGAGAAGCCGAGCGTAACAATCTCCGCAGGACCGGCCGGAAGCTCGGCGCGGCGGCCTGCGTCCAGTCCGGACGCGGTTTCGGCCTGCTCGAGCACGCCGCTCTTGTACCAGCCGGATGCTCCTGCCGGAGCCTGAACGGCGAGCTTGGCGGGCTCGCGCTTCAAGTTGTACCAGCGGGCCATAACGTCGCCGACAGCGTTGACCTTGAAGGCCGAGAACGCCAGCGCTTCGCCTTCCCAGGCCAAGGCGGCATCGACGGGACGGAGCGTTCCGCCATGGATGCCGGTCTGCGCCGTCGTCCAAGGCGTTTCGAACTGGTAGGCTTCGGCATACGCGCCTTCTGCGGCTCCGTCGCCGCCATGCGGGATAAGCGCCAAGCGCGCTTCATGCGGACCGATGCACTGGGCTTCCGGCGTCGGGAACCAGCCCCAGTCGCCGAG
>Ga0194137_10000395_pt1 | contig 29563 bp, 33 predicted proteins | sample TARM_MetaG_T3_14_FD_134025 | JGI IMG/M metagenome (GOLD analysis project Ga0194137, IMG submission 134025) | Freshwater microbial communities from Pennsylvania, USA, analyzing microbe dynamics in response to fracking - TARM_MetaG_T3_14 (version 2) | ecosystem: Environmental > Aquatic >... | reverse complement strand
GTAATTTTTTCCATCTTTTTCGATTCTTTTCTAAATCCATTTTAAAAGCCACCTTCTTTCTTGGTTATTATTTTACCAAGTGATTGTGGCTTCGTTCAATACGTCCTTCAGTTGACGCTTACTTATATTCTATTATCAAGTGTAAGACAAACGTAATTACTGTATAAAAAAAACTGTAAAGCAAGAACAAATGTTCTGCTTTACAGTTAATTTAAAATCTATGAATTATTCTGCAAATTCTACGTCAAATACACGATAGTTATTGAAGTGAATTCTTTGTGTTGTAAATTCAATATATGCAAGTTCAGTCCCTACAGGATAAGTCTCTGCATCAAACCCATCAACTAATGTTATATCAAATGTAAGTTGCATGTCTAATGTATCATCTGCATTTTCTAAGAATACATGATCAAAATTATCATAAGATGCAATTGTAACATTCTCTACTCTAAAGCGTTGTGCAGTAGTTTCTGGGAACTCACTAATAATTGTATCAACTGTTTTATCAGTCACAACAATAGTATCATGTGATCCTTCATCATTATAAAGGATAGCACTATTTTCGATTAATGATTGGTCATTTCCATAACGATCATAAACGCCGCGGTCACCTAATACAATCACTTGATTTCCAACAGCTACTTCATCTTCAGAATAAACAAAAATTCCAAAGCCTTGAGAATCTTGAATATAGTACCCATCAACATGTGGATCTACACCAATAACAACACCTTCAACTAAGATTTCTGTGCCAACTTCACCTTCAAGTGCATTTTCAACACTGATTGGGGCTGCAAGAACAGTCACTTCGAACTCACGAGTAAATACTGCATTATTTACTGTTACAGTAGCTACTAAAGTTACTGTTTCATCTTCAAGTGTTGGTGTAACAGTTCCATCATTAGCTAATACAGTTTCGCTACTTGATACCCATGAAATCGTTGATTCAAAGCTTCCGCTTGTTGGTAATGTGATATCTGATACCGTTTGATCAAGGTTACCTAAACGGATTTCTACAGCAGCTTTTTCAGCTTTTTGTACATCAGTTAATTCTTCAGTACTAATCTCATCATCGCCACCGAAGAATGCAACATATGCTGGATCGTAATCCCATTGGAATACATAAACTTCAACAAGTACCATTTGTTCATTATAATCTTCTAATGCAAGATTGTCTGAATTATGGTGTACTCTAACTTTATAATCGCCATCTACGATATTTACATCTGTATAGTTTCCAGAAATAACTTCTACTTCACCATAAATTAAGTATGAAGCACCTGGAATTACATTACCCTCAACAATATCTTGCGCTGTTGTCATACCTAAATTACCAGGTAATTCAATGACTTGATCATCAGCTTCAATATTTTTGATTGCAGTTAATTGAGGTAATCCTCGGTAATTGTCACGAGAAGCAACCATATTAATAACGTCTCCTACAGCATAATTTTCAGAAATTGAAGAATACATAGCTGTATCTCTTACGTAAATATAACCTTCACCATCAGTCATAAAGAATCCTGAGTTTCCATCTACAAATTGTGTGATTACACCAGTAATCATAACATTTTTACCAGCTGGAATTTCAATTGCTTCATTGACAGACATTTCAGCAAGTGCATCAACTGTAACTTCAACTTCTTGAGTTAAGTCACCAAGTGTCGCTGTCCCTGTGAAAGTTACAACAGTACGTTCTTCAGGCATTGCCACAAATGAACCATCATTTGCAATTAATTCTGGATGACTTGATGTCCAAGCTGAGAAGCTCACTCCATTAACACCTTCACTTGGTAGTGTAACATTATCACCAAATGTAAAGGCAGGGTTTGCACCAGCATTATTAACATCAGTTTCTAATTTTTGTTCATCAGTTAATTCATCAATTGCTACATCATCAGCAGTTCCATCAAATAAAACCATGATTCCGTTTGCTGAATGATTTGTATAATAAACAACAGTTACTGTAATGTTTAATCCAACAAATTCTTCTAATTCTTCTAGTGCATCTGCTCTTGAAAAATAATAGATAAGGATATCATCGTCAGTTTCTGTACTTTCAATGAATAAATTATTATACTCACCTTTTGTAACTAGTGTTCCTGATACTTCAAAAAAGCGCCCATGATTTAAAGGATCACTTAAATCTAAATCATTGTTAAATGCTTCAATCGTAATTTCAGAAACTGGAACAGTTGTATCGTTACCACTAGATAAGATTTCTTCGTTTTCTACGTCACCAATTTGATATAACGTATAATATCTTGAATAAAGTCCAGTAACTCTTACTTCATCACCTTTTGTTGCAGAACCACTATAATAAACACCTAATACGTCTTCACCATCATAAATGAAGTACCCACCATTAAATTCAGCAACAACAATACCTTCTACAGTTACTAAATCATTGATATTAGCTGTTTCATATAATTCTTGATATGAGGCTACAACATTTGAAGGTTCAAGTGCGACAACAAATGCTTCAAATTCTCTCGTTGCGCTTGCATCGTTTAATGATACGGTTGCCGTTAAAGTAACAACAACATTATCTTCACCTTCTGCTGGACGAGTTACTGCACCTGTATTGGCAATAAACTCAGGGTGACTTGATTCCCATGTAATTGTCGTATTGTTACGTCCACTAGTAGGGAAGTTGATATCGCTTGTAACACGGTCTAATCCACCAAGTAATAACGAACCTACTGCTTCATCTACTGCGGCTTGGTCTTCATCTACTTCTTCAGCACCATTACATGCTGCAAGTGAGAAAACACCTAAAAGTACTAAAGCTAAAGCAAAAAATTTCTTCATACTTATAATTCCTCCTCGAATTGTTTATAAATATTATTCATCAAAACTAACATCTGTTTCTAATACTTCAGTCTTACTTGGACTAAAGTTTGTTAATTGTAAATTCCCATTATGATAATTCGGAACAACTTCCTCAAGTCTTACACGGTGTCCAACAGCAATTTTAGATGATGTTTGATATTGTGTAAAAACATAAAGCTCATGTTCTCCATCACTAATAATAGGATTGATTCCATCCATTCGAATAATAACGCCTTCGATTGTTACAAATGTCCCAATAAAATCTTCAGGAAACTCTACAAGTTCTTCAATGCTTGTAACAACGACTTCATCGGAATAATTGGGATCATCTTCTCCCCAAATACGGCGATCTGTTTGTCTTGCATATGATGAAGCTTGGTTCATTTCATCACCATATTTTAATCCACCTACACCAACAGCTGATGAATAGGCTTGTTCTATAATTTCTAAATTTAATAACCTTCCATCGTACCAAACATACCCTAAAGTTCTTCCGTTGTTATCATATCTACCTGCATAATCATCTAGTTCAACAACAATGGTTTCAGCGTTACTAAGTTTATCACAAACAAAATCACTAGCTGCAGGTCCCCAAGGATCTAATTGTCCGGTTGATTCAGGTGTATCAATCCCTAAATAACGAACACTAAAGAATTGATTGTTTTGATTAGTAAAATGTGTAGTATCGCCATCAACACATCGTTCTAATTGAACCTCTTCAATGCCATCATTATTTAAAGTTTTTCCTTCATAATCAGAAGCTTCAAGTGTTAAAGCGTCTGTTAAATCGGTATTTAACTCATAATTATCTGGTTCATCATCTGGCACTTCACCATTACACGCTGCGATAACAGTTATCAATGATAAAGTTAGTAAAAGTGTTAGTAGTTTTTTCATTTCATCAAATCCTTTTCTTACTCAGCGATAATCTCTAAATCGGACGCCTCAGTAAGTAAAACAATATAACCGTCTAACGATTCACGTAAAGGTCCAACAACATTAATGGTATCTCCTTCATTTAGTTGTGAAAAATCAAAACGATTTGGTCCATAAATTCTATAGCTTTGTTCAATAACAATTGTATTATCATTGCTATCTTTTGCGTAAATGATTTCGGTACTATGATTGTTTTCGCGTGATGACATCACTGTGTCAAACCCTGTAATAGTTAAATCATTTAACGCAATAAGTGTTCCACTACGTTCTTTAGTAAAGTCTTCAAAAGTCAGTAGTGTTGGTTCAGTTACTAATCCTTGTTCGTTTACTTGTATGGTTCCTGTTTTAGACGGGTTGTTTTGCGCATTAACATCCGTTAAAAAGATTCCACCATATCGACGAACGTCTTCATAAACCTGTGCATCTTCAATGGTTACATGGTTTCCAACCGCTAATCGATCTGGATTACTTCTTCCGTGACCAGCGTAAATGAAAATACCATAATCACCATCTTGTAAATAGGCTTGATCACCATAAATTCTAGTGATTACACCTGATACTGTAACTCTTGATAATAGGTGTGGTTCTGGATTTTTTACAAGTTCTTCAATGCTTAGTGCTTCACCTTCATCAACATAAGGAAACTCAGGATCATCTTCGCCCCAAATTCTCAAGTTAGTTTGTGAAGCATGATTATTCGCTTCTTGTAAAAGTTCACCATATTTATAATTACCGACTCCACTTGCTGATGAATAGGCTTGTTCGGCAAGTTCTAAATTTAATAATCGACCATCATACCATATATAGGCAAGTGCTCTATTATAATTGTCAAACTTTCCTTGAGTTTCTTCCCATTCAAGAACTAATGTTTCAGCATTATCTAAACGTTCACATGTAAAATTTGTAGCAGGCACACCCCAAGGTTCATAATAGTGTGAAGCTTCTGGGGTATCTACCCCTAAAAATCTTACACGAAGTATTTCGTTATGTGTCCTAAACTCGGCGGTATCACCGTCTTCACAACTTACGAGTGTCACTTCTTCGATTCCATCATCGATAAAAGTTTTATCTTCATAATTAACTTCTAATTGCAAATTATCTGTTAAATCAGTATTCAAAGTTGGTGGTGTTTCATCATTATTATCATTTTCACCCCCGCAAGCAGCGAGGGTGAAAATAAATAGTAAAGCTATGATGAAAGAAAGAGTTTTGTTCCTCAAATTATCCACCTAATTGATTTTTCATACGTTCAATAGCTTCTTCTACAGTACGAGTTCCTGCATAAATCGCTTCAAACGCAAGACCAGCTTCACGACGTGCACCTGATGATGTTACACGACCTACGAATGCTGGGTCGAATGCATAATATTCAACTTGTGCGTAAGCAACAGTTGCTGCCATTGCATAAGGTAAACGATCTTGTTCATCAAATGATAATTCTTCACCAGCTTGGTATTTGTCTACAATACCTAAGAACGCTTGATATTCAGGCGTTGAGAATGCTGATTGTCTTACTGGTACATAACCTGTTGACATTGCAAAATCAGAAGTATTTTCAGTGTTAGTCATAAATTTGATTAATAACCATGATGCTAAACGTTCAGCATCTGTTGCATCACTCATAATTGCAACGTTAGGTCCTTGTTGCATTGCTGAATCTGGTCCATCTTCTTTTTGAACTACTGGCGCAATTCCCATTTCAAAGATTCCAAATTTCCCATCTGCTTGACTAGGAATGTTATGGCGTGTTCCTGCAGTAGAACCTTGTGACATACATACACGACCATCTTGGAATGGTACAGATCCATAATTTTCATCCCATTCAATTGGGAATGAAACAGTATCGTTATCAAATAATCCATTAAAGTAATTTAAGAATTCACGTGTTTGAGGGTTATCAATTAAGATTTCACCTTCGTTATTTGTGTATCCAGCTTCCCATTGACGTGATGATACAATAAAGAAGTTAGCGGCACTATCTGCATTAAATAAATGCTCACATTGCATATCGCCAGTTCCTTGAACTGTTTCAGCGATTTCCTCAATGTCTGACCAAGTTAATGCTTCAGTCATACTGATATCGATATTATGATAATCCATAACATCTTTGTTATAAACAACCATCTCAGTTGATTTAGCAAATGGCATAGAATATTGGTTTCCATCTAAATATTGTTGGTTTTCTGCTAAGAATCCAGCAACAAAATCGTCTAAATCAATACCATGATCATCATGTTCAATATAATCATCAAGTGGTACTAATGCGTTACCGTTTAAGTATTCAACAAAGTGATCTGGATATCCAAACACCATCGTTGGTGTTGTTCCTGAAACAACTGCTTGAATCGTTGATTCACGTAATCCATCATATCCACCTTGCCCTAATTGAGTAATAGTAACTTGTGGGTACATTGCTTCAAAATCATCAAACATATCTTGAAGTAATGCGGCATTGTCATCACCAAAGGCATGCCATAATACAATTTCAATATCTTCTTCTGGTAATTCATCGAGAACAGTAACTTCAGTCTCTTCACGTCCTCCACCACCTAAACATGCCGATAAGGCAAATACAAAGGTAAGTGATAAAATCAATGTAAATAATTTTTTCATTTGAGAATTCTCCTCCTTAAATTTTCTTCTTTCATTATACTATTTTTTACTGCATTAATGCTATTAATTTTTGTTAAGTTACGTTAATCGAAACCTAACCTTTAATCCCACTTCTTGATACACCACGCATGATGTATTTTTTGAGTAATAAGAATACAACAAGGAGTGGTAATGTTACCAATAATGCGGCCGCCATTTGTTCATTATATTGAATAACACCAGCAATATCACTAAATGCATCACGCAATCCATTAGATACTAAACGGAAACTTTCTTGTTGGGTAACAAGGCGTGGCCAAATGTAGGCATTCCATGTTCCCATTGCATTTAAGATTGTAATTGTAATAATTGTTGGCATTCCAATTGGAACCATGACTTTCCATAAATACTGTAGATCCTTAGTTCCATCGACTTTAGCTGCATAATAAAGTTCATTAGGAATTTGTTTGAATGTTTGACGTAAAAAGAAAATATAGAAAATACTTGTCATAAACGGAATACTCATTGCTAAAACTGCATCAAAGAATGTTTGGTCTTGAATCCAACCTAGATTAACGACAGTTAAGAAGTTTGTAATAACAAACATCTCCCCAGGAATCATCATCGTTGCAATTAATAACATGAATAAAATGTCTCGACCTACGAAATTTAAACGCGAGAATGCGAATGATGCAAAAATCGTGGTAATAACAGTTCCTACGGTTGATAGGAACGATACCAACACAGTATTAGCCATGAAGCGTGCAAACGGTGCAGCATCTAAAGCTAATGCAAAGTTAGAAAATTGCCAATCTGTAGGGTTTAACCATAAAATCGGTGGTGAAGTAAAAACTTGTGTTGATGTTTTTAACGCTGTTATAATCATCCAATAAAATGGAATTAAAATAAATAACGCAAAGAATACTAGTAGGGCATAAACAATCCCTAAACGAATCATTTGCTTTCTACGGTTTGATTTCTCATCACCATAAACAACTGTATCATTTGTCATAATTTAGCCCTCCTAATAGTGTACTCGTTTTTTACTTACTTGCATATTAACAAGCGTGAAAACGAGCGTGATTCCGAATAAAATAATAGATGCCGCAGCGGCTTCACTTAAAGCCCCTGGTGCACCAGAACGATCAAGTGCATCATAAACTAGTGCAACCACAGTAATCAGTGCACGGTCATTCCCAGCAGGCCCTAAACGTTCTCCAAACATCCCGATAACTTCGGTATACGCTTTAAACGCTCCGATAAACGATGTGATGGTAATGTAAAAAATCATTGGAGAAAGAAGTGGCACTGTGATTTTTCTAAAAATACGTGAACGTTTTGTTGAGTCAACACGTGCTGCATCATAATATTGTTTATCAATACTTTGCAGTCCACTTAAGAAAACCATAATTTTAAAGGCCATTCCTAACCAAACAGTATAGATAAGTAAACTGAACATCGCATTAGACCAACTTGCCCCTAAACCAACCCAGTTTACAGGATTAATTCCAAACCATCCTAAAAACGTGTTAATTAACCCGTAATTTTGGTTGAACATGAAGGCAAATGCCATCCCAATCGCGATTGCATTTGTTACATAAGGTAAAAAGAAAATCGTTTGAAATGTCCCTCTTAATTTTTTAATTGAATTTAACCAAACAGAAACAAGCAATGCAACAATAACAGAAACAGGTACTGAAACAAATGTAATCAATAATGTATTTGTCATTGCTTGTGCAAAGTTTTGATTTTTAAAAACGTATCTAAAATTTTCTGTTAATGTGAATCCATCCCAAGTTCCTTGTAAGTAATTGTAATCCTTAAGGAATACTAAGAAAAAAGCATTGAAAATAGGATAAAATGTGAATACCAAGAGTAGCACCATAGCTGGTGCAAGATAAAACCAGGCTTTTATATTATGTTTTTCTTCTAACATTATTCAACAAGTTCTCCTGTTTCTCTGTTAAAAACAAAGACTTTATGAGGTTTAACGTCTAAATGAATTTTATCGCCAGGTTTAACTTTATTGTCTGCATCTACAATTGCTCTGAATGTTTTATCCTCTTGGTTAGGATTTTTAATAATTAATGTGGTATCACGACCAACCGTTTCAACAAATTCAACTTGAACTTGTAAATCAGACTTTTCAACAATATTAAAGCCTTCTGGACGAACCCCAACAACAACTTCTTGATCTGCACTTTTACTTTTTGTAACGGTTGCTTTTCCAATTTTAACTTTTTTGCTCTCAACTACACCATCAAAAACATTAATAGGTGGCGTTCCTAAGAATTTAGCGACAAATAAGTTATCTGGATCATCATAGACATCTTGAGGATGTCCCATTTGCTGCTTAACGCCCTCTTTCATTAGGATGATTTCATCACTAATACTCATTGCCTCTTCTTGGTCATGTGTAACAAAAATAGTCGTAATTCCAGTTTCTCTTTGAATACGCTTAATTTCTTCACGTGTTTGAAGACGTAAACGTGCATCTAAGTTTGATAATGGCTCATCGAGCAGTAACACACGCGGCTTTTTAACAAGTGCACGGGCAATTGCAACACGTTGTTGCTGTCCCCCTGATAGTTGTGCCGGTTTACGATTCATTAAGTTCCCAATCCCAACCAAATCTGCAATATCTTGTGCTTGTTGTAAAGCTTCATCTTTAGGGACTTTTAAGTTTTCTAATGGGAACATGATATTTTGTTGTACTGTCATATGCGGATATAACGCATAATTTTGAAAGACTAATCCTATTCCTCTTTCTTCTGGTGGAACCGTTGTAACATCATCTTCCCCAAAGAAAATTTTTCCATTCGTAGGTCTTAATAAACCAGAAATCATATAAAGCGTTGTTGATTTCCCGCACCCCGAAGGCCCTAGTAATCCGATTAATTTCCCTGATGGTATCGTCACATCAAGATTGTTAACCGCTACCGTTTCCTCAGCCTTTTTAGACTGAAAAACTTTTGTTAAATTCTGAAGTCTTATTTCCATAATTTATCTTCTCCTAAATCTAAGATTTTCGATAGTTTTTTTGCTACACCGATTCGCGTAACAGAGTAGTATACTATAAAATAAAAACGTTTTCCACAACTATTTTGTGGTTTCACAAACTTTCAATCCTTAACTGAAAAAGGACTGAAAAACAGTACATTCAATCCTTATCCAAACACGCCATTCGTGTAAAGTAACCAAACTCCAAACAGTATCGCTAACACAATGATGAGTTTAGATAACATTTTAATCAACCCGAATACACCTAAAACAATAACTATAAATAGAACAATTATCCCAATGAGTTGTTCTAAATAGCTAAGGTTTGATACAAATCTATATGCAGAATCAATATAATCTTGTAATGGAATTAATTGTTCAATCCATCCAATAATGACATTTATAAATGGAATACTTTCCAAATAATCACCTTCTTACTTGTAATCTATCACGCTGCAATTTAAACCATTAAAACTTTTTCCTACCTTCTAATGCTTTAAATAAGGTGATTTCATCGGCATAACTAATGTTCCCACCAGCAGGCAGCCCATAAGCAATCCGTGTTACTAAGATATCCGTATTGGCTAAGATACGCTGCAAATATAGCGCGGTCGTTTCCCCTTCATCGCTTAAATTTGTTGCTAAAATCACTTCTTTATGAGATTCATTTTTTAAGCGTTCTAGTAACGGCTTTATGCTTAAATCCTCTGGTCCAACTCCATTAGATGGAGACAAGACTCCGCCAAGGACATGATATAGCCCGTGGTAAGTTTTCATATTTTCAATAACCAAAACATCTTTACTGTCTTCAACCACAAGAATTTGTGATTGATCGCGTTCGTCGTTTCGACAAACATCACACACTTTTTTGTCTGTTAGTGACCCACAAATCTCACATGGTGTTATATCATTTTTAACGGCTAAGAGCGCATCAACAAAAGATTCATAATCATCATCTTTAAAATGTGTGATCGTATGAAGCGCATATCGTTCAGCTGTTTTTTTTCCAACACCGGGATACCGCATAAAGTGGTCAATTAATGATTGTAAAGCTTTAGGGTAATTCAAAAATTAAAACATCCCTGGCATGCCGCCAAGTCCTTGTGAGAACTGTCCCATAGTTGCTTCAGTTTCTTCATCAATCTTATTCATACAATCATTAATCGCTGCAACAATTGTGTCTTGAAGCATATCGTAATCTTCTGGTAAATCGAATGCTTCTTGATCAATCACTAAGTTTTGCATTTGTTTTGCACCATTAAATTCTACTTTCACAGCATTCCCTCCTGCTGTTCCGTAAAAAATCGATGCCTCTAATTCTTTTTGTGCCTTCACCATATCTTTTTGCATTTGCTGCAATTTTTTTATCATTCCTGGATTCATTTTAATCTCCTTTCTTTACTTTAACTATATTTCCAAATAAATCTTTTGCTTCTTTTAAACTTTCACTTTCTACATCCTCAAATTGATCTTGAGTCTTTGGTATTTCTACAAGACGCGGATGACTAATTGGTGTCAGTTCAATAGGTTCATCAGATTTACTATTGGCTCTAAATTTTTTAATGAATTCTCTTGAAACTTGTTCCCAAACATCTTTTGGTAATGCCATAAACATCATTTTTCGACCATAATAATCTTCAAGTACTTCAATAATATTCGCTTTCACTTCTGGTTTCATTAATCGATTACATACAGTTGGTGAGTCATAACTAACGATAATCATTGCACCATTGGTCGCAACCAAAGACCCTTCAGTAATCATTTTCGCATAACTTTCGCGTTCACTATCAATAAAACGCTCAATATCATACCATTTCTTGACCATGTCAATCTTTATCTCACGGTCACCAGAATTTAAAACATCTTCTACATAGTGTATATCAAAGGTATCATAATCTTTTTTATAGTGTTTCTCATAAAGCAAGGTGTATTTATCCTTTGGTTTTTCTAAGGGTTCATGCTCGGTTGGAATCTCTTTTGGTTTTTCAGAATCAGAAGGTTCTTGATCAACATGTTCCTCATCTGAACTATCATCAGCTTCAATAGGATCTTCATCGTCAAATTCAACAACATCATCAAACACCGAACGTTCATTATTGTCTTGGTTAGTATCCGTTAAATCCAATGATTTTGATTGGGTTGTCGATACATTTTCAAGACGAGTTTTTAGATGATGAATACTCATTTCTAACGCATCAACCTTTTCACTAAGTGTTTGAATCTTTTCATCTTTCATAACACCTTGTTGCAGTACATCATCAACCATTTTAATGAAGGCAAGCTCTAAATAAAGCTTCCCTTGTGAAGAAAAACGCATATGTTGTTTAATATCATTTAAAATATCTAAATAATGAAAAACTAAAGGGTTACTTAATTTATTGACTAATGTTTTAAACCTCTCATTGCGGTAAAGCATTTTTCCAGAATCATCTTGTGTATTTTTAAGCATTAATACATCACGATAAAACATAATAAAATCATCGATAAATTTATGGCTTTCTTTGCCTTCTGATAACAGTTTATCTAAAGTGTTCATCGCCTTTACAACATTTTGTTCTGCTATAGCTTTTGCAACATCTATCATCGATTTATCTGTAATAGACCCTCTGATAGCATGCACATCATCTGGTGTAATCTCTTCTTTAGAATAACTAACCACTTGATCAAGTAAACTGATTGCATCACGCATTCCACCATCACTTGATTCAGCAATTAACCTTAATGCATCGTCTTGAATAGATAAATTTTCTTTGGTAACGATTTCGTCTAATCGTGCCAACATTTCTTTTTCGTTGACACCTCTAAAATCAAAGCGTTGGCATCGAGAATGTATGGTTGCAGGAATTTTATGTGGTTCAGTAGTCGCCAAAATAAAAATGACATGCTTAGGCGGTTCTTCTAATGTTTTTAGTAATGCATTAAAGGCACCTGTAGAAAGCATGTGGACCTCATCGATAATATAAACTTTATATTTCCCAGCTCCTGGTAAATATTTAACTTTATCTCTAATTTCTCTTATTTCATCAACACCGTTATTACTTGCTGCATCAATTTCAATAACATCATTAATGGTGTTATTATCAATGCCTTTACATATATCACATTCGTTACAAGGATTGGCAATTGGTGCCTGTTCACAATTAACAGCTTTTGCAATGATCTTTGCAACACTTGTTTTACCTGTTCCCCTCGGTCCACTAAATAAATAGGCGTGTGATAATTTATTGTTTTCAAGAGCATTTTTAAAAGTTTTTGTTATGTGTTCTTGACCAGCGATTTCATCAAAATCTTTTGGTCTATAGGTTCGATATAAAGCTGTATATGCCATCTAATCACCCACCTTTACTGATATTTTTCTCTTAATTCTTTGGTTTCTGATACCATTAATTTCACAACCATTTTCATGGTTTCATCCGTATTAAACCTTGAAAGAATTTTTTCATAATTTAAGATGTCATTTTCACCTTGTTTATAAATCACGAATAAATCTTCAAGCGCCAGCTGGAATTTTTGATTCTCTCTTAACCGACGAAAATCTTCAACTTCATACTGTAACTTCTCTCGAATCATTTTAGACATATGTGCGTTAAATTCCAAAGATTCACTTCTTTTATCGAACTTTGCAAACATTCTAGTTGATATCAAATCGTAAAACCACAAGAAAAACGTTACTAAAAACGGTAAATAAGCTAAGCTTGTTACCGTATCAAAAAAGGCATCATCATGACGAAATTGTCTAAATAGCCCATATAATATAATGGCAATAAAACTTGATATTAATACTCTAAAATAGTACCATAGTCCTTTTTTCTTACGCATATAATTCATTCAAATCACCTATTCCATATTATACTATAAAAGGACAAATTATGATATACTAAATTCGGGTGATAACCATGAAAAATGATACAATAGCTGCGATCAGTACAGCATTAGGCCAAGCCGCAATAAATATCGTGCGTCTTAGTGGCCCAGAAGCATTAGATATAATTCAAAAGATATTTAAAGGAAAAGACTTAACTAAGGTTAATAGTCATACAATTCATTATGGGAAAATTCATGACCAAGGTACCATCATTGACGAAGTATTGGTCAGTGTTTTTTTAGCGCCTAAAACTTTTACACGAGAAACCATGATTGAAATCAATACCCATGGGGGTACTTTTGTCGCCCAAAAAGTATTAGAGCTTTTACTAACACAAGGCGCAAGAATTGCAGAAAATGGTGAGTTCACAGAACGTGCTTATTTAAACGGACGTATTGATTTGACTCAAGCTGAGAGTGTTATGGATATTATTGAGGCGCGTTCCAACTTAAGTCTTAGTCTAGCCAATAAAGGATTGGACGGAAAAATATACGATTTAATTACAGAACTTCGTGAAGATCTCCTTAATATTATTGCTAATATTGAGGTCAATATCGATTATCCCGAATACGATGATGTTGAAATGTTAACCAATGATATCGTCTTACCCCAAACAATGACTCTACTTGAAAAGGTAAATCATCTATTAGATAAAGCCTCAATGGGTCAAATCATTAAAGATGGTGTGAAAACCGCTATTATAGGGCGTCCTAACGTAGGGAAATCTAGTTTACTTAACGCACTCTTAAGAGAAGATAAAGCCATTGTTACAGAAATTCAAGGAACAACGCGTGATACCGTTGAAGGGCAATTAAACATTGGCGGCATCATGCTAAACCTAGTCGATACAGCAGGCATTAGAGATTCAGAAGATACCATCGAAAAGATTGGTATCGATAAGTCCAAAGCTTTAATCAACGAAGCCGAGCTTATTTTATACGTTTTAAATAATAATGAAGCGTTAACCAATGATGATAAACAGCTTTTAAAGCTTACAGAACATAAAAAGCGTATCGTCATTATTAATAAAATTGATTTAGAAGGTAACATTGAAGAAAAATTCCCAAATAGTGTTTCTATTAGCGCCTTAAAGAGAATCAATATCGATGCTTTAGAAGACCGTATAAAGTCAATGTTTTTCAGTGGTGAAATGGATATTCAAGATCAAACTTACTTATCAAATGCTCGCCACATTGCAAAAATGCGACAAGTCAAAACTCATTTGGAAGAGGCCATTCAAACGGGTGAAGATTTAATGCCTATAGATATGGTTGAAATTGATTTAAAAGCCGCTTGGGAAACACTAGGCGAAATTATCGGCCAAACCAAAAATACAGCATTATTAGATGAATTATTTTCAAAATTTTGTTTGGGCAAATAAAAAAAGACTTCTCAATAAGTCTTTTTTTATGCTTTATTAATGAGAAGAAACAATCTGTTTTCCACTTCGTGTTCTTCATAAGTGATTGTCAATTGTTGATAGATATCAAACACACCTTCAAATAATTCTTCCCAATATATAGTAGGCTTATTCCAAAAATATAGGCCATTAGATTCTAAATAAAAATCTTGTTCAACTGGTTGCATCGCATATTGCTTAATAAGTTCTTGCTTTAAATAGTCATTCAGTTTGATTAATAGTTTTCCGCCTGGTTCTATAATTCTATGCATTTCATGAATAACTTTAATTGCTTCTTTTGGTGTTAAGTTATCTAATATATTGGATAAAACAGCTGCACTAAATGCATTCGTTTCAATAGATTCTAAACGCTCTACTGATCCTCGTTCAAAAACGCCTTCTGAAAGCTCATTAATTCTAAAGAGTTTACGTGCTGAACAAACAGCATTAATGGATTGATCGATACCATAATATTGGGCTTTTTTTCTTTTTGCCAAGTACCCAAGTAATGTCCCGTTTCCACACCCAAAATCTAAAACACTATCACTTCCCTCAATAAGCCAATCAAGTGCATTATCAAGTGGTTCTTTTCCTGTTTTAGCTGATTCAATTATTTTAGGTTTTTCTTCTTCAAACACACTATCCCAATAACTGGTTGGATGATCTTGCTCTTTCATAAAACCCCACCTTTATAAAAAGATACATCTATTATACCAATATTTCCCTTAATAAAAAAGAAAAAGAGCCTTAAGCTCTTTATAAATCATCATCAAAATGATATTTTTTTCCGTCTTTTTCCCATGCTAAAATATTATCTAAATTTACATTTGCTGCTGATCTAAAAATTGATTTATCAATATCAGGATGCATGGTTTTCAACTGTTTAATTAAATCTTTGATTTCTTTACGCTTAGAACTCGTTCTCCCTGCCGCTACATCACATCCACAATCCATAGCATAAACCCCATGACTTTCCATGATTTTAGTCACGTTTTGTTCTTTGATAAAGTACATTGGTCTAATTAGGTCAATGCCTTCAAAGTTTTGACTTGCTACTTTAGGTAACATCGTTTTAAATGACCCTGAATAAAACATGTTTAATAACGTCGTTTCAATCACATCATCAAAATGATGACCAAGTGCTAATTTGTTACATCCATACTTTTCAGCGACTGAATATAAAAATCCTCTGCGCATTCTTGCACACATATAACAAGGATAGTCTGCACTAATTTTACTTACAACTTGAAAAACATTATAAGGCTCTATTTTTACATCAATATTTAGTTTATCTGAGATATGTTTTAAAATCTCCATATTACTGTCTGAGAACCCTGGGTCCATGCTAACAAAAACGACATCAAATTTTACAAGCGGATGTTTTTTTAATTCTTGAAATAGCTTCGCGAGTAAAATAGAGTCTTTCCCACCACTTATTGCTACAGCAATTTTATCCCCATCTTGAATTAAATTAAACGTTTTGATAGCTTTAATAAATTTACTCCATATATCTTTACGATATTTTTTTATAATAGCACGTTCTAAATCTTTTGCGATAATCTCTGTCATCTAATCACTCCAAACAAAAAATACTATAACAAATATTTAATAAATTACAATGGGATAAATAAATAATATAAAATAATTATATTGAAAAAAAGGTAATTGAAGAGTATAATTATGGTGAAGTAAATAAATTGGAGGTGTTTACATGTCATTTGAATGGGCTTCAAAAAAGCCAAATGAAGGTGTTGCTACTTTGTATGAATCAAATATTACTTTAAATAAAAGTGCAAGTAGCCATTTCGACCGTGCACATAGTGTATTACTTGGTATTGATCATAACACTAAACGCATCGCTTTAAAACCAATTACAAAAGGTGAACGCGAGCGCGGGGACATACCAGAGGAGAAAATACATAAAATAACTGTAAGACCTAGTTACGCTAGAGTCTGTAATAAAAAGTTTTTAAGAGAAGTTGCAGAAATTGCAGAAATTGATTTGACTGACAATAATGCAATGAAATACAAAACAATGTGGAGTGCAAAGGATCACGCACTCATTATTGACCTCACACAAGAAGGGGAGGAATTAAGATGAGCGATTATTTAATTCTTATTTGGTTTATTATTATCATAGTTGCAGCCATTATTGAAATCTCAACTATGGATTTAACCAGTGTATGGTTTGCAATTGGAGCATTATTTTCATTTATCATTTCGATTTTCAGTGATAATGTTCTTTTACAAATCAGTGTCTTTATGATCATATCCGTGATATTGTTATTAAGTGTTAGACCTATCGTTAAAAATTACTTTAGAACTAACCTTGTAAATACCAATGCTGACAGGCTTGTTGGTAAAACAGCCCTTTGTACAAAAGAAATCCGTCCTGGTGAACGTGGTGAAGTAAAAATAGACGGTAAATTTTGGACAGCTATTTCTAATGATGATGACGCTGTTTTAGTCAATGAAAAAGTTGAAGTATTAGCCATTGAAGGGGTAAAACTCATAGTGGTGAAACTATGAACGCTGGTTTCTTTAAACGACTAGCGAGTTTTATTATTGATTTCACCATCATATTCGCAATAGTTTTCACCAGTTTCAGAATTATCGGAGCCCCAATTCTTCAAAACCGTATTGATGATTACCCAGACCATGTTGTTATTTATAATCAAGCAATGAATGATTATTTGGCTAATTTAGATGAAATCCAAGCACGCTTAGATCGTGGCATTTATACAGAATCACAGGCTGAAATAGAACGTGCTGAGTTAGAGGAATCATTTAATGAGAATTACTATGAGGTTAGTCAAACAGTCTATTCTTACTGGATTTACAGTTTTGTGTATTTTGCAGTGTTGTTAACCCTTGTCAATTATTTATATGTCTTAGGGTTTAAAGGTAGAACCTTTGGCCGTAAACTTATGAAATTAAGACTCAGTGGTCGAGTGACTTGGTGGTCATTATTTATTCGTGAAGTGTTATGGAAATCGTTCTTTTGGATTTTCACATTCTCATTCGGATTAGCCATTGATTTTGGCTTGATCGCATTTACAAGAAATCGTAAAACCATACGAGATTATGTATCAGGAACACGCGTCATTTTAGATGATGTCGTTTATCCATTTTAAATAAAAAAATAGGAGGCTTTATATGTTTGGAATTATTTTAGGTATTGCAATAGCTGTTATTGTCATCGTTTATTTAGCAACACGTTTTACAATCGTTACCCAAGCCAATCGATTCATTGTTGAACGACTTGGTGGATACTTTGCAACTTGGGATGTAGGCATTCACTTTTTAATCCCATTTATTGACCGTGTTAAAGAACGCGTATCTATTAAAGAACAAGTTGTCGATTTTGATCCACAACCGGTAATCACAAAAGACAATGTTACCATGCAAATTGATACGGTAGTATTTTTCCAAATTACCGATCCAAAACTCTTTACTTATGGTGTTAACCTTCCAATCAAAGCGATTGAAAATCTAACATCTACAACACTTCGTAATATTATTGGGGATTTAGAACTTGATGAATCATTAACCTCACGTGATCATATTAATGAAAAAATGCGTGGAATTCTTGATGAAGCAACTGACCCATGGGGAATTAAAATTAACCGTGTCGAAGTTAAAAACATCATCCCTCCAAAAGATATCCGTGAAGCAATGGAAAAACAAATGCGTGCTGAACGTGAAAAACGTCAATCAATCCTTATTGCAGAAGGGAATAAGCGTAGTGCTATCCTTAATGCAGAAGGTGAAAAAGAATCACGTATCTTACGTGCTGATGGTGAACGTCAAACACGTATCTTAGAAGCTGAAGGACAAGCAGAAGCAATTCTTAAAGTCCAAGATGCAACAGCGCGTGGTATTGAACTCATCAAAAACGCTCATGCTGATGAAGCATTCTTACGTTTAGAAGCTTATAAAGCAATGGAAAAAGTTGCTGATGGTAATGCTACAAAACTTATTATTCCTTCAGATATGCAAGGAATGGTAGGACTTGCATCAACTTTATCAGAAGCCTTTAAAATGGAATCTGCAAAAAAAGTAGATATCAAAGAACAATTAAGTACTGACAATATCGAAAAGAAAAAATAATCATAACTAAAATAAAAGGTTGTCCTATCAAATGGACAACCTTTTTAATATTAGAATTCGCAATTTCTAGGCGTTCTTGGGAAAGGAATGACATCGCGAATATTTTCAACACCTGTCATATACATAAGCATACGATCAAATCCCAATCCATATCCTGCATGTTTACTGGTTCCATATCGTCTTAAATCCAAATACCACCATAACTCTTCTTCTGGAACATTCATCTCTTTCATACGTTTTTTAAGCATATCTAAACGTTCCTCGCGTTGTGATCCACCAATAAGTTCACCTGATCCAGGGACTAATAAATCCATGGCCGCAACGGTTTCATTATCATCATTCATACGCATGTAAAATGCTTTTATATCTTTTGGCCAATCCGTTACAAAAACTGGTCCATCATAATGTTTCACAAGATATTTTTCGTGTTCGGTCGCTAAATCTTCACCATATTCAGGCGCGTTTTCAAACGAAATTTCTGCATTTTTTAATATGTTAATTGCTTCTTTATGTGTAATGCGAACAAATTCACTGTTTACAACATTTTCTAATTTTTTTAGTAATCCCTTTTGAACAAACTTATCAAAAAATGCCATTTCTTGTGGGGCTTTATCCAAGACATACTGAATAATATATTTCACCATTTCTTCAGCTAAATCCATATCATCTTTTAAATCTGCAAAACTAATCTCAGGTTCAATCATCCAAAACTCAGATGCATGGGTTGATGTATGTGATTTCTCAGCACGAAAGGTTGGTCCGAAAGTATACACATCTTTAAAGGCTTGCGCAAAAACTTCGGCTTGTAACTGACCAGATACTGTTAAATTAGCAGCTTTTCCAAAGAAGTCTTTAGAATAATCAATTGAACCATCTTTATGCTTTGGAGTATTTACAATATCTAATGTTGTGATTTTAAACATTTCCCCAGCACCCTCAGCATCACTTGCAGTGATAATAGGTGAGGCAACATTGACGAAGTCACGTTCTTGAAAGAACGTATGGATTGCGTGTGTCAAAATACTACGCACTCTAAATACGGCACTAAATAGATTTGTTCTAGGACGTAAATGTGCATTTTCTCTTAAAAACTCACGCGAATGTCTTTTTGGTTGAATCGGATAATCTTCATCACTATCTCCAATAAGTTCAACATCAATCGCTTTTATTTCAAAGGGTTGTTTCATATTAGGTGTAATGACTATATGCCCTTTTACTCTCACACTAGAACCGACTCTAATTTTCTGAACATCTTTAAAATTATCAAGTTGATCGTCATAGACTACTTGAATGGTTTCAAAAAATGTTCCATCATTTAAATTTAAAAACCCAAAGGCCTTCTGAGCACGGTTACTTCTAATCCAACCAAATAATGTAATCTCCTTGTTCTCATATGATTGATAATTTCCATAAAGTCTTTTTACACTCATTTTCATATAAAACCCTCCTAAAATTAAAAAAACGTCCTTTAATAAGGACGAATAATATCCGCGGTACCACCTTAATTCATAAGCGCTCAAACCCTTTAACGCAGGGATACGGATGGGTCTACTTTATTCTTCCATCACTCATGGTGTTTTTCATTAATCCATAACATCTAGCTTACACTGTCCTAGATTCGCTTGAGATAGAGAGATTAATTACTCGTCCAATCAACGTTTTATACAATTTAATTATATATAACAATAATTCTTTGTCAACAGTTAAAGAACATTGTATAATAAATATCGTACAAGAAAGGTGATGAACTATGAGTATGTCAACCAAAAGTGAACGTTTTATAGCCGCAATATTGGACTATATTTTTTTAACTGTTATCCAAGTCATTCCACTTATGTTCTTAACAAGAGACTTAAATCTCCAAGAAATCATTGATTGGTTATTAGATACCGCTGCTACAACTCCGCCGCAAGCTTTAATCAATCTAACCATCGGAAGCACCATCACTGCATTAATCGTAGGTTTTTTCTTATATGTGATTGTTCCTACTATCCGTAATGGACAAACACTAGGAAAAATGATAATGAAAATTAAAGTCGTCGATGAAGAGGGTAAAAACCCGACATTCATCCAACATTTTATTCGCTCAATCATGATGTGGAGTAATTATTTAACTTTCCCAACTATTTTCTTTATCTCAACTCATTATTTCTTAGTATCCTCTTTAAACAACCTAGTTGGAATTGCTTCCTTTATCGTCATCGTGATTTCAATTATTATGATTGTAACGAAAGAAGAAGAACAAGGTATCCACGATAAACTAGTCAATACTAAAGTCATCTTTAAGGCAACCGAATTAAACAACACAGACGCCTTACAGGAGCCACCAATCAATAAAGAAGAAGATTGGTTAAATGATTTTGATGATGATAGTCCCTGGAATAAATAAAAGGCTGAAAATTCAGCCTTTTTAATTTGATTCAAATAAACTACTTAATGGTTGATCGTTAACAATATTTAATATCCCTTGTCCAATAAGCTTCGCGACACTCAATTGCTTAATCTTTGGTGATTGCTTATCAGGCCCTAGTTCAATGGTATTTGTACAAACAAGTTCCTCAATGGCACTATCGTTAATACGACTAATTGCAGGACCACTAAATACAGGATGTGTACAAGCGCCATAAACCGCCTTAGCCCCCGCTGCTTTTAAAGCATGTGACGCACTTGATATTGTGCCAGCAGTGTCAATCATATCATCAATGATAATTGCTATCTTGCCAGAAACATCCCCGACAATCCCCATCACTTCAACTTCATTTGGACGTGGACGCCTTTTATCGATAATCGCAATTGGAGTATGCATCGCATTCCCCATTTGTCTTGCACGAACAGCACCGCCGTGATCTGGTGATACGATAACAATATCTTCCCCATCAAGTTTTTCCTTAAAATAGTCCACTAAAATTGGTAATCCCTTAAAATTATCAATGGGAATATCAAAGAACCCTTGGATTTGGCCAGCATGTAAATCCATCGCTAAAACACGTGTTGCGCCTGCTTTTTCAATAAGGTTCGCTACTAGTTTAGCACTAATAGGTTGTCTTGATGCAGCTTTCCTATCTTGTCTTGAGTATCCATAATATGGCATGACCACATTAATATTTTTTGCAGATGCACGTTTTAAAGCATCAATCATGATTAGTAATTCCATCAAGTTCTCATTTACTGGTGCATGTGTTGGTTGGATAACAAACACATGATAACCCCTCACCGTTTCCTCAATATCTAACTTAATTTCCCCGTCAGCAAAACGCTCTACACTACATTTACTCAATGGTATATTCGTGTATTCAGAAATTTCCTCTGCTAACTTTCGATTTGCACTTAAACTGAACAATTTAATTTTATGTCCATTAAACGTCGCCATAAGACCCTCCAAAAAAACATTTTTTTAACCTTATATACAATATCATTATACGCAAAAAAAAGCAAAAATAAAATGCAACTTCTAAAAAGTTGCATTTATTTGTTATGCTTCGTCTTCTAAATTATGATATGCTTCAATCACTACGCTCTCGATGTGATTTCTGGTTTCTTGATTAATAGGATGCGCTACGTCTTTAAATTCACCATTTGGCATTTTACGACTAGGCATCGCTACAAAGAGACCATCTTTCCCATCAATAACGCGTAATTCATGAACAACAAAACAGTCGTCAATAGTAATCGCAGCAATAGCTTTTAATCGATTTTCCCCATTGAATTTTTTCACTCTAACGTCTGTAATATTCATCACTTCACCCCGCAATTTTATGTCAATTTAGCTTATATGCAAAAATTATAACATACCCTTTATTGATATTCAATAAAAATTAAAAGCGCTTTCGGCGTTATTAGTGTATTTTCGTATGGTATACATGGTATTTTTTTTCTAATCCTTCTTTCATGATGAGAAGGTCTTTTCTGTCTAATCCACAAACGAAAAATGTAGGTCCGCTCCCTGACATTAATACCCCTTTTGGATTATAAGACAAGATTTCATCTTTACATTTTTTCACTTCATCAAATAGCTCAAATGTAAATGGTTCTAATGCATTATATAACTCACTTATCATTAACTCTGTATTTTTATTGTAAATAGCATTGGTCATTGCGGTGATTTTTCTTGGCGTAATTTTTTTCATATCGATTTGATCAAAGACTTCTTTTGTACTCACTTTGATTCCAGGATTAATCAGCAAAATTTCATGATTAATTTTATGATTTAAGAAGAAGAGTTTTTCACCCTTTCCTCTAGCAATACAAAGCTTATTATAGATACAATAAGGGACATCAGCCCCTATGTCTTCCCCTAATTCAGCAAGTTGTTCATTGGTATATTTTAGTTTATATAATTTATTGATTCCGCGTAAGGTTGCACCTGCATCAGCACTACCACCAGCTAAACCACCGGCAATAGGAATATGTTTTTCCAAAACAACATCAACCCCTAAAACCTTACCTGATTTCTCCTCAAGACGTTTAATAGCTTTATAGATTAAATTATTCTGCAAAGAATCGGTGACTTCAACATTGGTTTTAATGTTGATATCACCATTTTTATTTTTCTTAAACGTTAAATAATCACATAGTTTGATAGGTGCCATGACCATTTCTAAATCATGGTATTGATCTGGCCTTTTTCCTAAAACATCTAAAAACAAATTGATTTTAGCATACGCTTTTTCTTTTACCATGAACATCACTTCCTTACGCTTATTTTACCATTACTTTATAAAAATTATAATAGTTTATAAAATATTTCTGAAAGTCTCATGAAATCATCAACTGTTAAGGCTTCTGCTCTAATTTGAGGATTGTAATTGTGTTCATTAAGTATCTCAACAATTTTATTTTTTTCTATAGGATAAGCCGTTGATAAGTTATTTAAAATTGTTTTTCTTCTTTGTTTAAAACACTGCTTAATAAAATCATAGAAAAACAACTCTTGTTTTCCATTTAACGGTGTTTCTTCTTTAACATCAAGTTTTATTACTGCACTTTCTACATTAGGTGCTGGAATAAAAACATTTTTTGGGACCTTAAAACTAAATTTTGCATTTGTTCTATACTGAACAGCTACACTCAGTGCATTATAATCTTTAGTATTTTCATGCGCTGTTAATCGTCTAGCAACTTCTAATTGCATCATCACAATAAAACGATTGATTAACTTAGATTCTTCTAAACATTTCATTAATATCGGTGTGGTAATGTAATATGGTAAATTCGCAACAACCACAATCTGTTTAACCCCTTCTAAATAAGGTTTTAAATCTTCATCAATATCACGCTTTAAAATATCATCTTGAATGAGATGAAATGATTTTTTATCTTTAAAATAATCTTCTAAAATCGGGATGAATGTTTTATCTATTTCATAGGCTAATACACGCTTGCTACTTTCTAATAGGTATTGTGTTAAACTTCCTAATCCAGGCCCAATTTCAATCACTAATGTATTTTCATCAATGCCAGAAACATCAACTATCTTTCTTAAAATATTATCATCGATCAAAAAGTTTTGACCATACTTTTTCTTAATACGGATGTCATGCCGTTTAAGCATTGTAACAATATGACTTTTAGTTGAATCACTCATTTTAACACATCCTCTATCATTGCTTTCGTAACCCCAAACATATTAAGACGTTTCCACATTGTCTTTGCATTACAACGGCCTAAATGATAATAATCACATACTTTTTCACGGTTATTCTTAGCCGATGAAGATCCAGTTAATTTCAATGATACAAAGTCTTTAAAACTTATAGTTTCACGTGAAACATCTTCTTTTACTGACTGTAACAAAGCTTTCTTAATCACTTTTGAACTCGCGTGTTCAATGCCGACTTTATTCTTTTGTACATCGATACAATCGCTCTTTTTCAAAAAAACATGCTTTGTTGGTCCGACGTAATCGTTGATGATTTGTCTTATTTTATTCCCTGGCGCATCAGGGTCTAGCATTAATATTAATCCTCTAGATTCGTTTAATGCTTTAAGTAACTCCAATGTTTTTTGATCGATTTCACGACCATTAGTAATGACACATTCAGCATCATTAAATACACTTTTTATCTTCGCAACGTCATGGTTTCCTTCAACCACTATAATTTCTTTAAATGTCATTAAATCACTCACTTTGATGTTTAAAATATTTAGCTTTTTTAGGATTTATAATAATTGGTAATTTCTTTGGAACGACTTCTATAAATTGGTTCCCTGCATTTGCAGCTTCCCCATCTACATTCCATCGTTTAGGATGGTCTGTTAAAATCTTAATTTTATTTGTTTTAAATTTTTTGATGAGTGGGACTGGTAAATTCAAAACAAACGTTAACAAATATAAAATGTTATTCAATAATGGAATATAAGGATATAAAATAATATCTAGTTTCCCATCATCTAAAATAGGTTTTCTAACCATGTTGAAACTTGCAACGCGTTTAGAGTTGACGGCCATTATCAAAGAATAATAGCCTTCAAAAGATCGAGTTGGTGTTTCAATTTTTGTTTTAATCATTGGAATGGTAAAAAATTCTTTAACCCCTGTAATGATATAGGCTAAATAACCAATTCGGCGTTTTAACGCGGATTCCGTAATATAACTAATATCTACATAGTTCCCGATTGCGCTAACATAATTAAAATAACCATGGCTGCTTTTTAAAACATCCATTTTAACATGATAATTTTGTTCGATAATATTAAGCGCTTTTTCAATGTTTTTAGGAATGCCTAAACTCTTTGCTAAATCGCAAGACGTTCCAGATGGAATATATCCTATAACAGGAGGATTATCTATATCAGCGATGCCATTAATAATTTCATTCATCGTCCCATCGCCACCGCTTACTACAACAAGATTCACGCGATCATAAGCAGCATTTTTAACTAGTTCTATCGCATGTTTAGCATAGGCTGTTTTATCAATGTTACACGTGAAACCTAAGGCTTCTAAGCGCTTAGTAACTATCGGTAACGCTTTTTCAAATAGTTTTTTCCCGCTCATGGGATTATATATAATACGACAAGTTTTCATGGCATCACCTCCTTTTGTAAGTAAATCTATTATAGCATAATAAAAAAGCTCAAATGAGCTTTTTTATAGGTTTTTTATTATTCCATTAAACTCTGTGCAGCTGTAATAATTGCTGTATTGTAAACATCTTCAGCTGAACATCCTCTTGATAAGTCATTAACCGGTTTATTTAATCCTGCAAGAACAGGTCCAATCGCTTCAAAATTTCCAAGTCTTTGGGCAATTTTGTATCCAATATTTCCTGCGTTTAAATCAGGGAAAATAAATGTATTTGCTTTTCCAGCGACTTCACTATTAGGAAATTTTTTCTTTCCTACGCTTTCAACAAAGGCTGCATCAAATTGCATTTCTCCATCAATGATATACCCTGAATCTTTTTCTTTTGCTAATTGAGTCGCTTTCCTAATTTTTTCAGTTTCATCTGTTTCAGCACTACCATTCGTTGAAAAAGATAACATTGCAACTCTTGGATCAATTCCAAACATTTCCGCGGCTTTTGCTGACTCTATTGCAAACTCAGCTAGAGCCTCAGCATCTGGATTAGGATTAATCGCGCAATCTCCCATGATGTATTTTTCTTCATCTCTGATCATAAGAAAATATCCAAATGTTCTTGAAATTCCAGGTTTTGTTTTTATGATTTGTAAAGCTGGTCTAACCGTATCACTTGTTGAATGGGCTGCACCACTTACAAGACCTTTAGCTTTATTCATGTATACAAGCATCGTCCCAAAATAGTTGGGTTGTTTTAGTAATTCCTGAGCTTGTTCATAGGTTGCCTTACCTGCACGACGTTCAACAAAAGCTTGTACTAATTCATTAAATTGTGAAAAGGTATCAGGGTTAATCACTTCACACATTGATACATCATCCAATATTTTTTCATGATTCCCCACTAAAATTGGTTTGATGAGTCCTTCATTACTTAATCTTTGTACAGCTTCAATAATTCTAGGATCATCTGATTCCGGGAAAACAATCGGTATTTCTTTTCCTTTAATCTTTGTTTTTAATTCTTCCATGATTTTTGACATTTCTATCACTCCTAACATTCATATTATAGTAGATTTTTATCTTTTTGCAATTAAAGTCATTGATGTTTCAAAACATGTTAAACTATTAAGGAGGTGAGACAATGAAAAAAATAGATACATTTTTATTTGATTTAGATGGCACGTTAATCGATACAAACGATATTATTATAAAAAGCTATCAACACACATTTAATACTCATTTTAAATCTTTATCCATCACAAAAGACAGTATTATTGATCAAATTGGACCCCCGTTATCAGAAATTTTTGCTCGGTACACTCAGGATCAAAATTTAATAAAAACGATGATTGATACCTATCGTAGTTATTACAAAATCCATGAAATGAAATCACATAAATTATATCCTGGTGTAAAAGAAGTACTTAGTACATTAAAAGAGAAAGGCTACAAACTTGGAATTGTAACCAGCAAGTTTAAAGAATCAGCAATGCCTAGTTTTACCTATTATGGCTTAGAAGACTATTTTGATGTTTTTATCGCGTTAGATGATGTTGAACATCCTAAACCTTCAGGTGAACCTGTCTTAAAAGCTTTAGAGCATTTTAACAATAGTTCTCGAGCAATCATGATTGGAGATAATCAAAGTGATATATTATCTGGTCAAAATGCTGGAATATTATCGGCGGGAGTTTCTTGGAGTATTAAAGGTAAAGAGCATTTATCCGCAGTTAACCCAGATATCATGTTCGATTCAATGTATGATATAATTGAGTTAATTAAAGAATGGGAGGACGTTTAAGATGGATTGTATTTTTTGTAAAATCATAGAAGGTGATATTCCTTCATATAAAATTTATGAAGATGATGTGGTTTATGCATTCTTAGACATAACACAAGCAACTAAAGGACATACACTAATTGTTCCAAAAAAGCATGTTAAAAACGTTTATGAACTTAGCGATGATTTAGCCTCAGAAGTTTTTAAAAGAGTCCCACACATTGCAAAAGCCTTAAAAAAAGCATTCAAACCTATTGGGTTAAACATCATTAACAACAATGATCAACCACACCAAAGCGTTTTTCATTTTCATATCCACCTGATACCAAGATATGAAGATGATGGGATGACATTATCAACAATCAATCACCAAGAATCACTTAAGAATGAAGATTATATCAAAATCCAAAAGGCAATTAAAACCGTAATGTCTGTGAACAATGACTAAAGGTAATCCTAATACCCCATACACCATGATTAGTATGACTAACATTGATGATAATCTCAATCATGAAAGTGTTGAATATATCGACATAAGAGAACACGAAGAACAAATTACACAGGGGTACATTAATTCGTTTAAGATTATTCCTTTTTATTCAGAGTTAATCTCAAATAATATTTTAGCCTATAATCCTACTTTTATATTTAATCCTAAAGATATCTTAGATATTAAAGAAATTAACCGTCTATTCGATATCAATAAAACCTATTTATTAATGTGTCGCTCTGGAAGACGATCAGAGTATTTAAAGGATGTATTAGATTATTTAGGCTACGATGCTTATAACATTGGTGGAATCATTGATTACAAAAAATAAAGCTGAAGACCGTGGTCTTCAGCTTCTTTTAATCAACTAATTTAGCAATATATTTGTCAATCTTTTCTGGTTTAGTTGTTGGAGAAAAACGTTTAATAACTTCCCCTTTTTGATTGACTAAAAATTTTGTGAAGTTCCACTTTATTTTAGAACCAAGGGTCCCTTTTTGTTGGGATTTTAAATATGTAAATAGAGGGTCTTCATTATCTCCGTTTACATCTATCTTCGCAAATTGTTTAAAGGTTATTCCAAATCTACCTGTACATACTTGATGGATATCCTCCGAAGTACCTGGTGCTTGATTGTTAAATTGATTAGATGGGAAATCTAAAATCTCAAACCCTTTGCTTTGATATTTCTTGTATAACTCTTCTAATGCTGGATATTGCGGGGTTAACCCACACTCAGTAGCTGTATTAACAATCAGTAATACTTTATTTTTGTATTCTTCTAATGATACTTCTTTGTCATCGATTTCCTTGACTTTATAATCATAAATACTCATAATAAAACCTCCTATTTGATTGTGTACAATTAAATATTACTAAATTAAATAGGGTTTGTCAAGCTTTTGAATTGTTAAATGAAAGAATATAGTTTAAAATAGTATTGTGTACAATCAAATAAAGGATGTGTCTATATGGCAAGTTATAATCAGTTGAAATTAGAAAATCAATTATGTTTTAAGTATTATGTTATCTCAAAAGAAATTATCAAAAAATATAAACCATACCTTGAACCTCTTGGTCTCACCTACACTGCCTATATCACAATGCTTGTGTTATGGGAAGAAGATAACATTAGTGTTAAGACACTTGGTATGCTACTAACTTTAGATTCAGGAACACTTACACCATTGCTTAAGAAATTAGAAACGAAAGGGTTTATTAAACGAATTCGTTCTAAATCTGATGAGCGTAAAGTTTTTGTAAAACTCACTAGTAAAGGGGTTTCCCTTAAAGAAGAAGCAAAGGATATTCCGTATAAAATTTCGAATGACTTATTTGGAAACCATGATTATTCTAACGAAGAAATACAAGAGAAACTCAATGCTTTAGATGAAATATTTTCAATTATTACAACCAATAAAAAAGAGGCTGTAAAGAAATAGTATAGTCTGAATAAATAGTTTTCCACGTGGAAAACTAAAGAAAAAACCGACTTCAAAAGAGGCCGGTTTTTTAGTATAATATAGGTATGCGAACCC
>Ga0194137_10000394_pt1 | contig 29575 bp, 24 predicted proteins | sample TARM_MetaG_T3_14_FD_134025 | JGI IMG/M metagenome (GOLD analysis project Ga0194137, IMG submission 134025) | Freshwater microbial communities from Pennsylvania, USA, analyzing microbe dynamics in response to fracking - TARM_MetaG_T3_14 (version 2) | ecosystem: Environmental > Aquatic >... | reverse complement strand
GGCGCGCTGACGCGCAGGCCCTGCGGTCCGACGACGAAACCGATGCTGCGCCGGCGAGCCCGCTTCAACTCATAGCCGATGCGGTGCTGGCCGAGCAGCAATTCGCGCCGCGCGCGCGGCGCGCCGGGCTCGGCGGGCGTGATCTCCGGCTCCACGTCGAACAGAGACAGCTGGCTGTCCTGCAGAAGTGGGGCCGGACGCTTGGCGGGCATGGGGCTCAGTGCTGGTTGGCGGTGCCGACGACGCCGGCGAGCGAAGGGGTGACGTAGGCCTCCGGATCGAGGCGACGCATTTCGCTCTCGATCCAGTCCCTGACTTCGCTCATCAGCTCGGCGGGCTCGCGGCCTTCGGGGCGGATCTGCCGGCCGATGGAGATGTCGACGATACCCGGGCGCAGCAGAAAGCTCTTGCGCGGCCAGCAGCGCGCGGCCGTCGCGGCGATGGGCACGACGGGCAGTCCGGCCTCGATGGCCAGGCGGGTGCCGCCGGTCTTGTACTCGCCCACCTTGCCGCGCGCGATGCGCGTGCCCTCGGGGAACATGATGACCCAGTTGCCCTGCGCGCCGAGGCGCTTGCCCTGGGCCAGCACCTTGTTCCAGGCCTCGGTGCGGCGGCTGCGGTCGATGTGGATCATGTCCATGCGTGCCATCGCCCAGCCAAAGAAGGGCACGTAGAGCAGCTCGCGCTTGAAGACATAGGCCAGCGGGTGGCTGAGCAGGGCGGGGTAGGCAAAGGTCTCCCAGGTGCTCTGGTGCTTGGACAGCAGCACGACGCCGGCGCGGCGGTCCGAGGCCGGTGGCAGGTTCTCCATACCGTGGATGCGCCAGCGGATGCCGCAGATCCAGCGCGCGCTCCAGATGGCGATCTTCAGCCAGTTGGCGCAGGCCCAGTAGATGGGGTCGCCGCGGCGGAAGATGGACAGAAGCAGCACGCCGAGAGCCCAGGGAATGACCGTCACGACCAGTACGATGACGAAGATCAGCGAGCGGATGGCGCTCAGCAGGGTGGGCATCAAGTCAGGTCTCCGGCCTGGGTGTCGGGGGTGAGGGCCTGGCCACGGGCCTCGGCGATGCGGCGACGCTCCTCCTGGATGAGAGTCTCGGCAAAGCTCGTCAGGTCGTCGTGCACCCTGGCATGCGGCACCTGCACTAGCAGGTTGGCGAGTTCATCGGTGCCGAGGCTGCCGAAGGGGCCGGTCAGCACGAGGTGAGGCACGCAGCCGGCATTCTGGGCCGTCAGCAGGTCGGTCAGCGAGGCGCCGACCATGTGGACGTCCTTCAGCTCGACGTCGAAGCGCTCGCCGATCTGCTGGATCAGCCCGGGCAGGGGCTTGCGGCAGTCGCAGCCTTCCTCGGGCGTGTGCGGGCAGAAGAAGGCCGCGTCCAGGCGCCCGCCTTTCTCCGCCAGCAGTTGGTTCAGGCGCAGATGCACGGCGTTCAGCGATGCCATGTCGAGCAGGCCGCGGCCGATGCCGGCCTGGTTGGTGGCCAGCACCGTGTGCCAGCCGGCGTGGTTGAGCCGCGCGACGGCTTCCATCGCGCCCGGCAGCGGGTCCAGTTCCTCGGGCGCCTTGACGTGGTCGTCGCGATAGCGGTTGAGCGTGCCATCCCGGCCCAGGATGACGAGCTTCATGCCGTGGGTGTGGTCGCCGCGCATGTCAGTGGCGCCCGGCCGCTCGAAGCCACTGAGCGTCCCCTTGCGGGGCAGCGAGTAAAGGCGAGCGTGGGGGCATAGGTTCTTTAGGCAAGGCGTGACAGGTCGGCGACCCGATTCATGGCGGCGTGCAGCCGGCCCAGCAGCGCAAGCCGGTTGGCACGCAGGGCGGGGTCCTCGGCGTTGACCATCACGTCGTCGAAGAAGGCATCGACTGGGGCCTTGAGCGCGGCCAGGGCCTTCAGCGAACCGGTGTAGTCATGCTGCTCGAACAGCAGGTCAGCGCCGGGCTGGACCTCGGCGATGACCGCGGCCAGGGCCTGCTCGGCGGCTTCCTTCAGCAGATCCTTGCTGATGGCCGTGGGCAGTTCGCCCTCGACCTTCTTTAGGATGTTGCCGACGCGCTTGTTGGCGGCGGCCAGCGAGGCGGCCTCAGGCAGGGTGGCGAAGGCGCGCACTGCCTCCAGACGCTTGGGCACGTCGCCCAGGCGCGTGGGGGCGAGGGCCAGCACGGCGTCGACTTCCTGGGCGCTGTAGCCCTGGTCGCGCAAGGAGACGGCCAAGCGGTCGGCGAAGAAGGAGAGCAGGGCCTCGCGCGGGTTCTCGATCAGCTCGCCGAAGGGCGGCGCGGCCGCGTCGATGAGGGCCGGCAGGTCCAGCGGCAGGTTCTTTTCGACCAGGATGCGGATGACGCCCAGGGCGTGGCGGCGCAGCGCGAAGGGGTCCTTGTCGCCGGTGGGCAGCTGGCCGATGCCGAACAGGCCCACCAGGGTTTCCAACTTGTCGGCCAGGGCCACGACGGTGCCGGTGTGGTTGCGCGGCAGCGCGTCGCCGGCGAAGCGCGGCTTGTAGTGGTCCTCGATGGCGATGGCGACGCCGTCGCGCAGGCCTTCATGGCGGGCGTAGTAGCCACCCATGATGCCCTGCAGCTCGGGGAACTCGCCCACCATGTCGGTCAGCAGGTCGCACTTGGCCAGCGTGGCGGCCTGCTTGACCTTGCTGTCCAGCACCTTGAATTCGTCGTCGGCCTCCACCGTGTAGGGCAGGGTGGCCATGCTGAGCTGGTTGACGATGGCGTGGCCGATCGCGGTCACGCGTTCAGCGCGTTCGCCCTGGCTGCCCAGCTTGCCGTGATAGACCACCTTGGCCAGGCCGGGCAGGCGGTCCTCGAGCTTCCTCTTGCGGTCCTGATCGAAGAAGAACTTGGCATCGGCCAAGCGCGGGCGCACGACGCGTTCATTGCCTTGGGTGACGGCGCTGGCATCAGCGGGAGCGATATTGCTGACGACCAGGAAATGGCGCGTCAGCTTGCCGTGGGAATCCAGCAGCGGGAAGTACTTCTGGTTGGCCTTCATCGTCAGGATGAGGCATTCCTGGGGCACGGCCAGGAACTCGGGCTCGAAGGTGCAGGTCAGCACATTGGGGCGTTCGACCAGGGCGGTGACTTCGTCCAGCAGGGCTTCGTCGTCGATCGGCGTGAGGCTCAACGCGTCGGCCGCGCCCTTGAGCTGGCGCGAGATCTCGGCGCGGCGTTCGACGAAGCTGGCGATGACGGCGCCCTGTTCGCGCAGTTGGGAGGCATAGCTGTCGGCGGACTCGATGCTGACCGTGGCCTGGGCCGCTTCGAAGCGGTGGCCCTGCGTGGTGCGGCCGGAGGTCAGGCCCAGGGCCTGGACGGGCACGACCTCGCTGCCGTGCAGGGCGATCAGGCCATGGGCCGGGCGCACGAACTTCACGTCGCTCCAGCCGTCGGCGAGCTGGTAGGTCATGACCTTGGGGATGGGCAGCTTGGCCAGGGTCTCGTCCAGGGCCTTCTGCAGGCCTTGGGCCAGCGTGGCGCCAGGCTGCAGGCTGTCCCAGAACAGGGCCTCGGCTTTGCCATCGGGCAGGCGCTTCAGCTGGGGCACGACCTCGGGGCCGGCACCCAGGGACGCCAGCTTCTTCAGCAGCGCCGGTGTGGCCTGGCCGTCGGCCGTGAGGGCCACGGCAACGGGCATCAGCTTCTGCTGCACGGCCTTGTCGGCGGCCTTGGCAGCAACGTTGGCAACATGCACGCCGAGGCGGCGCGGCGAGGCAAAGGACTGAGCCACGCAGGCATCGCTAGCCAGGCCTTCCAGACGCAGCACTGCGACCAGAACGCGGGCAAAGTCTTCGCCTAGCTTCTTGAGCGCCTTGGGCGGCAGCTCTTCGACAAACAGTTCAACGAGGAGGTTCGCGCTCATCGGTCAGTCGCCCTTCTTTTTCTTCAGTTCGATCTGCGCGATCACTTCATCCGCCCAGTTCTTGGGTGCCATCGGGAAGCCCAGTCGCGCGCGGCTGTCGACATAGCTCTGCGCGACGGCCCGGGCCAGGTTGCGGATGCGGCCGATGTAGGCGGCGCGCTCGGTCACCGAGATGGCGCCGCGGGCGTCCAGCAGATTGAAGCTGTGACCGGCCTTCAGCAGCTGCTCGTAGGCGGGCAGGGCGAGACGGTGCTCCATCAGGTTCTTGGACTGCTTTTCATGTGCGGCGAAGGCCCCGAGCAGGAATTCGACGTCGCTGTGCTCGAAGTTGTAGGTCGACTGCTCGACCTCGTTCTGGTGGAAGACGTCGCCGTAGCTGAGGCCGTCGGTGTAGACCAGGTCGTAGACCGATTCCTTGCCCTGCAGATACATGGCCAGGCGCTCCAGGCCGTAGGTGATCTCGCCGGTGATGGGCTTGCAGTCGATGCCTCCCACCTGCTGGAAGTAGGTGAACTGCGTGACTTCCATGCCGTTGAGCCAGACCTCCCAGCCCAGGCCCCAGCAGCCCAGCGTCGGATTCTCCCAATCGTCCTCGACGAAGCGCACGTCGTTCTTCTTCAGGTCGAAGCCCAGGGCTTCCAGCGAACCGAGATAGAGCTCCAGGATGTTGGCCGGCGCGGGCTTGAGCACCACCTGGTACTGGTAGTAGTGCTGCAGGCGGTTGGGGTTGTCGCCGTAGCGGCCGTCCTTGGGGCGGCGGCTGGGCTGGACATAGGCGGCCTTCCAGGGCTCGGGGCCCAGAGCGCGCAGGAAGGTGGCGGTGTGGCTGGTGCCGGCGCCGACTTCCATGTCATAGGGCTGGAGCAGGGCGCAGCCTTGCTTGGACCAGTAGTCCTGCAGGGTCAGGATGATTTGCTGGAAGGTCAGCATGGGATCAGGGAAGAAGGGGGTGGCCGATTCTATTGGGCTGCCTTCTTCAGTCCGATCAGGGTAAGCAGGGCGAGGCCCCAGAGCGGCCACAGGCCGAAAGCGGCCAACCAGCGGGCATAGGGAGTGCTGCCGCTGCGGCCCTCGACCTCGACCTCCAGCACGCCGCGCGCCAGGGGCGGCAGGCGCTGGGTAATGTGGCCGCGGTGGTCGACGACGGCGGTAGCGCCGGTATTGGTGGAGCGGGCGACCGGGCGCTGGAATTCGAGGGCGCGCATCTGCGAGAACTGCAGATGCTGGTCCAGGATCATGGTGGTGCTGAACCAGGCCAGGTTGCTGACGTTGACGAACACCGTGGCCGCGTCGGGGCCGGTGGCGCTTTGCACCAGGTCTTCGCCGAACAAGTCCTCGTAGCAGATCAGCGGGCGCAGCTTCTGGCCGGCGACGGTCCAGGGGTGCTGGTGGTCGCCGCGGACCTGGTCGTCCAGCGGGATGTTCATGGCGCGGACGAACCAGCCGAAGCCCGGTGGGATGAACTCGCCGAACGGCAGCAGGTGGCGCTTGCCGTAGTGGTAGTCGCTGCCCAGGCCGACGACGGAGTTGACGAAGCCCTCGTCGGCATTGCCGAGGAAGGCGCCGAGCAGGGCCGGGTGGTCGGGGCGGGACAGGCGGGTGAGCGTCGCGCGGTCCAGCTCAGCCAGCGGCAGGGGCACGACGGATTCGGGCGTGATGACGACCTGGCCGCGGGCCGACTCGACCAGCCGGGCCAGGATCTCCAGGTTGCCGGCGAAACGGGCGGCGTCGAACTTCTGGTCCTGGGGGATGCTGGGCTGCACCAGGGACAGGGCGATGCGGCCGGTCGAGGTCGTGAAGTCCTGCGGCAGCAGCAGGCCGGCCAGCGGCAGCAAGAGGGCCAGCGCCGCCCAGGCGCCGGCGCCGCGCTTGAGCAGCACCAGTCCGGCCGCCGCCAGCGCGGCCAGGGCCGAGATACCGTAGACGCCCACCCAGGGCGCCCAGCCGGCCAGTGGGCCGACGCTGTGGGCATAGCCGGAGGCAATCCACGGGAAGCCGCTGAACCAGGTCGCCCGCGCCAGTTCGGCCAGCAGCCAGGCGGGCACCAGGGCCAGTAGCCGCCAGCGGCCCGGCGGGATCCAGCGCGCGCTCAGGCCCAGGGCCAGGGCGTAGTAGCCACCGAGAAAGGCGGCCAGCAGCGCGACCGCCAGGGCCGCCAGCAGCCACGGGATGCCGCCGAACTGGTGCATGCTGATGTGCAGCCACCACAGGCCCGAGGCCAGCCAGCCGAAGCCGAACAGCGCGCCGGCCAGGGCCGCGGCCTTGGGCCTGGCCTGCTCGACGACGGCGAATAAGAGCGCCAGCGCAATGATCTGCAGCCACCAGGCGCCGGTGGGCGCAAACGCCGACGTGTGCAGCACGCCCGCGACCAGCGCAACGGCTGCCGCCCTGGCGCCCTTCACGCTTTGTTCTCGTCTTCGGGCGCGCGCGTGACCTTGAACCAGCGTACGGCGCCGCCCCGGGTCAGCATGACGGCGAAATTCAGGCCCGACACGGTGACTACCTCGCCGCGGCGCGGCACGCGGCCATGCTCATGGGCGACCAGGCCGCCGATGGTGTCGAAATCGTTGTCCGGCAGGGCTAGGCTGAAGGCGCCGTTGACGGCGGCGATGCTGGCGTCGCCCGCGACGCGCAGGCTGCCATCGGCCAGCGTGTAAAGGCCGGACTCGCCGTCCTTCTCGTCGAACTCATCCTCGATCTCGCCGACGATCTCTTCGAGTACGTCCTCGATGGTGATGAGGCCAGCCGTGTTGCCGAATTCGTCGATGACGATGGCGAGGTGGTTGCGGTTGGAACGGAAGTCGCGCAGCAGCTCGTTCAGGCCCTTGCTTTCAGGCACGAAGACGGTCGGGCGCAGCAGGGCGCGGATGTTGAGCTCGGGTGCGCGCTGCATCTTCAGCAGGTCCTTGGCGAGCAGGATGCCAATGATGTTGTCGCGCCCGCCCTCGTAGGCGGGGAAGCGCGAATGGCCGCTGTCGATGACGATGCCCAGCAATTCGTCGTAGGGTGCGTCGATGTTCAGCAGATCCATGCGCGGCGCGGCCACCATGGCGTCGCCGGCCGACAGCTCGGCCATGCGCAGCACGCCTTCCAGCATCTGGCGCGACTCGGGTTCGATCAGTTCGCGCTTCTCGGCGTCGGCCAGGGTCTCGATCAGTTCGGTCTTGGAGTCGGGGCCGGGGTGCAGGAACTCCAGCATGCGCTCCAGCAGGCCACGGGCCTCGGGCGGGTGTTTGGCGGCCCCGCGAATTGGGGGCCTACCTGAATGCGGTTCGCTCAAGGGGCGCTGTCAGGGTATTGCGGAAGGGACAGAATAGCCGATTGGTTTGACAAGCCCCGTCATCGCCCCTTGTTTCCCGGCGGCCAGCCCCTATGTTGGCTGCCTTCTTTCGAAACGGTCCCCGCCATGTCTGACAAAGGTCTCATTCCCGCCACCATCCTCACGGGCTTCCTCGGAGCGGGCAAAACCACGCTGCTCAAGCGTGTGCTGACCGAGGCCCACGGCCAGAAGATCGCCGTCATCGAGAACGAGTTCGGCGAAGAGAACATCGACACCGACATCCTGGTGACAGACACCAACGAGCAGATCATCCAGATGAGCAACGGCTGCGTCTGCTGCACCATCCGCGAGGACCTGCGCACGACGCTGAGCGACCTGGCCGCCAAGCGTCGCAAGGGCGAACTGGACTTCGAGCGCGTCGTCATCGAGACCACCGGCTTGGCCGACCCCGGCCCCGTCGCCCAGACCTTCTTCATGGACGACGAGATCGCCGAGTCCTATCTGCTGGACTCCATCCTGACCCTGGTGGACGCCAAGCATGCCGACGAGCAGCTCAACACCCGCCAGGAAGCCCGCATGCAGGTCGGGTTTGCCGACCAGATCTTTGTGAGCAAGAGTGACCTGGTGGAGCCGGCCGCCGTGGAGGCCCTGACCCACCGCATCAAGCACATGAACCCCCGCGCGCCCATCCAGACCGCCCATTTCGGCGAGGTGGCGCTGAGCAAGGTTTTTGACCTGCGCGGCTTCAATCTGAACGCCAAGCTGGAGATCGACCCCGATTTCCTCAAGGCTGACGATCACGACCACCACCACCATCACCATGATCATGACCACGATCACGATCACGATCACGAACATGGCGAGCATTGCGACCACCCGCACCACCACCATCACGACGACGACGTCAAGAGCTTCGTCTTCCGCTCGGAAAAGCCCTTCAACCCGGCCAAGCTGGAGGACTTCCTGGGTGCCATCGTGCAGGTCTACGGCCCCAAGATGCTCAGATACAAGGGTGTCCTACACATGAAAGGCACGGACAAGAAGGTGATTTTCCAGGGCGTGCACCAGATGATGGGCTCCGATCTCGGCCCGAAATGGATGCCTGGAGAGAAAAAGCAGAGCAAGATGGTGTTCATTGGTATCGACCTGCCCAAAGAGGTACTGATGCAAGGCTTGGAAGGCTGCCTGGCGTGATGTTTTTGGCCCCCGGAGACACCGTTTCCGGGGGACGACAGACCGATGGATCTGCATGGCTACAATCCGCCGCGCTCAAAATTGGGCAGCCGGCTGAAAAGCAGTGGGATCAAGGTCTGACACCGCGCCGATGCAAGCCCTGAGCGAGGAGAAGACTGTGAGCAAGACCCCGGCCCCAAAAACCGCCGCCGCGCCCGCCAAGGGCACGAAGAAGACTGACGCCGGCGCCGACGTCGCAACCCTGGAAGCGCCCGCGCCTGCGAACCGCTTTGCAGATCGCTTCGCCCCGCCGAAACCGCCCGCGCGTGGCGCCAACCAGGCGGATGAGACGCCGCGCGTGGCTGCCAAGGGCGACCCCAAGCTGGCCAATGCCTGGAAAAGCAAATCGGGCGCGGAGCTGACCGACGCCGAAGTCCTGGCCATGCCGGACTCGGAGTACATGAATGCCAAGCAGATCGAGTTCTTCCGCCACAAGCTGCAGGAACTCAAGGACGGCGTGCTGTCCAACGCCGGCGAGACGACCGAGCATCTGCGCGAGGACACGACCATCGTCCCCGACCCGGCCGATCGCGCGACGATCGAGGAAGAGCATGCCCTGGAGCTGCGCACCCGCGACCGCGAGCGCAAGCTGCTGAAGAAGATCGTGCAATCCATCGCACGTCTGGACAGTGGTGACTACGGTTATTGCGACGAAACCGGCGAACCTATCGGTCTGGGCCGTTTGATTGCCCGCCCGACCGCGACGCTATCGCTCGAAGCGCAGCAGCGCCGCGAGCTCAAGCAGAAGATGTTCGGGGACTGATACCCTAGCCGAGTGACCATGTCCGACTCCAAGCCCGCAGACCCCAAGGAAGGCGACAGCTTCTTCCGCAAGGTTGCGCGCTTTGTGGCCAACCCCACGACGGACTGGTCCGAGATCAATTCGCGCCAGGACGACCCCGAGGGCGACCTCGCCAAGGCCGAGTTGCGTGCCATGGTGGAGCGCAAGCGCCGCAACGACTTCGTGCGCAAGCGCGAACTCGACATGCTGCGCCGCATCCGCCGCGAGGGCCTGACGCCCGAGCAACTCGCGGCCCTGGCCTCGCAGCCGTCCAAGCTGGGCGACGACGAGCGCATCAGCGAGCCCAATTCCAAGATCGATCTCGGCGTGAAGGCCAAGATCGACGAGATCGAGCAGCAGATGGTGGGCGAGAGCTTTGCGACGACGCAGGCCGTGCCCAAGCAGCAGCCCGGCTTCTTCGACACCAGCACGCGGCCGGTGGCCTTCTCGGCCACCGTCGCGTCGCCGCCGCCGTCCGATGGCGGGCGCGTCAGCGAGTTCTCGACGCCGCGCGAGGTCGAGCGCCTGCAGGCCCCGACGCCGCCGGCCGCCGTCACGATGGGCGCTGCCATTCCGCCGCTGTCCGACTCGCCGCCCAGCGCCCTGCCCGACCTGCCGCCGCTGGACATGCCCCTGTCCTTCACGCTGGCCGAGTCCACGCCCGATGTCGAGGTGCAGGAGGTCGTCCACGACCCCGAGCTCGACGAAGCCGTCATCGCCTTCGCCAACGCCGACTACGAAAACAGTGAGCGGGCGCTGACCGAGCTGGTGCGCCCGGGCGGCAGCCGCAATCTGCACGGCGAAACCTGGCTGGTGCTGTTCGACCACTACCGCGCCACCGGCGCCCAGGGCAAGTTCGAGGTGCTGGCCGTCGAGTACGCCCAGCAGTTCGGCCTGTCGGCGCCGCAATGGTTCTCCATGCCCAAGCTGGTGGCGGAGTCAACGCGCCAGTCCAACCGCTCGCCCATGGCCAAGGCCAGTCAGGTCAGCTGGACGGCGCCGTCCACGCTAACGGCCGAGGACGTGGCCGTGCTGCAAAAGCGCTGCGAGACCCTGCCCATGCCCTGGGTCTTCGACTGGGGCGTGGCCGACGGCGTCGAGATCGATGCCGCCATCCAGTTGCGCCAGCTGTTCCGCACCTGGGCGAACCAGCAGGTCGACCAGCGCTGGATAGGCGGCGACCGCTTCCTGAACCAGCTCAAGGAGCTGGCCCCTGTCGGCGAACGCGACACCGACCCGGCGCTGTGGATGCTGCGTCTGGAGGCCCTGCGCCTGGCCAATCGCCCCGACCAATTCGACGAGGCCGCCATCGACTATTGCGTGACCTACGAGGTCTCGCCGCCGTCCTGGGAGCGTGCCAAGTGCCGTGTGCGCATTGGCGGCGAGGGCTCGTCAACCAACAGCCCCGCCACCACCACCATGCAGAGCGAGGCCCAGTCGACCTTCCTCGACAGCAGCGTGGCCGAGGCCAGCGTGGTCCAGCTCGAGCTGATGGGCCAGTTGAGCGGCGACATCTCCGACAACCTGCGCGTGATGTCCGGCGAGGTCGGCGAGGCCAGCCTTATCAACATCTCCTGCACCAAGCTGATCCGCCTGGACTTCATGGCCGCCGGCGACCTGCTGAACTGGGTGCTGTCGCGCCGCAGCGAGAACCGCTCGGTGGTCTTCCACGACGCCCATCGCCTGGTCGCGCTTTTCTTCGGCGCCATGGGCATCAACGAACACGCGAAGGTCAAGGTGCGGATCAACTGATCTTGCGCCGCGGGCCTCCGCCCCAACCTGGAGGTCCTATGTCTTCCGAATCCTCTTCCACCGCCGTGTACCACGGCACAACCATCGTCTCGGTGCGCCGCCAGACGCCCACCGGCTGGCAGGTCGCCATTGGTGGCGATGGCCAGGTGACGCTGGGCAACACCGTCGTCAAGGCCAGCGCGCGCAAGGTGCGCAAGCTCTACCGCGACCAGGTCCTCGCCGGTTTCGCCGGCGCCACGGCCGATGCCTTCACGCTGTTCGAGCGCTTCGAGGCCAAGCTGGAGAAGCACCAGGGCCACCTCGTGCGTGCCGCCGTCGAGCTGACGCGCGACTGGCGCACCGACCGCGTGCTGCGCCGCCTGGAGGCCATGCTGGCCGTGGCCGACAAGACTGCCTCGCTAATCATCACGGGCAACGGCGACGTGCTGGAGCCTGAGCAGGGCATCGTCGCCATCGGCTCCGGCGGGCCCTATGCCCAGGCCGCGGCCAAAGCCCTGCTGGCCCACACCGAGCTGAGCGCGGCCGACATCGTCAAGAAATCGCTGGAGATCGCTGGCGAGATCTGCATCTACACCAACCAGAACCACACCTTGGAGGTACTGGAGCCCTGAGGGCCGAAGAGATGGCTTCAGCGATCGGACTTCGGCACTGGCGTCAGGCTGACCCGCACCGCGTCGGCATAGCTGATGTCCGGCGTGGCCAACGCACCCGCACCCGTACCGATCAGCGAGCCCCACAGCGCACCGGCGACGACGCTGAGGCTGGACAGGAGACCCTTGCCGTTCCTGTTGTCTCGCTGGCGTTGCTTGTCGCCCTCTGCGGCACCGATGAGGGTGCCGACGCCAGCCCCGACGAGCATGTTGCCTACCCGGCTGCTTCGCACCTCCACGATGGCCTCGCCGGCCCACTGCTTGTCTTCGCTCTCGCAGCGCAGCTTCAGCGGAGAGTTATCGACGACGACCTGGGCCAAGCCCGGCGCCGCAACGCTCCAATCGCCGCTGCCGTTGCGCAGAGTGCAGCGTGCCGGGTCCACGGCGACTCCCTTGTCGGTCACTGCGCTGACTCTGATCGCCTGAAGCTTGGCCGGCGCCGAGGTCGTCGCGCAACCGCCCAGGACCAAGGCCACGCCGCATGCCAGCGCGACGTGCGTCGTCATCTTCGTCACTGGATCTTTCTCCCTGATCTCATTCGAATGGCGGGCTGGATGGCCCGCTGGCCGGCGTTATACCGACGCAGGCAAAACCGAAATCCAGCAATTACCCTAGTGCCATGAGCAGCATGACCCCCCAGGAAATCGTCTCCGAGCTGGACCGCCACATCGTCGGCCAGCAGGCCGCCAAGCGCGCCGTCGCCATCGCCATGCGCAACCGCTGGCGCCGCCAGAAGGTCGACGAGAAGCTGCGCGCCGAAATCACGCCCAAGAACATCCTGATGATCGGCCCGACTGGCGTCGGCAAGACCGAGATCGCGCGCCGCCTGGCCAAGCTGGCCGGGGCGCCCTTCATCAAGGTCGAGGCAACCAAGTTCACCGAGGTGGGCTATGTCGGTAAGGACGTGGACTCCATCGTGCGCGACCTCGTCGAAGTCGCCGTCAAGCAGGAGCGCGAGATCGCCCTGCGCCGCTGCCAGACCCGCGCCGAGGACGCCGCCGAGGAGCGCATCCTGGACGTGCTGCTGCCGGGCTCCGAGGCTGACAACGCGACGCGCCAGAGCTTTCGCAAGCGCCTGCGCGAGGGCCAGCTGAACGACAAGGACATTGAGCTCGACCTGCTGGCGCCCAAGCCCGGCCTGGAGGTGCTGACGCCCTTCGGCAACCAGCCCGGCATGGAGGACATGGCCGAGCAATTGAAGGGCATGTTCAGCCAGTTCGGCGGCCACCAGAAGAAGACCCGCAAGCTCAAGATCGCCGAGGCGATGAAGCTGCTGATCGACGAGGAGGCGGCCAAGCTCGTCAACGAGGAGGAGATCCGCGCCGCGGCCCTGGTCAATGCCCAGGAGATGGGCATCGTCTTCATCGACGAGATCGACAAGGTGGCCTCGCGCAGCGAGCAGGGCGGCGCCGACGTGTCGCGCCAGGGCGTGCAGCGCGACCTGCTGCCGTTGGTGGAGGGTACGACAGTGTCGACCAAATACGGCCTGGTGAAGACCGACCATGTCCTCTTCATCGCCAGCGGCGCCTTCCACCTCGCCAAGCCCAGCGACCTCATCCCCGAGCTGCAGGGCCGCCTGCCCATCCGCGTCGAGCTGGACTCGCTGTCGGTGGCCGATTTCGAGGCCATCCTGACCAGCACCCATGCCAGCCTCGTCAAGCAGTACCAGGCCCTGCTGGCCACCGAGGGTGTGACGCTGGACCTGCAGCCCGGCGCCATCCGCCGCCTGGCCGAGATCGCCTACGAGGTCAACGAGCGCACCGAGAACATCGGTGCGCGGCGGCTGGCGACGGTGATGGAGAGGTTGCTCGACGAGATCAGCTTCGACGCGCCAGGCAAATCAGGTCAGACCGTGGCCATCGACGCGGCGGCGGTTGACGCCAAGCTGGGGGCGTTGGCGGCGAATGAGGATCTGAGCCGGTTCATCTTGTAGGCCTCAATGCGGCAGCGCCTGGCCGCTGCCCACCCAGCGCAGCAGCTGCATCAGCGTGGGGGCCTGGGTCTTGCCGAGCAGGTTACGTACGTGGCTGCGCAGCGTCGACAGGCACAGGCCGAGATGAGTCGCGGCGATCTCGACCGTCATGCCGTCGCCCAGCAGCATCAGCACATGGCGTTCGGTGGCGCTGAGGCGGCTGTGGCGTGCCAGCGCGTCGATGCGGGCGGCCTGGGTCAGTGCGGGCTGGTCGAGGTGGATGACCAGCAGCACGGCGTCGGCGGGCCAGCCGGCGCTGGCCGCGAGGTCGGCGGGCAGGGGCATGATGTGCAGCCAGCCGGTGCTGATCTGCGGTGTGAACCACAGGCCGACATAGGACGTCGAGCCGGCCTGGGCCAGGCGCAGCGGCGCCTCCAGCCGCGTGGCGTCGAGCTGCCCGATGTGCATCAGGTGATCGGCGCTCACATCCACGCGTCGATCACGAAGCAGGCCCTCGGCGCCACGGTTGCGGAACAACAGGCGCCGGTCTGGCCGCACGACCAGCATGGGCTGGGGCAGGGCGGCCAGCACCTGGCAGGTCTGGAAGGACGATGCGGGGCTTGCCAGGGGGCGTGCATTGCTTGTGGTGGTCTGGAGGCCGGTCAGCATGATGAAGATCTCCCTGAGCGTGGCGATGACAGCGGTTGATTCGCTGGCAAGTTTGGTCACCGCCGCGGCTTTGCGCCTCCTCCAGACGGCCCGGCCAGATGGCCCAGTGGTGCAGCCGGACCTGCCGCTCGATGAGCGGGTCAGGTCCGCCCCGAGGCGGTTCCGGTTGTGAGGGCTTGTGAGCATGGCTTGCCATTGAGGCCTATCCAAAAGCCCAATGCCGGGACGGGCTCCCGCTCCCCATTGCTCGCTAATATCGGCCTGTACCTTTTGCGCCCCATGAGAGTCCTGCTCGTCGACGACCACACCTTGTTCAGGGAGGGCATTGCCCTGCTGCTGCGCCCCCTCGTGCAGCCTCTCGAGACCTGGGAGGCCGGCAGCTGCGAGGAGGCGGTCGAGGTGATCGAGCAGCGCGGCGCGGCCGACCTCGTCCTCATTGACCTCGGTCTGCCGGGCGCCTCGGGCCTGGAAGGCGTGCGGCGGCTGCGCGAGGCGCATCCGGAGATGCCGGTCGTGGTCATGTCGTCGGCCGATGACAAGGACACCGTGCTCGCTGCGCTGGACGCCGGTGCCATGGGCTTCATCCCCAAGAGCTCGACCTCGGCCGTCATGATCGGCGCGTTGAAGCTCATCCTCGCCAAGGGCATCTATCTGCCGCCCAGCGTGTTCCTGGCGGCGCGCAATCCGGCGCCCGCCACCCCGCCCGCGGCGGCGACCTCGGCCGCCGTCACGCCCATGCTGGCGGCCGCGCCTGTCGGACCCGAGTCCCCCGCTGGCGCCGTGTCGCGCCGCCCCGCCGACCTCGGCCTCACGCCGCGGCAGGCCGAGGTGCTGCATCTGTTGCTGCAGGGCAAGCCGGCCAAGCTGATCGGCCGCGAACTCGATCTGTCGCTGAGCACCGTGAAGGCCCACACCTCGGCCGTGCTGCGCGCCCTGAACGTCACCACCCGCACCCAGGCCATCGTCGCCGCCGGCCGCCTGGGTCTGCGCTTCGACGACGTCTAGCCGGTAGCTGTCTCCAGCGACTCCTTGAGCGCCAGCAGCAGCCGCTGCAGGCCAACCGGCTTGTGCAGTAGGCCGGCGCCCAGGGCCGCGGCCTCGGCCAGCAGGCGGGCATCCGTGTTGGCGGTGACGATCAGGGCGGGAATCTCCTCGTCGTAATGGGCGCGCAGGCGCCGGATCACGTCCAGGCCGTCACCCGAAGTGCCAAGCTGGAAGTCGGTCAGGATGAGGTCGGGCGTGCGTAGATGGGCCTGGAGCTGCGCCATCGCATCGTCGCCGCTTTCGGCGATGACGACGTGGCAGCCGGCCGCCAGCAACGCGTCTCGCACCGCCTCGCGATTCGTGGCCTCGTCATCGACGACGACGATGAAGTTGCCTTCCAGGGCCTGCGGCGTGTCCAGCGCGTTGCTGATGGCATGCGGCGCCACGGTGCCGGCCGCCAGCGGCAGCGTGACCTTGAACACCGAGCCCCGGCCCTCGCGGCTCTGCACCGTGATCGAGTAGCCGAGGATGTGCACGCAGCGGCGCACGATGGACAGGCCCAGCCCCAGGCCTTTTTCCTGCCCCGTGCCGGGCGCCCCGATGCGGAAGAACTCCTCGAAGATGGCCTCGCGGTGCTCTTCCGCGATGCCGGGGCCGGTGTCCCAGATCTGCAGCTCGCAATGCTCGCCGCGGCGGCGGCAGCCGACCAGCACGCCGCCGCCGCGGGTGTAGCGGATGGCGTTGGCGAGCAGGTTGCCGACGATGCGCTCCAGCAGCGTCGCATCGCCCCTCACCACCCAGCGGCCCGGCCGCATGCGCAGGCTCAATCCCTTTTCCTGGGCCTGCGGCAGCCAGGTCTGGGCGGCGCGCTCAAGCAGCCAACCCAGGTCTACGTCCTCAATATGGGGGTGCACGGCACCGGCATCGAGCTTGGAGATGTCGAGCAGATTGCCGAACAGGTTCTCCATCGTCGTGACCGAGGACTGCACCTTGTCGGCGAGGTCGATCTGGGCCGGATCGCTCAACCGCGTGCGCAGCACGCCGATGAGGAGGCTGATGGAGTGCATGGGCTGACGCAAGTCGTGACTGGCCGCGGCGAGGAAGCGAGTCTTGGCGGCGTTCGCGCGCTCGGCTTCGTCCTTAAGCTGGGTGAGTTCCTCGGCGCGGGCGGCGAGTACGTCGCGTGCCTCGGAAACTTCGGCCGTGCGCTCGGCTACCTTGGCTTCGAGGCCGGCGTATAGCTCGCGAAGGTGGCGGGTCAGGTGGTTGATGTCGTCGGCCAGATCGACCACCTCATCAGCCCGGCGCGAGGCGTACGGCACAGGGATGTCGGCATCTAATTGGCCGGAAACGATGCGTGAAGTCGCCTGCCGGATTGCGGCGATGGGGGCGGCCATGCGTCGCGCGAACCAGACACCGAGGAGCGCTGCGATGGTGCCGCCTACCGCCATCAGCATTAACGTTCGGGCCAGAGTGGCGAAGACGGGCTCAAGCGCCTCGCGACGCGGCTGTTCGACGAAGACCAACCAGCCACGGTCATGCACAGCACCGGCCGAGACGATCACTGGCCGGCTTCGGCTGTCCAAGGTGTCCAGCGCCGACAGCCGCCCGCCCGCAGCGTGTGCCGCCCGCGCATGCGCCACCGCGTCGGTGCCTTCCAGTCTGACGCCGGCGAGAACGTCGGTCGGCCGGCTGTGAGCGAGCAGGCGGCCAGTGTCATCCACGATGTAGGCTTGGCCGCCCTGGGCCTCGGCGATACGGGCCACGATCTCGCCCAGCAGCCGCAGGTCTACCCGAGCGACGATAGCGCCCTGACCGTCGAACGCCGAGAGCCGTAGCTGCGGCACCTGCGCCGCGGAAACGAAGCTGCTGCCGCGGCGTAGCGGCTCCCGGGCGGACACCTTCGCCAGCGCGGGTTCGGCCGTGGCTCGGCCATCGCCCAGTCGGTCGCCCTCCGTGCGCGAAACCCACAACGCCTCGCGGCCGCCGGCGTCCACCGCGGTGAGCTCGACGATAGCCGGGGCGAGCTGCATCAGCCGGTAGAACTCTTCTCGCCGCTGCGACAGCCCGAAGCCGGGCGTGCCCCACGGCATCTTGGCCACATCGCGTAGGCCGGCCTCGATGCTGCCAAGATAGACGTCGATCTCGTGGGCTGCGCTGTCGGCCTGCACCGCCTGCAACTCGGCGATGTGCGCCCGTGCCTCGCGATAGCTGAACGCCATCTCGATCAGCCCGGACAAAAGCAGCATCAACAGTGTCAGGCCGCAAAGTCGCGCCGCATAACGCCGCGCCAGCGGCGACATCCAGCGCTGCGCCTGCGCGTCGGCACTCACGGCCTCAGCACCAGGTCGGCACGTCTCACCACCGCGGGATTCAGCGGTGGCAGGCGAGCGTCGTTCGACAGCCGCACCGCCAGTTGGTAGCGGTGCAGGGTCTGGACCGGGATCGAGCCGGCCGGCTCCCCCTGCAGGATGCGGGCGGCGAGGTCGGCGAGCGCAGGCTGGACAAGCGTCCGGTCATGGGCATATGACAGGTGGGCACCGTTTTCGATGTCGGGCGTGTACGCGGCCACCACCACCTTGCCCCGCTCGGAGAGCCGTTGGGCCAGACTACCGTCCGCGCTGATGACCGAGCGTGGCAGATACCAGGCCTCGATGGCTTTCGCCGGCCCGTCGACCTGGTCGACGGCGGCCTCCAACGTCGCGGCGCTGACCAACTCCAGTTGCGCGTTTCGTGCGCGCGCGAAGGCCTGCAGACCTGGCACCAAACCCGCGCCGCTTTCCAGCCAGCTCCGATCTACGAGCAGGCCGATGCGCTGGACACTGGGGTAGGCGTCCAATAGCAGCTCGATGCGCTTGGCGTCGAGTTCGTCCTCCACCCACAGCCCGGTGGCGGTGCCGCCTGGCCGCGTCAGCTCCGCCACCACGCCGATGCGGCGCGGATCGACATGCGACCAGAACAGCAGGCTGCTTGCCGGCACCACCTCGTGGGCCAGTTCGGCTTGGGCGGCATTGCGCGCGACGATCAGGTCGACCCCTTCGGCCGCGATGCGGCGCAGGTTGTGCGCATGAGCCTCGCGCGAATCCGCCAGCGGCAGGGTGACCCACCGTACTTGGGTGGCGAGAAACGGATGGCGGGCGGTGAAGGTCTGGCGGAAAGCCTTGTAGAAGGCGTCGTTGGCGGCACCTCCGCGCCCCAGCATCACCACAACTGGTCCTTTCGCGACGGGGACCAGCCGGCCACTGGCAGTCAGCAGCAGGGCACTCGCCAGCACCATGCCAGCCACCAGCATTCGTACCAAAGTCTTATTGCTGCCCACGGCCATTCCTGACATCCTAGTCCCGCTCTCAAACGGGGGGCGCACTCAAAATTGTGGAGGTGAGACCGTGACAACGAGCTACTGCTGGATGAAGTTGAAGGACGCGGGCGTGCAGGCGGTGGGGCCTTTGACCGGCGTGACGGAGTCGGTGCAGACCACCGGGGCGCCGTCCTCCTACCGGCCGGCCAACGTCGTGGCGCAGCCGCCGGGTTGCGACAGCCATCCCAACATCGGATCCAAGAGCCTGCCTCCCTCGGCGCCGCCGGAGACACTGATCCAGTGCCCCTGTTGTTCCCTGGCGCCGAAGCCCGGAACGGGTTGGGGCAGTCGCTTTGTCGCCAACCCGCCGGTGCCGTTCGATGTGGCTGCGTTGGGAGCTCAGGAGACGTCCATCTGGCGCATCGAGGGCCCCTCCTTCCGCGGCGCATTGCCGGAGCAGGATCACACGGTTACGTTGTCACCTGTCTTCGATGACCGCCCGTCGGCGATGAACTGGCTGAATTCTGCCGATGGCCAGTACTGGAGTGCCGACGCAATCGGCGTGTGGCTGACGGCGCACATCTACTGAGCACGGCAGACCGCCGTTCGCCCGGCGCTCGCGCCGCGATCCTGCAGCGGAGCGGCGTTTCTCCCCGGCCTCAGTGCCGTGGCGCCGCGTTGATCGCCAGCAGCCCATCAAAGATCAACCCCTCGATGAGCTCGTGGGGCACATCCAGCGCCGGGGCCACCTTCCAGCCGGCGCCGCCCGTCATCAGCAGCAGCGGCTCGCGGCCCTCGCGCTGGGCGAGCAGTCGGAACATGCGCTCGATGGCGCCGGTGATGGCGAAGGTGCCGCCAGTGGTCAGCGCGTCGCTGGTGTTGGTGGGGAAGTCGCGCACCTCGCCGGTGGGCACCCGCAGGCCGGCCGTGCCGCCCTCCAGAGCGCGCAGCATGATGCCGTGGCCGGGCAGGATGAGGCCGCCCAGGAACTCCGCGTCGGCCGACAGCGCTTCCACCGTCACCGCCGTGCCCACCATGACCACGAGCACCGGTCCGTCGAAGCCGCGCTTCCTGGCGTGGGCGTGGGCGCCGATGACGGCCACCCATCGGTCGGCGCCCAGGCGCGTGGGATGGTCGTAGCCGTTCCTGACGCCGGCCGTCTCGGCCGCGGGCACTACCCAGCGGGCGCTGAGGTCCCAGTGTTCCATCTGTTCCTCGACGCGGCGGCGCACGGCATCGCCCGCCACATTGCTGCCCAGGATGCGCGTCGGCGGGGCCAGGCCTTGCCAGTCCTCGTCGGCCAGGCGGTCGATGTTCTCCAGGAAGACGGCGCCATGCTGCAGCGGGTGGCTGCCGGGCTGGGCGTCGTCCTCATAGACGGCCCACTTCAGTCTTGTGTTGCCAATGTCGATTGCCAGAAAGCTCATGGTGGGGCGCGGCGTGAACAAAGACGTGATGAATGGCGCGAGCCTACCAGCGCCTCTGTTTCTGCCCGTGCGGGTTTCTGCTTCAATCAACGGCTACTTCTGATTGCCCCATTCCAACAGGAGACTCCCATGCTGCGACGTCTGCGCATCCAAGCACGCCTCTGGCTGGCCTTTGGCATCATCCTGGCGATGACGGCCTTGCTTGTGGCGGTGGGTGGCTTCGGCCTCAAGGTTTCGCAGCAGGCCATCGTTGGCATCACGCAGAAGCTGATCCCCGCTTCCAACATCACCGTGGCCGCGCGCAGCCATCTGCTGCAGAGTAAGACGGCCACCTCCACGCTGGTGGCCTCCATCTTCAACAAGGAAGGCATGGCACGCGCCAAGAAGGAGTGGGACGCCGCCCAGGCCGGCCTGGACAAGGCCATGGACGATTTCGGCGCCATTTCCACCGAGAAGCAAGCCAAGGACAACCTTGCCAAGTTCCGCGGCCTGATGGCCGACTACCGCAAGGCCGTCAAGCCTGTGGCGGACAAGATCCTTGCCGACAGCTACCCTGACGCCCAGGCAGCCTTCGAGGACATCAAGGCTGCCGACGCCGCCTACGACCCAGCCCTGGCCATGCTCAACGGCATCGAGGGCGACCTCAAGAAGCGGGGCGACGCGGTCTTCGCCCAGGTCGACGGCCTGGTCGGCAATGTCTTCATCGGCTTCCTGGTGGCCTTCGTCCTGTGCGTCGTCGTTGGCGGCGCCCTGGCCGTGCTGATCTCACGCTCCATCATCGGCCCGCTGGTGGCGGCCAAGCGCTTTGCCGAGCGCATGGCCGACGGCGACCTGTCGCGTGCCCCCGAGGCCCATGGCACCGACGAGTCCGCCGAGATGATGCAGGCCCTGGTCGCCATGCAGAAGTCGCTGTCCGAGATCGTCGGCCAGGTCCGAGAGTCGGCCGAAAGCATCCAGGTCGCGTCCACCGAAGTCGCCTCCGGCAATATGGACCTGTCCCAGCGCACCGAGCAGACGGCCTCCAATCTGCAGCAGGCTTCGAGCTCCATGACCCAGCTCACCGGCACTGTCAGCCAGAGCGCCGATTCGGCCATGACGGCCAAGCAACTGGCCGGTGCGGCCGCCGAGACCGCCGGCCGCGGCGGCGAGGTGGTGTCGCGTGTCGTCAGCACCATGGGCGAGATCAACAACGCCAGCCGCAAGATCGCCGACATCATCGGCACCATCGATGGCATCGCCTTCCAGACCAATATCCTGGCGCTGAACGCTGCGGTGGAAGCCGCGCGTGCCGGCGAACAGGGGCGCGGGTTTGCCGTCGTGGCCGGCGAGGTGCGCTCGCTGGCCCAGCGCAGCGCCGAGGCGGCGCGCGAGATCAAGGCCCTGATCGGCGCCAGCGTTGAGCGCGTCGAGGCCGGCACCCATCTCGTCAACGACGCCGGCACCACCATGACCGACATCGTCGGCTCGGTGCAGCGCGTTACCGACATCATCGGCGAGATCAGCGCCGCTGCCGTCGAGCAGAGCCAGGGCATCGCCCAGGTCAACGGCACGGTCACGGAGTTGGATCAGATGACCCAGCAGAACGCCGCGCTGGTGGAAGAGTCCGCCGCGGCGGCTCAGTCGCTCAAGGAGCAGGCGGTTAGGTTGGCGGGGCTGGTGAGCAGCTTCAAGCTGAGCTGAGGCGATAGCTGGCAGCTGGTGCCGGCATGCCTGATGGGATCTGGCATGCAGGTCAGCGTTGAGCGTTTAGCCTTGAGCGACGGACTACCTTGCAGCGGAAGCAATTGACCGCGCTCTATAACTACCGTCAGATAGGCTGCGTCCAACCAACACGCTAGAACTCAGATGCACATCTACGGGTACGAAGACACGGGGCTCCCGGCTGGAGCGGCTGTGCCGGCGCTTCTGGCTGAAATTACGTTGAACGCGACGCCTGACGAACTGCGAACCATGGCGGAATTCCTCCAAGGTTGCGCAGACGAGATGGATCGAATGGGGCCGAGGTTTGACCATGTCCACCTCGCCGATCGATTCAAGCAATTCGAGGCCTCTCCGCAGTTCGTGGTTGCTCGTAGTTAGCGATCTGCCGAGTTCAGCTTTTTTTGGACCGCTTCCAGCCCGGATCATGCCCGGCGGCCGCTCAAATCTGCTCGCCAGCTTGTAAATTCGGAGGCATCGCCCAAGCCCGCACCGCTACCTCATGCCCAAAACCCCTCACAAGCCTTTCGTCATCGGCGTCGCAGGAGGCAGCGGTAGCGGCAAATCGACGGTGACGCGCCAGGTGTTGGCCGCCATCGGGCCAGAGAGGGTGGCGGTGGTGATGCAGGATGACTACTACCGGGATCAGTCCCACATGCCACCGGAGGACCGACGCAAGCAGAACTACGACCATCCGGATGCCTTTGACTGGCCGTTGATGACGCAGCACCTGGCCGCGCTGCGCAAGGGTGAGGCGATCGAGATGCCCGTGTATGACTTCGCGGCCGACAACCGCTCCAGCGAAACCATTGCCGTGAAACCCGCACCGGTGATCGTGGTCGAGGGCCTGTTCGCCTTGTACGACACCAAGCTGCGCAACATGATGTCGTTGAAGATCTATGTGGACACGGCCTCGGACGTGCGGTTCATCCGTCGGCTGCAGCGCGATATTTCGGAGCGTGGCCGCAGCACGGAGTCTGTGGTGAACCAGTACCTGGAAACCGTGCGTCCCATGCACAAGCAGTTCATTGAGCCGACCAAGCGCAACGCCGACGTGATCCTGCCGCACGGTGCCAACGGTCCGGCGGTGGACATCATCACCACCAAGGTGATGAGCTTGTTGCGCGATAGCGAGCTTGGCTGAGCCCCAGCGCCTCATCGCTTCTGCGTCCTGCAGGAGGCCGTCTTGGTGCCCTTTGCCAGCTCGGGCGCATATGCCGTCTTGAAAGCCAGTCTTCGGCGAGGCAAGCCACCGAAACCCACCTTAGACCAGAGGCCTGAGCCCGAAACCGAAGGGGGTTGGTGCGCGGCGACAACTTCCAGGCCAGCTGCTCGTCGCGCGGTCGACCAGAGTGAAGTCAAGGTCTTGATTGGGGAGAAGCGGATTCTGAAGGCCGGGGCCCTGCGCGTTCTCGGTCGATGGTGACTTTGCAGGGAAAGCGGGCCTCTGAAGGGCGACCAGCCCCGCGCGATTTCGTGAGGAGCGCGTTGTCGCGGCTTACCGTGCCCGCTCGAGCGCCACCTTAACTCCCAGACTCAATAGCGCCGCGCCCGCCGCCTGTTGCAGCCACTGCAACGGCAACGGCCGAGCCGCCAGCCACCGTCGCGCACGGCCCCCTAATGCCGCCGTGCAAAGGTTGACCGCCGTGCCGGACACTATGGAGGCAATGCCCAACAGCGCCGCCTGCAGCCCCGGGTGGCCGCGCGACGGGTCCACAAATTGGGGCAGGACGGCCAAGAAAAAGATTGCGATCTTGGGGTTCAGCAGGTTGCTGACCGCGCCCTGTGCGAAAGGGGTGCGCCAGCGGCTGGCGGTGTCCTCGGCTGCGGCATTCAGTCGGACCGGGTGGCGCAGCATCTGCCACCCCAGCCATCCCAAGTAAGCCGCGCCGGCGGCCTTCACGGCGACGAATGCGGTGGGGACGGCGGCCAAGAACGCTGTGAGCCCCAGCGACGCAGCCGCGACGTGCAATAGCGCCGCGCAGGCGATACCCACGCAAACCGCCGCGCCCGCACGAGTGCCGCGAGTCACAGAGTTGGTCAATATGCAGATCACATCAGGCCCTGGGATCAGCGCGAAGCCGACGTTGAGGAGTGTGAAGGCCAGTAGTGTGGCGGAGTCAATCATGACGGAACAACGGTCGCGTCGCCTTGAGCGACAAAAGCCTCATTGGAACGTCGCCCCTGGCAACAGTGTGTCAGTAGAGTGCGGCGCTTGGACTGGTTGCCATCGACCCGAAGCGGCGGAGAATGTTCGCTGGTCAGGCAGCCGAACAGCAGATGTCGACCTGAGGAGGGCTGCAGGAAGGATTCCAAGGGGGGCTTCATGCGGAACTCCGCACGATTCAGCGCGACATTCTTCGTCGCTGCAGCTGTGCTGTTCGGCGGGGCCGCGCTCGCAGCCAGTGCAGAACATGCGCCCTGGCCGACCCTTGGGTGGCGCCACTCGTCTCCGGAGGCTCAAGGGCTCGATTCCGATGTACTGGCAGATGCGTTCGACTATGTTCGCGACCATGACACACGAATTCACAGCCTCACCCTTGTCCGCAACGGTCACATCGTCCTGGATGCCTATTTCTGGCCATTTCAGAACGGCCAGTTGCATGACGTGGCTTCGGTGACGAAGAGCGTTACCACAACGATTGCCGGGATCGCAGCTGGTCAAGGGGCCTTCGCCGGACTCTCGCAGCCACTGACCTCGATATTCAGCGGACGCGCAATTGCCAAACCGGACGACCGCAAGCAGCGGTTGAGCCTCAGACATCTCATGTCGATGACCTCGGGACTGGACTGTCACGCCGCACCCGGCGAGATCACGCTTCGGCAGATGATGAGCAGCAACGACTGGACGCAGTTCATGCTGGATCGTTCGATGAGTGATGAACCCGGAAGCCGCTTCGAGTACTGCTCGGGGGGTATGCATCTGCTGTCCGCGGCGATCACGAAGGCAACAGGCTTCAGCGCATTCGATTTTGCGAAGCGGGAGCTGTTCTCCCCACTCGGCATCGTCAACGTGACTTGGCCGGCCGATGTCCAGGGCGTCTCCTTTGGGTGGGGTGACCTACGCCTTGAGCCACGTGACATGGCCAAGTTGGGTTACCTTTGGCTGAACAATGGTCGCTGGGAAGACCGACAAATCATTCCGAAGAGCTGGATGGAGGCAGCCATCCAACCTCAGGCCAGCCCGCCATACACGGGTCAGAGGTATGGATATGGCTTCTGGCTCCATACGAGCCGGCGGCCCCCGGAGTTCGAGGCGGTTGGTCGTGGCGGCCAACGGATCATCATGATTCCGGAGAAGAACATCGTGCTGGTGTTCACGGGCGGTGAGTTCGAACCCGGCGAGATCGGCGCATTCATCGGCCGTGCTCTCAAGGCGGACCATCCCTTGCCAGAGAACTCATCGGGGACGGCTCGTCTAGCCGCTGCAGTCGGGGAGGCCGCAATGCCTCGGCTTCCGGCCTCACATGTGCCGCCGCTGGCAAAGAAGGTGTCGGGCAGGCGATATACCCTCGCCGCAAACCCGCTGAACCTGAAATCCTTCGTGCTCACCTTCTCGGATGCACCGGGCTCGCAGCTTGAGCTGGAAGGCGGAGGTCTGCGCGACGGGCCATTGCCGATTGGGCTGAATGGGGTTCCAAGTTTGTCTTCCAGCGGCCCTTCGGGTCTACCTGTTGCCGTGACGGGGGCCTGGGAACGCGAGAACACCTTTTTCATCGAGTACAACGAAGTCGGAGGCATAAATACCTATCGGCTCAGGTTGAGATTCATGGACGATGACGTCGACGTGACCTTATCTGAACGGTCGCAGGTGATCCCGAGTGCCAGATTTCGCGGCACGTCTGCGCGCTGAACGCCGGGCGCCTGCAGCCTCGGGACGTGAACACCAGCTTAGGCCGGCCATACCCTGACGTAGCGGTTCAGACCTGCGGAGTCGAACTTCGTTGGCACGAGTAGCATTTCAAGCTCCTGGCCGCTCGACATAGGAAGCTCAAATGAACTCTGCAATCTTCGCAGTCCTCGCGCTGAGCGCATTCGGGGTGAACGCAGCAGACTTGCCATGCTCCATCCATCCCAAGGAAGGCGCTTCCCCTGCGGATCTTCAGGCGCTCGCCAAGGTGACTAAGCCGATGGCCGAACGCGTTGCGCTAGGGGTCGTCCGTGTCGCATCCGCGGTAGTCGAGAGTTCTGAGCTTGAGGCGGAGAACGGGTGCCTGATCTACACGTTTGATATCAAGGTGCCGCGCAAGAAGTCTGTTGTTGAAGTTGCCATCGACGCTGGCACGGGGCAAGTGCTTTCGAGAAAAATCGAAGGTCCCAAAGCTCAGGCCGCCGAAGCCGCTGCGGATCGAGCTGGGGGCAGGGAAAGGTAACGTGACGAAGGTTTTATCGTTCAGCCAAGCGTCGCCTGGTCCTTCCATAGATGGGCGTCTCGCGGCCAGCTTCGCTCACCGTTGGCCAACCCTCATGTCAAACGTTGATCGACGGCTTTCCGGCTCTCAATTCGTCGGCGCGAATTTCCGTTCGGGGCCGGAATCCGGCATCGAAGCGAACTCCATCGGTCGGCTGCTCCCAGCCTGAGGCGCCTGATCGTTCGCGATCGGAATCGAGAGGTGCCTCACTCAGCCTGCGCTGCGCTCGCCGTACTGAATCGCATCGAGGGCCGCGTGTGCGGCGACTTCGCCGATCACCAGCAGGGCCGGGCTTTTCAGCCCTTCACGCTCAATGCAATGCGTCAATCCGGCCAGCGTCGTCACCGCATGGCGCTGCTGCGCGGTGTGCGCAGCGCTGACGACCGCCGCGGGCAGGTCCGCACGCAAGCCGGCCGCCAGAAGCCGAGCGCTGATGTCAGCCGCACGTGCCACGCCCATGTAGATGACCAAGGTCAGACCCGTGCGCGCCAGCGCCGCCCAGTCGGGCTCGGCACGCCCTTCGCCGGGGTGGCCGGTGACGAGGATGACGCCGGGGGACGCACGCCGGTCCGTCACCGGGATGCCGACGGCGGCCGGGCCGGCGATGCCGCTGGTCAGGCCGCTGACCACTTCGACGGCGAGACCGGCTTCACGCAGCGCATCCACCTCCTCGCCGCCGCGGCCAAAGACGAAGGGGTCGCCGCCCTTCAACCGCACGACGCGGTGGCCGGCCTTGGCCTCGCGGATCATCAGCGCATGGATGAAATGCTGGTCGGTCGAGATGCAGCCACCACGCTTGCCGACGCGCAAGAGGCGGCCCTTGACGAGGGCCAGCACGCGCGGGTCGACGAGGTCGTCGGCCAGCACAACGTCGGCGGCTTCGATGCGCTTGAGCGCGCGGATGGTCAGCAGTTCCGGGTCACCGGGGCCGGCGCCGACGAGGGAGACGGTGTGGGTATGGCTCATGCGGCAACCTCTTCGGGAGTCGTGGCAACCAGGCGACGCAGCGTCGGCAGGCAGGAGCCGCATTGCGTGCCGCAGCGCTTCTCGGCCTGCAACTGGGACAGGCGCTCGGCAGGGCTGCCGCTGCAATGCGCCAGCGTGAAGCGGATGACATCCTCGCGCACGTCCAAGCAGTTGCAGACCTGCGGGCTGGCGGCCGCCGTGTTGGTGGGCGGCGCACCGGGGGATAGCAGCCAGCGGCCTACCGTGGATGCTGCCGTGCGCGCGCGCCAAAGGTCCACGAGCCAGGCGCCCTCTTCATGTTGGCCGACGCGCAGCAGGGCCTGCAGCGGTGCTGTCTGAAGATCGTCCCCATCGAGATTGAGCAGGCGTAGCCGGCCGCGCTGGGCGTCGGCATAGCGCAGCACGGCGGGGCTGCTCAGGCCCAGCGCGGCGGCGAGTTCGTCGACGAGTTCGGGAGCTGGCGTTTCGGCACAGGCGGCTTCAAACGCCCAGCCGACCTGTTCGCCCCTGGCTGGCTCGGGCAGGCAGTGGGCATAGCCGAAGCGCGGCATCAGCGCGCGCAGCTGCCCGCGCAGGCGCGCACCGTCTTCGGGGGCGACCCAGGCGCAGGCGCTCAGCCGCCAGGGCAGGTCGGCCGGCTCGATGGCGACGGCGCTGAACTTCAGCTCGGGCTGCTTGGAGTCGGGGCAGAAGGCGGCTTGCGTGACGGCGTTGATGCCGAGCTGAGCGCCGATGAATTCATCGCCCCAGTGCATGGCGATGTCGGCGCCGGCCAAGGGCACGTTCTCATCGAGCTTGAGTGGCAGCACGACCTCGCCGCGCTTGGAGCGCACATGCACCAGCTCGCCCTCGGCCAGCTTGCGGCGGGCGGCATCGCTGGGGTTCAAGCGCACCAGGGGCTTGCCCTCGTGGGCGAACAGGCGCGCCACGCTGCCACTGCGGCTCATGCCGTGCCACTGGTCGCGCAGGCGGCCGGTGGTCAGCGAGAAGGGGCGCTTGGGGCTGGCCGTCTCTGCCGTGACTGCGTAGGGCTTGGTGATGAAGCGGGCGCGACCGTCGGCGGTGGCGAAGCGGCCGTCGGTGTAGAGGCGCGGCGTGCCGGCCTTGACGAAGGGCCATTGCTGCGGGCCTTCGGTGTCCAGCGTGATCCAGGACAGGCCGGTGATGTCGAGGTCGCGGCCGCGGGTGGCTTCGCGATGCTCGATCCAGAGATCCTCGGGGCCGTTGGCGACGACGCGTGGCGCACGACCCAGGCCGGCGTCGATCAGCCCGGCGATGTCGCGAACGATGCGCCAGTCGGCGCGCGCCACGCCTGCGGCCGGCACGGCCGGGCGCACGCGGCTGATGCGGCGCTCGCTGTTGGTGACCGTGCCTTCCTTCTCGCCCCAGGTCGTGGCGGGCAGCAGGTAGTCGGCATATTTCGCCGTGGCGGTGTGGGCGAAGGCTTCCTGCAGGATGACCAGCTCGCAGCGCTCCAGGGCCTGGCGCACGGTGGCCTGGTCGGGCATGGACTGGGCCGGGTTGGTGCAGGCGATCCACAGGGCACGGATCTCGCCGCGGGCGGCCGCTTCGAACATCTCGACGGCGGTGTGGCCGCGCTTGCCGGGCAGGCCGGGCACACCCCACAGCGCTTCGATTTCGGCCCAGTCCTCGGCCTTGCCCGGGTCGCGGTGGCCGGGCAGCAAGGTCGCCATGCCGCCACTCTCGCGGCCGCCCATGGCATTGGGCTGACCGGTCAGCGAGAAGGGGCCCGCGCCGGGCTTGCCGATCTGGCCGGTGGCCAGGTGCAGATTGATGAGGGCCGTGTTCTTGGCCGTGCCGCTGCTGCTCTGGTTCAGGCCCTGGCAATAGAGGCTCAAGCTGCTCGGCGAAGTGGCGAACCATTCGGCGGCCTGCCAGATGTCGGCTTCCTTCACGCCGCAGACCTGGGCGGCGCGCGACGGCGCCCAGTTGCGCACCAGGGCCTTCAACGCATCGAAGCCCTCGGTGGAGTTGGCGATGAAGTCAGTCGCCGTCCAGCCCTGCCAGATGACGGCATGCAGCAGGCCGTGGCAGAGAGCCACGTCCGTGCCGGCGCGGATCTGCAGATGCAGGTCGGCGAGCTCTGCCGTCTCGGTCCTGCGCGGGTCGATGACGATGAGCTTGTGGTTCGGCTTGCCGGCGCGGGCCGCTTCGAGGCGGCGGAACAGGATGGGGTGGGCCCAGGCCGGATTGGCGCCGCTGATCAGCACGCAGTCGGCCCCTTCGATGTCCTCGTAGCTGCAGGGCGGCGCATCCGCGCCCAGGGCCTGCTTGTAGCCGACGACGGCCGAGCTCATGCACAGCCGCGAGTTGGAGTCGATATGCGGCGTGCCGATGACGGCGCGGGCCAGCTTGTTGAAGGCGTGATAGTCCTCGGTCAGTAGCTGGCCGGAGATGTAGACGCCAATCGCTTCAGGGCCGTGTTCGGCGCGGATGGCGAGCAGCTTGTCAGCGATCTCGCAGTTGGCCTGGTCCCAGCTGATGACTTCGGGCCGCGCGCCGCGCGCGGCGCGCTTCTGCGGCTCGCGCTGGCGCTGGTGTTGGATGACGACCGGCGTGGCCGTCAGGTGCAGATTGCTGCCCTTGGTGCAGAGCCGCCCGAAGTTGGCCGGGTGAT
>Ga0194137_10000393_pt1 | contig 29635 bp, 26 predicted proteins | sample TARM_MetaG_T3_14_FD_134025 | JGI IMG/M metagenome (GOLD analysis project Ga0194137, IMG submission 134025) | Freshwater microbial communities from Pennsylvania, USA, analyzing microbe dynamics in response to fracking - TARM_MetaG_T3_14 (version 2) | ecosystem: Environmental > Aquatic >... | reverse complement strand
TTGAATAAATATTATGAGTATAATCAAGATATCGAAGCATTCCTAAGGATACCTATATATATAGATAGTCCTATGGCCATTGCAGCTACAGAGGTTTTTAAAAATAATTCATACTGCTTTAATGATGAGACTAAAAAGCTAATTCTAAATGGTGATAATCCTTTTGCCTTTGAAAACCTTCACTTTGTTAGGAGTCATGAAGAATCAATGCGATTAAATGAGGTTCACTTCCCTAAGGTAGTTATCTCTGCTAGTGGTATGTGTACTGCTGGAAGAATACGTCACCACTTGAAACACAATTTATGGAAATCAAACAATGCAGTTGTTTTCGTTGGATATCAAGCGAATGGAACTCTAGGTAGAATATTAAAAGACGGAGTTAAAAAAGTAAAAATTCTAGGTGAAGAAATAGCAGTTCTTGCGGGTATCCATAGTATAGAAGGTTTCTCTGGGCATGCAGATCAAAAAGAGTTACTTGATTGGCTAGGTGGATTTAAGAAAAAACCTACTCGAGTATTTTTAGTTCATGGTGAAGAGGAAGCTACAACAACATTATCGAATTTAATTGAAGAAAAATATAATATTAAACCAATAATTCCAAATATGGGTTACACATTCCAAATAGAGGATGAAGTTCTAAGAGCTTATTCTGGTGAAATTCTAGAACCTATCCAACGTAAAGAGAACATCAAAATGGAATTAGAACAGGTATACGATCAATTTGAGAGTCTAGTAGTTAAAACAGAACGTATTATGGATGAAAAGCTATTGAATAAGGACTACGATAATTTAAAAAACAAGCTACTACAGCTCCAAAAAGAGTTGTTAGATATCAATATATTTTTAGGTGAGTAGTTAGATTAAAAATCATTACACTACTAATCTATACAATTTAAACATATGTACAGATATATAAATCAATAGGGCCCTCAATGGCCCTATTAGTTTATATTGTGTTATTCTTATTAACTCTGTTATTAACCTTACCTAATATAAGTTACTTTTCTCCATAATCTCTAATACCATTTTGGTATCTCCTAGAGGCATTATATGAATCCCATTAGCTACATTTTTTATACCCTTTACTAATTCTGCGGCAATATTAATACCTTCTGCCCTCCCCCCTTGTTCCATTCTTTTCTGGGTCCAATCTGGAATATTAATGCCTGGAATATTATTAGCAATATGTTGCGTCATTTTATAGCTCTTTAGCGGAAGGATTCCAGCTAGTACAGGTACTTTAAAAGATTTTACCCGTTCCATAAATATTGCTAAGTCATCTATATCGTATACTGGCTGTGTCTGTATAAAGTCTACACCTTTTTCTATTTTTTCATATAGTCTCTCTATTTCTAAGTCCAAATTTGGCGAGGTAGGGTTAGCTGCAACTCCGATGGAGAATTTGGTACTCTCATTTAATTCTTTACCAGATAAGTCATAACCCTTATTTAAATTATTTACTATTCCGACCAATCCAACAGAGTCCACTTGAAATACAGGAGTAGCATTAGGATGATCTCCCCGTTTAGGCTCGTCTCCCGTAAGTATTAAAAGGTTATTTATACCTAATACACCTGCACCTAATAACTCAGACTGGAGAGCAATAACATTTCTATCTCTACAAGTTAGATGAAAGATTGGATCAATATCTGTCTCTTGTTTTATTTTATAACTAAGAGCAATGGCACTGGTACGCATATTGGCCATGGGTCCATCCGTAATATTTACTGCATCTACAACACCTTTCAGTTCTGTTACTGATTCTATAAGTCTATCTGTATTTATGCCCTTAGGTGGTTCTAACTCCACCGTAACTACAAAACGTCCTTGGTCTAATTTTTCCTTCAATCTATTCATCTAAATTCCCCCAATATTATTTACTTATTCAAAATCATCTTCGCCTTCTTTACTGCACTAATGGCATCTGTCGAATAATATGCACCAATAGTTTTAGCAAACTCTTCATTAACTACTGCACCACCAACTAAAACTGGAATCGCCATTCCCTTACTTTTTAATACCTCAGTCACTTTTTTCATTTCGTTCATAGTAGTTGTCATTAATGCACTTAGCCCAATAATATCCGCATTCTCTCTAATTGCAGTATCAATTATGACTTCACAATCAACATCTTTACCTAAATCAATAACATTAAATCCATGGTTTTGGAGCATTATTGATACTATATTTTTTCCAATATCATGTATATCTCCCTTAACTGTGGCGATTACCACTGTTCCAACATCACCACTGGTACTATTTTTCAATTCATTGCTCAACTGTTTAAACGCTACTTTAGCTGCCTCTGCAGAAAGTAAAAGCTGAGGTAAAAAGTAGATTTGTTTTTCAAATTTCTCTCCAACCTCTTCTAACGCAGGTATTACACAGTTATTAATCAACTCTAATGCTGTATTTCCCTCATCCTGTAAATCTTTAATCAATGAAGCAACACTCTTTTTATCTCCTGTTATAATAGCTCTCGTTAATTTATCTAAAGCCTTTTCTTCATTTTTATTTTCAGGCTTTTTTTCTTCCTTCTTATCTTCCTCAGAGAATGATTCCACAAATACTTTTGCATTAAGATCCTTACCAGTTAAAACATCAGCGCTTCGTATAACCTCCCACATTTTATCTATATATGGATTCATTATAGGCATATCTAAACCTGCATTTAGTGCCATAGCTAAAAATGTACTGTTAAGTATCGCTCTATTTGGAAGTCCATGGGATATATTACTTATACCTAAAACAGTTTTAACTCCCAATTCCTTTTTTACTAATTCTATAGTTTTAATAGTTTCCAGGGCATATTCTTGCTGTGCCCCTGCAGTCAACACCAAAGTATCAATAAATATATCTTCTCTCTTCAGTCCATATTCTAGTGCCCTATTAACAATTCGCTCTGCAATTAAAAAACGTTCCTCTGCTTTTTTGGGAATACCCTTTTCATCTAAGGTTAAGCCTAATATTGCTGCCCCATAACGTTTAGCCAAACTAAGTACTTTATCTAAATGCTTCTCTTCCCCATTTGTAGAATTTATTAAAGGCTTACCACCACAGGCCTTTAATCCTTCCTCCATAGCTTCAAAATTTACTGTGTCTATGGATAGCGGGGCATCTATAACCCTCTGAATTTCATATACTGCATTTCTCATAACAATACTTTCTTGGGTTAAATTTACACCTACATTTACATCGATTATGCTAGCATTTGACTGGACTTGCTTTATGGCCTCATCACATAACAAACTCATGTTATTTTCCTTTATTGCAGCAGCTAAGTACTTTTTAGCAGTCGGATTAATACATTCTCCAATAACTCGAGTAGGTAGGTCTCCTTTAATTATTAAGGTTTTTGTAGTACTAGCTAATTTTGTAAAGGATTTAGCTTCCTTTTCTACCGGTCTGCAGTTAATTGATACACTTTTTATTACTTTCATATGTTCCGGGGTTGTCCCACAGCAGCCACCGATTATATTAGCCCCTGACTTAACTAAACTTTCTACATAGCTGGCCATTGTGCCTGGTAATAGGTCATAGTAAGTTTCACCATCCTCGTAGCGAGGTAATCCCGCATTTGGTTGTGCTATTATATAACAATCACTAATACTATTCATTCTAGCTACTATTTCTACCATCATATCCGGACCAAACCCGCAATTCACTCCAATAATATCTACTCCCAAGGCCTCCAGTACTGTAGCTACAGTCTCTGGATCAGAACCCGTCAAAGTCCTCATATCCTTATTAAAAGTCAATGTACAAATAATAGGTACATCCCCAGCATCCTTTACTGCTATGACTGCTGCCCTTGCCTCCTGAATGTCAGAAATAGTTTCTATATTAATCATATCAACCCCTGAATCAATTAGCACCATTGCCTGTTCATAAAAAACTTCATACACATCATCAAAGGTTAAATCACCTAAGGGGTACATCAATTTGCCTATAGGACCAATATCACCCGCAACAAAAACGTCCTTGCCAGCAGCCTGCCTAGCAATTTTAACTGCAGCAGAATTAATTTTTTGTACCGATGACTGTAGACCGTACTCAGCTAATTTTATTCTGTTAGCTCCAAAAGTATTTGTTTGAATTATGTCGCAACCGGCATCTACGTAATCACTGTGAATCTTTCTTATAGCCTCCGGGTTGTTTATATTATATTCCTCTGGACAACCGGTAGTTAAACCGTATTTCTGCATCATTGTTCCCATTGCACCATCGAAAATAAGAATATTATCTTTTAGTAACTTTTTCAATTCATGATTTTTCATCTTTTCACATCCTCTAATTATTAATTGCCGAAAGTACAATGATCCGCTCTCCTGTATTGGCATCCGGATAAGTTGCATCCTCTACATTTTATTTCAGTAGTTGATTTTTCCTTTTTCCTTGTCCAACCTATTATTGCCGTCACCGACTTCCTGGGTATTAGAATATTAGTTTCTGTCACACATAATCCTATTTCTTTGGTTTCCAGTTCATTAATAACCTGGGGTTGAAAACTTAATTCAAAATCCCCATATCCCGGACTAAAACGCTCTGTTAAAAAATACCCCTTATCTAGGGCTTCCTTCTCAACTAACTGATTTAATTCATCAGCTGTTTTTTCCGCCCCTTCTGACCCGATCGCATCAAATATTAGTGCCTCTGCGTACTCATCCTCTTTAAATAGTTCATCTATATGAATTGGCAACTTATCTCCTATCGTCACAGCCATAACCGTAGCATAATCACTATACCTTAAAAGATTTATAATATCCTCAGAGTTTATTATTAAGCAGCTGTTAACAAAGGATACTCTGCCATTCGATATATTATCTATTTTTAAAGTCTTAATTCTTCCTCGGGGATTAATTAAACTATATGCCTCATCAATAGATTTATTTATAAGATTATCTAAGTCCTCAGGTATGTCCATACCGGCTTTATATCCTAGATATCTAAGAACTTCATTTTTATCAAATTGTATTTTTGTTTCATATATCATTCTCTACTCACCACACTTACTATTTAATTATTATTATCTACGAGGTCTAATCATATAATTAAAAAAGCTACTTTTCATAGAGAAAAGTAGCTTGAGTACGTATCCTCCCTCATCTTTCAGAACTTAATAGTCCTGCTGGATTTAGCACCTTTCATTTTAAAATGTAGGTTGCCGGGCTTCGTCGGGCCAGTCCCTCCGCCTCTCTGGATAAGAATTAAATTTGAATATTTAAACTATTTATAATATTCTAATATATGCATCCATATATGTCAACAGTTTTTATGGATGCCATAATGAATGGTATAGCCTTTTAAGGCTCTCTTACATCAAAATATTGATCTCTAGCTAAAATTAATGCATCATAGGTATCAACATCTGTGACTCCGTTAGATACAAGGTTAAAATCCCTTTGAAAATTTTCTACTGCTTCTTGTGTTTCTATATCGTATATACCGTCAACTTCACCTGTATAATACCCTAAGGTAGCAAGAATAGATTTTACCTCAAAAATATCTGGTCCTGGAGAACTATCAACATCTAATATTCTACCTGTAAAAACTTCACCAGTTATTTTCACAGGAGTACCTAAAGGAACTATATCATATAGTTCGTTAACCTGTTCGTTATACATTCTAACACAACCACGACTTACAGCTTGACCAATAGACTCTGGGTCATTCGTACCATGTATGCCATATCCTCCCCATGGTACATTTATACGCATCCACCTTGTTCCAAAGGGCCCTCCAGGGTTTCTTGTTTTCTGAATAATTTTCCAATCACCTACAGGCGTAGGTGTAGAAGGTGCTCCTACAGCCACCCTATATGCATTAAGTATTTCCGTAAACCTTTTCAAAGTCAATACTTTCCTATCAAGATCTATTTCTATTGAGTATCCTTCTTCGGGTATTGGATACTGTCTATCTGGATTTAGGCCAATAGCGTTCCAAGTATCTGGACCGACAATTCCATCTGGAGCTAACCCATATTCTGTTTGAAATGCCTTAACTGCATCATATACTTCCTCATCATATATCATATCTATCGGCCCGTCATAAAAACCTAATTCAGTTAATCTTTCCTGGACATGCATAACATCTGGTCCTTCCATATACGGAAGAAGTAATCTTAAATATCTACTACTCACCTTCATTTCACAACCCTCCCTTGTTATATGATACGTAGAATAAATCAAAAGTTTCCAAAAAGTAAAATAAGCACCGTTAAGATAACAGTGCTCATTTTAAATAAATAAAAAATCTTACCTAATATTAAACTAGGTAAGATTTTGATCTTTTTTATTTTTATTATTTAGTAGCTTTTTCTAAAGCTCTCTCAACTGCTACTTTCCACTGTTCACTTGATCCAGTAGCTCCTGTGAAAGTATCCACTTCTGGTCCATTTGCTTCTATGAATCTTTGAGGCATTTGCTCAACAGCTTGGTGGAACTCAGCATATGAATAAGTTTCATCTTTGAATACTTCTTTCTTTTCTTCATCTTTTGTAAATGTAGTAGCTCCTAACTTAACATCTACAATTTTATCATCTTCGATAGTTACCCAAGCTACTGAACGACCTTTTTCAGTTGAATCAGAAGCACCATGGAATCTACCATTAAAGTATGCGCTAGTTGAAGGTGGCTCAACTAATGCTTTTTCAAGAGCTCTTTCTACCGCTAACTTCCATCCAGTAACAGATCCAGTTGCACCAGTTACTCCTTCTACTTCAGTTCCATTAGCATCAATAAATCTTTGTGGCATAGTTTCTTTAGCTTCATGGAAAGCCTCCCATGGATAGTTTTCACCTTTTTCATCACCCATATTAGTGAAACCTGCAACTTTAACATCTGTAATTATATCTTCCTTAATTGTTACTTCTACCATACCATAGCTTTTATCAGATGCATCATCATAAGCTACATATGTACCATCAACATATTTAGTTGTCGTTTCTGCGTCTGATGGTTTATCCTTAGGTTGAGTACATCCAACTAATCCAAACATCATAACCCCCGTTAAGGCAATAGCTAATATTTTCTTCATTTTGTTTCCTCCCCTTTGTGAATATTTTAATTAATTATCTTATTCTCTATAATTATAATTTAATTTTATAACAAACACAACAGTTATTAACACTTATTGTTTATTAATACATTTGTTTTTATATTCAGAATATTGTAAAATTTATGCTATTTTTTAAGATTATGTTCGAGAATTTTTAAAGCTATAAATTAGTATATTTTATTTGCTTTTAGTTATTATATATAACATAATTCCATAATAATTTAGTAATATTTACTTTGATATGTATTACTGTTATAATTATTAGCGATAAAGGAGTGAACTGTTATGAAAAATAAAAGATTTAGTAAGTTTTTGGTTTTATCTATACTTATAGTTTTCTTATTATCTGGCTGTAATACAAAATATTCACAAAATCCTAAGCTAATTAAAGAGGTGCAATTCGTTTTAGGTACTACGGGACAAATACAAGTTTACTCTGAATCGGAGGAAACTGGTCAAGAGTCCATATCGAAAACCTTTAATAGAATTAGAGATATAGAGAATAAGATGAGCACCTCAATAGAGGGAAGTGATGTATATAGACTAAATGAAAATAAAAATAGTGAATATATCAATATTGATGAAGAAACCATATATGTAATTAATAAGGGTCTAGAGTACTATTATGTAACTAGTGGTGCTTTCAATATTAATATAGGTGCACTTATTAACCTATGGGGGATCGGAAAAGAAACCGCTAGAATACCATCAGAACAGGAAATCACTGATGCATTGCAACATATTGATATTGATACAATGGCTATAAAAAACAATTCTGTTATGTTAGAAGATCCGTTGAGCCAAATTGAATTAGGCGGTATTGCTAAGGGGTATGCTGTTGATGAAGCTACCCGTATGCTCCGGGAAGAAGGCATAAATAATGCCCTAGTGAATCTAGGAGGAGATATTTACGCTTTAGGTAAACGATATGATGGTAAACCATGGACTGTTGGAATACAAGATCCTGAGCAAAGTTCTAAGCTAATCGCAAGTCTTCCCCTAACGGATCAGTCCATCGTTACCTCCGGGGACTACGAAAGATATTTTATGGAAGACGGAGTAAGATATCACCATATTATAGATCCTGAAACAGGTTATCCAGTACGAAATGAATTAAGAAGTGTAACTATTATATCTGATCTTGCTATAGATGGGGATGTGCTTTCAACTGCAGTCTTTATTCTAGGTTTAGAAAAGGGATTAGAACTAATTGAATCTTTAGATGGTGTGGAAGTTATATTAATAACGAATGAAAAGGAAATCTATCATAGTTCTGGGGTAAATGAACAACTAAATATTATTAATAAGGAATATAAAATAAGGGAGTTTAAATAACTCCCTTATTTTTATAGTATTTCAACGTCAGCAGACATCTTATATATAGTATCCTTACGTTCAATTATTACTGTAGTCCTCTTAACCAGCTCTTCATCACTTTTAATATTCATTATTAGTTCTTTGGCAGGGTTTATAGCTGTCGGATGGGCTACTAATTTCAGCATAGATAAATCCCCATTTGTATCTCCATAGGCATGGCTTTTATCCAAATCTATATTATATTTATCAACAAAATCCAATATTGCATCTCGCTTACTTACAGAATCCCACATCTGCACAATTTCTCCAGTAAAAATATTATTGTCATCCACTAAGTAACTAGTTCCTCTAAAATCTGTAACCTCATACTTTTGAGCCATCCTAGCCACTAAAAAATCTGGACTTCCAGAAATAAAGATTACCTTATGTCCCTGTTCCTTATGCCATGTGATTCTATCCCGTGTAAAACGATATACTCTATCGCCCTTTGCATCAATTACCTGGTTAGATACAAATTCGATATGATCCTTTCTCATGCCCTTCATAGAATTTAAGTAAACTTCTGCAACCTCTAATAAATAGTCTTCAAAGTTTCCCATTCGTTTGTCCCAGTTCTGAAAAGTCTTTTTTGCAATATTATGCCATATTAGCGGATCAATAACCTCATCATTAATTAATTTTTTAAAGTGTTCCATCATAAGTGAATCCCTGTGTAAAGTACCATCAATGTCAAAAAATGCTCCTACATTTCCCAATTTTGTCACCTCTTTATATATACTTTTTTGTTATTCTTAATATATATGATATGTATTAAATCTACAATACAATAAATAACAATAAAATATAAAAAATAAGTCAGATGACTTATTTTCTATATTTTTTATATTTTTCACTAAATTACTTCTGACTGAACTTCCTCTACAGTATTCTGATATCTTCTAATGGCATCCAGTAATGGGTAATATTCCTCATAGAATACGACAATAACATCTCCCTTAACGGCTTGCTCCATAGCTCTTTCTAAGGCCTTTAGCTCACATAACTCAACATGTACGTAGGCCTCTGAAGCACCACCTATCATACATCCTTTTCTAAGAATATTTGCTACTTCTCCAACTTTTCTTCCCCTAGTATCCTTATCTTCCTTAACATATATAAAGTCTAAACTTTTACCACACAGCTCACCAATTTTTAAAATATTTATGTCCGTTCTATCACCAGGTGTACCTATAACACCTATAGACTTATTTTGCTTTAACTTACCAATCGCAGATAGAACAGTACTTATGCCATCAATATTATGTCCATAATCCAAAATTACTTTAAAATCTCTTATATCAAATACATTAAATCTTCCTGGATTAGTTTTCTCATCTGTTTTGAAATCTCTAAGGGCTTGCTTTATAATTTCTAATTCTACTCCATGGGCAAAGGCCCCAGCAATTGCAGCAATACTATTTTGGATGTTGTGTTTTAATAGACCATTTATAGTTGCAGGTATTTCATTAATTCCCATTAAAGTAATTTCTTTTTCCCCATCAAATACTTTAATTATTCCATCCTTTAGATATACTGCCTTCCCTTTATTTTGTATATGGTCCATAACAATTGTATTGTTATAGTTTTCTGAGAAAAATATAATATTACTATTAACTCTAGATAAAATCTGTGGGGTATACTGATCATCAGCATTCAATATAACGTGGCCATCTTTTTTAACAGCTTCAACTACCAAACTCTTAACGTATGCCATTTCTTCAAGAGTGTTTATTCCATCAATACCTAAATGATCATCTCCAATATTAGTAATTATACCAACATCAGCTTTATCATAGGCTAAACCTCTATTAATTAAACCACCTCTAGCAGTTTCTAAAACAGCTATATCAACTCGATTATCCATAAGTATAGCCTGGGCACTTCTAGGACCTGTTGTATCCCCGGGAACTACTAGCTCCCCATCGATATATACACCCCCAGTACTTGTCATACCTACAGTTTTATTGTCTTCCTTCATAATTCTTTCTATCATTCTAGTAGTGGTAGTTTTCCCATTTGTACCTGTAATAGAGATGATAGGGATGGAGTGTTTTGAATCCTCAGGAAACAACATATTAATTATCTCTTTAGCAACATTTCTTTTAATCCCTTGTGCCGGGAAATGGTGCATTCTTATACCTGGGGATGCATTGACTTCAATTACTGCACCTCCAAAATCTCTAATTGGCTTTGAAATATCTTGAGCAACCATATCTACACCAGCTATATCTAGACCTATAGCATTAACAGACTCCAGTGCTATTTTTACATTCTCTGGATGAATTACATCAGTAACATCTATTGCTGTACCTCCTGTACTAAGATTATCATTTTCACGTAAATATACCCTATCTTCAGAGGAAGGTATGGAGTCCAAAGTGTACCCATTTTTCTTTAAAATTAGTTTCATAACATCATCAATTTTAATCTTAGTTAAGGGTTTTTCATGTCCTTCTCCCCTAAGTGGGTTTTGGTTTTCTATTTCGATGAGTTCCCTTATAGTCCTTTTACCATCTCCAATTACACTTGCTGCGATTCTTTGTGATACAGCAACTACTTTATTTCCAACTATAGTTATACGATAATTTTTCCCAACTATAAATTTTTCTATTAAAACCTTATCACTGTGTTGCCTAGCTATTCGAAAGGCACTTTCCGCATCTATTAAGTTATTAATTGCCAAGGATACTCCCTTTCCTTGATTACCATTAAAAGGTTTTATAGCTATCGGAAACCCTAATTTTTCAATGGCCTTTGATACATCTTCTAATTTATTTACACATTTACCCTCTGGTACCGGAATTCCTTTTATTGAAAGTATATAGTTCGTTAGTTCTTTATTGCAAGCGGTATCCACTGCTATGCAACTTGTTCTATCTGAAATTGTAGCTTGAATCTTTCTATTATATTTACCATAACCAAGCTGTATCAGGCTATCAGTACCTAATCTGGTTACAGGAATTTTTCTTTTTCTTGCCTCTTCTATTATTGCAGTAGTACTTGGACCTAACTCGTACTCAAGTATTTTATTTTTAATAGAACCTAGATTATCATCTAAGTCAAAGTCCAAATTATTTAATAGAGAATTAATAATATTAAACGCTAATTGAGCACTTTCATATCCAGCGATTTCATTTTTGTATTCATAAACAACACAGTATACGGTTTCTTTCTCTAAAAATCGAGCCTTTCCGAAGCTAACTTCATATCCAAGCATCTTTTGTAGTTCTATACAAATGTGCTCCATAATATGGGCTAAATATGTTCCTCTTTCGAGTCGTTCTATAAATCCTCCTACAAAACCTCTGCTACATTTATGCTCCTTTAATCCTGGAAGCATTGAAATCAACTTATTATTAAATTCAGGAATATCACAACTGGGTACATCCACATACTCTCCCAAATCAACTATTAGCCTAACAATAGGAAAGTGGGCGTATATATTACGTCCCGGATATGCCACTATGTTTATTAGATTCATCTAACTATCCTCCTCAAAATAACTAACCTTTATTTATTTCAATAATGGTTTTTCTGTTACTAAGTCCATACTTATATCCAGTGGGCAAAATATGCACTCTTACACCGGTTATCGCTAGAGGTTCATCTTGGTTTTGTTCAGATATATTTGTATATCCTATATCCTTTCCATCAACAATAGTGATAACTCCAGAACCAATCACTTCAATATCATCATTTTCGTTAAGTAAAATTGCAGTATCTTCATCAATACCAATTCCCAAAGTGTACGGGTTCTGTGCAACGGCACCTAAAAGCCTCCCGATTCTTCCCCTTTGGTTAAAGTGTTGATCAATAATTACACCTTTAATAAATCCCATACCTGGTGCTAGCTTCACTGTACTCTTTCTAGGAGCATCCTCGTCATCCCCTGCAACTACCATTACTTCACTCATCATGGATGCGCCAGCACTAGTTCCTGCAATTATTAAGTCTTTCTTTATTCTTTGCTGTATAAATCTATGAAACTCTGTGCCACCAAGAATACTTGAAATTCTTAATTGATCACCACCAGTAAAAAATAAACAATCTGAATCTTCTAGATTCCTTATAGTTTGTTTGTTATTAGCTTCCTTTCTTGATTCAATATTTATAGTATCTACAAAATTGGCTCCAATATCATAAAATATTTTCTTATACTCTTCCCCTACTTCTAAGGGATAATTAGTTGCTGTAGTAATTATAGCAATATTGGCATTTTTCCCACCGGATAATCGAACAACTTCTTCTAAAATCTCCATATGAGCATTTTTGTCTTCTCCGCCACCAATAATTATTAAGTAAACTCTACTATCTCTTTCCATAAATTACCCCTCTCAATAAAACTACCTATATTTTTAACCTTAAGCAATTTAAATATTCAATTTATTAATTAAAAACATCAACCTAGCTTTGTCCAAATTTTTGTAAAAAAAAAACAAACCTTAATTAATAGGTTTGTTTAGTAGTTACTCTTATTTCTTTTTTTCATGATCTAAAATCGGCATTACGATATTCGCAGCATGGTCTGCAATTCTCTCTAAGTTACTGATAATATCTAAGAAGATAACCCCAGAGGAAGGTACACATTTATTGTTATTCAATCTATCAATGTGGCTTGCTCTTAATCTTCTTTCAAGGACATCTACTTCGTCCTCTGTTTTTGTAACTTCTCTCGCCAAGTCATAATCAAATGTAGTTATAACAGTTAATGAGTCTGTATATGCGCTCATAACTAGCCCAGATATATGTCTTAATTCATCAAGTGCATCCTCAGTAAAGAATAAATCGTTTTCTATTCTGTACTCAGCTAACTCAGATATATTTTCTGCATGATCCGCTACCCTTTCAATATCATTAATTGTATTGAAAAGTGCATCTACATGTTCCCTGTCCTGTGAAGAAATATTTCGATTTGAGAGTTGTACAAGATATTTAGAAATTTCTCGTTCCATTTCATTTACAATTTTCTCAATTCGTTTTGTTTCTTCAATTTTCTTATAGTCTTTCTCAATAAATCCCTCCATTGAGCATTTGAAAGACTCTTTAGCTAAGTTACCCATATGAAGTGTTTCTTTAATTACACTGGTTAAGGCTATCGAAGGGGTTTCTAATATACGCTCATCTATATATTTGATACCTTCAGCCAATTCCTCTTCCCCTGGAACTATTTTCTTCGCAAGTTTTACTAATAAACCTGAAAAAGGTAATAGTAGTAACGTACTCGTTACATTAAATATAGTATGGGCATTTGCAATTTGTCTAGGCACATCCCCAGGGCTTATTACATTAATTATTCTATATAGTGGATTACTTAACGCAAAAATAAATATTATTGTCCCTATGAAGTTAAACAAAAAGTGGAACGCTGCTGCACGTTTCGCAGTAGTATTAGCACCTATACTTGAAATAATTGCAGTGGTAGTTGTCCCCATATTAATACCAAAAAGTATAGGTAATCCAGAACTAATAGGAACTAAGCCCTCCATAGCTAAGGCTAATAATATACCTGTAGAAGCCGAACTACTTTGAACAGCAACTGTAATAGCAAAACCTGCTAATATACCTAGGAACGGATGTACACCGAAACTAACAAGTAAATCACCAAAAGCAGGATTATCTCTTAAGGGCTTTAACGCATCCCCCATAAATTTCAAACCGATAAACAAGATACCAAATCCGATAAAAGCCTCAGCAATTTGCTTGACTTTTCTATTTGAAGTAAATAGCCAAACCCCTACTGAAATACCTACTATTATTGGGGCATACTCGTCTATTTTAAACGTAATAACTTGGGCTGTTATAGTCGTACCTATATTAGCACCCATTATTAATCCCACGGCCTGGGTTAATTTCATCATCCCAGCATTCACAAAACCAACTACCATTACGGTTGTCGCACTACTACTTTGAACTATAGCTGTTACCCCAGCTCCAACTAATACAGACATTATTTTACTACTAGTTAGTAAGCTTATTATTGATTTAAGTTTATCTCCGGCAGCTTTTTGTAACCCTGTGCTCATAACATTCATTCCGTATAGGAATAAACCGAGTCCACCAAGAACTCCAAACACGATTTCCATAATTGTCCTCCTCATAATAATGGGTAGCTATATATTCATAATCCCATAGTATAGTATGTCTATTTAATACAAGACGAATAATTTTCTACATTATTCGACTAAAACACCGGATTTTATTATATCAGAATAAGTATTATATATCCATAGGTAATTATGTAATTTGAAATATTTTTACTTATAAGTATTTTAACTTCTTCCAAGTTTTACCGCCTCTTTAGCAAGTACCGTAAGAGGGTCTATTAAAGTTACACTTACATCTGATTGTTTTAATACTAAGCCTATTTCAGTACACCCAGCTATAACACCGTCAATTTGGTCCACTTCTTTTAACTTATCTATTACCATATTGATCCTTGCAATTATATCTTCAGAAGTATTTCCTGCTTTTATACCATCTTTGCCGTATATTATATCCATTACCTCATCCTGTAAATCATCCCTAGGGATAACGACTTTTGATTCCCCTAAATACTTTTGAAATAACCCCATAGAAATAGTTCCTGAGGTTGCAATAATACCAAATCTCATTATATTACTATGATTTTCTTTAATATAATTCTTAGTTAGCTCTAAACCGTTTAATATTGGTATCTTAACATTTTTTTGAATATCATCTATAAAACTATGTGCAGTCATACACGGTACAATAATAAAATCCGCTCCTGCATTTTGTACATTTTGTGCAGTATAAATCAACTCATCAATGGGACTTGGGCCCTTATTCGTTATAGCATTAGTTCTATCAGGAATCCTTGGATTATTATCGATAATTATCCTTAAATGTTCCGAATCATTTTTTGCACCAGTAAATTTAATAATTCTTTTAAATATTTCACAAGTAGCCTCCGGACCCATGCCACCTAAAATACCAACAATTTTTTCATTCATTTTTAACACCCCACAGGATTATATATTAATAAGAGATTATTTTATTATCTAGCAATTTTATGTACGTAGCATCTTTAGTATACAACCCAAATTTGTAATACTACTTTAATTATTAACTTTAAGGCTTAAACTATGTGCCTAAATAACAATTTAAGGAGGAAATCAAATGATTTTTGAAAGGGTAAGAAAAATTATAGCTAATATTTTAAAAATCAAAAATTTACAGTCAATAACTTTAGAATCTATCCTTGACGATGATTTGAAAGCTGATTCATTAGATGCTCTAGAAATCATCATGGCAATTGAAGATGCTTTTTCTATAGAAATACCCGATGAAGAAGTAGAAAGATTTAGAAATGTATCAGATCTAGTCTCTTTCATAGAAAAACTAAAGTAAGTGCTGTTACAGCACTTTTAGTTTTTTAATAATCAAACCTATCTAATTCTGTTTATATCATCTGTATTTATCTTTTTATATTTCCTCTATGACTTTCTATTTTAGCCGACTTTATTGTATACATTTTGCTGTGTACTATTATATCAAATTTACTTACATTGTGGGATTAAATTGCGTATACTCGCAAATATATTCAGACAAGTTACCAAAAACTCATAAACCTCATATGTTAGTATAAAGTACCAAATAAAACACATTAGGAGGATTATTATTATGGATAATCAAAATGGAAGAGTTATGCCCCCAGGAATGGAAGAAGGAATAATGCAACCAATGCCAGGTATGGGATATCCAGGTATGGGATGCCCTGGTATGCCTATGCCAAATATGCCTGGGATGATGCCTATGCCTGGGATGATGCCTATGCCAATTATGGACGATATGCATGACCCTGAAAAACAATACTGTATGTATATGTATATGGCTGCAATGTGTAAAGCCGAGGCATATAGACATAAAATGATGCATGATTCATGTCATCATGACCCATGCCACAATCATCCGCATCCTATGCCAATGCCAGAACCACATCCTTGCAAATAAATTGGTTAGGTAATAAATAAACCTTACTTATTGAATCCAGTCAGAACTTAGAATAAAATAATAACGCCTACTAACGTTAAATCCTACTCCCCTAGGTATACGTCAGTAAGCGTTATTTATTTTTTTATTCCTAACCTTTAAATTATTCATCCTACTATGAAAAATACACGTTGATAACCTTATTATTCAACCTCTATATCTTGAATATATACATTAACCCTAGAAACTTTAATTTCTGTCATAGCTTCAACTGCACTTTTAACTTTTCTCTGTACTTCCTTAACAACCTCAGGTATCTTTACACCGTATTTAATTACCAAAGCTACGTTGATCGAAATCTGTGTTTCCTCACTTTGGATTTTTACACCTTTCTTAGCAGTAGACTTTTTTGAAAAGACATCTACTAACCCGCCGGGTAACCCACCGCTAATCGATACAATTCCACTTACCTCGGCAGCTATATGTCTAGCTATAGTCATAACAATATCATGGGATATTTTTATCTTTCCACCGTCGCATACTATCTCCATTGGATTACTTGCCATCATATTTCACTCCTTAATACATCTTATCTTAACCAACCAGTATATCTAATTTACTATTATATAAGTCATAATTGCCCTTTTTAAAATTATTATACCTAAGGGCTAACTTTGAAGAAGTCAATGCAGTCTTAATATAGTCTAAACTCACCTTATTTCTGTCATTACTTAGTTCATTTATTTTGTCTATTTTCTCAAGAATATTTTCAATATCATTTGATGCAAACACATGTTTCTGGACTAAAACACTCTTATTCTTGCCGGATTTATATCTGCATATTTTAATATTTTGTTTTAACTCATTTAAATCATGGTTGTCTAAAGTGAACTGCCTAATATTATTAAATAAATTAGCCCTATCATATGCAGTCTTCGGTGTATATTCCGCCTGTTTAATAGATCCCTGTTTTGAAAGCGATTCTATTATAGATGGAATTTGGATTGCCTTCTAATACTTTTATCTTTATATTTGACCTCATAATCGGTTTTTTTAACATTTGTATGAATAACTTCATAAACAGGCAGGGCAGCAACCATAATCTTCACCTCTCTACTCAATTGTAATAATAGTAAATTATATCATACTATCTAAAATGTTTTGTTATATTTTTACCATAATGTACATATTTTTTTACATGTTTTGTAATAAAAAAAACGACTAGTTTATTAGTCGTTTTCCTACTTTGAGCAACACCCTTTATTACACCCGTCTTTTTTACTATTACATCCACAACCTGAGGTTTCGGGCATCTCCGCCGTTAATTTTATATCCTCTAATAGAAAGGTCTTCTCATAATCCTCACTATAAAATATTACTTCACAGTTTGAGTTGCAACAGAAAAAGTAACTTTCATCTAAAATAAGGTGCTTCAGGTCATCCTTTACTATATTTAATAGTGACGCAGCCTTAGCTGGTTTTGAACCACTTTGACAAACTGGGCACTGTATGTTTTCTACACTCATATTTTCTCCTTCTATGTTTACTTTTTCATCTTTATTATAAACCTCTTGATTTCATTATATGCTTCTTCTGAATTTTCAATATTCTCTACAATCTTTTCCATTGGACACTTGTCCGTACCGTCTCTATTAATTATATATGGAACGACTCTATCTGACTCAATCTTTATACCATTACTTTGATATATATCCTTTGCACAATCACTTATAGTATGTGCATATACTTCACTAATACCACCGTATATAGAAATTAATGCACCTGCCTTACCTATTATTTTATCTGCAAGTACTGCCCCAACTAATTCTTCTTTATATTCCCCTATGGCATCTATAAGTGGTTTAAGTCCCTTTTCTCTTGATGTTGTTATTATTTTTCCATCTTTATATATTACTAATGAGTATGCTTCTTTAATTAAAAGATCCTTCGCTAAACTTATATCCGTCACATCATACCCTCCTTGATTTGCAGAAAAATGACTTGCCATTTCATATAATAATACAAGCCTACTACTTTTATTATACCAAAATATCTATTTTTGTCACGAATATAAAAATAGAACACTATCTACTGCGGACTAATTATCTACTACTTTCAAGCCTCGGCTACTATATTCCGAGCTGTTGCAACATATTTCCTAGGAAATATCCTATACTCGACAGAAGCTGAATTATTTCATTTTTAAATAGTTATAACCTTAAAATACAAAAAGAATAGAATGCTAGTATTCATCCTACTCTTTCTGTGTCTATTTACAACTAAATTCTTTCCTTTGGACGATATCTTGTATGAAGTAATTCATGGGCAAGCTTTCCATAGGGCTCACCTAAATAAGTTTCATATAGTTCTAGAATTTCTTTATTTTTGTGAGACTGTCTAACTTTTTTATCCTTATCCTCAATATATAGAGCTTGTTGTCTTTTTTTCACAACCTCCTCATTACCATGATGGAATGGTTGCCCACCTCCACCTATACACCCACCAGGACAGGCCATAATTTCTATAGCATGATACTTTGATTTCCCACTTCTGATTTCCTCTAATAATTGCCTTGCATTTCCAAGGCCATGGGCTATACCTATATTTATATTCTCACCATTTATAGGAATGGATGCTTCACGGATACCATCTAGACCTCTCAATTGATGGAACTCAACGTCCTTTAGTTCCTCACCAGTTAACCACTCATAGGCAGTTCTCATAGTAGCTTCAATAACTCCACCGGTAGTTCCGAAGATAACTGAAGCCCCAGATGTTTCCCCTAGAGGGTGATCATAATCTTCATCTTGGAGATTTTCAAAATCTATACCCGCTTCTTTTATCATGGCTGCTAATTCCCTGGTTGTAATTACTATATCGACATTATTAACATCATCTATAGATAATTCTGTTCTCGCCGCTTCAGCTTTTTTAGCTATACATGGCATGATGGATACAACCGTTACCTTATGAGGGTCAATATTTAGTTTTTCCGCTAAATATGTGTTTGCTATTGTACCAAACATAATATGTGGTGATTTACATGTGGAAGGAACATCTACTAAATCCGGAAACTGATGTTCAATAAAGCTTACCCAGGCAGGACAACAACTTGTAAGCATAGGTAGTCTTCCGCCATGTTGAATTCTATGAATGAGTTCCTTCGCCTCCTCCATTACTGTTAAATCCGCTCCAAAATCCGTATCAAAAACCCTATCAAACCCTATTTTTCTCAATGCAGCTACTAACTTACCGGTTACTACACTACCAGCAGGCATATTAAATAGTTCTCCAAGAGCTACTCTAATAGCTGGAGCAGTTTGCACAACTACAAACTTCTCTGGATCATTTAATGCTTCCCATACCTTAGGGACATGATTAACTTCTGTTAAAGCTGCAGTCGGGCATACTGCAACACATTGACCACAGTATGTGCATGATGTATGTACCATCGGTAAATTAAAGGCAGGCCCAACTATTGTTTCAAACCCTCTATTTAATGCGGATAATACACCACAAGTTTGAATTTCATTACAGGCAGTTTCACAGCGGCGACACAGAATGCATTTATTTTGGTTTCTAACCAAGGATTGACTTGAAGTGTCTAAATGGGTTGTCATAGCTTTACCTGTATACTTAATTTCTCTAACACTTAAGCGTTGAGCTAATTCTTGTAATTCACAATGTAGATTTTTGGGACAGATTAGACAGTCAGTAGGATGATTAGAAAGTAGAAGTTCTACTGACATTCTTCTTGCATTTATAGACTTTAATGTGTCTGTCTTAACCACCATTCCATCCTTAATAGGAGTTGCGCAGGCCGGGGCTAGATTTGGTTGACCCTCCACTTCTACCATACACACTCGACATGAAGCAGTCCTATTCACAAATTTTAAGTCATGTAAATCCAAGTGGCATAGGGTAGGTATCATTACTCCAGCTTTTTTTGCCGCGTCTAATATGGTATACTCCCTAGGTACATTTACCTCTATGTCGTTTATAGTTATATTTACTTGCTCATTACTCATTAACTCACCACCTTATTGTTTTCAACCGCATTAAATTTACATGCTTCAAAACAAGCACCACATTTAATACATTTCTCTGGATCTATTATGTGGGCTTCTTTTACATTTCCTGCTATACAATCTACTGGGCAAACCTTTTTACATAGGGTGCAACCCTTACAATGTTCTGCTTTAATTTCATACTTTTTAAGTGCTGTACACACACCTGCAGGGCAGTGCTTATTAATAACATGTTGTTCATACTCTTCATAAAAATATTTTAATGTACTTAAGACTGGGTTAGGTGAACTTTGACCTAAACCGCAAAGCGAGGTAATTTTTATCATCTCTCCTAGACGTTTTAAATCTTCTAGATCCTCCTTAGTACCTTTTCCCTCAGTTATTTTAATTAATATTTCGTGAAGCCTTCTATTTCCAATTCTACAGGGAGTACATTTACCGCAGGATTCTTCTTCTGTAAATTCAAGATAGAATTTTGCGATATTAACCATACAGTTATCCTCGTCCATAACAATCATTCCACCTGAACCCATCATTGAACCAATTTTTTTAAGGCTCTCATAATCAATAGCTGTATCTAGTAATTCCTCTGGTATACAACCTCCCGATGGGCCTCCGGTTTGTACGGCCTTAAATTTCTTATTATCTCTTATTCCTCCACCAATATCAAAAATTACTTCTCTCATTTTAATTCCCATAGGTACTTCAATTAATCCAACATTGTTTACCTTACCTGCCAGGGCAAATACCTTGGTTCCTCTACTTTTATCAGTACCAATTTTACTAAACCACTCAGGACCTTTTAAAATAATTGGTGGTATATTTGCAAAGGTTTCAACGTTGTTTACACAGGTTGGCCTATTCCAAAGCCCACTTTCAGCTGGGAATGGCGGCTTTGCATTAGGTTCTCCCCTACCTCCCTCTATTGAGTTTAGTAATGCAGTTTCCTCACCACAAACAAAGGCCCCTGCTCCATATTTTAATTCAATATCAAAATTAAATTCTGTTCCAAAAATTCTTTCCCCCAGGAAGCCATATTCTCTGGCTTGCTTAATCGCAACCTCCAATCTATGTATAGCTAAAGGATATTCCGCCCTTATATAAATGTACCCTTTCTCTGCACCTATTGCATAGGCTCCAATAGCCATAGACTCTAGAACGCTATGGGGATCCCCTTCTAAGATACTACGATCCATAAATGCACCGGGATCTCCTTCATCCGCGTTACAAATCATAAACTTTAAATCATTCTTGTTATTGTACGTTAGTTCCCACTTATACCCTGTGGAGAATCCTCCGCCGCCTCGGCCTCTTAAACCACTATCCTTTATAAGTTTAATTACTTCCTCCTGGGACATTTCAGTCAATACTTTTCCTAAGGCTAGATATCCATCGACAGCTATATATTCGCTTATGTTTTCAGGGTCGATTAATCCGCAATTTCTAAGGGCTATTCTTATCTGCTTTTTGTAGAATGGAATATCGTGTTGTTCCTCTAAACGTTTATTTAAATTTGGCTCTTCATATAACAGCCGCTCTACTCTTCTTCCTTTTACTATATGCTCCTGAACAATTTCATTAGCATCCGATGGCTTAACTTCAATATAGAAAACATCCTCAGGAAGAATTTTAATAATTGGTCCCTTTTCGCAAAATCCAAAACATCCAGTTTTAACAACCTGTATCTCGTCCTTATACCCTGCGGAGTCAATTTCTTTATTTAACTGATCTATAAGTTCAACACTTTCCTGGGATTGACAGCCAGTTCCTACGCATACTAATATATGCGAGCGATATTTACTCATTGTTCTCCTCCTCACTAGATCCTATGAAAGGACTTCGATATAATCAAATCCTCTAGAAGTTCACCTTTTTCAATATGTGTATTAATAATCTCTCTTCCTTTTTTAGCATCAATATTACCATACAGAATAGGTTCTTTTCCAGGCATATTTACTTGTACTACTGGCTCTGCATAACAGTAGCCCATACAACCTACTTGTACAACATAAACGTTATCTAATCCTCTTTTATCAATCTCATCAATAATAGCATTAAGGGTATCTCTAGCCCCTGCTGCTATACCACAGGTTGCCATGCCTATTAAAACTTTTATACTCTCTTTTTCTGCACCCACGGTTCTTAACTCTAATTTTTTCAAGGATTCCTCCCTTATTTTTTTCAACTCATCTAGGGACTTTATAGTTGACATTAAACTACCTCCTATTGATACTGACTTAGTATTTCATCAACTTCATCGAGTTTTACTCTTCCAAATACCTTTTCATCTACTATAACCACTGGAGCTAGGCCACAAGCACCTACGCACCTTAGACCATTAAGAGAAAATTTACCATCCTCAGAGGTTCCTCCCAGTTTAACATTTAATTTTCTCTCTATACGTTCTACTATTTTATTTGAACCTTTAACGAAACAAGCAGTTCCAGTACAAACATTTATCGTATGCTCTCCCTTTGGAATTTCAACAAAATATGAATAAAAACTAACCACACCATTAACCTCTGCACCGGATAATCCTAGCCTTCTTGCAACAAATAGCTGCACATCCCTAGGAAGATAACCAAATATTCGCTGAGCTTCATAGAGCACCTGAATTAATTTACCCTCCAAACCATCCAAGCCCCTTATATAGTCGGCTAACTCGTCATATTTTTCCTTAGGAAGCACTTGTTCTAATTCATTTTTTGGTTGTAACTTAAAATGTTGCTCTCCCATATATAACCTCCTGGCTCTTGTTTTTTCTTTAAACATTACCTTATAGTATTACACTGGTAAAAATTGATATACAAAAAATACTATCTTTTTTTGGGATAGTATTTTATTGTTTTTTATTTTGTAATGCTTACTATCTATATCTTAACTCTAATTTCTCTAACATATCCTTAGTCATTAGATTCAAATCATATTTTGGTTTCCAACCCCACTGATTTCTAGCTTCACTGTCATCTAGGGAATTAGGCCAAGAATTTGCTATTTCCTGTCTTATAGGGTCTATATTAAAATCCATTTTAAATTCTGGTATGTGTTTTTTAATTTCCTCATAAACATGTTCTGGTGCAAAACTCATAGCCGTCACATTAAAAGCATTTCTATGTTTAAACTTGCTAGAGTCAGCCTCCATTAAAGATATAATTCCATTAATTGCATCAGGCATATACATCATATCCATATATGTACCCTGTTCTAAATAGCATGTATACTTTTTATTCTTAATAGCTTCATGATAGATATGTACTGCATAATCCGTAGTTCCTCCGCCGGGTAATGCCATATGCGAAATTAATCCGGGAAAGCGTAAACCCCTGGCGTCTACATTATACTTTTTATAATAGTAGTCACAAAGAAGTTCTCCAGATACCTTCGTAACCCCGTACATCGTTGATGGTCTTTGAAGAGTATCCTGGGGTGTATTATCCTTTGGAGTGTCGTTACCAAATACAGCTATAGAACTAGGGACAAAAACTGAGCATTGGTTTTCCCTAGCCATCTCTAAAACATTAAATAGTCCGTTCATATTAATATCCCAGGCTAAAGAGGGATTGCTTTCTCCTACGGCAGACAAAAGTGCAGCTAAGTGAATAACTGAATCGACCTTATGTTTCTGAACTACTTCCTTTAACCTATTTGCATCAGTAACATCTGCAATCTCAAAGGGCCCAGAGTTTAGTACCTCCTCAGGACCATCTCCCCTTATATTGCTCGCAATAACATTACTATCACCATAAATATTACGCATGGCTAAAACTAGCTCCGTGCCTATCTGTCCTAAAGCCCCAGTAATAAGTATTTTTTTCATAATACTCCTCCAATGCTAGTTATTTACTATATCCTAGTAGTTTAATAAAAAGTTGTTTTATATATACGCTTTGTATATACGTTTTTCCTAATTATATTATATCCTATATTTGCTACATATAGAATAATATGTTTATGGAATTGGACAAGATATAATATGTTTGATATTATAATACTAATTACATAAAAAGGAGTGTTAAACACATGGCTAATAATCACGTAGTAGCAACAGTAGGCGGAAGAGAAATTACAGATTTAGATGTAGAACTTTTATTAAAGAGTATGGATCCACAGAAAGCAATGCAATTCAAATCACCTGAAGGAATAAATAAAGTAATTGATGAGCTTATAAATCAAGAGCTTTTTTATTTATATGCAAAAGAGATTAAAATGGATGAAGAAGAACAATATAAATTAGAACTTGAAAAAATACAATCTACTTTTCTTAAACAATATGCCATAAGTAAAGTTGTTGGAAATATTACTGTTACAGATGCTGAAGTAGAAGAGTTCTATAATGATAATAAAGATAAGTTTGTTGCCTCAGAAGGAGTACAAGCTAGTCACATACTAGTAGAAGACGAAGAAAAGGCCTTAAATATTCTTAAGGAGATTAATGAAGGTCTATCCTTTGAAGAAGCAGCATCAAAATATTCAACTTGTCCTTCTAGTGAACAAGGTGGTAACTTAGGTTTCTTTGGTAGAGGCAGAATGGTACCTGAGTTTGAAGAGGTGGCTTTTACACTAAATCAAGATGAAATTAGTTCTCCAGTAAAAACACAATTTGGTTTCCACTTAATCAAAGTTGTTGATAAAAAGGATAAATCTGAGAAGTCTCTAGATGAAGTACAAGGACAAATTGGACAACATTTATTTGCAGAAAAACAACAAGAACTTTATTACAATACTGTAGAAGACCTAAAGAAGAAATATGAAGTAAAGGTGTTAGAATAACAAAAATAGCCTCCTAAAATTAGGAGGCTATTTTTATATTATAGTATTAAAGTATTTTATTTAAGAAAGACTGGGTCCTCTCATGCTGTGGATTAGTAAATATGTCTAAAGGTTTTCCTTCTTCAACAATCATACCCTCATCCATAAATACTACCCTGTCTCCTACTTCCCTAGCAAAGCCCATTTCATGGGTAACTACAACCATAGTCATTCCCTCTTTTGCTAAGCTCTTCATAACTTCTAAAACCTCTCCTACCATTTCAGGATCTAGTGCTGAAGTAGGTTCATCAAATAACATAACCTTAGGTTTCATAGCCAGTGCCCTAGCTATAGCAACCCTTTGCCTTTGTCCTCCAGAAAGTGTTCCTGGATAGACATTCGCTTTATCTCTTAAGCCTACTCTCTCTAACAATTGTAGGGCAATTTTTTCTGCTTCATCTTTTTCTATTTTCTTTACTTTCATAGGTGCTAACATGATATTTTCCAAAACAGTTTTATGAGGGAACAGATTAAACAGCTGAAATACCATTCCTACCTCTTGTCTTACTGTATTTATATTTGTGGATTTATCTAATAAATCAACACCATCAATTATAATTTGTCCCTCATTTGCTTCCTCTAATTGATTTATACATCTAAGAAATGTACTTTTCCCAGATCCTGAGGGCCCAATTACAACAACTACTTCACCATTTTTTATTTCCGCATTTATGCCCTTTAATACTTCTAATTTTCCAAATCTTTTTTTGAGGTCTTTAACTTTGATCACTCTTACTGAACCTCCTTTCAAGATATGACACAAATTGCGACAATGTCAATGTCATAACTAAGTAGAGTAAAGAAACTGCTAACCAAGTTTCTATGAACCGGAATGATCTACCCTGCATAATCCTACCAGCCATCATTAAATCTTGAAGAGAAATAACTGATACTAATGATGAATCCTTTAATATGGCTATAAACTCATTACCTAAAGGTGGTATAGCCCTTTTAAATGCCTGAGGAATAATTATATGAGTCATGGCCTGAGCATGTGTCATACCCAAGGATCTTGCAGCTTCCATTTGGCCCTTTTCAATAGACTGAATAGCACCCCTAAATATTTCAGCAACATACGCACCACTATTTAAACTTAGTGCAATAGTACCGGAATATAACGGATTGAATGCGTTTATACCTAATAATGGTGGCACCCCAAAGTGAATCAGAAATATTTGTGCCATTAAGGGTGTACCCCTTAAAAACTCAACATATCCCTTCGCTAACCATCTAAGCGGCCATAGTTTAGAAAGTCTAACTAAACTGATAAAAAGTCCAATTATTGTTCCAACGGCTACGGCAATTATTGAAATCTGTATAGTTAACTTTACCCCTTTCATAAGCAAAGGTAAATACTGGACAATTACATCAAAACGAAAATCCATAGAAAGTTCCCCTCCTTTTCTTTAATAAATAAACCCTTTGTAAACTACATGTATATAAAATACAAAAAATAACAAATATTTATTGGCATTAAAAAAGTAGGCGATAGGCACCACCTACTTTTATGAAACAAAATTTTAGGTCTTATTTCATTATAAAATTAGTTTCCAGTACTAAAGTATTTTCCAAACACTTCGTCATAAACACCATTTTCTTTAATTTTTTCTAAACCTTCATTAATCATTGCATGTATATCTGTATCATCTTGTCTCATAGCAATCCCGAAAAACTCTTTTTCAAAACTATCGTCACCAAAAGCTATAATATTAGCATTAGGGTTACTAGCTATGAACTCTAAAACTACTGGTGAATCTGCAACAACCGCATCTACTCCACCATTGATTAATTCAGTTAAAGCTGCAGGGATGTCAGCATATCTTTGAACTGTTCCAGCCTCAGTTGCTTCTTCTAAACCATCATAATATTCTGTGATAGCAAAATCTCCAGTTGTCCCGTTTTGCACACCAACTTTTTTACCTTTTAAATCAGCTAAGCTAGTAATAGAAGAACCTTCTTTAACTGCTATATATTGTGTAGATTCAAAATATGGATCAGAGAAAGTAACACTTTCTTTTCTTTCTTCTGTAATTGTCATAGCTGAGATTATTAAATCAATATTACCTGTTTCTAATGAAGGAATTATTCCATCCCAGTTAGTATTAACTAATTCTACATTGAATCCCATTTCATCAGCAATGGCTCTTATTAGATCCATATCAAAACCTTCTGGTTTTCCAGCATCATTTACATACTCAAATGGTGCATAGGCCATATCTGCTCCGGCTTTTATCGTAATAACATCTGGATCTTCAGCCGGTTTAGTTGAGCATCCAGCTAAAAGTGCAACAGTAAGAATAATTATTAGAATTGTTGAATATTTTTTCATGGTTTTATTCACTTTAAATCTCCCCTTTTTTTCTTTAAAATGTTTTTATCTTACTAATATATTTTAATACATTTTAATAATATTTCAACATCTTTTTTTATAATTATTAAATTAAATTTAAAAATATACATAAAATATGCTTTTCAAGTAGCAGATCCAATTAAATTAGTATATTTATTAATTCTATATTCTGTAACACAATATTTTTTGTGATAATATATCTGCAATAAATTGAATCCTGTTATTTTCAAAATTATATACACCTATGAGGTCTTCAAAGTATTTAGTATTCGGTAATATCTCCACTAGTTTATTTGAACCAAACAACTTACTATTGAATACCACATCCTTATGATGAGGCAAGATTGCTAAGTAGAATATATCTGTCTCGACCAAATCCTGAAAGAAATGAGTTCCAAAAGAGAGCTCTGGCATAAGCCCACCACTCTGGAAAGCAATTTCGCCTAATATATTCACATTACTTATCTCAGAAAATGTTACTGGAACACCTAAGGACGGGGTGCTAGTTCCCCACCTACCTGGACCTAGTAACATCACATTATCATTTTTACTATTTACATACTCCTTATTTAAACGACCTACTATTCTAGCCACTTCATACCTCTTTGAATTAGTTAGTGTACTGTATTTCTCTGGATCCACATATATAATTTTACTAATATGGCAGTCTATATTACCTCCCATAAATTGTCCCGTTGATTTTATTAATATATTTTTTTCAATAATATTTCCAGGTATATTTACCTCCTTACCCTTACCCTTTGTCTGTAGGGGTCTACATTGGAGCAGATTTATCTGTGGCACTTTATCCGCGAAATTTACGGCGAATTCAATATCTACAGGATATTCGTATGCCTTTTCTAGTGTTTTTAGCATATCTATCATAAGATCTTTAAACGGTGTTTCCAAAAAAAGTTTATCAAATGTTAATATCCAGCTCTCCTCGCCCTTAATTCTCATCTCCCTTAATCTATTGTTCACTTCATGATCTCGAACACCGAATAGTTCCATATCCTTATTGATGCCCTCGCCCATAAGTTTTTTCAGAGATATAGTCTGAGTACAATTCTCCTCGATATTTAGTACGTCCACGTCCTGTTGTGAGAACTTACGCAGATCTTCTTTGTCCGAGTGTACCTTTAGAAGTGGCTTGTCTAATGATACTATTCTTGGGTAATCGGTTTCAACCCTGTCTACAGCCCGAGTTCCTAAACCAAAAACTAATCTTAACATGCCTGATTCGGGATTTATATCGCTATTCCAAGAATATGGATTGTATGAAAATCCAACTCCTGCCATTTCAGGAAAGAAGTATTTATTATTGTGAGATCCTGATACTCTTTGAACTAACAATGCCATTTGTTCATCCTTATGTTGCAAACCCCGTTTTAGTCTATATGTTAAGGCATCCTCACTAAGTACACTGGAGTATACTATTTTGACCGCCTCCTCAAAGGATTTATACCTATCCTCTGGACTACCTTGGTTCACACAAAACACACTTTCATATTTTCCAGCAAAGGCGTTCCCAAAGCTATCCTCTAACAAACTACTAGAACGTACAATTATTGGACTCTGACCAAAATACTCTAGCATTTGCATAAATTGCTCTTTTATCCGATTCGGAAAAGCTCCGTTTAACATCTTCTTTCTTAACTCCTTAGCAACCTTAAAATAACCCTTCTCTGATTTTTGAAGTAGACGATCTTTCCACCAACCGTTCTGTACAATAAATGTGTAGAATACATCCGAGCCGATGAAAAATGAATCGTGGGCTTCTAGATATGTTTTCCAATTTACACTACTGGAGTTAAGCAGTATATTCCTAGCTAAAAGCATACCTACGGATTTGCCCCCAATAAACCCGGTACCTATTAAACGGGATTTGATTTTCATCATATCTTCCAGAGTAAAGAGCCTATATATTAATTTAAGAATTCTCTGGTCCTTACTGATCATCATTTTAGATAGAAGGCTTACCATTTCATCAACCTCTGGAGATTTTGATTGTTCTAGGATAGATTTGTTGTATATCTCTTCGGCTCTCATATATACCCTATCCCAATAATCAATATTTCTATAATTA